>Ga0302308_10000497_pt1 | contig 34158 bp, 34 predicted proteins | sample III_Palsa_E3_3_FD_200531 | JGI IMG/M metagenome (GOLD analysis project Ga0302308, IMG submission 200531) | Peat permafrost microbial communities from Stordalen Mire near Abisko, Sweden - III_Palsa_E3_3 | ecosystem: Environmental > Terrestrial > Soil > Palsa > Peat permafrost | place: Sweden...
GACCGGACTTACACCGGCAGGCGACGACGAGCTTCTGATCAGGTCATGATCGCTGGACAACCACCTCCTGATGCGCTGGGCGCGCGTAACTTCGGATTAGCAGGTCACCGATCAGGAACCCGGCCAGCTCCTGCTTCGGAATCCCCCGAACTCGGGAACGCTCCCGCTGAGCTGCGAGGGATCCGATAGCAGGGCGTCGAAGGCGGCGCGGATCCGGTCCCAGTTGTCACCGGGTGCGGTGTCCGCGCTGAGCAGGCGGCCGCCCTCGGACTGCCAGCTCAGGGTGTGATCCACGAGCTGGCGCACGGTCCACTCCTGGCATGGCGTAGGCCTGTCCCACTGGCTGTCGGTGACCTGGCCGTAAACCTCGCTCCACTTGGCGGCGGCCTGACGCCAGATATCCACTGGTCCACTCATGTTGTCCCCCACCTAGCGCGCCCACTGGCGCCTAACTGCAACCCGGACGTTGAGCACAGCTCCGCCGCGCGGGCCTCAGTGGGAGGCCAGCCGGAAGTCAGCGGAAACAGCAAATAGGCGGCTTGCTCCGAGATCCCGTCCTGGGCACAGGTCCGGTCAATGAAACAGGACCAGGATCAATCGATGCGAACGGAGGGAGGCGGATCCGATGAGCATCCCCGGGACACATAGTCCAGCGCGTCCAGCCCGGACAGGCGGCCACCCTGGTGGGTGATGCCGGTCAGCAACCAGTGGCCCAGCCCCACCATGACAATCGCGGTCACCCGTAGCGGTGTTGCGGTCGCCGGGCAACCAGGGCACGCTTACCACCTGTCATCGCAGCCGGCGCAGGTAGGTGTCGGCGGGCTCGGCCGCCTGGATGCGGATCTGGCCGTCGACGGCCCGGGCCCCGTCAGGGCGGGCGATGACATGCAGGTCGAGTTCGGCGATCTGCGGCAGGTCGTCGGCCAGCTGGGAGATCCGCAGCAGCATGTCCCGCAGCGCGGCGAGGTCGGCGACGGGGGTGCCGGGGTGCCCGAGCAGGAGCGGGGCGGCGCGTATCGAGCGGATCAGTTCGTCGGCGTCGGAGTCGGTGAGCGGAGCGAACCGGGCGGCGCGGTCGGCCAGCACGTAGGCAGCCGCGCCACCGAGCCCGAACAGCACCAGCGGGCCGAACATTTGCTCCTGCAGGACGCTGATCATCACCCCGACACCGCCGGTGATCATCGGCTGGACAATGACGGCGGCCAGCCGGTCGCCGAAGGTTTCCCGCAGCGAGCGGAACCCGCGCCGGACGTCGTCTGCCCCGTGCAGGCCGATCAGCACAGCGCCCGCGGCGCTCTTGCGCACCAGGCCGGGCACGTCTGCCTTGAGCGCAACGGGGGCGGCGAATCGTGCCGCCGCCGCGACCGCGGCGTCCTGGGTGGTGACCGCGATGCGGTCGGCCAGCGGTACGCCGTAGCAGCCGAGCAGCTCCGCGGTAGCATCCAGCGGCAGCCAGCCGCCCTTCGGGGCGTCGGTGAGAAGGCCGGTGACCAGTTCCCCGGCCCGGTCCTGGCGCAGGCCGTCGAGGTCGGGTACGCGGCCCGGCGGAGAAGCCAGCCACATGCCGTAGCGCGCGGCGTGACCGAGGGCGCGGGCGGCGGACTCGGGGTAGGCATAGGCCGGGACGGCGGGGTCGTCCTCGCCCGGGCCTGGCAGCAGCCGGACCGCCTCCACCTGGTCCATCACCGTCGCGGCGATCGGCACCGGCGGCCGCGCCGCCTGCACCTCCGGAACCAGGTCGCTGGTCGCGGTCGTGGCTGTCAGTGCCAGGACAGCGTCGACGCCCGGGTCGGCGCCGGTGAGTTCCAGGCACCGGCGGAAGAGGCCAGGGGCGATCGCCGCCGTGGTATTGACCGGCCCGGCCACCTCGGCACCCGGGGGGAGCACGTCCCGGAGCGCCCGCCGGGTGTCCTGCGCAAGGCGGGCGACCCGCAGGCCCGCGTCGCCGCACGCGTCGGCGGCGAGCACCCCGCCGCCGCGGGTATTGGACACCACGGCGACCCTGTGTCCTTGGGGTACCGGCTGCGAGGCCAGCAGGGCTGCGGTGTCGAGTAGCTCGCCGAGGTTGGCGGCGGCGATTACGCCGGCCTGCTCGAGCAGGGCCTGCCTGGTGAGGGGGGGTGCCACCGCTGCGGCGGCGCGGGCCGCGGCGAGGCGCCGGCCCGCCGCGGACCGGCCCACGTTCACGGTCAGGACCGGCTTGGTGCGGCCGAGGCGGCGGGCGGTGCGGGCGAACTTGCGGGGGTTCCCGAACGACTCCAGGTACAGCACGGCCAGCTTGGTCGCCGGGTCGGACTCCCACCACAGCAGCATGTCGTTGCCGGAGACGTCGTCTTTGTCGCCCAGCGAGACGAACGAGGAGATCCCGATGCCCAGCCGGGACAGGTGCTCCAGCAGCACGACGCCGACGCCGCCGGACTGCAGCGCCAGGCCGGCCTTACCCGGCTCGGGATGGCGGGCGGCGAACGTCGCGTCCAGGGCGATGCTGGTGTTGGCCACACCGAAGCAGCCGGGCCCGACCAGCCGCATGCCGTGGCGGCGGCAGATGCCCAGCAGCTCCGCGCGGGCCGCACCGCTGAGTCCCGCCGTGATTACGGCCAGGGCCCTGACGCCCCGTTGCCCGCATTGCTCGGCGATACCGGACACGGCCGCCGCCGGCGCGGCGACGACCGCCAGGTCGACTTCCTCGGGCAGCGCGGCCGCCGATGGCACGCACCGGACACCGTTCAGCTCGGCCACGCTCGGGTTGACCGCGTAGACCGCCCCAGGGAAGTTGCCGGTGGTGATGTTCTGCAGGATGGCCCAGCCGATCGACGCGGGGCGTCGGCTCGCGCCGATGACCGCGACTGAGGCTGGAGTGAGGATGTGCCGCAGGCTGGCCACGTCCGCGGATCGCTCTCGTTCGGCGACCGCATCACGGTAGGTGCCGAGGGCGGCGTCGGACTCGTCGGCGGGTAGCGGGAAGGTGAAGTCGTACACGCCGTCGGCCACGGCGCGGTGCACCGGCAGCCCGGCGTCGGCGAATACCTGCAGCATGAGCGCGTTCTCGACCAGGGTCTCCGCGGTGAAAGCGTGGACTCCCCGGCTGCGGGCCAGTGAGATCAGGTGCTCCAGCAGCAGGGTGCCGACGCCGCGGCTGTGCATCTCGTCGGCGACCGCCATGGCGACCTCGGCGGATCGGGAGCCGTCGTCAGCACACTCGTAGCTGCCGCAGCCGACCACTTCCCCGTCCAGCACGGCCAGCAGCGCGCCATGGTCCGGTGCGGGCTCGCGGCAGACCCGGTGCGCCTCCCGCTCGGCCGCAACCGCGCTGAAGCTGAAAAAACGCAGATAAAGGTTGTCCTGGGACATTTTGGTGTGCATGTCCCGCACCGCGTCGAAGTCGCCGGGCCGCGCGGCCCGGATCTCGATCGTGGTGCCGTCGGTCAGCAGAGCGTAGGCGCTGGCCTCGGTCCCTGTGCTCACGTCGCCCTCCCCGGGATCTCTGCGTTGCCGCAGGGTTTGTTTTCGCGATCGCTCATATGCGGGCGGTCAGCAAACCGTCCACGATGCGGCGTCTCCTGCACCAGAGCCTCGGCGTTCGCAGGGTTGCGGGTCAGCCGCAGCGCGCTCGAATAGGGTTCTACGGCATATGACACGGCAGCTCGCCCGCGCCACACTGGCTGCCGCGACCGGTACCGTCATCGCCCTTGGCCGCCCGGAAGCAGTGATGTACCGCACTTCCAACCTTCGCTGAGGCCAGCCGACCAGCCAGGGCCCAAGGGCCCACATCTCCCAGCGCGCGGCTCCGCCGAGATCGACTCACTAAGGGAACGCATCGGATTCCTCATAGACGAACGCATCGGATTCCTCATAGACGGCTGTGACATTCTCCGGTGCCCGCCCGGCCCGGCCCGGCGGGCACCTGATGGCCGAGAGGGCCAGATGGCCAGGCACGGGCACGCTTGGTGCAGTCTTCAACGACGGCTCCGGACATGACCAGCGAAGCGGCATCGGCGGCCGACATAGCCGGACGCCTCGGAATCCCGCTGGATCGGCCGAGAAGCGTCGCAGTTCACCCGAGGGCCGGGAGCGCATCCTGGGTCTACAGGTGCAGCCGGGGCGCGCTCGTGGGTGATGCCCCCTCAGTTAGCACCATCGCCTTACCGCCGCGTACGGCACGCCCGTCCCGCCTCCGGCACTCCATGCGCAGCGGGGGCTGCCTCTTCGGCGTCGCCGCCACCAGCGGGAACGCCCAGGCCCCGGGCACGAGCCGCAGGTAGCGGTTCCCGATCTTGGCCACGACAAGCACCGCCAGCCCCCAGCAGCGCCATCGTGCCGAAGGTGTACATGATGGCGTTCTTGCATTGGCCTTGCTGGTTTCACGCTCGCGCGGGCCGCCGGGGGGGCCGCCGATTGCGGGCAGGGTCCAAGGTCCGAATACGGCAGGAATGGACGGCCCTTTCCAATTGCGCCATCCGGACGAATTCGCGTACGTGACACGCGGGGGCCGGTACTACAGTTCGGGTTCGTCATATGGGCTGATCGCGAGCAGACACCGACATTGCCGTGTCACACGCAGCAAATATGCCGGTAACGATATGCACGCAGCCCTGACCACGGAGAACGCTTGGATGATTACAAACCGGAACTGTAGTAGCGGGCGAGCGATCGCAGGTTAAGGGCCCGCCGACGCCGCCCAGCGCGGCAGCCTGGTCAGGCCTTGCTGATGGGTATCGTCTTGCCCGGTTCGTGCTTCGGCTCCGGGATCCGGATCTCCAGGATCCCATCCTTGTAGGTCGCGGTGATGTCCGACTCGGTCACACCCCCCGGAAGCGGAAGCGTCCGGGACAGCGAGCCATAGCGCAGTTCCTGGCGCAGGTAGCCCTTCTCTTCCCGCTTCTCCTCTTCACGGCGTTCCGCGTGAATGTGCAGCATCCCGCCCGATACGGTCAGCTCGACATCCTTATCCGGGTCGATACCGGGCAGATCAGCCCGCACCACGAGTGCCCCGTCCTCGCGGAATTCCTCGACACGGATCAGATCGTCGGCTTCCCGCCAGTGCGGGAACGGCACCGCCCGGAACGGCATCATTTTCGCCCACTCATCGAACATCCGGTCGAAGCGGCTGAAGACATCGCCTGCCGCCCCGCGCGGCTCACGCCTCGCTATACCTGGCATTTCCCTCACCTCCTGACCGCGATGTAATGCCGGGACCCGGCTAGCTGATAGGGCTCTTAGTCCGCGCTCCCGGGACCGTCTACCACTCCGAAATTCGCCACGTCCAGCCTGACCTGCGGATTCGCGGAGTCCTGCCCGCAAAATCGTCCACCCGCGCGAAGCTGGCTAGGCCTTGCTGGAGGCCAGGATTCTCGGCGTGGAGCCGGGTGAGCGGACCTGTGCGGGCCGCAGATGCTCTGCGGCTTTACAGACAGCGCTGTGGATCAGGCTTTCAAGAGTTCCGGCATCGCCCAGGTGACTGAGTGGAGCCGCCGGATGACGACCGCAAGAACCTGGCTTTGCGGAACCTTGAGCACGGCGTCCCAGGCCCGGGACGGGGGCTGTCCGCCTCGCGCGGCTGCAGCTGGCAGCCTGCTGGAGGTGACTATGGTCCCTGGTGCGCTGCCGCGGCTGGGAGAAGCCTGGTTTGCCGGAGGGGCTGACGGGGAGGAGGGGCGCCGTGCGTTTCGCTGATCGCGCCGATGCGGGACGGCAGCTGGCGGCGAGGCTGCAGCATCTGCGCGGGCAGCGGGTTGTGGTGCTTGGCCTGCCGCGGGGCGGCGTCCCGGTGGCTTTTGAGGTTGCCCGGGCGCTCGGCGCGCCGCTGGATGTGATCGTGGTGCGCAAGCTCGGGATGCCGTTCCAGCCTGAGCTGGGCATGGGGGCCATCGGTGAGGACGGGGTGCGTGTTCTGAACCAGAAGATCATCCAGTGGGGCGGGATCTCCGCGGATGAGCTGGCTGCGGTGGAGGCACGGGAACGCCGTGAGCTGGAGCGCCGCGCGTCTCGCTACCGGCGTGGCCGGTCACGTCAGCCGCTGGGCGGCTGTGTCGCGGTGGTCGTCGACGACGGGATCGCGACCGGGTCGACGGCGCGGGCCGCCTGCCAGCTCGCCCGGGCGCAGGGCGCGGCCCGGGTGGTGCTGGCCGTTCCCGTGGCGCCGCCGGGGTGGCAGGCGCGCATGGGGCACGACGCCGACGAACTGGTCTGCGTGCAAACCCCGCGATCGTTTTCCGCCATCGGGCAGTTCTACGCTGACTTCGCCCAGACGACCGACGATGAAGTGACCGCCTGCCTGGAGCGCGCCGCCACGCCGGTATCGCTGGCGGGCCCCGCTGCAGCGCCGGTGCCGGTGCCTGGCCCCGGCGCCGCGCCCGTGGGTGACCCGCCTGACTGGGACGAAGACGTCGAGGTCAGTGCCGGGGCGGTCCGCCTCGCCGGGCAGCTGGCCGTGCCGGACCAGGCGAGCGGGATCGTGGTGTTCGCGCATGGCAGCGGCAGCAGCCGGCACAGCCCCCGTAACCGCTACGTGGCTGCCGTGCTGAACCAGGCAGCCCTGGGCACGCTGCTGTTTGACCTGCTCACCCCCGATGAGGAGGCTTACCGAGCCAACGTGTTCGACATCGGGCTTCTTGCCCGCCGGCTCACCGGCGCCACAAGGTGGCTGCGTGTCCAGCCTGCCATCGCGGGCTTGCCCGTCGGTTACTTCGGTGCCAGCACCGGCGCCGCCGCGGCGCTCTGGGCTGCCGCTGAACCCGGCTCCGGCATTGCCGCTGTGGTTTCCCGCGGCGGCCGGCCCGACCTAGCCAGCCCGCGCCTCGGATCGGTCAGGGCTCCCACCCTGCTGATCGTCGGCGGGCACGACGATGTCGTGCTCGGCCTCAACCGGCAGGCTCAGGCCGGGCTGCGCTGCGAGAACGACCTGGCCGTAGTGCCCGGCGCGACGCACCTGTTCGAGGAGCCAGGCACTCTCACGGCCGCCGCTGAGCTGGCCCGTGACTGGTTCGCCAGGTATCTCGTCCCCAGCCCGCACTCGGCCACCGGGCATGGCGGCCCCGATCCGCCGCGACGGCGGACCGGCTGAAATCAGCGCGTGCTGCCGGTCAGGTGCGGGCCAGCAAGCCTGCCAATGGCTGGTCATGGTGCAGGCGGCCGATGGCGTCGGCCGGGCCACGGCAGGCAGCGGCGGAAACGGACGCTGCACCGGCGGTGCGGCCGCGTTACCGGTTAACCGGTGAGGCGGACGCGGACATCGGCGGCGACCGCGCCGTGCTCACGGACGAATACGGGGTTGAGGTCGAGCTCTGTGATCTCGGGGATGTCTTCGACCATGTTGCTGACCCGGTGCAGCAGTTCGGCGAAGGCGGCCACGTCCAGCGGAGGGGTCCGGCGGTAGCCGGTGAGCAGCCGGTAGGAGCGCAGCGAGCGGAGCATCTCATCCACGTCGGTGTTGCTGAGCGGGGTGATGCGCACCGCCACGTCCCCGACGACCTCGACCGTGGTGCCGCCGAGGCCGGCTAGTACTACAGCCGCATCGTGAGACCTTTGATTCTGCGTTCGTAGTGGAACCGCTGGGCGCGGGCCTGGTGGCGGCGGCGCCAGTGTGACCAGTGCTCGTGGTGGCTGGCCGGGCGGGTGACGCGGGTGTGCAGGCTGAACAGCCGGCGGGTTTCGCCGGCGGTCAGCGGGATCATGTCGTTGCCGTTTTGGTCGGTTATGACCTGTGGCGGGCTATATGTTCTCGGTGGTGCGAAGATCTGTCCACAGGCTGCGGGCCCCCTTTTCCGGTGGCTGGCCGGTGCCGTTCCCGTCGGCAGAGGGTGGTTCCGCCAGGCCAGGCCGGTGCGCGTGCGCGGTGACGGCGAGGAAGGCGTGCGCCAGCATCGACAGCGTGATGTGCCGGTACCAGGCTGGGTAGAGCCGGACCTGGTAATGATCGAGGCCGGTCTCGTTTTTGGCCTCAGCGAAACAGTCCTCGATGGCCCAGCGGGCGCCGGCCACGGCCACCAGCTCGGCCAGGGCCGCGCCGCGCGGCGCATAGCACCAGAAGAAGGCCAGTTCCCGCTCGCCTTTGGAGTTCGGGGTCAGGGACCGGCGGGCCAGCAGCCGGTGATCCGGGCTGGCGGGCTCAATCAGCGCCCAGTCATAGACCCGCGGCCCCTTGGACCCATCCCCGCAGGACAGCAGCTGCCACGCGGCGCCCGGGACCAGGGCGGCCAGCTCATCGGCGCGCCTGCTGCCCGCGGCGGTGGTGACCTGCTGGCTGCACGGCACCGCCATCACGTAGCTGACCTTCTCCTGCTCCAGCCATGCCCGCAGTCCCGGGTTCTGCCCGTAGACCTCATCGGCGGCGAACCAGGCGAACGGCACCTTGGCCTTGATGGCCCGCTCGATCATCTTGCGGGCCAGCTCCGGCTTGGTCGCGAACGCGACGTCCGCGCCGATGCCGGCCGCGGCGCAGCGATCCCTGTCACCAGTCCACGACGCCGGCAGGTACAGCTCCCGGTCGATCAGGGCACGCGCCCCGCCGCTCGCGGCATAGGCCAGGAACACACCCACCTGCGCGTTCTCCACCCGTCCCGCCGTCCCGGTGTACTGCCGGGCCACCCCCGCCGACATCACGCCCTTCTTGAGGAACCCGGTCTCATCAGCGGCCAGCACCGCCCCCGGATCCCCCAGATGAGCCACCACATACCGGCGGACCGCATCGCGCACCGCGCCGGCGTCCCACGAATAGAAGTTCAGCAGCCGCTGCATCCCGTCCGGCGCCCAGTCACCGGCCAGCTCCGCGATCGTCCACCCGTTCTTCCGCTCGGTCTGCGACAGCAGGCCCAGCAGGTACGCCCGCGCCCGCTTCCGCCCAGATGCCGTCGCGAACTCACCTGCCACCTGCGCGAACATCTCATTGAACGGCTCAATCCACGCGGCATGCCCGGCATCAGCCCGCAGCCGCCCCTCATCCACGAAACCCAGCATGACCCAAGCCTGACCAGCCCGGACCCCGAAATCACGCAGCCACGCCGCACCCGGTCTCAGACTGCGGCTGTAGTACTAGAGTATGCACGCTTAGTAGCTGTGACCCTATTCCCGGCAGGAATACGCAAGAACATCCGAAACGCGAATATATAGAGCGGCATCCGGAATGGGAAGCTTGCAAGAGGTCAGCTGATAACAAGTGGAAAACACTAAGAGTTGTCCTAATAGCGGCCATCATCGTTGTCTGTATCGCGTTCACCGGTTCCATTGCCCAAGGGAGAACCGGGGACGTAACCCTAACCGGAATGGACCTTCACGATGGTTCAATGTCACAGTCGGGAGCAACCCTTTATCTCTACGGTACCAAATACGGATGCGGATTCAACTGGGGAACCGGCGGAACACCATGGTGCGGCTTCGGTGTAGCAAACTCTGGCAATGTCACTGGCCCTTGGTCAAGTCAGAAACTTCTCTTCAATCCTAATACCAAGATAGAGGCAACCGGTTGGTCCGGAGACAGCGGAATGACGTGGGACCATATGTGCGGTCTCTCAGGGTCAGGCTGTTTTAATCCGCGAATGGTGAAAACGCCGTCAGGTCAATGGCTACTCTGGTTCAATGCCCCTGGAGACAGGAGCAGGCACGCCAATCCTTACTGAGTACTATCATGCAATGGGCCCGACGGACCCTGTAGTAATCCTCATAAACCGGCTATTTATGGATGCAATAACGGCGGGGACTTCTCTATAGCTATTCAGGATACAACCGGATATCTTGTCTGCTCTGGAGATAATAGGATTATAGGAATTGAGAAACTAGCATCAGGTGACCTTGATGGCCTTGAATCGTTTTACAAATAATCTATCCCCTGGAGTTGCTGAAGGAGTCGGAATTTACCATGATGCTAGTGGCTATGTGGCGACCTTTTCGACGCCTAACTGTGGGTATTGCAGTGGAATTAAAGCGGCATCCCCGGGGGGCCGTCGGGGTCCAAACTGGATATAGTATCGCCACTAACCTCTCTGGTCCATGGACTTATCAGGGAATTCTTCCAGGAGGCTATTGCACTGGCCAGCCACGAACAGTCTTCAAAGTCGACGGAATAGCATATGAATGGGTCGATGAATGGACCGGAAAAGACAATGAGGCATCGGCATCTATCCTGCTCGTACCTATGGCGATGAGGCCGTGGAGCTGCAATAAACGGTGAACGAATCAAGCCTTCAATCAAGCGTTACTCTAGGACGTAAACAAAGTCCGGCAGTATGGGCGCGCGTAATCCGATGGTTACTGTAACCGTCCGCCAAGACGAGTTGGTCGTGACATTAAACCCACGCGAGAAGCGGCGCCTTACGGGGTTCGGGCTCCGGAAATCGAGGAACAAGCTCCTGGACGGATTGGAGCTGCGAGTTCCGCTGGCCAAGGTGGCCGGGGTACATGCCTCGGATTCGGCGTACCGGAACTGCGGGAACAGATGGATGCCCTCGACACCACGAGGGCTGCGCAGACGAAAGGGACCTACGAGCCGTCCGATACGCAGCCTTGGATTGGCATTTTCCAGGTGACGGAGGATGGGATGGAGGAGAAGAAGTTATGTTTCATCCATGGCCAATACAGCGAAGCGGTCGTCGTGGATCTCGATAGGGGTAACAGGGCTCCGTTCACCAAGCTGGTGATCACCAGTCTTCCGGGAACGAGCGATTCAGTCGCAGCTAGCATCAAGGAAGACGCCGCCGGACGACGTCTCGGAGGTGAAGCGCATGGCGTTTCAAGCCTTTCGGGATGCCTTCTGCGGGCACTCCCTAGGCCATGCGAAAGAGGGAGCCCCGACCTGTCACAGCGTTGATCGGTCTCACCTCCTCAGTACGCAGCAATGCGCGGCGCCGCTGAACGTATCACCACCGAAAGCCTGCAGTCGGCGACAGAACGGTGTGATGCTAGGGCCAAGACCGCGATCGCGGATGGGTAGGTCATGGGGCTTTGGGCCGGGCGGCGCAGGCAGCGGCTGGTGCATGACTTGCGGTCGCATATGCGGTTGCTGCTGCGCGAGGATCCGGGCCGTGAGCGGATGGTAGAGCTGGTACGGCTGTTCGACCCGGATGCCCATCCGGCGGGAGCGGGACGGATCTGCGTCGATGCGCAGCGGCGGATGTATCTGCCCCGGTCCAGCCTGGTTGACCCGGGAACTGCTGTCGGGGCCCAGGTGCCACCAGACCTGCCTGTCGCGTACTTTGTGCAGCTAGAGGGCCGTTCGGCGCCGCTGGATGTGGCGGGTGCCAAGCGGGAGCTGCAGGAGTTGCGGGAAAGCGCGATCTTGCTGCTCAACGGCCTCGCGATCCGGCTCGGCGGCCTCGCCTGGCCGCCGCCGAAGGTCGCCAGCGATCCGCTGCAGGCCACCGTGTACACCCCGCGGCCGGTGAGCGCCGCCGAAGTCCTCGGCGTGGTCGAACGGTACGTCCGCGAGCTTGTCCCCTACGAGGATGTGTCGCTGGGATCGATAGGTGTCGATAGCTGGCGAACGCCAGACGGGCGGCTACAGGCCGAGCATTTGTCTGGGCAAGCCACCTTGCTGCTGATGCACCCCCCGGCGGCCTTGGGTGAGGAGCTCACTCACGGTGATGTCCTCGCTGGCGCTGATGCCGCCAGGCGATCTTTTATGCGGCGGCGCAATCTGCTGATAGATCCCGGCGAGCTGGGCCGCGGCTTGCTGCCGGACCTGCCCGGCTTCGGCCCGAGCCCGCTGCCAGACCTGCTGGTAGGACGCCGCCCACTGCTGCTGAGCGGCTTCGGCGGTGCTGGCCGGCGGCCCTTCGGGCTGCGGGCCGGGCTGGCCGTCCGGCATGATCTGGACGCCGTGCCGGGCAGCCGTGTCGGCCTGGGTTTCCAGCGCGTTCTCGATCTCCGACAGGGCGACCGCCAGCCCGCCGGTGATCTCGCTGACCTGGCCGATCACCGCGGCCAGCGCCCCGCCGGCCAGCGCGTCCCGGCTCCATGACGCGGCGAACGCGGACGCCGCCGATCCCTGCCAGCCACCGGGGTCGTCGCTGGTGAGCTGCCCCGCCCGCCGGTCCAGCGCCGTGGTGACGTCGGTGGTGGCCGGAACGTAACCATGCAGCTGGATAGCCAGCATCTGCAGGCCGTGGATGTCCCCGCCCACCCAGTCAAACGCAAACGGCGCCAGGGACACTGACGCCGGCGGCGGGTTCGCGGTGCTGCCCATCGGCGCCCCGCTCAGCCAGACCGGCGAGCAGGCGCGATAGCTTCGCTCATCTCAATAATGGCGTCTTCGGCGTCCCGGTAGGTGCCGTAGGCGGTCTCCAGTTTGTCCGCGTGGCCACCGATGACCGCGGCCAGCTGCGTGTGCAGGCCACCGATCGCCGCCAGCACCAGCTGAGCGCATCGTTGATCTCAGCGCCGCCACCGTCCACGCTGACCGGCCAGTAGCCGGCATGATCGCCGCGAACGTCCCGGCCTCCGTACGGAACACCCCAGCCGCCTGCTGCAGGTCGGTCATAATGACCTGAAAACCATCACTCATCGGTCCCCTGCTCCGGGCCGGCGGCCCGCAGGCTAGCCGTCGTCCAGCGTCGGCCGGACGAGCTGACCCCGGGATCGAGAACAACCTTGGCCGGACCGGCGCGGGCCGCCGCCTCCAGGGCCACCCGCAGCGGCACACACACCCATGGCTGATAATGGCCCAGCGTCCGCACCAGAGCCGCCACACTGGAAAAAACTGGCAGCACGGCACCATCACCGGGCTGCCCACGCACCTCGAATTCGACCCGGCACGCATCCCCGCCGCGCGGATGAGCCGGCACGATAACCAGCTCAGGTCCTGCCATCTTCCCAGCCTCCTGCCTTTGCGGCTGCCCACCTATAGGCACGTACGGCCAGCTAAAGAAGGTTCAGTCCCGACAAGATCCACACAGGCAAGCAGTCAACCAATCTTGGGGGCAGCGGCCGGATCGGGCGCGGCACCGGAACTTGGCCGCGACCATGACGTGGCGATCACATTAACGAGCATGAACGGAGGCCAATGAATGACACGGCTACCAGAATCTACTGCACGTCGTTACGGCAAGGTTTTTGATGAGATCGCGGCTGAGTACGACCGCCGCCGTCCGACTTATCCTGACGAACTCGTCGACCAAGCTTGCCAGGTCGCAGGGATCGGGAGCGGTGATCATGTGCTTGAGGTCGGGTGCGGAAGCGGCCAGCTGACGCGCGGCCTAGTCGCTCGGGGCCTGCACGTCACGGCACTCGAACCCGGCAAGAACCTCATAGCACTGGCCAGGCAGAACCTGGAAGGTGCTGGGAAGGTGGAATTTGTGAACGCTCAATTTGAGGATGCATTGCTTCCCCGCGAGCAGTTTCGGGCCGTATTCTCCGCGTCCGCGTTTCACTGGGTTGACCCCGAGGTTAGTTGGCAGAAGACCGCTGACGTACTTGTTCCCGGTGGAACGCTCGCGCTCGTGCAATACTACGGACTTGCGGAGCCGCGTAGCAAGCGAGATCAGGAAGCAGTACTCGCTGCCATGAGAAAGGTCGCCCCGGACATTGCCGCTAATTGGCCGACCTACAGGGATCTCGACGCCACGCTCGCTGGGGTGGAGCAACGCCGCGGCAACGTCTCAAAGGTATGGGCCTGGCTCGGCAGCTACGACATAGGGCAAGATTATGCCGGCCGCTTGTTCGGTGATGTTCAGCTGGCCGTCATGCCAAAGCTCATCGAGCACACTCCCGACGAGCTCAATGCTCTCGTACGTACGATGTCGTTTTACGCTCGGCTTTCACCCGCCCAACGTCAAGCCCTTGAGCGTGAATACGAAGCCATTTATGAACGACTCGGGCGCCCGATTCGTGCTAGCACGGTCACGGCTCTCGTCACGGCACGGCGCAGCACGGAGGGAGATGGCTGAAGCTGACCGCGGTGCGTGCCGCTGGGCTGACAGGGATCAGCTCTTCCCCAGCAAAATGCATTGATCGCTCATTTTTCACACTTGCTGCGACATGTTCTGAAATCTTGAGAACGCGAATACTGTTGCGCGCCGGGAGCCAGGTTCCCAGCAGTGCCCTGCCAAGGTTCCGCCGACCGGGATCGCCAGCTTTCACCACGTTGCCAAAGGGGCAGCGTACCGGTCTTCGGAGTTAGAGCAGGACGGTGAGCGCCAGCAACCGCGAATCTGTCCAGACACCCGCCCGGTGCGCATATGGCCCGGGCTACGTCCGGTCTCACCCGTTGCGGGTGAGGCGACGGTCCTGTCCCGGCATAGGGTTTCCGTGTCGGCAATCGCCATATTCGACGGAACGTAGCAGCGCAAAGAATAACGTACGTGGTTTTCTTGCGGGACGAGGCGCCCACAGATTCCCCGGGCCAACCCGGCACTCAGGACAGAATTTGTTGCAGAGTGTCCAATATGTGTCACGCTAGGTGACGTTTGACTCTGACTTCCTAGTCATTCTCCTCTAGTTACCAGCATGTACGCTGCGTACGGTCACGCTGACACAACGGAATGAGGCAACGACAATGAGGGCATTATGAGCACACCGCCACCCAAGCCGGTAGAAGGCAACGGGCCGCACGGGTACAAGAGCTGGTCGCGGCGCAAGAAGATCCTGGTATGGTCCGGCGGTGTTTTAGCGGCCCTGTTCATCATCGGGAGTATCAGCAACGCGGCGAGCCCGCCCAAGCCCGCACCGGCCAGTCACGTGACCCAGAGCACGCCAGCACCGAAGACCCAGGCCCCGCAGGCCGCAGCCCCGAAGGACGCAGCCGAGCCAGCACCGCACAAGACCACCGCATCGGCCAAGCCGAGTGCGGTCGCCGCGCCAGCACCGGCCAGCCCAGCACCGGTCGCACCCGCTGCAGCGGCAGGGCCAAGCTGCACCATGCAGATGCAGGCGTGGGGAGAGGCCAATGACGCCACGTTCACGACCCTCAAGAACGACGAGGGCCAGGTGGCTAGCGACGCCAGCCTCGTGGCAGGCGACGCGGCAACCGGCAACGTGGCTCAGGTGGACATTGACAACAGCACGCTAGGGACCGACGCGGCCCAATTGGGCAGCGACGTGAGCACTGCGCAGGACAGCCCGCCCCCCACGTGCGCGAGCGCGTTCTCTCCCGCCTATAACACCGCGCTGAGCTACTACAGCCAGAGCGCAAGCGCGCTGCAGGACGCGAGCCAGGACATCGCCACGGGTGACTATTCCGACGCTACCGGCAGCCTGGCCATCGCCAACACCGCTGAGACGAGCGCTAACACGTCCCTGAGCACGGCAGTCAGGTGACCTGCAGGCGTACGGGATCGTTGACCCTGATGCCCTCCGGGGCATTGCGGAGAGCGATTCAGACAGAATCGTCGCAACAAGGGGGAACCATGAAGCTGAACAGGATCCTCGCCGCCACAGCTCTCGCGCTTACGACAGCAGCCGGGACAGGAGCGGTTGTCGCTACCACCGCACCGCCAGCATCGGCTGATGTTCTCGTGAACTACGACGGTGGCAGCATTTCTCTCGGGCGTCACCTTATTCTCGGTGTCTGGTACCAGCAATTCAGCGGTCGTCCGGCGGGTTACTGGGCCGGAGTGTGGAGCTATCCTGCCAACCGCTGGATCTTCATTCGTAGTGGACACGCAACTACCAACTGGACGTCCTGGGCAGTCAAGCCGAGCCAGCGCGGTAAGTACGCCACCGTGTATAACGCCGATGGGGTACGACTGGTCTTCTACACGACAGTGAAGTAAAAAGGTTGATCGCTGACCGTGATGCCCTCCGGGGCACTGCGGAGAGCGATTCAGACTGAATCATCGCAACAAGGGGGAATCATGATGAAGAACATCGGACTCACTGCAGCAGAGAAGTTCTGGTATGTGCTCGGCTGCATCGCATTTGGCGCAGCGTACTTCAAGAAAGTCCCTGTTGCGAAGGCCCTCAGCGAGCTGGAGCAGTTCAAGGTCGCGGAGCATGAAAAGCTTCAGACTCTGGCCTGACTGCCGGCTATCGCGCCCTGAAAGGGGCACGGTGGCGACCGATTCAGAGAACTGAATCGTGCAAGAGGGGGAAGTCATGAAGAACAGGTACAGTGCAGTCATCGTTATCCTTGCGATGTTTGCCGCCGGAATTATCGCCACCGGCCTTTCATTCCAGCCCGCGTCAGCGTGCACTCGGCCGGTCGTCGTTTATGCCGCTGGCCTCGGCTGGCATTTCGGCAGTGCAAGACCTTACGCGATCGTTATCCAGGGGGTAGCGGCCGGGTCTGGCGGGGCTGAAGTCATTGGTGATGGTGTGATGCCGATGCGCTGGACTTCCTGGACTAGCAGGCAAGCGACGGGGCACGGCTACACGGAGACTTCAGGTAGCTCGCACCAGGAGGCCTGGATTACCCTGAGCTATGTCAAGACGTATGGTCGCAGTACCCGCTATTTCGCGCACATGGCAGAGAAGTTTAGTTATGCTGACGGTGCGCCGCACGGACTCAGCCAGTACTTCACCTGGACTGGAAAGTCCTGGAAATACGCGGGATACAAGATTTACGGGTAAGCCTGATCCCTGACTTCGTGGTGTGTTACAACCCGGAGGACCGGCACGAGCGCACCGAGACAGAGCGCTTCAAAGCGTTCACCTATGACACGCGGCAGGTGGCTGCCAGGAAAGTCCGCGAGTTGCTCCAGGGCAGGACTGATCAGGGATGATGTCCGGGCAGGCACGGTCTTCCGTCACGATCATGGGACTCGACACCCACATGATCTTGGAAACCGTGCCTGTTCCACGTTCACCACGCCGAACTGCCCACCACGCCATCAACCGGTCATCGCGCCACGGCGTCGGCGGCGCCTTCCTCGTCGAAGTGATCCTTGATAACTTCAGAGCGTTATCCCTTCGGGTCCGCAGCCAGAAATGCCTGGACCACTGGTGCCAGCTCGGCTGCCTCGTCGACCAGGCCGAGGTGGCCGCCCTGGAAGATGTGCAAACGCGAACCGCGGATCAGCCGGTGCATCATCTTGGCGTTGGCCAGCGGGATTATCGGGTCGTCGTCACCGGACACGATGAGGGTTGGCTGCCGCAGCCGCGGCAGGAACGGCAAGCTCGACCAGGCGAACGATGCCGCCAGCTGATACCGGTAGCCGCGTGAGGGCCCGACGTGGTTGTTGCCGTGCACAGCCTGGCTTATCCGCTTGGGCTCGGCTCGCGCTGATCCGCCGTACAGGTCGGGGGCGACGCGGGCAAGATGCCCGCTGTCCACGTAACGCTGCCGTCCGGCCAGCTGCCGCAGCACACTGAACTTGGGCGGCACCATGGTGGCACCGGTTGCCGTGCTGACCAGCACCAGACGGCGGCAGCGCGACCGCTGAGACACCGCGAATTGCTGCGCGACCCCGCCGCCCCAGGAGATGCCGAGCACGTCGACCTGGCCGTACCCGAGCACGGACAGCATGTTGGCGATCAGCCTGCACAGCCCGCTGAAGCGGTACGGGCGGCTGGGCAGCGGCGACCCGCCGACGCCGGGGACGTCGAACCTGATCACGTCTCCCGACTTATCGGGGTCGAGCGCATCGACGAACGGCTGCAGCAGTTCCAGGCTGGCGCCGATTCCGTTGATGATCAGCAGTGGGGTTGCCCCGGCCTGGCCGTAGCGGACGGCCACGCGCAGGTCCTGGCCGTCAACATTGATGATCTGCTCCGTCGGCGCGATCATCGGGCACCCCTGGGCGACTGCACCTCGCGGCGCAAGATCTTGCCGGTCGGGCCCTTGGGCAGGCCTGGCACCAGCCAGACATGCCGCGGGTACTTGTATGGCGCTATCCGGTCTCTGGCAAAAGCGATCAGTTCCTCGGCCGTGACGGTCTCGCCCGGCTTGAGCTTGACGGCCGCGCCGATCTCCTCGCCGAGCTCATCATGCGGGATCCCGACGACGGCTACCTCCGCCACGGCCGGGTGCTCGTACAAGACCTCTTCGACCTCGCGCGGATAGACGTTGTAACCGCCGCGGATGATCATGTCCTTCTTCCTGTCCACGATGTAGAAGTAGCCGTCCTCGTCGACCCTGGCCAGGTCACCCGTCCGGAACCAGCCGTCGGTTATCGCCTCGGCGGTGGCCTCAGGCTTGTGCCAGTACCCCTTCATGATGTTGTGACCGGCGATGACGATCTCGCCGACCTCGCCGACCGGCACGTCAGTGCCGTCGGCGTCGACCACGCGCATGTGCACGCCGACGACCGGTGTGCCGATCGAGCCAGGCTTACGTACCCTGTCCGGGTGGTTGAAGGACGCTACCGGCGACGTCTCAGACAGCCCGTAGCCCTCGAGGATCATGCAGTGGAAAGCTTCCTCGAACCGGCGCAGGATCTCCACCGGCAGGGCCGCGCCGCCTGAGACGCACAGCCGCAGGGACGAGACGTCCGCCTGCGCGCCGTCCAGATGGTGCAGCATCGCCGCGTACATGGTCGGCACACCCTCGAAGATCGTCACCTTGTCCCGGCCGATGATCCGCAGGGCCTGGCCCGGGTCAAACCTGGGCAGCAGCGTCAGGCTCGAGCCACCGAACAGCGCCGCATTCAGCCCGCAGGTCAGCCCGAAAACGTGGAAGAGCGGCAGGCAGCCCATCACGACGTCATCGGGACCGTTCTGCAGCAGGGTGACTGCGGTCAGCTCGGCATTCCGGTACAGGTTCGCGTGGGTCAGCTGGGCGCCCTTGGGCTTGCCGGTGGTGCCGGAGGTATAAAGGACCACGGCGTCGTCCCCGGCGGCCGGTTCTGCCCACTGCGCCGCTACCTGGCCGGCCAGCAGCGTGGCCAGGGTCGGCTCGGCCACCTCGATGACCTGCGCGCCGGTCTCCGCAGCTCCCTTCGCAGCTTCGTCGGCCGCAGCGGGCCAGGCAAAGAGGACCTTAGCGCCAGAATCGCTGAGATAGTAGGCGATCTCACGGCTCTTGAGCAGTGGGTTCATCGGCACCACGACCGCCCCCGCACCGAGAGCGCCGAAGAACACGATCGGGAAGGCCGGCACGTTGGGCAGCATCACAGCCACCCGGTCACCCGCCGATACCCCAAGGGATCTGAGCACGGATGTCAGGCGGCCCGCCGCGTCGCGCAGCTGCGCGTAGGACAGCACGAGGCCGTCCAGGCGGATGGCCGGACGCTCGCCGTGATCGGCTACCGTTCGAGCAAGCATGGAGTTCAGATCGGCCATCGTGCCCTCCAAATTAAGCGCATCGATACCGCTGTCCACACTCGCAGCACTACCGATCCCGGTAGATCGAGAGCGCTGCACCGAATCCGGGCGTCGATGCGGGCCTAGTGACAGGCTCGGGCACCGATACGCCGTTGATAACGGCAGAAGGCCCGCAATCGGCGTGACGAATGACCTGTGTTAGCGAAGATCCGCAGCCGTTTCAGTTCTCAGCGGCGGCCTCTGCCGGTGAGGGCGAGCATCTGGGTCCAGGCCACCCTGGGGCCGGGTCCAGTTCGGCGCTTTCCTGCCGCTGCGGCGCAAGATCTGGTGCGGAATCAGTCGCGCGATGTCAGTTGCGCCGCGGACGTTGGCTCGGGGGCTCGGCGGCTGAGCCGGCTGTCCAGGGCGCTGGAACCGGCGGCCAGGCCGAGCAACAGCAGCGTCACCCGGAAGCAGTTCAGGAGGGCCTTGCCGTAGCCGATGCTGGTGACGTCGATGAAGGGATACCGCTGCCGGGGATGGGCGCCGATCGTGGAACCCGTATGGACGGCCCGGGTAGGGGTGGTTTAGGCCGCTTGCAACGGTTTTGCAACGCTTGGAACTGAGTGTGCGGGTCCTCCCTGGGCCGGGGCACGTTGACATGTCAGTAGACGGGGACATTGATATGACGACGGAGCAGGCGTTCAGAGATGTGATCGCGGCGCCCTGGCCGAAAGGAACGCGATTTGGCTTAGGGAATCAGCCAGCAATGCGAGCACGTACGGTCCGGGCGGCCGAATTCGGAAGAAATGGTCAGTACCGCGATTGCTGCGTTGACGTGGCGCTGAAGTGTCCTGTACGGCAAGAGCGGTAGCGGCCAGCACTGGATGCCACGCGTTTGCCGGGCCGGAAGCCGCATTGCCTGCCGACATTGCCTGAGTAGCCCGGCGTACAGGCTTGACAATGGCAGCCTTGGCCCTAAAGTGCAATCGTGGGTCGCCAATGGCGATAACCGGTATGTCCAGTGTAACGCTCTTTCACGCCACGGGTTAAGGTGTATATGGGACAGAGCTTACATAGCCGGGAAATGTAGATGTTAAGTGAGTTATCTCGGGGGGAGAGACCAATGAAGCGTGTACTAGCCCTGATTCTCGGCCTGATGATCATGGTCGGTGGGGCTACGGCGTGCAGTTCGTCGGGCAAATCGACGAACGCCGCGACGTCGGCCAGCCAGGCTGCGGCTGGCAACGCCAGCCAGAGCGCTTCCGCAGCCAACGCTTCGTGCGCGCAGGCAGGGACGCGGAAGATCCCCAAAACCCGGCTGCTTGCTGACCTGGGCCTGACCTATGGGGCGTTCCAACGGTATTTGTACAAGCCCTACAAGGCCGGAGCGTTCCAGAAGGGCGCGAACGGGCGGACCAAGGCACTTATCAAGGCGGGGCTGGCGTCTGCGGCGATCGTCAAGCTGCTCAGCAACGCCAGCAAGAACGCCGCCGCCGACCCGACGCTGTGCAAGTACGTGCCCAACATCAACAACATCAAGAGCAGCCTTAGCTCCCTGACCGGCAAGGTCAAGGATGGCACCGCCAGCACGAACGATATCGATGGCACGAGCAATCTGTTCGGCCAGCTCCAGAACGCGACCGGGATCACCCCGTCGGCCAACGCATCGCTGCCGGGACTGAGTTGAGCAAAGCCATCCGGGACGCGAGCAGGGTGCGGGTGAGCGGCCTCTTCTCCCGGGTTTCACACAGTAAAGGCTTTTCCCGCGGGATAAGCCTCCACCAAGAAGGGACGGACTGATCATGGCGGTCGCAGTAGTGCTGGACAAGGCCCTGGACAAGGCATACGAAAGCACGAGCCTGGAGGAGCTTCTTAACGCGCCGGTAGCAGCGCTCGCTGGGGTCAGCGACGGTGACGCCGACCATCTGGCGGCGGCGTTCGGGATCCGGACCGTTCGGGACCTGGGAACCAGCAAATACTTCGCCATAGCTCAGGCGCTGGTCGCGCTGGGCAGCCGCAGCGGGTGAACCCGGTGGGGGCGGGGCGGCTACGAGTGACTGGCCGTCCCGCCGGACCAGCCGACGTGACCTCAGGAATCACGTCCGTGCCAGTGCCGCGGCGCCCAACGGCCAGGCTGGGTGCCAGATCGAGCCGCCGTGGCCATCGGCCCGCACTATGTTCTACTGGAAATGTGGATCAAGATCAGGTAACTGCGGCCGGCGAGGCGGCTTCCGGCGCCCTGACCGTCCAGCAGACCGAAGAGGTACGAGTCAGGGTCCGGCTGATGATCGAGATCACGGCTCGCGCGGGCGCCTACCGCAAGGGGCTCATCGCCGCAGCGGAATTGCTCAGCCCGGAAGAAGCGGCCATCATCTCCGACCTGGAACGTCACGGCCTGCAGGTGCCGCAATTGCGTGATCTGCTGCGCGGAGGTCATGTACTGGTCGATGATCCGCAGCTATATGAGAACTGGCGCTTTACCGAGGTCAGCCATCTGCGCATATCCAGCCACCACCGCGATATCGACAAAGCACGCTATCCCGACATCGGGATGCGGGGCCAGGTAGTCAGGGAAAAGCTGCACGGCCGGACCGCGCGAGGCACGTGGGTACAGCTAGAGAAAACGCCGGCGGCGTTCGGCAAGCGCAAACTGCCCAGTCCGACCGACATCCGGCACCTCGCCGACTACATCATCTACCGGATAACCCGCAGCAATGTCGGTCCATGGGGACTGTCCCGGCTGACCGAGCGGCGGCCGATGTACCTGTCACCAGATCTGGCCCTGCCCACCTCCCTGGCGCCCCCGGTTGCGGAGTCACTCACCACGGCGCTACGCCGGATTGAGGAAGACGACGACACCACCGCGGTGTCCCAGGATCTGGCCGCCCGGTTCCCCCCGCCGGAGCGGCCAGACCCGCCGGAGGAACTGGGTCTCGCCCTGCCTGGGCGGGCCGGTCGGGGGCTGTTCGGCAACTCCGAGATCTGGGTGACCGAGACGCCCTCCCGGATCGCTTCGGCTATCTTGAGTCAGCGTTTTGAGCACCCGCCAGCCGAAGCGTGGTGGGCAGGGGAAACACACCATGAGTGAAGCTGCCGCAGAAGGCCCGGCGCCGGATGCCCCCCGCGTGGGTCAGGCATCCGTGCCAGAACAACTCGTCCCGGCCGTGGTAAATCTGGTCGAAACCGGGCCGGTCTTGCTTGGCGCCTATACGATCGCCGAACTCACCGCCGTAGACGCGATCGTGGATTTCCTGGAGGCCCGGCCATCGGACGAGGTGCTGGCCGAAGCCGTCCGCTCGCTAGCGGCCCGCCAACTCCTGGTGGCCGGCCCACCTGGGGCGCAGGTGCAAGTCCGGGGAGATCTGGGCATCGCGGTGGCGTTCCAGCAACGGGCCCGGATGGTTCTGGATGCCCGCGCGACCGGGACAGTTCCCGGTGAGCCATGGCGAGTTCTGCTGCTCCCTCAGCCCGAACGGATCTGCCTGATGGTCCGGATCGACGCTCTCGGCATCCATGAGGTTGGCCTGTACAAGCTGGACGAAGCTGTCCGCTTCCTCAGCACCTGGTTGCCGCGGGGAACACTGGCCGACCCGGATCCGGCTGTTGACGCGGACAGCCTGCTTCCTTCATCCGAACGTTCCGCGCTGGTTACCGTCACCCACTACACGGCGGAGGGATCAGCTGAGATCGCTGGCGCCAGTACCGATCTGATCCTCGTCCGCCACGACGGCCGCCTGCATATTCTCTCCAGGGACGCACACGACGGGACCAGGCTGGTGCCTCACCCGCAAGCTGACAACGACGTAAGTCGTACGCTGCTCGAACTCCTGACGTAGTAGCTGTCCGCCGATAACCTCACCGCTCGACCGTCGCCTGCACACGGCCGTCGGAGACGGCTTTGAGCAGCCGCTGAAAATCCTGCTCATTCTGGTCCGCGTAGGCGACGGCGAAATCCGCGATGGCACGGTCGAAAACCTCGCTGGTGCCCAGATAGCCGCAAATGATCGCTGCCCGTCCAGTCCGCGCGTGCGCGCGTGCGAGTGCCCAGCCACAGAGCCTGCCGTAATAGTCGAGCTGGAGCGGATCCATCAAGGGGACGCTCATGCTGCCCTTCATGTCGCGCAACTGGCGTACGTAGTACTGCTTGACCGACGTGCCGCTGGTTGCGATACCGCTCGTCCAGCCGAGGAACGGGTCGACGGCCGCCTGGGTCAGCCGCTGGCCCACGACCACTCGCTCGCCTTGGTGCGTGTACTCGCTCCGGCCAGCGAACGGAGCGAGCACCGACTCTTGAGCCTGCTTCAACTGCAGGAACAAGGGCTCGTCAGCGCGGTCGCCGAGGAGCAGCATGACGAACGCCTCAGTCCCGACCGATCCGACGCCGACCACCTTGCGCGCGAAGTCGCCGAAGTAGAAGCGCCGCAGCACTTCCCGCCGGTCCGCCTGCAGCGTGTCCTGGTATCGGGCGACAGCGCTGCGCAGCTCCTCCAGCATGCCCGGGTAGCGCTCAATGGGAAAGCGGACAATCACCGGATGGGCCGGCCGGATCACGTACTGCCCATCGACCTCCTCGCACATCTTCAAGAACGCCCGCAGGCTCGTGCTGCGCTGTGCTTTTTTGATATCCCGGTGACGGCGGTGTACGGCCTTCTTGGTCTGGAGCGCGTCGAACAGCCCGCTGACCTCGTCGACATCGATCCTGGAGTACCAGACCTCGAGGAAACGCATCGCAGCGTAATTCGCCATCTCGGTGCGATAGCTGCGGACAGTCAGGCGTGCAGCAGTATGAGCGTCCTGGTCATCAAAACCGTTTTCCCGCGCCGCTACGGCGAAGCTGGCCGCGAGCCGCTTGATGTCCCAGTCAAAAGGCGCCGGAAGCGTCTCATCAAAGTCGTTGACGTCGAAGACCAGCCGCCGGTCAGGTGCTGCGTACATCCCGAAATTCAGCAGGTGGGCGTCGCCGCATGCCTGCACCCGGATGCTGGTCGTGGGTGAATGCGCGAGATCCCAGGCCATCATCGCCGCCGCGCCCCGGAAGTAGGCGAACGGCGAGGCAGCCATGCGCCCGTAGCGGATCGGCATGAGATCAGCTACCCGGGTTTTCGCCTGCTCCTCCAGAACCGAAACCGGGTCCGGGCGGTCCGCCGGTGCCGCCCACTGCGCATGGCTTGACCGGGACACCAACCGGCGCTGCTCGCGGCCCTCAGCCCGCCACTCGTCCGGGCTGAGCACCTCATGCGGCGGAGCAAGCACGCCCGGTGTCATCCTGCTCATGAGCCCCATCCCCCATCCGTCACTGCTGACAGCGCCTAACCGGCGCCGGCGAAACCGCCAGGACCGACAATCCCCCGAAAGTCCCGGCACGCTCAATATACGGAAGCGCGAGCAGCGCACGCTCGGGCCCCGTCAGCCGCCAAGTGCGGTGACCATGTTCATGATCGTGACCATCTGCGGCGCGGTCTTGACGGCGAAGTCCGGCCCGTCGTAACCCCACCAGTCCCAGCACCCCTCCGGGTTGTCCGGGATGACGCTGGCGATCGCCTGCGGGTACAGGACCACCAAATTGTTGGTATCGGCGTAGATGTCCAGGCTGGCCAGCTCAGGGAACTCATCGCCCAGCAGGTAGTGCCCGCTCAGGCAGCCGTGCAGGGCGACGACGAGCTTGCAGGCGGCACCGGCCGCGCACGCCGGCGGCGTGTAGAGCAGGCCGCTGTTGTCCATGCTCAGCGCCGGAGCGCTGCCGCCCGGGGCGTAGCTATCCTGGCTGAACGACGACAACGTTCCCTCCGGGCTGCCGGCATTCGGCGAGTTGACGCTGCCGAGCCAGTGCCTCAGCATCTCGCCCTCGGGATCGTCGCCGCAGTTAATGTCGCCGCAGTTAATGTCGCCGCAGTTAATCAGGAACGGCGGCTGGTCATCGGGCACGCTTCCACGCCATCTGGAGTCGGCCAGCCGTGGCCTGCCGGGTCGGTGCTGTGATACTCGACGCTGGCGCCGAAGTGCTGATAGAAGTCAACGCCTGCGGCGGACACCATGTCGTTGACCACCGGGTCGAGGGCGCCGTGGTAGACGTAAACCGGCTTGCCGGCCAGGTCCGAGATCGGATCGATCAGCCCCTGACTCGACCAGGTGACCGCCTGCTGCTCCAGCGTAGCCAGGCTGGCCCCGATGTCGCAGGTCGCGAACTCGATCACGTTGCCCTGACCGCAGTCGTAGGGCCCAGCGGCGATGATGCCAGCGCCGTCGAAGGTACCGGAATAGTCAATGTGTGCACGGCACATTGGGCCGTCCAGCCGAGTTCAGCACCGTCCGGAACGGTCAGCTCACCGAGACTCAGGTCTTCTTCGGGGGCCGGGTCTAAGCTGGGCCCGGCATCCCGCCCGCGAAGGTGGCGCCGCTCCCCCGGGCCTCGGGCCGACCTGGTGCGGCCGTCACGTGGCGGCACCGCTATGTGGTTACTGTTGGCCAGGAGGGACGCGCGTGGCACAAGCGAGTGCCCGCGTATGAACAGGCAGAGCAAGCAGCCGGTCCGCGCTCGACGGCGCCAACCGAGGAGAAATCAGCACGTGAGCATCGCACGCGAGTGGTATGTGCGGTACCGGCAGCTGATCCATGAAGCCGCCAAATTCGGTGTCGTTGGCGTGATCGGCTTTCTTGTCACGGACGTCGGCACCAACCTGCTGCGCGAGCTGGGCGGGCTGGACTGGCTCGCCGCTAACACCATCGCCACCATCGCTGCGATCGCGGTGACCTACATCGGCAGCCGCTACTGGACGTTCCGTCATCGTGCGCGAACGGACGTGCGCCGCGAGACGCTCGCGTTCTTCGGGCTTGCCGGGGTCGGCTTGCTCATTCAGCTAGCCTGCCTCGGGTTCACCACGCACACGCTCGGCGAGACCGGCCGGGTGACCGCGAACGTGGCGCTGCTGGTCGGCATCGTCCTCGGGACGCTGTTCAGGTTCTGGTCGTACCGGAAGTGGGTTTGGCGGGCGCCGGTCATTGAGGTCCTCGAACATGAGGCCGGTGCAGGCGAAGTCACGGACAGCGCGGCGCGCGGTTAGCACCGGCGCGTCTGGAGGTCAGGCTCTGTCCGCCGCTTTCGCGGTCCCGGCCTGGTCGAGGGTGGCGGCCCCCAGCTGGCCAGCAGGTTCGATGGTGAGCGGCGCGTAGCTACTACCGGGGCTCAGCTGCCCGCGGGTGCCCGCCGGGCAGTGCGGTAAAGGTCGACCAGCTCCTGGGTGGTGGTGGCGTCTTCGGGTGCCTTGTCATCGCGCCAGCGCCCGGTGAACCGGGGGAAGCGCATGGCCAGGCCGGCGTCGGGCTTGATCTGCCCCCAGGCGGCGGTGTAGTTCGGGGACAGGGTGAGCTCGGCGGACAGGATCTCCAGCACAAGCCCCGGCTCGAACCAGAGGTCGGGCTCCTGGCGGGCGTCGACCCGGGCAGGCCGGTGCGGGGCGGCCAGCGGCGCGAGCCGGGCGGGCAGCGCGGCCAGGTCAGCGTCGGAGAACCCGGTGCCGCACTTGGACACGGTGCGGAACAGGTCGGCGACCGGATCGTAGGCGGCCAGCAGCAGCGCGCCGTAGACCCCGGCGCGGCGGCCCCGCCCGGCAAACGCGCCCACCGCAACCAGGTCGACGGCGTCGGAGAGTTCAGTGCGGTAGTCCCGCTTGAGCTTGATCCACTGCCAGCCACGGGCACCGGCCTGGTAGCTGGCGTCCGGGCCGACCGACTTGCACACCAGCCCCTCGCAGCCGTCGGTAACCGCCTGCTCGAACGCCACGTCCAGCACGGCCGGGTCGTCCACCGCGGTGGCGGTGGTGAGCCGCAGCCGGTCCGAGATGGTGATCGCCGCGGCCAGCGCGGCCCGCCGCTGCAGGTAGGGCAGCCGGGTCAGGTCCTGCCCGTCGGCGTACAGCAGCTCGAAACAGAACAGGCCCACCGGCACGTCGCGTACGGCCTGGTCGATGCCGTGCTTGCGCCGCCGGAACATGACCTCCTGGAACGGGTGCAGCTCCCCGGTGGCTGCGTCATAGGCGACGACCTCGCCCTCGAGGATCGCCTCGCGAGGACCCAGCCCCGCCGCCAGGGTCTGGACCACGTCCGGGAACTGGGTGGACACGCGTTCCAGCCGCCGGGTGAACAGCTCAATCGCCCCGTCTGCGGTGCGGTGCGCCTGCACCCGCATGCCGTCGTACTTGTACTCCGCCGCGCAGCGCCCGCCCAGCTTGGCCAGGATCTCCGTCGCGTCGGACAGCCGCTGGGCCAGCATGGCCCGCACCGGGCTGCCCGGGCGCACGTGGATCTGCTCGACCGCGTTCAGGCCGCCGTCCGTCAAGGCGGCAGCGACCCGCCCCAGGTCGCAGCAGATGTTATAGGCGCGTTCCAGCACCGGCCGGGCGGCCCGCCCGCCGGTATAGACCTGGGCCAGCGCGTCCAGGATGGTGGGCGTCCCGATGCCCAGCCGCAGCCCCTTGGTGACCAGGCGCAGCAGGTAGCGGGCCTCCAGCGGGGTCGCCCGGGCGAGCAGCCCGGCCAGCAGGTCCAGCTTGCGGCCCTGCGACCCAGGTCCCTGCGCCGCGGCGATCTGGTGCAGCGTGTCCATCACCGCCGGGACCGTCAGGGTGGCCGGCCGGTCAGCGGCAGTCGCGGCCAGCAACTGCTCGGCGGCCAGGCCCAGGTCGCCAGTCTGGCGGACCAGGGCGGTGACCTCCGCGGGGCTGGCGCCGCTGGCGGTGGCCACCGCGCGGACGGCAAGCTTCTCGGCCAGGCCGAGGTCGACCCCGGCGAACTCGGGTGCGATCAGGCCCTGGCACAGGTAGCAGACCGCCGGCAGCAGGCCGTCCGGGCTCCCGGCCAGCAGCACCGCCAGCCGGTCCACCAGGGCCAGCCGGCCGCTGGCCTGCTCCAGGTCACGGTAGGCCGCCGCGACGGTCAGGTACTCCACGGCTCCCTCCTCCGCCCGATCATGACACGCCGCGTACCGAGCCAGCCCACGCGGATCGTGCGGACGTCAGCGCCATGGCGGGTTCAGCGCGCTATGAGATCCGCGTCGATGGGGTCCCGGACGGGCGCGCGAGCAGGACATCCCGCTTTGACGCGGCCATCCCGGATTGAGCCACCGCAGGCGGCTCAGCCATCGGTAACCTGCACGCTCTGCGCCTCCGGCGATGTTCCCTGTCGCTGCTCGAAGGGCTCATGCTGAGTCGCTGGTCCGGCTCTGAGGGATTGACCGCCATTTTGCGGCTTCCCTTTCACTGCGCTCCTTTCAATCCCCTCGACGCCCAGCGGCAAACAATCCCGCTGCGCACGGCCGGTAGCCACCTCTTGCGAAGCCACAGGGTGACCGTGAAGGCTGAGAGCGAACCCTGCCCTGCTCACCGAAGGGACGACAGAAAATGAGCGTCACCTTAATCAACATCTTCGAAGTGCCCGCCGGCGACGAAGACGCGTTCATTGCCGCCTGGGAGAAGACCCGTGACTTCCTCATGACGTTGCCAGCACATCTCGAAACCGCGCTGCACCAATCGCTGCACGACGAGCGGTTCCGTTTCGTGAACATCGCTCACTGGACGTCTGAGGACGACTTCACTGCGGCAGTACGCAGTCAAGGGTTCCGGGAATCGGCGTCGGAGCTGCGCTGGCCCATGTCTCCGGCGCTCTATCAGGTCGTTCGGACGGGTTAGGGCTGCTCAGCACCAGCGCTTCAGCCGCGCTCGCGCCTGGTCTCTCGCTCACCGTGTCCAGACCCGGATTCCGGGAGTACGGTGAGAGGGACGCCCCGACGCGGAGGCGGGCCGGGTTGGGGAGACGACGTGATGGACGATGGCGGGCGCCGAGCCCGCATTATGGCTGCGGTCACCAAGCATGACGCGGGAGCCGGTGCGGACGCAGGTGAGCTTATCCAGCGGCTCTGCTGGTTCGTAGTGAATGAAATGGACCTGTCCGGCTGCGCGCTCGTGCTGATGTCGGGGGCGGACTCATCGAGCATGCTGGCCGGCGCCGGGCCGCACGCCCAGACCGTCACCGGGCTCCAGATGGAGCTAGGTGAGGGCCCGTGCCTGCAGGCCTATAATTCCGGGGTTCCGGTGCTGCTGCCGGACCTGACGGCTGAGAACGCGAACCGCTGGCCGACGTTCGCGGCAGCGGCCCTCGCGGTTGGCGTCCAGGCCGAGTTCTCCCTGCCGCTGAGCGTGCGGCCGGGCGGTATCGGCACGTTGGACCTGTGCCGGGATACGCCGGGGATGCTGAGCGGAGAACAGCTGGCGGATGCGATGGTTACGGCGGACATAGCCCGTGATGCTGTGCTGTACCAGCAGTATGTACCGGGGAATCCGGATCTGGCGGGGCTGCTGGCGACGGTCGGCACAGACCGGATCGTGATCCATCAGGCAACCGGGATGATCGCCGCGCAGCTGGACGAAACCACGTCCAACGCGCTCGCCCGGTTGCGCGCCGCGGCGTTCGTGAGCGGGCGAGCGATGTACGACATTGCGCAGGACGTCGTTGAACGGCGGGTCCGGTTCGATGAGTGAGATCGGGGGGCCGTCGGCCCGGCCAGACGACTCCGGGCCGGACAGGCAAAGGGAGGACGTGGCCCGCGATACCGTGCTGGCCCGGGCCTTCGTACGCCTGGCGGACACGCTGGCCAGCGACTTTGACGTCGTCGACTTCTTGCAGAGCCTGTCCGCTGACTCGGTTGAGATCGTCGGAGCCGAGGCAGCCGGGGTCATGCTGGCCGACGCGCGTGGTGGACTGCGGCTGATCGCATCCTCCGACGAGCGGATGCGGCTGCTCGAACTCTTCGAGCTCCAGGGCGCACAGGGACCCTGCCTGGACGCGTTCTCCTCCGGCCAGGCCGTCCAGGCAAACGCGGCGGACAGCCGCAGCCGCTGGCCAGTCTTCGCACCCCATGCGTCCGATGCGGGCTTCCAGATGATGTGCGCCGTCCCACTGCGGATACGCACAAACGTTATCGGCGCCCTGAACTTGTTCCGCGGCACCGACACGCCATTCACCGGCGCCGAGATGGACCTTGCGCAAGCCATGGCAGAGGTCGCCGCGATCGGGCTGACCCAGGAACGGGCGCTCAGGGAGCGCAGCCTGCTGGCCGGGCAGCTCCAGGCGGCCCTGAACAGCCGGGTGGTCATCGAACAGGCCAAGGGGATGCTCGCCGAGTACCTGAACATGACGATGGACGAAGCATTTACCCTGCTGCGGAACTACGCGCGTGACCACAACCGCAAGCTCTCCGAACTCGCCGGCGACATTACCTGCCGGAAGATCTCCAGGGCGGCGCTGGTCCAGCGGCGCGGCCAGGAACCCTAGCGTCCGGGTCAACGCCGGCCAGGTTGTCACGACTGCGCAGGCGCATGGCCGGTACCCGCAATCACATCCATGCCAATGGCGCTCACCCGGGATGGGTGATGCCGGGTGGTCCGGGCGGGTTGAGACTCGCAGTTGGCAGGTCATCTCGCAGGCCAGAAGCAATTCACCCGATGAGGAGCTGACGAGGGACCGACATGAAAACCCGTGACAGGCCCAGACCGGACTGGACGGTGGTACTTCGGCGCCAGCCGGTCCGCATGGTGAACGGGCAGCCAGACGGCGGCTACACCAGCATGTTCGAGCTTGTCTGCTGCGACTGCGGTGACGATCCCGACCTCGCCTACGGCGAGGTCCGGGCCGAGCTTCAGCGGATCCGCGGGCCGTACCCGATCGCGCTGGGCGTGGAAGCATATGCGCAGCACGTCAGGCGCCACCCCAGCTGACAGGCCGGGTTACTCGCCTACTCGGGCCGCAGCGGGGCCGGTGACCCCAGCGCACCGGTCAGCAGCGGCGGGATCTCACATTTACCTGACCCATCCGTCGCTATGACGACGTAGACGGTGCGTGCGCTGCACGCCACCCCGCCACCGCTCCGCCGAGCCTCGAAGTCCACCGCAAAACTGGTGCGCCCGAGGCGCGCGGTGGACACGGCCACGAGAACGTCGTCCTGCCAGTGCAGGCCGGCCTTCCAGTCGATCTCCGAATGGACCAGTTGCGTGTCGAAGCCGGCATCGAGCAGCTTCTGGTAGCCCAGCCCGCGTGCGTCCAGAAAGGCCGCAAACGCGTCGTCGAAGTAGGTCAGGTACCAGGCGTTGAAGACGACGCCCTGCGCGTCAACTTCCATGTACCGGACCCTGAGCGGAAACTCGAATATGTCTGCCACCGTCACCAGCCCCGGGCGAGTTAGCGATGCTTCGGAATCTACTCGGCCTGCGCTCCCTCACCCGTGGCCTGGCGCAGCCGCCGGGCCGACGGGATCAGCAGGCCGGCCAGCGCGGCCAGCACCAGGCCGCCCGCCAGCACCGCGAGCCCGGGCGTGGACGGTGACGGCCCGCTCGCTCCATTGCGTGGCCGCCGCTCTACGAGCTACCATCCATACAGATGGTCGGGAGATGGTGAGAAGATGGTGGATGGATGGCTGCGGGTGAGAGCGAAAAGACCGAGAAGATCACCATCAACCTGGGTCTGGTGGACCTCGGGCAGATCGACCTCCTGGTCCAGGAGGGCTTCTACACCAACCGGACCGATTTCATCCGTACGGCTATCCGTACCCAGCTCGCCACCCGGGGTGAAGTGCTCGATAAGACAGTTTCCCGGCGCACTCTCACTTTGGGCAACTGCTACTACACTCGCCGCGATCTGGAGGAGATCCGCGAGACCGGGCAGATGATCCATATCCGGGTGCTGGGGCTCGCGACCATTGCTGTTGACGTCTCCCCTCAGCTGGCCCTGGACACGATTGCCTCGGTGGAGGTACTCGGCGCCTTCCGGGCCCCCACCGCCGTGAAGGCCGTCCTGGCGGATCGCACCGCCTGAGCCGCCGCGATCACAACAGCTGGCCAGGAACGCCGGTCCCGCCAGCACACGGGCCGCCCGCCCAGGAGGCCGGCGACGACACCCCAAGAAGGGATACCGTCATGGATGCACGCCAGATGGCGGCGATGGCTGAGGCCACCCGCCTGACGCGCCAGGGGCGCCTTGCTGAGGCAACCGCGCTGATCCAGCAGACCCTGACCAGTGCCGGAACGACAGGGCGTGCGCCGGATGCGCCACGCACTGAGGAAGAGACCGGCGGCGCGGGAGCCCGCTACCCGGGTCCTCCTCCGCCACGGCCCCGCGAAAGGACTCAGCCGGTGAAGATTCCCCGCGGCTGGACTCGCCGTCTCGGCGCGTTCCGTGGCCGGGGAACGTCGGATGCCGGCCTTGCCCCACCGCACGCGGCGCCGCCTGGAGTGGCGGCCGGCCGGTTTGACGCCTACTCCTATACCAACGCCGCTGGCACCCGCGGCTACCGGCTTTATGTCCCCGAGGGCTACACCGGTGACCCCCTGCCGCTGGTCGTCCTGCTGCACGGCGGCACTCAGGACGCCGTAACCTTCGCCGCCGCCACCGGCATGAACGACCTGGCCGAGCGGGATGCGTTCCTCGTCGCCTACCCCGAACAGCCCCGGTCAGCAAACCCGGGCCAGTACTGGAACTGGTTTGACCCCCGCCATCAGCGCCGCGACGCTGGCGAGCCGTCGCTGATCGCCGGAATCACCGGCCAGGTCGGGGACGACTACGCGGTAGATGCCAGCCGGGTGTACGTGGCCGGGTTCTCCGCCGGGGGCGCGATGGCGGCGGTGATGGCCGCGGCCTACCCCGACCTCTACGCTGCCGCCGGCGTGCACTCCGGGCTGGCCTACGCCGCGGCCGACAACCTGGGGTCAGCGTACGCAGCGATGAAACACGGCCCGAAGCCGCGTTCCAGGCCTCCAGCGCCAACGCTGCCGCTGATCGTCTTCCACGGTGACCGCGACGGGACCGTGGCACCCGACAACGCCGCAGATCTCATCGACGACGCCCTCGCGGGCAGCACGGACCTCCAGTCGGCCGGCCCGCCCGCCGGGGTGACCAGCCGCGGGCAGGTGCCCGGCGGCCATGCCTACACCCGCATCTGCTACCAGAACCCCGGCGGGGGGATCCTGGCCGAACGCTGGACCATCCATCAGAGCGGGCATAACTGGTCCGGTGGCGTCCCGCGTGAGTCTTACACCGATCCCCGCGGGCCGGACGCCAGCGAGGAGTTCATCCGCTTCTTCAACGAACACCCGGCCACCCGGCCGGCCCGCAGATCACCCATCAGCGCACGCGGGCACTCGCCACACTAAGGCCGCTCTACCGTCACCAGCGGTGTGAGCTGAAGGCCGGGCCGCCCCGCCGGACGGCCCGGGCCTTCCCGGCGATTCACAGGCCACGTTCGATGGGCAGGATGCCCCGGTCAGCAGCCTGCACCAGAGACGCATGGTCCGCCTCGGTCTGGTCGGCGTACAGCCGCGCGAAGCGCGCCATCGCGAGGTCAAGGTGCTCGGAGGAGCCCGCGTAACCGACGATCATGGATGCGCCGCTGGTGCGGGCATGACCTTTGGCCAGAAGGTGGCCGATGATCCCGGCGTAGTCGGCCAGCGCCGCGCCGTCGATCGAGTCCAGGGCTACGGTCCCCTTCATGTTCCTGAACTGGCGCACGTAGTACTGATGCTCGCCCACGGTGGCCCAGCCCAGCAGCGGATCGCTCACCGTCTGCAAGGCCTGCTGGTACTCCACGACCCGCTGCCCCTGGTGGGCGTGCCAGGCCGACTCACCGTGGACGTAGCGGGCCAGGACTGACCGCCGCGCCTGCTTCAGCTGCAAGAACACCACGTCGTCAGGGCTGCTGCCCTCGAGCAGCGCGACGTACGCGCGCAGTCCGACGCTGCCGACGCCCACCACTTTGTGGGCGACATCGATCAGGGTGTAGCCCCCCAGAGCCCTGCGCCAGTGCGGAGCAAGCGTGCCCAGATATTCATCCAGCCCCCGCGCGACCTGGTCTGCTTCGGCGTAGCTGACCCGGGTGATCAGCGGGGAGTCTTCCACGATGCGACGTTTCCCGTCCCTTTCACTGGTGAACTTGGGGAGCGCCCGGTCGCTGGTTCTCCGGCGCGCACGGCTCGCGGCCCGCTTGATCTCGGCCCGCAACGACTTGTCCTT
>Ga0302308_10000501_pt1 | contig 34042 bp, 34 predicted proteins | sample III_Palsa_E3_3_FD_200531 | JGI IMG/M metagenome (GOLD analysis project Ga0302308, IMG submission 200531) | Peat permafrost microbial communities from Stordalen Mire near Abisko, Sweden - III_Palsa_E3_3 | ecosystem: Environmental > Terrestrial > Soil > Palsa > Peat permafrost | place: Sweden...
TTGGCTCCAGACCCGGGCGGAGCCGGCCTCGGCCCGCCTCCTGTGATGCAGGGCGAAGCCCGCGCTCTCGTCCCGGCCGAGGTGGAACTGGCCCGAGGCCGAGGAACGGTCGACCGTGAGGTGAATCGGGGAGGAGAGGATCAGGACGTCCGGACCCCCGAACGCGCTCAGTCCACCGTCGACGGTCTCGAGGAGGGGATGCACGAGCCCGTACTCCGGACGCGGGACGTATTTCACGTGCAGGTCGACCTCTCCCTCGAGGCACGTCGCACGCCGCAGCAGCAGGTGCGGAGCGTTCTTACCGAGCTGGTGTCCCCGGTTGCCCTCGCCCATGGCCAGGGCGTCGGTGATCGCAACCGCGCCCGTCGGCGTGTGGAAGGTGGTCTCCAGCACCATGGTTCGGTCGAGGTAGCGGCGGGTGACCTCGGTGGCGCCCGGCGCCGAGATCGACCAGTGGCCGGCTTCGTCACCCAGGAGGCGGCCGAAAATCGAGGGGCTGTCGAAGCGAGGGAAGCTCATCCAGTCGATGGACCCGGCACGGCTTACCAGCGCGGCGCTGTGCCGGTCGGACAGGAGCGCATAGTTCGCGATGGGGGTCGTGCTCATTGGGAGCTCCTTGGCGTGTAGATCCGCGGGATCAACCTGGGGTCGCCCCGAAACCCTCGGGTTCCTCTCGGTTGCGGTCGAGGCCCGGACGATCGGTCCTTTGGTCAGCGTAGCCAGACCCGCCCGACGGGCCGAGTGAGCCGGACGCGCGCACGCCGACGGCACGACCCGCTCCGAGTTGTTCGAGTCGTCGCACGTCAGCCGATGGCTCAGCAGGACCGGCGCCATCGTTCCGAGGGGGCATGTCCGCTATTTTCGGCAATGGCTGCGCTGCTCGGCACTGCCCTGTGCTGCCACCATGAATACCCACGCCCGGAGGAGGTTCGGTCATGGCCACCGCGATCATCGGCACAGGGGGGATCGGTTCGGTCATCGCCCGCCACCTTGCCTCAGGCGGCGAGGCTCTGCAGTTGGCGAGCGCCGACAAGGATTCGGCGCAGAAACTGGCCACGGAAATTGGTCCCGCCGCGGTTGTCGCCGCCGACAATCGCGATGCGCTGCAGGGCGCCGACGCCGTCGTCCTCGCGCTGCGATTCACCGTCCTCAAGGACGTCATAGACGAGATTGCCGGTGTGCTGGCAGACAAAGTCGTGGTCGTGCCGAGTAACCCGTTCCACGCCGACGAACACGGGAACGTCACACGTGTCTTGCCCAATGGGCAATCGTCCGGCGAGGTACTTGCCAGGTGGCTGCCCGCTGGGGCCCGCTTGGCCATGGCCTTCGGGACCATGTCGGCCGGTCTCTTCGATTCCTCCAGTCACCGGTCGCCGGACCCGGCGGTCCTCTTCTACGCGACCGACGACGATCGCGCTGGCGGGGACGTCGAGCGACTCATCCGAACGGCCGGTTTCGAACCGGTGAATGTCGGCGGAGTCACTCAGTCGACCCGGCTCGAAGTAGGCGGCGACCTCCACGATCTCGTCGTCGGCGTTGCAGAGGCGCGGTCATTGGTCGCCGAGACCTGACCGCTCCGCTCACAGCCACGGCGACCAGTCGCCCTCCGGGTCGGTGGTCTGCCCGACTTCGATCAGGTGACCGTCGGGATCGCGGATGTAACAACGGATCTCGTACGCGTGCTGCTTCGGAGGCGTCAGGAACTCAGCGCCTCGGGCCTTCCACTCCTCGTACTTGGCATGAATGTCCTTCACCCGGATGTTGAGGAAGCTGCTGGTCCGGTCGGGGTCGCGTGGCGCCTCCAGCGTCACGGTGGGCTTGTCGTCGGTCGGCCCTCCGCCGACGTTGATGATGACGAAGGTGTTGCCGAGTTCGACATACGTCACATCTCCCGAGAAGGCCAGCTTGCCGCCCAGCACCTCGGTGTAGAAGCGCCGGGAGCGCTCGACGTCGTCCGACACAATGAAGTGAGCCACCACCATGTCCGCTTCGGGCTCTACGGGTCCGGCCAACTGCCACCTCCACTGGTTGGGACCCGTGCACCGTCTGCGACGGGGTCTGTGGGACTTTGCGACGAGGGGATGTCCTCGTTTCTACGGCACTGCTGCGGGCCACATCGTTGGACCCGAATGCTCCCGCAGTTAGTAAATCGCTTGCGGGGGTGGAATGGAAGGCCCAGAGAAGACCTGAGCGGGACCCCCGGCCACCGCGCTATCCCTCCCGTATGCAGCAGGACGAGGAATGTCCAGGTGAGAGGCCAATCGGGCGCGCCGGCTTCCACGCCCGGAACCAGACGGAAGGCTCCCTTGGCGACTTACCCAGCCCGCTTACTCGCTGTGGCCCTGCACCTCGGTCAACCGTTTCGTGCGCTTTGACACCATGGGCCTCCCATTCTTCAGCTCGCCCCGTACCACGGACACGGAGGGATCGGGGGCAATCGACACGAATCCGATGGCCATGGCGGCGTCAGCCTCTATCAGTACGACGACAACCGCCTGAGGTACAGAGTTTGGGCACTGCCGCCTTCGACGTGCGGCGCATGTGAGCGAGATCCGCCCCCGGCGAACCAGTGGTTCCAGACGCGACCCGTGGAGCTGGGCCAATGGCTAGGCGCGAAGCCGGCTCTCCAACGCGGGACCGTCGAAGAGCACGCGTGCATCCAACGGCTTTCCGTCCAGCCACGCGGCCGGGGTCCCCTGCGGGTCCTGGTTCTGGAAGGCGGCCTCCTGGCCAAGTACCCACTTCTCATATCGCCCTTCTCGGACACCGGCCACAAATTCGGACCCGGTCAACCCGGCCTGGGCGCCCAGCTCCAAAAGGACTTCGACGGTGAACCCCCCGGTCCCCTCGGGCGGCTGGGCTTCAAAGAGCTCCTGACGGAGCTCGTTGAAACGGCCGACCTCTCCCGCAAGGGCCAGAGCGTTGTCTGCTCTTACTGATTCTGGTCCGAGGAAGGAGCGCATCCGATATTCCACGGCCAGGAGCCCGCCCCTATGGCAGCCGCCACGACGGGTCCGTTGAGTTCTTCGAACTCACGGCAGTAGGGGCACTGGGGATCCTCGAACAGGAGCATCCGGTGGATCGAGTTCGCGTTGCCGACAAGAACGCCGCCTTCAGGGGTATGACCTGGCGGCATCGCTCTCTGACCTGTCGCTTCCATGCGCGCCCAAAGCTAATCGGAGAACCCGTCGGCATGCGTACCCGGTCGGGCGCGGTGTCGAAGCACACTCCAGAAGACATGACCCGCCTCTGAAGCCCGGTCCTGTGTAGGGATGGACCTGAGACCCAGCGCCGAGGTCGAGACGCATGGACCCCAGGATGGAAAAGGTCGTGCTTCGGGTGAACTCCTCGGTGCTACCGCCAGGGCCGCGTCCATAATGGCGTCGAGTGCGTCCTTGACCGCGGCCCAGACGATGACTCCGTCACTCGCCCGAGGTGACGATGTCGCCGAGCGTAAGCGCATCGTGGCTCAGTTGCGGGACAAGTTGTGCGCTGATTGTGCATGGCGTCCGAACGGATGAACAAAGAAGCCGCGTTGTTGCTCGTCCATGGTGCGAGGAAGTGCTTCATGGATCGTTGTCCGGGGTAATGGTTGTCGGAGGCGCTCAGTCCGGTCCGACGGGAGGAGTTGAGGTGCCCAGGCCGTCCGTATGCTGGTTCCATCATCGAGAAGCCAAAGCCGATGACTGCACTCCGGGGCGGACCTGTTTCATCAGCTCATCGTCCCGCTCTTTGCCAACGGCGAGGAACCGTCGGGATGCATGAATCTTCCGGTCGGCGGCGTCAGCGCCGCTGGCAGTTTCCGCTGGTCCGCCCACCAAGCATCCGAGCTTCGCTCGTGATCGTCGCGCTCATCCCTCTCGTGGTGGCCGCCGTCTTCTGTTCGAGCGTGCTGCGAAATCAGTTCTCGAGCTTGCGACAAGCGAATGCAGCCCGGCAATCATCGCTTGCGCTCGATTCGCTCTTGCGAGCCCGCGTCAGCGTCTACGACGAGTACGTGCCCAGTGCCGCAATCGTCGCGGCGCGGGAGAACCATCTGTCAGAGCCCCAGCTCGACGCTCTCCTGGATACGAATTTCCAGGCGGAGCTTCAAGGCGCTCGGAAGGAAGTCGACGGGCAGAATGTGTTCGGACCACGGGGCGCATTTGCGAGCAGCCACGCGCCGCTGCTCGCGTTGCGTCGGTCGATCGATGGCGGCACTGCGTCCTCGCTCCAGGTGGAGGATTTCTTCACCGAATTGGGATCGAAAATGGATGCCAGGTGGCAGGAGACGTTCGATCAGTTGCTGGCGAGGGTGCAGTCGAGCGATCCTCCCAGCACGCGAAGCCGCCTCACCGCGCTTGGGAACGCCTTCAGTGCCTTCACATCGGGGCTCGGGGAGGAGAGCCTGCAGAGTGGAGGATCGCTCGAGACCATTCTCACGTCCCCCGCCACTCCGGCAGATGTGCAGAGCCTCGTCGTGAGTCGTGAGCAGTTCGCGACAGCCACCAGGGCGTTTCCGAGCGGAATCGGTCCGAATGCCGCGAAGGCTTGGGAGTCCCTCACCAAGAATCCCCTCAATGCCGAGTTCTCCAGGGACGTGCAGCTCGGCGTCGCCACAGGCCTGGGACACACGGCCCCGCCGTTGGCGACGGATCCGGCGGGGATCGGGCGTGTTGCCGACGCCGAGGTGGCGTGGGAGGTGTCGCTCAGGGGCCTCGTCTTGGCTGCCTCTGCTGACCTGCGTGCCGCGACGACCAAGCAAACGAGCTCCGCGACGAGTGAGCTCTACTTCGCCGTCGCTGCGTTAGCACTGCTGTTGGCGGCCGAGATCACCGCTGTCATCGTCGCCGGTCGTTCGGTTCGGCGACCTCTCGCGCGGATCGTTTCCGCGGCGACTCTGGTTCGAGAAGGGGAGCTCGAGCTCCCGTTGCTTGACGAGTCCGGACCAAAGGAACTGGCCCTGGCCGCGTCAGCGTTCAACGACATGTCCTCGACGCTTCGCGCCGTGCAGGAGCAAGCCATCGCGTTGGCTCACGTCGATCTCGATGATCCTGCTCTTCGACGCTCTCTTCCCGGGCGGACAGGCGCCGCCCTCCAGTCGGCGCTTCTGGCCCTGCAAGAGTCTGTGCGTGCGAACGAACACCACCGAGTGGTCCTGGCCGAACGAGCAAGCCGTGACTCTCTCACGGGTCTTCTGAATCGCGGCGCAGCCCTCAAGGCCCTGAGACTCGACCTGACCAGCGTGCGCCGAAGCAACGGAGACCTCGAATTGACCATGCTGTTCGTCGACATCGATGAACTGAAGATCATCAACGACACCTACGGGCATGACCGGGGCGATGTCGCCATTCAGCGGGTGGCGGACGCGCTCAAGTTGGCGACCCGGGCCTCGGACGTCGTTGCCCGTCTCGGCGGTGACGAGTTCATTGTCGGCTCAGTCGGAAAACGGGGTCTGGGTGCCGCCGAGCTCTTGGCGCAGAGGATCAACGGGCAGTTGGCGGATCTGAACGAACGGGATGCTCGGCTGTTCTCGATAGGATGCAGCATTGGCGCTGCGGTCTCGGTAGCGTCGGACGACCGGGTGGAGTCCCTGATCGAGCGCGCCGACAGGGCGCTCTACGTCGCCAAGGCCAACGGTCGGGGCCAGTTGAGTTGGTCAGCAGCGCGCTGAGTCGCTCCTACGTTGTTCTGACAGAATCGGCTGGCCAGAGCTGCCGATTCGGAGGCGTTCTGCGCGCGACACACTCGCCGCACCGGGCTTTGTCGAGGCATGCTTTCGGGGAGCCAAACAGGGAACAATGGGAGCCGTTGCTGACCCGGAAAGGAGAACACCTGTGGCGACCGAGATAACCGAAGGAGGCCAAGCCACCCTTGACGCCTTCGCCAGGATGCGCGACGCCTCCTTGCCGCTCGAGGAGCGATACAACGCCGACTTCACCGACCATGATCCCGCAAAGGGGCAGCCCGCCGGCCCAGCCGGCCCCGCTTGGTACTGGGAGCAGTTTGGGAAGTCGTTCACCGACATCGAACACCAGGTGATCGAAACCATCGCGACACCGACACGCCTCACCACCATCATGAATCTTTCGGCGACCCATACCGGCGAATTCCTCGGTCACGCTGCGACCGGGAGGCGCTTCACGGTGCGAAACGTGCAGGTTGTCGGCTTCCGCGACGGCAAAGCCTCAGATCGCTGGGGCTCGACCGACGAGTTGGGCATGTTGCAGTAGCTCGGTCTGATCTGACTCCGCACGGTTGCCACCAACAGCATGCAGTTCGGTGCGGCTGACCCTGGGCGGTCCCGTGACCGGGGTCAGGCCGCCCGCCCTGTAACTTCGGCCCCATGCGTCTGTTGTTGGTTGCCCCTCCCGGTGCGGGCAAGGGAACGCAAGCGGCCAAGCTTGCCGAGCACTATGGGATCACGAACCTCTCGAGCGGAGAGCTGTTGCGCCGGGAGATTGCGGCAGACTCCGAAATAGGGAGAAAGGCGGTCGAGTACGTTCGGCGAGGTGACCTCGTTCCGGACGACCTCATCTTTCAGGTGCTTTCGAAGCCCCTGATCGAAGCAACTCGTCATGGCGGCTATGTGCTCGATGGCTTCCCGCGCAACCTCCACCAAGCCGAAGAGGCGTATCGAGCGGTCCAAGACATGCCGTCGATCGAACTGCAAGCCGTCGTGCACCTTGATGTCCCTCCTGCGCAGCTCACGCGGAGATTGCTCGCCCGGAGCGGCCAAGAAGGTCGGATCGACGATATGACGACGGTCGTGACCCACCGGCTCGAGGTGTTCGTTGCCGAGACTGAACCGCTCTTGGGCTTCTACCGAAAACGCGGATTGGTCCTCGATATCAACGGCGATCAGGATGTCGACCGGGTGTTCTCGGAGATAGTGACGAACCTCGACCGCGAGCTTCGCGTCGGCAACAGCTGATCATCGGGGCCCGACGCAGTCGACCTCGACGCCCGGTAACCTTCGCTCGGCTGACAGATGGAGGGGAGAGCGTGGCTGACGACCTCATCCGACTCGACGAGACAACCAGGGCGGCCGTGGCCTCGGGGCGGCTCGTCCACTTGGCCACCATCAATCCGGACGGCACCCCACAGGTGACCTGTGTCTACGTCGGTTGGGACGGCGACGACATCGTCGCCGGCCACCTGGCCGATCACCTGAAACTGAGGAACATTCGCCGCGACCCTCGGGTGACGCTGTCGGTGGAATCCGATGTCCCATTCGAAGGATTCAGTCCTTACGTGGTGATCAAGGGGATCGCCCGCGTCGAGGAAGGAGGGGCCGTCGCCGTGCTCCGCCGGATCACGAACGGCGAGTTCCCACCGCCGGGAGACGACTGGCCCGAAGGATTCGTCACGCGTATCTCGCCGCGGAAACTCTCGGGCACCGGCCCGTGGGGGCTCGCCGTCTAGGCCGGCTTTCGGCCGGACGATCCTCGACGGTCGGCCGTTCCCTCAGTCCCCATCGGACGTCGTCGCTCCCTTCAGGAGCGCCACGTCGGTGAGCTCGAACCCCGCGGGACGAGGATCGGGTGCGCCCAAACGGGGGGAGTGTCGGAGAAGCGCACGGGCGGAGCAACCATGTGGACGGGCCCGAAGGGGGTACTGGCGTCGTAGGGGTCCGGCTCACGCAAAGTGTGCTCCCCGTCGCAACCGGCGAGCGCCGGGTCGACGATTCCGAGCGAGCCGCACCACATCGCCGTCCTCGTGAGGCTGACGGTCACGTGCCACGATCCCCCTTCAGTGGCCCGTTTGACCAGCCCAGCGGAGGCGCCGATCGCCCCCATGTAGCCGGTGATGTAGTCGTTTATGAGCGCCGTGACGGGCAGCCGAGGGAGCGATTCCGACCCTTCGATCGTCATGAGACCCGACGCGGCCGAGGCGTTCATGTCGAAGCCGCCTCGTCCCGCCCATGGGCCTGCCGCGCCGTAGCAGTTGATGGAGACGTAAATGATGCCGGGGTAGCGATCGGCCAGCCGCCGGGGATGGAGGCCCCGGCGCGCCAACGATCCCGTCCGGTAATTGTCGACCACGATGTCGGCTTCCGCCAAGAGCCCGCCCGCCCTCTCCCGACCGGCGGGATCATCGAGGTCGAGATAGGCACTGCGCGACCCCACGTTCGCCTCGGCGTAAATGAAGTCGTGCTCGAAGTCGTTGGGGCGGGTGGCGCACAGCACGTCGGCTCCCTGTTCGGCCAGCGTCCGGCCCACGGTCGGACCAGCGACCGCGTGCGTGAACGACAGGACGCGGACGCCGTCGAACGGACGGGCCGAGGCACGGTAGTCGCACGGCGGAGCGTCACCGATGCGCTCCAATCCGATCACCGGCTGGCCGGCGAGGAGCGCCCCTTGTTCGTGCGCGATCCACTCGTCGCGGGTCCGCACCACGCAGGCGGGCAGGCCCTGAGCGTTGGCTGCGTCTTCGAGTTCGAGGGAATGCAGGGCCGCGACCGCCGTAGCGACTCGGGCGGAGTCGGGCGGCACATCCAAGAAACGGCACCATTGCGCGACCTGGTGCGGGTAGACCGCAGAGGCCATCACCCACCGGCCGTCGGCGGTGCGGAACGGCGTGATGAGGAACGGGTTGTCGAGTACCAAGGGGTGGGGGGCGGGCTCACCACTCAGCGTCGGGTGCCAGAAGGCGCCCGGATTGATGGTGTGCACGGCCTGGCGAAGGTCGAGGTGGAGCTCCTGTGCCGGGCCGCCTCGGTGCCGGTGGAATGCGTTGGCGGCGACCGCGCCGGCCATGAGCGGGATACCGATGCAGGCTCCGAGCCGGTGCGCGGCGGGCAGGATCGGGTCCTGTCCCGCAAAGGAGACGGCACATCCGATCTCCGTGCGCGACAGACCGACGTCCGAGAGGACGCCGGCGAGCGCGCCCATGGGATCGAAGCCGGTCGAGCGGGCCGTCGGCTCACCGGTCGCGGCCTGCGTCGCACGGTGGCTCGTGATCCTGCTCGGAGGAACCGTCACCGCGAGTGGTCTCCCTGGTGGGGGAGAACCGATGCGGCCGAAACCGAGAATTGCCGCAGCAACGCCACCACCGCTCGGGAACCCTGACCGGAATAGACGACGGCGCCACCGGCGCCATTCGTCAACGCCTGAATGTCGCTGCCCTCGGTGACCGCAACGATCATGCGAGCCAGCTCGTCCACGGGGAGGGTCGCGAGGCGCTCCACTCGCTCGAGCGCCTCGGTCACGACGACGGCGAGCTCCGATCGCACGCGGAGCTCGTGCTCGACGAGCAGCGTCGCCACCTCCGGGTGGCGTATCGCGTGGAGGGAGAACTCCATGGACACCAGCGTCCATTGCCGGTCGATCTCCAGATGGGAGAACGAATCGGCGTCCCGGGAGTCTGTGGCCGCCAGCAGGTCGCTCGCCGGAAGGGCTCGGCGGATCCACGCGGCGCGTCGCTCCCAGCTCCGGTCGAGGAGGGCGAGGAACAGAGCGTCCTTGTTGGCGAAGTTGGAGTAGAAGGCGCCCTTGGTCAACCCTGCCCGGGTGCAGACGTCCGGGATCGAGGTTGCGCCGTAGCCCTGCTCGGCGAAGAGCTCCAGTGCCGCATCGAGCAGCGCCGTGATCGTGACCGGCCTGCGCTTGGTGATTCCGCGTGGCATGACGCGCACTGTATAGCATTCTTGTCGGTATGCAATACCGTTGGGGATCCTTTGTGCCCGGCCAGCACAGCCGCGTTGACAGGTCAAGGAAACGCGCCTACCGTTACTGAGCAGAACGATCTACTCAATATGGAATCGTGACGAGGAGCGAAACATGATCAGCTCAGCAACCGTCACAGAGGCGCCTGGAACGGCGCTCGTGACCGGGGCGACGTCGGGCATCGGGAGGACGACGGCCGTGCGACTAGCGAGCCAGGGCTGGGATGTTCTCGTGCACGGTCGTCACGCCGGACGTGGCGGCGAAGTCGTGACCGAGATCGAGGCCGGCGGAGGGCGAGCCCGCTTCGTGGAGGCCGACCTGGCCGAACTGGCGGAAGTGCGGCGCCTCGCTGAAGAGTCGGGCGAAGTCGACGTGCTGGTGAACAACGCCGGGAGTTCATGGTTCGGGCCCACCGCGCAGATGGACGAGGCTGAGTTCAACGTGCTCTTCGACGGCAACGTCCGCGCCGCTTATTTCCTGGTCCCGGCGCTGGCCCCTGCGAATGGCCCAGAAAGGCAGGGGCAGCATCGTCAACGTGTCGAGCATGGCCGGCACCATCGGTCTGGCCGGGGGCGCCGCCTACGGCGCGACGAAGGCCGCCTTGGCGTCGCTGGCCCCGTGTTCAGCATCCCGGAGAAGTCCGAGTTGATCGATGAACTTGCCCAGACCACCCTGCTCGGGCGCGGCGCACACGTCGACGAGATCGCCACCGTCATCGCCTTCCTCGCTTTCGAGAAGGCCAGCTACATCACCGGTTCGGTGATAGCCGCCGACGGTGGCCGTACCGCGATCTGAGGATCACAACGCAAAGGAGACCAGCAATGACCGACACCCGTCCTCGACTCGAGCCCGGCCCCGACCACCCCATCACCATCCGCCCGTCCACCGGCCACGTCAGCGTGCGCCAGGGATCGACGGTCATCGCCGAGACCGACCGCGCCCTCGAACTGCGTGAAGCCAACTATCCGCCGGTGTTCTACATCCCTCTCGACGACGTCGATCAGCAGCTGCTGGGAGCAAGCGACGAGCACACCTACTGCCCCTACAAGGGAGAGGCGTCCTACTACGACATCGTCCCCCGGGACGGCGAGACGCTGGGTGGCGCCGCGTGGTTCTACCCCGATCCGTACCGAGCGGTCGACGCCATCAGCGGCCACGTCGCCTTCTACGCCGACCGCGTCACCATCACCAGCGAATCCCCGGTCGCGGAATCGACGTGACCGTCACCTCGGCCAATCAGTCGGGCCGCCGGACGCCGGCCCGAGACCGGTTGGTCGCTGCCGCCAATGAACTCTTCTACGCCGAGGGCATCCACACCGTCGGTGTCGATCGCATCATCGAACACGCTGGTGTCTCGCGGGCGTCGTTCTACAACAACTTCGAGAGCAAAGAGCAGCTCATCCACACGTACCTGATGGGCCGGCACGATCGCACCACCATCCGGCTGAGCGAGGCCACCACCGGACCCGCCGAGCCGCGCCAGAGGATCCTTGCCGCGTTCGACTTCCAGGCCGAGCAGTTCCGGCAGCCCGACTTCAACGGATGCGCCTTCGTCGCCGCCTGCACCGAAGTCCGTGCCGGGGGGATCATCGAATCCGACGCGGCCGAGTTCCGCCGATGGATCCGCGCCATGTTCACCGACCTGGCGGACCAAGCCGGAGCCGCCGACCCCGACGCGCTCGGTCGGCAACTCCACCTCCTGTACGACGGCGCCGGGCTGACCGCCCGCATGGATCGCGATCCCGGCATCGCCGCCGCCGCCCGCTCGGCCGCCGAAGCGCTGCTGGACGCCGCGCTCCCGGGTGAATCCGGCTCCCCTCCCGATTCAGTCGGCTGACCAGGCCGCGACGGCGCAGCCGATCCGGGAGTCGGCCATGCCGAAGTACAGGCGCCACGCGCCGTCGAAGAGCACCAGCGCCTGGGCGAAGCAGACATTGCCCACCTGTCCGTCGTCCGCTCCGACCTGATCCGGTCGCAGGAACGGCTCCGTGTCCCGGGCGATGCACGAGGACGGATCTCCGGGGTCGAAGAGCACTTGCCCTGGTTGGTAGGAGAAGGGGGGGAGCGAGGGATCGCCACGCTCCATGTGGTTGGCCCCGTTGTAGAGCAGCAGGACCCCCTGCTCGGTGCGCAGTGCGGGTGGGCCGGGCTCCACCAACCAGGAGTCGAAGCGGCCCGGACGAGGAAAGAGCAGCGGTCGCAGAACCGACTGCCCCCGCACCACATGGACTTTCCACTGCTGCCCCTCCGACGCGGAGCCACGGGTGAGGTAGCGGTCGCGGGTGGCGTCGAATTCCACGGGAGTCCAGTGGACGAGATCCTCGGATACCGCACCGAAGCAGGTTCCCTCACCCCAGTACATGAAGAATCGCCCCTGCAGGCGGGCCGCCACGAGGCGACCGTCGACGACCTCGGTGACGATGGCGCCGCTCTTGGAGGAGCGCAGGGCGTACGGCGTGCCGGTGAAGGCGGGACCGTGTTTGGTCCAGGTCCGCAGATCGGTCGAGGTGGCAACGAGGAGCGTGCCGACCTTGCCGTCGAACGCCGTGTAGAGGCAGACGAAGTCGCCATCGGGAGACTCCACCACGCGCGGATCTTCGCACCCGCCCGGCCACTCCCACGCCTGCCAGGCATCGTCAGCCGGGAAGATCACCGGTGCAGGTGCGACCTCGAAGTTGATGCCGTCGGCGCTCGTGGCCAGACCGATGCGCGAAGTCCCGTGGTCACGACCGACGGAGTCCTCGGCCCGGAGCAGGAGGTGGATCTTTCCTTCATGCACGACGCCGCCCGGATTGAACACGTCTTTGGCCGCCCATCGGACCTCCCGGCCTGTCACCGGACAGGTGAACCGGGCGTCGGCCAGAGGAGCCACCACGGCGCCGACGTGCGGGGTGAAGGGTCCGAGCCGCCAGTCCCCGGTCACGGTGACGCCTCTCGTTGCAGGACGCGGGCGCTCGGCCGCACGTTGCGCTCAGGGTCCATGATCCCGAACGACACGTCGTAACCGTGCAGCCATTCGTAGTTGTCGACAGCCGTCCAGTGGAAGATGCCCCGAACGTCGATGCCGCTGTCGATCGCCTCGTTGATGACGGCAAGGCCGCGCCGGAGGTAGTCAGCCCGCAGCTCATCGTCATCGGTGCCGATCCCGTATTCGGCCACCAGGAGGGGCACACCCGGGAGCTCGGCATGCAGCCGGCTGAGGACGAGGCCCACCCCGTCGGCCCAGATCCCGTAGCCGAGCGGTGAGACGGGCGCATCGGGCGGATGGATGGCAAGCCGCCCGCCCTGCACGCCCATGGCGGCGTAGTAGGAGAAGCCGACCAGGTCGACGGAGCCGGCCAGGTCGGGCCGCTCGACCGGGTCGCGATGGGGCACTTTGAGCACCCCGTCACGGAACAAGCCGATCCACGGCGCCCAGTAGTACTCGTCGAGCGATCGGGCCATGTCGGCGGTGGCGGGGTCGTCGTCCCGGGGAACGATGGGAGACAGGCCGAAGATGGAGGAGACGGGGAGGCCGGTTTCCTTCAGGCGGACCGCGGCTTCGGCGAAGGCCAGGTGCATCGCCTCGTTGACAACGGCCACCTCCTGGCTGTCGTTGTGCCCGGGAGGCCAGCCGCGTCCGCCGTAGGCGGCCCGGGCGTAGTAGTTGGTCTCGTTGATCGGCTGCCAACCGCCGACCAGGTCTCCGAACGTCTCGGCTACGAAGTCGACGTGTCGCCGCCACACCTCTGTTCGATTCTGCTCGAGGAGGAATCCGCCGGAGTCGAGGAACCACCGGGGAAGGGTGAAGTGATGGAGCGAGACCCATGGCACGATGCCGGCAACTCGCGCCGCCTCGAGGACGTCGCGGTAGTGCTGGATCGCCCCTTCGTCGTAGGTGCCCTGGTCGGGCTCGAGGCGGGCCCACTCCACCGACAGGCGGTGGTGGGTCAAGCCCAGGGCGGCCAAGTGCCCGAAGTCCTCGGCGTAGCGCGTGGCGAACCCGTTCCCGTCTCCGGACACCGGAACATGACCGGACCGCTCCCACTCCCACCAGTCCGAGGCCGGGGCTGCACCCTCGCACTGGGTGGAGGAAGCACCCGTTCCCCACCAGAAGCCTTCAGGCCAACGCATGCGCACGAGTATGGCAAGAAGGGAGGTGCACCAACCGAGGAGTCACCGTACGGCGCCGGCCAAGGGGCCCCCGGCGCCGAAGGCGATGGCGGCGAAGCGTTCGGCGATCCGTTCATTGCCTGCCTCGTTGGGGTGAAGATCGTCCGGAAGATCACCGGCATCGGCCGGGCCGAACAGGTCCAGCCCGCTCCGGTAATGGAGGTGCTCGTCACCGAGGCCGCGCCGCACCTCGACGACCGATTCGATCGCTGATCGCATTGCGCGCATGGTGAGGCTGGTGCGCCGCATCGCCGGGAGGCCCTCGACGGCCACGACGCGACCGTCGGGTCCGGGCATCAGCGGCCCTGCATGGTCCTCGCTGCTCGGGGAGAAAATCGGAGAGACCACGAGGATCGGTGTGTCGGGCTTTCCTTCCCTGATGGTGTCGAGGAAGCCGTGCAGGGCTGGTCCGAAAGGGCGCTGGCGCATGGCGTCCTCGGCGATGATGTTGGCCGCCACCTTGAGGCTGATGGCGTCGGCGTCCGAGTCGCGGATCGTCCGGGCCACGAAGGGGTCCAGCATGCACTGGCCGGCGAACCCCAGGTTCGTGTGCTCGAGGCCGACCGAGCGCGCCACCATGGCCGGCCAGGTCTTGACCGGCGATGTGGCACCCACACAGTGGCTAATGGAGCTGCCGTAGTGGATCCAGCGGGGCAGCGTCGGCACGGTGCGCTCGATCACCGCGCCTTCGTCGAGACGCACCGCGCGGAACTCGACCGCGGCGTGGGCCGGGAGCCAGATCTCCACCGCCTTGGTCCCCCGGGGGAGGTCCGTGAACGAAATGGTGGTGGACGGTCCCGGCTCGAAGGCGACGTCGTCGCGGCCGGGACCCAGGGAGATGACGCTGCCGGTCGCCGTGGCCGATTGTGCCACCAAGGCACCGTCGACGAGCAGGTCGAAGACCGCCGGCCTGAGCTCCCTGGGGACCTGCCGGATCAAGGTGAGCAGCACGTCGATCTCAACGGTGGTCGCCGACGTCGTCAGGGCCAGGCGTACCCCGGCCGGCAGCTGCACCACCGCCTCCATGGCCATGTCGGTGATCTGAGGCCTGGTCCACGCCGGGAGCCGCCGGGGGATGAGCCCCGAACCGGTCGGCGCGACGTCGAGGGCGCCGGGGAAGGCGAGGACCCCGGAATCGAGGGGAATGCTCTGCATGGTGCTCATCTCGACGGTACGAGCTTCATGGCTGGGTCTCCGTGGATCCCCTCGACGCGTGGGGAGAACGGCTCGTCGCTGACGACGATCTTCCCGAGCATGCCGCCGGCTTCGACGCGTTGGTGTGCCCGGCGGAGCCGGGCGGCGTTGATGGGCGAGAGGGCCTCGACCAGGGTGCTGCGGATCTGCCCGGAGTCGACGAGGTCGGCGGCTCGGTCGAGGAGCTGGTGTTGGGTCACCAGGTCGTCGTCGGGGTAGAGCGACCGGGCGAACATGAACTCCCAATGCCACGACAGGGATTTGTTCTTGAGGACGGGCAGGTCGAGCGTCTGCGGGTCGCCGATCCCGACGATCTGGCCGAAGGGCCGCAGCAGGCTGGCGTACAGGCCGAGCTCGTCTCGGGACGAGACGGTGAAGATGGAGTGCACACCCTGGGGAGCGAGGTCGGCCACCTGCCGGCGGATGTCCCCGTGGTAATCGATGACGTCATGTGCCCCGAGGTGCCGGACCCACTGCTCCGCCTCCGCACCCGTCACCGAGCCGACGACCCGGACCTGCCGGGCCAGCGCACGCGCCAGCTGCACCACCATTGAGCCGACGCCGCCGCTCGCGCCCATCACGAGGAGGACGCCCGTGCTCTCCGCATGAAGTTGGAGCTTGTCGAAGAGTGCCTCCCACGCCGTGATCGTGGTGAGCGGCAGGGCGGCGGCTTCGGCGAAGGAGATCGTCTGTGGTTTGTGACCGACGACCCGTTCGTCGACGGCGTGCAGGGCTGCGTTCGTCCCCGGCCGGTCGATGGCGCCGGCGTAGTAGACCTCGTCGCCCGGGACGAACAACGTCACCGCTTCGCCCACCTCGCGCACGATGCCCGCGGCGTCGAAGCCCAAGATCCTCATTGTGCCGTGCGGGTCGGAACCCGATCGCTGCTTGACGTCAACCGGGTTCACCGAGACGGCGTGGATCTCGACGAGGAGATCGTGCGGCCGAACGTCGGGCCTGGGGATCTCGATGTCGATCAGGCTCCGGGGGTCGTCGGCCGGGAGGTTGCGGTCATAGCCGACGGCGGCGATGGAGTTGGGCCGGATTTTCATCGTGTTCGTCCTTGGTGTCCCATGGGGTCGGAATGGTGTAAGAGGAGATCCGATGGCGCATGCATACACCGATCGTTGGGGCTGCCCTCTCTTCGCCACGCACCAGGAGGCCGTCGGCCTCCTCGACGAGGCCGTTGAGCAGCTGGTGTCGCTGAGCGGGGAGCCCGGGACCCTGGTGGACGAGGCGGCCACCATCGATCCCCAGCTGATGCTGGCGCGCGTGATGCAGGCGTATCTCGCACTGTATGCGAGCTCGGCGCGGGGAATCGAGAGAGCGAGGGCCCTGGTCGGGGACCTCCAGCCCCGAAGCCTCCGGACCGGCGAGCGCGAGATCCTGCATGTGCTCGCCGCCCAGTCCTGGGCCGACGGTGAATGGGAGCACGCCCTCGGCTTCCTCGACCGCGCCTTGCAGCACGACTCCCGCGATCTCCTGGCGCTCAAGGTCGCCCAGGACCTCTCCTTCTTCCTGGGCGACCAGCAGGCACTGCGCGACGTGGTGGAACGGGTCGTCGGGGCCTGGTCATCCGATCGCCCGGGTTACGGCTACGTGCGCGGCATGTACGCGTTCGGGCTCGAGGAGAACGGCGACTACGACGGAGCCGAGCAGCAGGCGCGGCGGGCGCTCGCAGTGAACCCCCGCGACGTGTGGGCGGTGCATGCCCAGGCCCACGTGTTCGAGATGCGGGGGGACCAGCGCCTGGGCATCGCGTTCCTGGACGACTCGGTCGGGGACTGGTCTTCCAGCTACTTCGCCACGCACAATTGGTGGCACCGGGCGCTCTACCACCTGGAGCTCGGAGAACTCGACGAGGCGCTGGCCATCTACGACGGCCCCATCCGCGGCACCGGATCGACGGAGTGGCTCGACGTGGACGACGCGGCATCGCTGCTCTGGCGCCTGCACCTGTTCGGCGTCGACGTCGGAGAGCGGGCCAGAACGCTCGTCGGGGAGGTCGGCGGCCTGCTGGGCGAACCGGTATACGTGTTCAACGACTGGCACGCGGTCATGATCGCCGGCCTGGCGGGCTTTCCGGACGTGTGCGAGGGACTCATCCGGGCGAACCGGAACGCGCCCGATGGGACCAATCGCCGTGCGATCGAGTCAGCAGGCCTCCGTCTCATCGAGGGTTTCGCCGCCTTCGTCAGCGGCGATGCCGCTCGCACGGTGCACCGGTTGATCGACATCGGCCCCACGGCCCATGTCGTCGGCGGCAGCCATGCGCAACGGGATGTGATCGATCTCACCCTCCTGGCCGCGGCGGCGAGGGTCGGCGACCTCCGGCTGGCGGAGGCTCTGCTGGCGGCGCGTGTGGCGTGCAAGCCGTCGGCCGCGGCGGCGGGTGGGGACCTGATCCGGACCAACAGCCGCTGAGTGGTAGTGCGTCCTTCCGGTCCAGCGGGAGCGACGGCGCCTCAGCTAGGGCGGGCGCGGGCAGTCCCTACTGGGTGGCGAGATCGACCCGGGACTCGACGAGCGCGTCGCGAATCGGGTCCCGGCCGGACGTCTCGATCACGACCCGGTGGAGGACACTGGAAGGGAGCTCGGCTCGTCCGTTGAGTTGCGGGTCGATAGGCCCTGCCGGTTGGAAGCCGACGGCGAATCCGGGGGTTCCGTACGTCAGGGGAGTGGTCCTGGGGACCTGGCCGTTCCCGACGGGGACGTCGCCGTAGAACAGCTCGACGTCGCCCCCCGCACCGGTCCGCGTGAAGACAGCGCTGACGGTCAGCGGTTCGGAGGGCAGGACCGCCTCGGCGGCGATCGTCGTGATCTGCGTGGCCACGAAGTTGTAGGTGAAGTGCAGGCGACCGTCGCCGATCCACAGCACGTAGCCGCCGGCGTGGCTCCCGTGCGCGGCGATCACGCCGGTCAGCACCTGGTCCGGCTGAGGCACGAGCTCGGCGGCGATGACGAACGAGCGGTTCTTGAAGTTGGGGGCGAGCGCTTCCGCCAGGGGGCCGACCTGCCCGAGGAATTCGTAACGGTTGCGCCGGTACCGTGGGTCACCGAACAGCCCTGGCTGGTTGTTCAGCGGCAGCACCTGGAACTTCTCCGCCTCGCGCCACCAGAGATCCTTGAGCTCCGACAACTTCGCGGGTTCCACGTCGGCCAGGTCGTGCACCTCCGAGAAGTCCTCCGTCACGTGATAGAGCTCCCAGACGTCCTCGTCGAAGGGTCGCGTGGTGTCGGAGCCGTCGTAGGCGATGAACGGCGGGGTGTGGAAGACGACCGCCTTCCATCCGTCGTGATAGAGGGCGCGTGAGCCGAGCATCTCGTAGTACTGCGTGCGGTGCGCTCCCGGCGCCTGAGGATCCTCGAGTGTGGGGGCGAAGCTCACGCCTTCGATCGGCGACTGCTGCACCCCGGCGATGGAGTCGGGTGGATCGATGCCGGTGAGATCGAGGAGCGTCGGAAGCAGGTCGATGGCGTGCACGTATTGATGCCGCGTCCCACCCCCGGTGCCGAGGCGTGCCGGCCAATGGAAGATGAGTGGGTCCGCCACGCCGCCTTCGTGCGTGTCGCGCTTGAACCGTTTCAGCGGTGTGTTGCCGGCCCAGGCCCATCCCCAGGGATAGTGGTTGTTGGCCTTGGGCGTGCCGAGGTCGTCGATCCGTTCGAGGTTCTCCTCGAGGCTCTCGGGAATGAAATTGAAGAAGTACTGCTCGTTGAACGACCCCTTGGCCCCGCCCTCAGCGGAAGCGCCGTTGTCGCTCATCACGACCACGACGGTGTTGTCGCTCTCGTCGAGCTGGTCGACGAAGTCGAGGACGCGCCCCACCTGCGCGTCGGTGTGGGTGAGGAAGCCGGCGTAGACTTCCATGAGCCGCGCCGCCAGCCGTCGCTCGTCGGCGCCCAGCGTGTCCCAGGCCGGGACCCACGAGGGGCGCTCGGAGAGCAGGGTGCCCGGGGGCAGGAGGCCCGAGGCCAGCTGGCGGTCAAACACCTCTTGCCTCCACGTGTCCCAACCCTTGTCAAAGGCGCCGCGATAGCGGTCGATGTACGCCCGGGGAGCCTGATGGGGGGCGTGACAGGCGCCCGGGGCGAACCACAGCAGGAACGGCGTCGACGGCGATGCTCCCCGCAGGTCGGCCACATAGCGGATGGCGTGATCGGCCAGGTCTTCGGTGAGGTGGTATCCCTCCTCGGGGGTCTGCGGTGGTTCGACCGGGTGGTTGTCCTCCACCAACTCAGGGTGGTACTGGTCGGTCTCACCTCCCATGAAGCCGTAGTAGCGGTCGAAGCCCCGCCCGAGGGGCCACTTGTCGCGCGGGCTTCCCGCCGCCATTTCTGTGGCCGGTGTCAGGTGCCACTTGCCGACGGCGAAGGTGGCGTACCCCTGCTGCCGCAGGATCTCCGACAGGAAGCCGTTCTCCTTCGGGATGGTGGCGTTGTAGCCCGGGAACCCCGCGGCCAGCTCGACGACCCGGGCCATGCCGTTCGAGTGATGATTTCGGCCGGTGAGCAGGCAGGCCCGGGTGGGCGAACACAGCGCAGTGGTGTGGAAGTTGGCGTAACGGCGACCCTCCGACGCCAAGCGGTCGAACGTCGGTGTCGCGATGTCGGACCCGTAGGCGCCGAACTGGGCGTACCCCACGTCGTCCAGCAGGACGATCACCACGTTCGGGGCGCCGGTGGCCGCCGTCTTCAACGGGGGCCACCAGCTCTGCGAATCGGCGTAGGTCCGGCCGACGTGTCCTTCGAATGGCTGTGTCATCCTGCCTCAGGGTAGGAGGCTCCGAGAGATGTTGACGAATCCGATCTCCCGCGGCCCCCACCCGGAGGGGAATCGATCGGCGCGGTCGCGTGTTCGAAAGCTAGGTGACAAATGAAGGGTGGACATGACCAGCACGTACGACTTTTCGGCGGCGACCGCTGACGGGGCCCGGGTTCCGTTGTCCGACTACGAGGGGAAGCTGCTCCTGGTGGTGAACGTCGCCAGCAAGTGCGGGCTCACCCCGCAGTACGAGGGATTGGAGTCGCTCTACCGGGACGACAGGGACCGCGGTCTCGAGATCCTGGGTTTTCCCTGCAACCAGTTCAAGGAGCAGGAACCGGGCAGCGACGCCGAGATCCAGGCGTTCTGCCAGTCAAGCTACGACGTCACCTTTCCTGTCTTCGCCAAGATCGAGGTCAACGGGCCGGACGCCGACCCCCTCTTCACGTTTCTGCGTGCGGAGGCGCCGGGCGACTTCGGACCGCAGTACGGAGCCTTCTACGAGGCCATCTCGAAGATCCGTCCCGAGGCGGAGGGCACCGACGAGGTCAAGTGGAACTTCACCAAATTCCTCGTCGGCCGGGAGGGGCAGGTCGTCAAGCGCTACGAGCCTTCCGTGGCACCCGCCGACATCAAGACAGACCTCGAGCAGTACCTGTAACCGGCGGTGATCGAACCTCGGCTATCCATTCTCGACCTGGCGCCGATCGGACGCGGTCAGACGGCCAGCGACAGCTTTGCCGGCAGCGTGGCGTTGGCGCAGCGCGCGGAGGAGCTCGGCTACCAACGGGTCTGGTACGCCGAGCACCACAACATCGCGAGCATCGCGTCGTCGGCCACCAGCGTGCTGATCGCGTACGTCGGGGCACAGACCACGACGATCAGACTCGGAGCGGGAGGGATCATGCTCCCGAATCACGCGCCCCTCACGATCGCCGAGCAGTTCGGCACCCTGGCCGCGATGTACCCGGGACGGATCGATCTCGGCCTGGGCAGGGCTCCGGGGTCGGATCAGAACACCATGCGGGCGCTGCGCCGCGATCCGCGCGCGGCGGACACCTTTCCCCAGGACGTGCTCGAGCTGCAGGGCTACCTCAACGACGAGAGCCGCATTGCGGGTGTGGACGCCGTGCCCGGAAAGGGCTCCCGGGTCCCGCTCTACATCCTCGGGTCGTCGTTGTTCGGCGCCCAGCTGGCCGCGGCCCTCGGGTTGCCCTATGCGTTCGCCTCGCACTTCGCGCCGGCCGACCTCCTGGCGGCGCTGGCGGCCTATCGGGACGGATTCCGGCCCTCGTCCCAGCTCCACCGGCCCTACGTGATGTCGGGCGTCAACGTGATTGCCGCTGACACCGAGGCCGCGGCCCAGGAGCAGCTCCAGGGCATCCGGCGGATCCGGGCGCTCAGCCTCTTCGGCCGGCAGCTGGGTCTGCCTCCGGCCGACCTGACCGACGAGCACGCCGACCGGCTGCTGGAGGCCGGCGCCTCGGCCCAGGTGGACCAGATGCTGACCTATTCGGCAGTGGGCACGCCGTCACAGGTGCGTGACTCCATGGAAGAGTTCCTCCAGCTCACCGGCGCCGACGAGCTGATCACGGTCCACCAGGCCCCCACGATCGAGGGCCGCCTGCGCTCGGTGACGCTGTTGGCGGAAGCCATGCAGACCGTCACTGCGTAGACGACGCCCTGGGTCACTGGCCTGCCCGCGTGAACGGTCCGCTACATTTATGATCAAACCCATCGGAGTTCGGTAGTTCAAGATCGGTCGTTCAAGTTCGGTCGTTCAAGTCTGTCGTTCAAGGAGGTCCCGCCGTGACCGTTGCTCCATCAACCCAATTGCGTGCACGTCGCCTGACCGGGCGCATCGGGGCCGAGATCTCCGGGGTGAACCTCGCCCGTCTCGCCGACGACGAGGTGGCGGCCATCCGCCAGGAGTTGTTGGCGCACCGAGTGGTGTTCTTCCGCGACCAGACGATCGAGGCGACGGAACAGATCGCCTTCGCGTCCCGTCTCGGACCATTGACCCTGGGTCATCCCACGCTGCCCCAGCTCACCGACGACTGCGAGCTGTTCGACCTCGACTCCATCGCCGGTGCCAGCGCCAACCACTGGCACACCGACGTCACCTTCGTCGAACGTCCTCCGATCTTCTCGGTCCTGCACGCCCTCATCATCCCCGAGGTCGGCGGCGACACCCTGTGGGCCAACACGGTGGCCGGCTATCGGGACCTTCCGGACGACCTCCGTCAGTTGGCGGATCGCCTGGTGGCGGTGCACTCCAACGGTCACGACTACGGCCGGGTGGACGTGGCGAGCCTGCGGGGCGCACTGCGACCCGAGCAGCTGGCGCACCTGCAGGCATTCGTCTCGGAGGTCTACGAGACCGAGCACCCGGTGGTGCGGGTGCACGCGGAAACCGGGGAGCCCGCGCTCCTCCTGGGCGGCTTCGCCCAGCGGCTGGTCGGCCACAGCCTCAGCGAGTCCGTCGATCTGATCCGGATTCTGCAGGCCTACGTCACGAGGCCGGAGAACATCGTGCGCTGGCACTGGCAAGAGGGTGACGTCGCCATCTGGGACAACCGGGCGACGCAGCACTACGCCATCGCCGATTACGGGGACCAGCGCCGGCGGATGCAGCGCGTCACCACGGCGGGCATCCCCGCTGTCGGTCTCGACGGCAGGACGAGCCGCGCCCTCCAGGGCGACGCCAGCCGGTACTACCTCGAGGCCTGAATCCGCTCAGTCGCGCAACAGGGTGCCGGCGACGGGATCGAGCGCCTCCTGAGCCTTGAGCAAGAGGTCGGTGCATTCGACGTTGAGCGGTCGACCGAGGTGGTACCCCTGGGCGACGCGGCAGCCCACTCCGCGCAGCCCGCGCTCCTGGACCGGATTCTCCACGCCCTCGCCGATGGTCTCGTAGCCGAGCATGTGGGCCAACTGCACCATGGCCGCAGCCAGGCCGCGCGAGTCGTCGCCCGACCCGAGGCCTTGAACGAAGGACCGGTCGATCTTGACGATGTCGACCTGCAGTCGGTCGAGGTGGGAAAGCGAGGAGTATCCCGTCCCGAAGTCGTCGAGCGCGATGCGCACACCGAGGGACCGCAGTTCGATCAGGTTGCGCACGGTGGTCTCGTTGTCGGCCAGCATGGCGCTCTCGGTGATCTCGAGAATCAGCGAGCGGGGATCGAACTGGCAGGCCTCGACCTGCGTCGTGATCCGCCGGGCCAGGTCGGGGTCGAGCAGTTGGCCCGGCGACAGGTTGACGCTCATGACCATGTCGGAGCCCCAGAGGCCCTGGTCGGCCCACTGCTGGGCCTGCGAGCAGGCGGAGCGCAGGACGAACGAGTCGATCTCACCGATGAGGCCGAGTTCCTCCGCCAGCGGCACGAAGAGGCGGGGGTCGACCACGCCACCGACCGGGTGGGCCCAGCGCACCAGCGCCTCGAAGCCGACGATCCGGCGCGTGTCGAGGTCGTACATCGGCTGGTAGTGCGTCAAGAGGTCACCGTCGTGGATCGCGGCCCGCAGGTCACGTTCCTGTGCCACGCGCGCGAGGACGGCGGCGTGCATCTCGTCGCGGTAGATCTCGAACCGGTCCTTGCCGCGCTCCTTGGCCTGGTACATGGCGATATCCGCGTTGCGAAGCAATTGCTCGCTGGTGATCCCCGGCTCGTCGAACGCAATGCCGATGCTGCCCGCCGAGGAAGAGGACCGGGTCCCGGGCGGAGAGGCCAGGCGCAACGACTCGAGGATGCGCTGGGCCAAGGCCGTGATGTCCTCGCGGGACCAGACGTCTTCGATCAGGATGGCGAACTCGTCGCCGCCGAGACGTGCCGCAGTGTCGAGGGGCCGGAGGCAGCCGGAGAGGTCCGCCGCCACCCGTTTGAGCAACTGGTCACCCTCCCCGTGCCCCAGGCTGTCGTTGACCGTCTTGAAGTCGTCGAGGTCGATGAAGAGCACCGCCAGGTGGGAGCCCGTCTGGCCGATCCGGGCCAGGGCGTGATCGAGCCGGTCTTGGAACAGCGCCTTGTTGGCCAGTCCGGTCAAGGAGTCGTGGAAGGCCCGGTACTCCAGCTCGTCCTCCAGCCGGATGCGATCGGTGACGTCGCGGAAGCTCCAGACCCGACCGACGATGGTGCCCGCCACCGTCTGCGGCCTGGACGTCAGTTCCACGGCACGCCCGTCCTTGAACTCCAGCGTGTCGAAGCTCTCGTGCTGCGGATGGTCCTGGAGCTCCCGGTGACGAACAAGAAATGACTGCGGGTTGAGCAGCTGATGAAGCACGAACGAGAGCTTGGTGGCGTCGTCGCCGACCTTGACGAAGTTCGCGGCGACACGCCAGATCTCGGAGAAGCGTCTGTTGAACCCGGTGATAGCCCCGTCGTTGTCGAGCACGAGTATGCCGTCGGCGGTCGAATCCAGCGTGGCGGTGAGAAGGGACAGGGCGTCACTCAACTGGTGCTCGGCCGCGACCTGCGCCGAGGCGTCGTGCGCCGAGATCACGAAGCCCTCGACGGTGGGGTCTTCGATGAGGTCGACGATGCTCAGCTCGAACGGGATCACGGACTTCCCGTCGTGGCGGAGCAGTCCGACTCTGATCGTCACCGGGTGGGCGGCCGTTGCTCCGCGCGCGGCGTCGCGCAGCGCGGTCACCACCTGGCGCCGGTCGGCCTCAGCCACGATGTCCGTGAGCGGACGCATCTCGATGAGCTCGGGATCATGGCCCAGCAGGCGGGTGAGCGCCCCCGACGCGGATTCGAGGAGCCCGGTGGCCGACACCAACATGATCACCGAGCCGGCGTTGTGCACCAGCGACCTGAACCGTGCCTCATGGCCGCTGGCGAGTTCGAACCGCCGGCGTTTGGTCACGTCGCGCAGACAGAGGAGGACGAGGTTCTTGCCCGACAGCTTGAGCGGGGTGCCGACGATCTCGACCAGGCGCCACCCGGTCACGGAGTCGACGCGGATCTCAATGGGATCGCCGACATCCTTCCCCTGAATCGTGGTGAGGGAGCGGAGCACCAGTTCGTGGTCGTCGGGGTGGACCAGGGTCAAGCCGGACATGCCGACCCAATCGGCCAGCGCCCGTCCGAACAGGCGCTGGGCGGATGAGTTGGCCCAGGCCACGTTGCCGTTCTCGTCGACGATGACGACGCTGTCGGGCAGCTTCAACATGGCGCCGGCCAGGGAGGCCACGTCCTCCAAGGATGCCGCGGTCCCCATGCCGGGTTGGTGGGCTCCGGGGGCGGTCCCGTGTCCGTCGGCCGCCTTGTCCGATGCCTGCCGGGAGTCTGGCGAATCCCCCCGCCTTTTCGCGCGCCAAGCCACGTCTCTACTTTCGGACAGATCCGCCTCGCCGTGGGTTGCAATCTGGTTGCCCGGCCACCCACGCCGGGGTTGCGGCCTGCACCGGGTGGGCAACCGGCCGGCCTACGACCGGCGGTGGTTCAGGCGGTCGACCTGATCGGAACGCCGCCGCGCATGCCGTCGATACGGACGAAGAGGTCGGACAGTGCATCGACCAGCGTCGTTCGCTCCATGGGCAATCTCCCTTGATGCCAGGCCAGGCACAGCTCGCTCAAGGTGCCGATCTGCGCGTAGGCCGCCAGGCGTGCCCGGAGGTCCGCTTGGGGGTCGGAGCCCGGCGGCGCCATGCCGGCGACCGCCACGTCGATGATCTGGTGCCGGAAAGGGCTGAGCTGGCCGCCGTGGGTCTCGGTGAGCAGCACCCGGGCCAGACACTCGTCGTCGACCAGCGCACCGACGAACGCCCCCAACCAGCCCTGGGGCGAAGCGCCGGGCTCCGCGGGCCGGAACGGATGGACGCGCTCCGACATCACCTGAATGGCGTGGTCGACGACCGCACTCTGCAGCTCGGCAAGCGTGGCGAAGCTCTCGTAGAAGTAGCGCTTGGTCAGCTCCGCGGCCTGACAGACGCGACCGACGCCCAGTGCCCCCGCGCCCTCGGTCCCGGCGATGGCGAAGGCGGCCTCGACCAGCCGGTTCCGCCGGTCGAGGCGCCGGATGTCGGCACTGACCCCCTTGAAGGGCATCGTCACCCGGTATTCCATGGCGCGCCAGCCTAGTTGACACCAGCCAGTATCAAAGCCTACGGTCGCCACCAGTCCGCACCGTGTCAACCGAGGAGGTCCGCCGTCGTGCCCCTGTCGCCCGTCGACGACCGGCTCGATCTGAGCGACCCCGACCTGGTGGCCGATCATCTGCCCCTCGACGAGTTCGCCTGGTTGCGCCGGAACCAACCTGTGCGGTGGAACCCGCAACCGACAGTGGCGGCGTACGGCGACGCCGGATTCTGGGCGCTCACCCGCCACGCGGAGGTGACCGCTGTCACCAGGGGTACCGAATGGTCGGTGGAGGCCAACTCGGCCTTCGTGCGCCGATTGGACGAGTCCGATCCCACGGGCGAGACCACCAAGAACCTGCTGCTCTGCATGGACCCGCCCCGGCACACCCGGGTGCGCCGGGTGGGGAACCGGTGCTTCACGCCCCGTGCGCTGTCGGGGCTCGAGAACGAGCTGCGTGAACAGGCGTCCCGCATCGTGTGGGACGCCAAGCAGGCAGGCACGGGCGACTTCGTCATGGACGTTGCCCGGCATCTGCCCCTGCAGGCCATCGCCGGCCTCATGGGGATCCCCGATCACGATCGCCAGCAACTCTTCCGCTGGAGCGATCAGATGGCGGGCAGTGAGGACCCGGAGTATGCCAGCGAGGACCTGTCTGGCGTCGTCGAGATGTTCGCCTACGCCCATGCGGCCGCCGAGGCCCGGGTTGATCACGACCTCGGGGACGTCACCAGCCGGCTGGTCCAGCCGGATGCCGACGGTCATCGCCTGAGCAGTGAGGAGTTCGCCTTCTTCTTCATGATCCTGTCCGTCGCCGGCAACGAGACCACCCGGCAGGCCATCACCCACGGCATGCTGGCGTTTCTGCAGCACCCCGACCAATGGGAACGTTGGCGGCTCGAACGGCCCGCCACCGCGGTCGACGAGATCTTGCGTTGGGCCTCACCCGCCGTGGTGTTGCAACGCACCGCACTCGAGGACGCCGAGGTGGGTGGCCACGCCGTGCGCAAGGGGGAACGGGTCGGCCTCTACTTCGCCTCCGCCAACTTCGACGAGGAGGTGTTCGACGAACCGGGTCGATTCGACATCGCGCGCTCGCCCAATCCCCACGTGACGTTCGGCGGCGGCGGCTCGCACTACTGCATCGGGGCCAACCTCTCGCGCCTGGAGCTCAAGGTGATGTTCGACGTGCTCGCCGAGGAGCTGCCCGACGCACGACTGGCGGGGCCGCCCACCCGGCTGCGCTCGTCATGGCTCAACGGCATCAAGCACCTGCCCGTCACGTACGCGGGCTCCCGATGACGGCGACCACCGCCACCGCCTGGATGGTGAGGAGGCTGGGGGCACCCACCGAGGCCCTCGAGATACAGGTGGTGCCGGTCGGCGATCCGGCGGCCAACCAGGTGCGGATCGACGTCGAGGCGTTCTGTCTCGACTTCAACGACGTCGACACCATCCGCGGCCGCTACGGCCTTCTCAAGTTCGAGCCTCCCTTCGTGATCGGGATGGCGGCGGCCGGCACGGTCGAGGCGGCCGGTCCGGGATGTGAGGCCCTGCTCGGCCGGCGGGTCGTCGGTGTGACAGCGGGAACGCAGGGTGCCTACGCGTCCGTAGCCCTGCTCGATGGGCCGAACGTGCAACTGCTCCCCGCGTGGCTCAGCGCGGCCGAAGGCATCGCCATGTACTTCCCGTTCCTGCTCAGCTATCTGGCGCTGCGCGTCCGAGGACGGGTGGGCCCGGGCGACGTCGTGCTCGTCCACGCTGCGGCGGGCGGGGCCGGGTCGGCCGCCGTCCAGCTGGCCAAGTCGTTCGGGGCCACCGTGATCGCCACGGCGGGGACCGACGACAAGGTCGCCCTCTGCCGGACCTTGGGCGCCGACTACGGCGTGAACTACCGGAGCGAGGACTTCGTCGCTTTCGTCGACGACGTCACCAACGGGAGGGGAGTGGACGTCGCCTTCGACACGGTCGGCGGGGCGGTCACGACGGAGACCTTCCGGGTCATGGCGTTCAACGGCCGCCACCTCATCATCGGGTTCGCCTCCGGCATCGAAGAGGAGGAGCGTCCGCTGCCGATCCAGCCGAGCATCTACGGGAACTTCGACCTCGTCGGGGTGTGCTTCGCCTTCATCGACTCACCCCGGACCGTCCGCCCCTTCGGGATGAACTTCCTCTCCACCGCCCAGGGCGTCGAGATCTGGAGCCGCATTGTGCAGCTGGCCCGGGCGGGCACGATCCGGCCGGTGATCGGCAGGCAGATCGACTTCGCCGAAGTGCCCGGCGCGCTCGAGGCGCTCGAGCGCCGTGAGACGACGGGCCGGACCGTGGTGCGGGCGCCATAAGGGTCTGTCCCGGCGCTATGCGAAGGCGTCATCGGGAACCGGGAACGGTGTCGCCGGGAGGCCCGGCATCGGATTGTCCCACCACACCGTCTCCTCCACCCGATGCGCGATGCGCCAGCCCGCGGGCGTACGAAGGAGCCGGTCGTGGTAGGCACCACCGACGACGAACAGCCACGGCTTGCCGTCGACCACGGCTCCGTTGGGGTTGTAGAACGACGAGTGCGCGGTGGCGTCGTCAGCTCCTGAGGCGAGCCGCACGGCACGGTTGACGACGAGGTGCTGCGTCCAGGCGAAGAAGGGCACGACGGTGGCCAGCCACTGGCCGACCTCGGCCAGGGGTCCCCGGATGCCGCCGGCGGAGCGGTAGTCGAGGACGGCATCGGGGACGAAGACCGTTTCGAACTCGTCCCAGCGGCGGGTATCGATGACGGTCGCATACCGAACGAGAAGGTCGTCGATCTCCTGCCGGTCGGTCAAGAAGCCGAGTTGCTCGGTCATGGGCCCGACGGTACTGCCGATCGGCTCGGTGCTCCCGATCGGCTCCGTGTTCCCGGCCCGCACAGCGGCGCCTGACCTCGTTAGGGTCGCGCCATGGCACGAGAAGTCGTCACCGGGTATTGCTGGCCGCAATCGGTCGGACCGGGGGAGCAGGTGGGCCTGCACCTGTCGTCGTCGGCCGGGAGGCCGGTGCGGGTCGAGGTGGCACGGGTCGGCGCGCGACGGGAGGTCGTGTTCAGCTCCGACTCGGTCCCGGCCGGCGAGCACGAGACGCCGCCCGACGCCTCCTCGAAGGGGTGCGGGTGGCCCTTGGCGCTGACGCTGGACGTCGAGCCGGGGTGGCGGTCGGGCTACTACGAGGTCGTCATGGAGATCGACGTCGGCGAGAAGGTGCGACGCGACTACGCCTTCTTCGTCGTCCGTCCCCCCCCGGGGACACGCATCGTCGTGGCGCTCACGACCAACACGTGGCACGCCTACAACGACTTCGGCGGCCCGAACCTGTACACCGGCGGGACCCACGTCGCGATGCAGCGCCCTATGGCGGCCGGCTACCTGTACAAGCCGCCGGGCAAGGGTCGTCGCGTCACCGGGACCGGCGCGCCCGACCCGCAGAATGCCGCCCACGTCGGCTACATCCAGATCAACCACCTCTCGGGCTACGCCGGGTCGGCAGGGTGGCCCGATTGGGAGTTGCCGTTCCTGCAATGGGCCGAACACGAGGGCTTCGACATCGGCGTGTGCACGAACGCCGATCTGGAGGAGCACCCCGAGGTGTTGCAGGACGCGCACCTCTACCTGTCCGTCGGGCACGACGAGTACTGGTCCGGCGGCATGCGTGACACGGTCGAGGCCTTCGTCGCCGGCGGCGGGAACGCGGCGTTCTTCTCGGGCAACACGTCGTTGTGGCAGGTGCGGATCGAGGGGCCCGACCACGACGTCATGGTGGGCTACAAGGCCTTCTTCAAGAGCGATCCGCTGCTGGGGACGGATCTCGAGCCGGAGGTGACGACGTTCTGGTCCGACGTCGTCGTCGGCCGGCCCGAGAACACCATGACGGGCGTCTCGTTCACCCGCGGGGGCTACCACCGCATCGGTCGCAACGTGACCGCCGGCCTCGGCGGTTACACGGTGCACCGCCCCGGCCACTGGATCTTCGACGCCACCGGGCTCGGGTACGGCGACGTGCTCGGCGCGTCCGCCACCGTCGTGGGCTACGAGTGCGACGGGTGCGTGTTCACCTACCGGGACGGGCTGCCCTACCCGACCGGCGAGGACGGCACGCCGCCGACCTTCGAGATCCTCGGCACGTGCCCGACGCAGCACTTCACCCGGGAGACGGCGCCCCGCCCGCCGAGGCCGGGCGAACCCAGCGAACTGGAGTACATCGCATCGCGCGTGTTCGGCACGCGCGATCCCGAGGGGATCGAGCGCATACGCCACGGGCACGCGGTACTGGGGGCGTACACGAACGACGCCGGGGCCACGGTGATCACGTCGGGGTCGACCGACTGGGCCCACGGGCTGGAGGCGCGGGACCCCCAGATCGAGCAGATCACACGGAACGTCCTGAGGCAGCTGGGCTAGCCACCCACCCGGGGCGGGCCGGGCGGCCAGAGCGCGGGCCCCGAAAAACCGGAGGTCAGGGTCGTGGTCCTCTGGGCTGAGGAAGCCGCCGGGAGGGGTGCGCAGGACCGGTCCGGCGCCCGGGAGGGCGGTGGGCAGAACCCCGGGGTGGCGGAAACAAAGAGGGGGAAATCAAGGTTGAAAGAGAGTAAGAAGAGCCACCAGAAGGTGGCAAAGGAGTTGAGATGACCGATCGTTACCGCAAGGACCCGGACGCCGTCGCCAAGCTGGACCCGAGGCAGTACGCCGTCACCCAGGAGGCGGCCACCGAGCCCGCTTTCAACAACGAGTTCTGGGACAAGAAGGAGGCCGGCATCTACGTCGACATCGTGTCGGGAGAGCCCTTGTTCGCCTCCCTCAAGAAGTTCGACAGTGGATGCGGATGGCCCAGCTTCACCATCCCGCTCGACCCGGCCAATGTCGTCGAGCACCAGGACGTGACCCACGGCATGGTGCGGACCGAGGTCCGCTCCGCCCATGGGGACAGCCACCTGGGCCACGTCTTCAACGACGGTCCCCCGGACGAGGGTGGCCTGCGCTATTGCATCAACTCGGCCGCACTGCGCTTCGTGCCCTACGAGGATCTCGAGGCCGAGGGATACGGTGAGTACACGAAGCTCTTCGATGGAGGAGCGACCAAGGAGGAGGTGGCCTCGTGAGTGCCACGACAGAGAAGGCCGTATTGGCCGGTGGATGCTTCTGGGGGATGCAGGACCTGATCCGCAAGCGCCCCGGGGTGATCTCGACCCGGGTCGGGTACACGGGAGGCGACGTGGCCAACGCCACCTATCGCAACCACGGCACCCACGCCGAGGCGATCGAGATCGTCTTCGATCCGAGCGTGACGTCCTACCGGGACATCCTGGAGTTCTTCTTCCAGATCCACGACCCGACGACCAAGAACCGTCAGGGCAACGACGTCGGGCTGAGCTACCGCTCCGCGATCTTCTACACGAACGACGAGCAGAAGCGGGTGGCCGAGGACACCATTGCCGACGTCGAGGCTTCCGGCCTCTGGCCCGGCAAGGTCGTGACCGAGGTCGCCCCCGCTGGTCCGTTCTGGGAGGCGGAGCCCGAGCACCAGGACTACCTGGAGCAGTACCCGAACGGGTACACGTGCCACTTCCCACGCGCCGGATGGGTCCTGCCCCACCGGAGCGACGCGCTGGCCGGGTAGGCATCGCATCATGGCCGACGACGGGGTCAACCCGGAGGTAGCTCCCAGCGGCACGGGCTGTGTCGAGTGCCTCGCAACGGACGGGTGGTGGCTCCACCTGCGCCGCTGCGCGGCCTGCGGCCACATCGGCTGCTGCGACAGCTCGCCCAGCCAGCACGCCAGCAAGCACGCCAGCAAGGATGGCCACCCCATCGTCCGCAGCTTCGAGCCGGGGGAGGACTGGTTCTGGGACTACACGAGCGACCAGTACTACGACGGGCCCGAGCTGGCGGCGCCGGAGCATCACCCGCTCAGTCAGCCCACCCCGGGTCCCGCCGGACGCGTCCCGACGGACTGGCAGAGCCACCTGCACTGACACCTGCATTGGCACCTCACCTGCACTGGCACCTGCATTGGGCGGACGGGCGCGTCGCCCGGCGGTGTCCCGGACGCGTCGAGCACTGCAAGCCATATTGTGCAATGGGGTCAACGGCCGCGCTCGGCCGCTGACCGATCACGATCGGAGGTACCCGTGCCTGCTGTCACCGTCAATGATCTGACCACGCTTGCGGTTGTGCAGGCGCCCGACCGGGCGCAGGCGGCCGAGCGTCCCGTGAAGTCCGTCACCACCGCGCCCAAGGGGCTGGAGGGGGAGGGGTTCCCGGTGCGCCGGGCCTTCGCGGGCGTGCACCTGGCGGATCTCGATCCGTTCGTGCACATGGACCAGATGGGGGAGGTCGATTACGCGCCGGGTGAGCCGAAGGGCACACCGTGGCACCCCCACCGCGGCTTCGAGACCGTGACGTACATGATCGACGGCACCTTCCAGCACCAGGACTCCCACGGTGGCGGTGGCCTCATCAGGGACGGCGCCACGCAGTGGATGACGGCCGGAGGCGGCATTCTGCACATCGAGACGCCGCCCGAGCAGCTCGTCGTGTCCGGGGGCAAGTTCCACGGCATTCAGCTGTGGGTGAACCTGCCCGCCCGCGACAAAATGATCTCCCCCGCCTACCAGGGGCTCGAAGCGGACGACGTGACACTGCTGTCGTCGGCCGACGGTGGTGCGCTGGTGCGGATCATCGCCGGCGAAGTCGCCGAGCACCGGGGGCCCGGCTCCACCCACACGCCCATGGCCTTCATGCACGCGTCGCTGGCGCCCGGGGCACTGCTCGAGCTGCCGTGGAATCCCGGCTTCAATGCGCTGGTCTACCTCCTCGCCGGGTCCGGACGTGTGGGCAGCGAGGGCCGACCGGTGACCAGTGGCCAACTCATCACGTTCGGCGCAGGGGACTTCATTGCCCTGCGGGCGGACGACACACAGGCCTCCAACACCAGCCATCTCGAGGCGCTCATCCTCGGCGGCCAGCCGATCGGGGAGCACGTCGAGCACTACGGCCCCTTCGTCATGAACACCAAGGCGGAAATCGGCCAGGCCCTCGAGGACTTCGAGGCGGGCCGGCTGGGGACCATTCCACCCAACGCCCTCATGCCGCACGTGTTCGATCCGGATCCGGTGCGGGCGGAGCAGACCGGGATCTGAAGCGCTGAGGAGCCGCTGCGTCAGCCGCAGCGCGCGACGGCCGTACCGGACCCTGCCGAAAACACTGTGCTGCCGCCGCTGCGCTGCAATGTCGGCGCGGCGACGTGCACCGACGCCCCGAACGCGGACAGGCGCAACGTGCTGGTGAGGGTACGCGGCCCCGAGGGGACGTCCGCCAGGTCTGGGATCTTCTTGCGCAGGGAGGCCCCGAACGTGGCGCTGATGGTGAACGAGTCGCGAGCCTGCACCAGCCGCCCGTCGCTGTCGACCCAGACCGTGGTGCTCCCCTGCGGCAATTTCCGGCCCGGTTCCGGGCAGATGGGCCGCGGCTCGGTCCGTACGAGGTAGCGGGTCGCCGGCGCCCCGTCGACCGAGTCCGTCCCGAGCTCACGGACGCTGACCGTGGTCACCGAGCCTGTCAGCGCGGACAGGACAACGCCCAAGCCGTCGGCCGACGCCAGCCCGAGCGCGCCCTCGTCGCGGCGACCGGGCGTCTTCATCCACCCGCCCGGCAGGCCCCCCGGCCCGAAGCTCTGGTACAGCGTCGATCCGATGGCGATGTCGCTCTCGCTGGTCGTCTGGGCCTGGGCGTGCACAGGGCCCCCGTTCTGCGATGACCACTCCATCTCGTGGTCCGTTTCGCTCGTCCGGAACGTGCCGGACGCGAAGTCGACCACGCCGCTCCCCGAGGACGAGCCGCGCAACAGGGGATTCGGGCTGGTGCCCAGGCCCGTGTAGTCCAGGTGCGCCGTGCCGGCGGCTTTCGTCGCGGCCAGGACGCCGGACAGCCAGCTCTGCGCGGCGGCTCCCACCAGAACGGACGAAGCCGTCGTGCCGGGCGCGTTCGCTTGTCCCAGCGCGGCGCCCAACCCGGCGCCGGCGCCGACCAACGCGAGCAGCGCCCAGGGGAGGAGACGCCGCACCGAAGCGGCCTGTTCCTGCGCCTACGCCTGCGGCCGGAGGCCGTCTTCGATCATCACGAGCAGCCGCTCGCTCTGATCGGGTGTCAGCGTGGAGCTCAGGCACATGGAGCCGAGCA
>Ga0302308_10000504_pt1 | contig 33941 bp, 26 predicted proteins | sample III_Palsa_E3_3_FD_200531 | JGI IMG/M metagenome (GOLD analysis project Ga0302308, IMG submission 200531) | Peat permafrost microbial communities from Stordalen Mire near Abisko, Sweden - III_Palsa_E3_3 | ecosystem: Environmental > Terrestrial > Soil > Palsa > Peat permafrost | place: Sweden...
GGCGGGGAAGGTGATTCGCCACTCAAAACATTCTTATGACGACATGCATCGTGGCAAATCACATGCAGGTCCGTCCGTACTTCTCGTCGATCCGGCAGAGCCCGCGATAGAACGAACTTTGACCCGGTCGCGAACATACGCAATTGATTTCACGGTGTTATGCGTGCGAGCCCAGGACGGTTACTGGATACAGGCCGGCCGAGGTTCAGAAGGCAGAAGGCCTTTTCTTGTACGGGTGTTGGCCGGATCGTCATGACGATCTTGGCGTTTGAATTGAGTGCCGTGTGGCAGACGTCGTACGTGAGCGTAGCCAGATCGTCGAGTAACGTGCGAAAGTTGTGGGCCGGTAAGCAATCCTCGGTGGGCTTGGAGGCGTCCTCGACTTTCGCCTGTTCCAAACGTTGCGTCCTGGCCACCCGCGAGGGCCGGGCCTTCCGCGCTTTTCGATGTATTGATCGTCAAACAACATCGGCCATAATTTCTCGCGCATGTACCACTCGACGTAATAGGCGAGCATGCATAGAGAGACATGCGCGCACGTGTTGGGCATTCCAATGAAATGCCGGACGGACCTGCGATTCGACCGTCTTCAGCGAACGGAAGGCCCCTCCACGACCGCCAAGCTCTTGTAGCTAGTCACGGCTGCCTCGGCTGATAGCGCCGCTGCCGGCAGCACTACATACAGACCATCAAGCGCGTCCTCCTGCTGGATCTGCTCTGTCTTGTGCTGCCAGCTCAAGAACGAGTCGGTGATGGTCAACTCGAAGTGCTTGGCCATCTTGAAGTGATCGACGATTCGGCCCACGCGCAAGTTCTTCGATCTGCACGCCAATCACAACAGCCAGATCGCCGGGCAGACCCTGCCGTACTTCGCGGTGCTTTACAAAGTCGAGCGCGAAGCGGTAGTGCTGGATGCCGAAGAGCGCCGCAGGCTTCTCCAGAGTTGGGCCTATCCGACGTGCGACGCCCTTTACAAATGGATGGTAAGGCAGCGCAAGCTGATTTCGGAAGGTTCGGCGATTGCGAAAGCTGGACTACAGCCTCAAAGACTGGGAGGCGCTTACGCACTATCTCGATGACGGGCACGTACCCAAAGACAACAACTGGGTCGAAAACCAGATATGTCCATTGGCGATTGGCAGGGCCAACTGGCTGTTCGCCAGCTCGCCGCGACCAGGCGAACGTGCTGCCGCCATCATGAGCCCGATACGCTCGGCCCAACTCAACGGGCACGACCGGCAGGCCTATCTGAAGGACATCCTTACGCGACTGCCGACCCACAGGCCAAGCGACATCGCGGCATTGCTGCCTCACCACTGACAGCCGACTGTGACCGTCGGCTAGCCCAATCAGTCAAGACGAGTTCACTAGCCGCTTACTTTGTAATTCCCATCTGCGGGTAATGTATCGCCCCTCTCGGTTTAACGCTGCGTCGTCCGCAATCATTCTTGCCGGGCATCCCGCGACTGTGACGTTTGGCGGAACATCTCGCGTCACAACACTGCCTGCGCCGATTGTCACGTTGTCACCGATGACGACGTCTTCGACTATGCAGACATTGGGTCCGATGTAGACATTGTTCCCGATCGTCGCTGCCTTCCCTTCGTTCGATCCGATCGTGACACCCTGCGAGATATTGCAGTTCGCACCGATTACCGCTGTGGGGTTTACAACGATGCTGCCGACGTGTCCAATATAAAATCCCGGTCCGATCTTGGTACCGGGCGTGATAACGAAGCCATATTTCCGCTGTTTAAGGCGCACGATATGGTTCATTATCATTTTCGGTAAGCGTCCGCGCGTCGCACTCGCGAACCGAAACCAAAACATAAAATTGAATCCTTCGTTTATAAGGAAATGCTTGACGAAGGTTTTGGCGCTGCTCTTGCCTGCGTGGCGAAATAGATCGCTTCTAATCAGGTCGGTAACTTTCACTTTTCTCAGGTCCCCCACAGGGAAATTCAACGGAAAAAGAAGAATAAAAACATGCAATTGCATTCGGCTTAACGCGCACACTCACTGGATGGATGCGCGCAACCACGTTCATCGGAGTTCCGAGGGATTCGGTGCTGTCAGCTTCGACGCGCAAGCCGCGCCTTCCCAAGCATTAGCGCAAACCGACTGTTAGTGACGAGATAGCGCTTCCACATGCGCCGTGGCTCCTGCATAACCCGAAAGAGCCACTCCAAACCCAAATTTTGCATCCAGACCGGCGCGCGCCTCACTTTCCCGGCAACGACGTCGAATGTGCCACCAACACCCATGACAAAATCGACACCTAATTCAGATTTCCATCGGTTGATGAAATTCTCTTTCTTCGGTGAAGTGATCGCGACAAAAAGCAAACGCGCACCAGATGCGCGAATCTGGTCGACCACAGCCTGCTCGTTACTCCAGAAATAGCCGTGGTGGTAGCCCACTATTTCTAGGCCGGGATATCGGCTCGCGCACTCCGTAGCCGCGCGCTTGACGACCTCGTCTGAGGCTCCAAGGAGGAACACTGGAAATCGACGGTCGGCGGCCTCCTGAAGCAAACGACCAAAAAGGTCCACGCCAGCGACACGTTCAGGTATGTCGTGCCCTAACATTCGAGCGCCCCAGACCACACCCATCCCATCCACATTGACAATATCGCAGGCACGAATCGACGATGCGAGCTCTGGATCAGATTGCATATTCACGAGCTTTGCAACGTTGACCACCACGTGCTGAGTGAAGTGCCTCATGGCGACCCGGTTTGAAATCCACTCGACCGTTTCGTCCATCGTCACAACATCTATTGGACAACTGAATAACTGAATGCGTTTCATTGTGCGTGTTGATACAGTTGTTTGAGTTATGGTGCTTGATCGGCGAGAAATTGTTGTTACATCCGCACGGAGTTCAGTTCCGTCTCAACGTTGAGACACGTAAACCGGCCCATAGAAAATGGTGCTCTGAGTGACATCTGATGGCTGCAAAATCCAGTCAGGCTTGTAAAGGCCGATCTTGAGATACGCATTTTGGTCATTTGGATAAGCGTTCGCCACTCCTCTTGCCGCATAGACCGATGTACCGTTTTTGTACAATTCGATCAACGCATGCTGTCCGCTGTCATCAGATACGTAACGCAATGTCCAATGCACCCACTTTCCCCGATCTGCGCTGGCGCAGCACATCCCGTTCGCAACCGAAATGTTTCCGGGATACTCGACTCCGCGCTCGGATATCTCGTAATCGTTGCCCATTAATACGAGTGCGATCGGTGGCGTTCCGCTCGCCGGACCTTGATGGATCTGGGTAATGATCATCGGCTGCTTGGAATCAAACGCAAAGTTGGTCGGCAGAAACGTACTCCACTGAATCAGGTAGTCAGGACCTTGCGCGAACCTGATAGGGGCAGGAAACGACAACTCTGCACGCAGACTCCCGTTTGCGACATGAGAAAAGTCTTCTGCGATGCTAATGCTTGCGCGGATCGCCTTCTTTCCCGAGACGATGGGATCATCCACTACGGAAATATCGCCAGGATTGGCCTGAACACCGATCTGCGGGCTTATACCGTTCTGCCAGTCTGTCCCATATAGCAAGTCATATGTAGTTGCCCACGTTTGCATTTCCGGATCGTTACTCCACTCCACCGTCAATGCTTGCGCGTTAACGCCGGCTACCGCGAGCAGAAAGGCCACGCCCAAGATACGGCGCGGCCATCTTGCCAATTCGATATGCATATCTGCCCCTCGAAAATTTCGCTACCACGCGGTAGCGTTGGATAAAAATTAATCGCTGCGCCCGGGGAGCACGCTAATAGCGCAAGAACGAATCAGGCGACGGCCGATCGCCTCTAATGAATCTCGCTTTGATAAACGCCGCGCTCGTCGACAGATACTGGCCCATACAAGATCACCATCGTGTCGACGTTTGACGGATCCAGACGCCATCTGTATTTGTACAACCCCATTTTTAAATAGGCCGGCTTGTCATCAGGGTAGGCATTTGCCTCCCCGACCGCACTCGATACCAGCGTGCCATTCCTCCACAACTGCGTCACCGCATCCTTTCCCGAAGCGTCCGGTATGTAACGCAAAACCCAATGGACCCATTTCCCAGTGTCACCGACAGCACAGCAGATCCGCGATCCGCGAACCTTCGCGTGCTCTCCCCCACGAACCAAAAACACGTAGTCACCGCCGTGTAGCGTTAGCGCGACCGGCGGCGGTCCACTAAGCGAGCCTTGATGAATCTGGGTGATGACTAACTCCTGATCGGGATCGAACTCAAAGCCGACGGGAAGATATGTACTCCATTGAACTAGGTATTCCCGGCCTAAGGTGAATTTGAGGGCGTCAGGAAATAGCATCTCCGCTCGCGGGGATCCATTTGCAACTCGCGTAAAGTCCTCGTTGCGATCAATTGTCACCCTTACGGCTTTGCGTCCAGGCAAAGCCGGGGCATCGACCACACTCACGTCGCCCGACCGCGCACGCTGGATGCCGATCTGTGGATCCACTCCGGTCTGCCAGTCCGTGCTGTAGGCTCTTCGCCAAGCCGTCGAAGCAGAATCGGAAGGCAGCTTTTGCCATTGCCCAGCGGGGCTTTTCACGCATCCGGCGATGCATAAAACGACGCATAGAAAATGCAGCGAGTATTTCCATCCAGACATTCTTTAACTCCTAGCGGACGAGGTTACGACCATGCGGCGACTGCGCGACTTGGCCGCAACGACCGCTCGTTCAATTCGCCTCATGTAGCGATCCAGGCTTCAATTCAGACCTCGCAACTTCATAAACCTGAGCGAGCCGAGTAGCCATCAAATCAAACGTGAACGTATCGAGATAGCGTTGGCGGGCAGAATCACCGAGACGATTCCGTTCACTCGAGTCCTGTACCAATTTCTCCAGCGCGGCGGTCAACGCAGGTATGTCATCTGGTCTCGTGAGTATTCCGTCAACGCTGTCACGAATAGCGTCGACCACCCCGGGAATGGCCGTGGATACGATGGCAACGCCGTACGCCATTGCTTCAACGATTGCCACGGAAAAGCCTTCGCTGCGAGAAGGAAGCACAAAAATGTCGGTAGCTGCCAGCGCCGCCGCTTTTTCTTCGCCATTGAGCCAGCCAACGTAGGTAACTATCCCATTGACCTTGTTCGCATCGATCGCATCTCTTAGGCTCTTAATGTCTCCGATTCCAGCAAGTCGCACGGAGAAGGCTGGCAAATCTTTTCTCATCGCCGCTACCGCGGAGATTAGAGAAGGAACACCTTTTGCCGCGCTGATCAGCCCAAGGAACGTAACGATGATTCTTTCCTTAAACTTATCGTGCTCAAGGCTCTTACCCTTTAGCGGATCTGCGATTCCGTTAAACACAACATGACATTTACCCGGTGCCACGAGTTGCAAATTGACTATGGCATCCCAACTACTTCGCGAAAGTACGATCACGCTTGCGGCACGACCCAGTATTTTCCTGATGCAGTACTGCGCCGCCGCTGACTGCGCAAGGTAGTTCGGAACAAATGCGCCGTTGTGAATCTGAAAAACATACGGTGTCCGTGCCAACACACATGCCCACGCTAGGACGCTCTTACGAATAAGCGAACCTCGTATCGCGGTGTGAATGTGCACGATGTCGATATCGGACCGAACAAGCTTGCAAATCAATCGAACAAGCGCTCCTATAAATAGGATCGTCTTATCGAAGAATCCCGTTGGCAACTTCGCCGTAGTGGGCAGAAAGTCAAAATCGTAGCCGAGCCGTGCGAAAAGCGGCGTGTGTTCATTGAGGCCATAAAGGACAGATGCGATACCGCCGCGAGCCTCAATGTCAGGGCCGACGTGCAATACCTTGACGTTATGTTTCATTGACTGGATCGCGACGCGTGATTGAGTGAGGCGGTCTTGCTGGCGTGCGCACTTCGACGTGGAGTGACGCTGGCTCTACGTGCTTGGAGAATCGACTACTGGCACACCACAGACCTACAATTAGAAGATAAAGCGCCGGCGTCTTGGTAACTAAGGAGTTGTTAGTCAGCGCTGTGCCTGTGAACACAAAGAGTACAGTCAACATACGCCACCGCGGTGCACGACCGCCTGTTGCAAGCACGACCGCACACGTTTTGTAGACGCAATAAAAAATCACGCCAGTTAGAACAAGGCCGAACGTGAGCAAATAACCCACGAGGAAGTTCTCGATCACACCCACGTTGGCCTGATCCATTAAACGGACGATGTCGTCTGAGTTGTTACCGAAAAGAATTTGTGGCCAATTCAAGTGAGGGAGAATTTCTAAAGACTGGACGCGCACCTGCGAACTGTCATCGTAGGCGCCGACCTGCACGAGGCGATCACCGAACAAGCCGGACAAGATAAGCCATGATAGACCGACGACCCCCAATATGCTGCCCACCATCAATATGAGTGCTCGCTGGGCCGATAGCAATCCGAAGCGGGCAAAGCATATGGCGTTGACCAATAGATACGCAGCCAACGCTCCTCGTCCGCCAAATGCTATAAGTGCGCCGACGGAGATCATAAAGATCAATACCGACACCCACCGGCGTGCATAGACCTGCAAGGCGGTCGCCACCGTAACCAAGACGAGCGCATTATTAAGTGGATGTCCGTGAAGCGCCGTGGCACGGAAATACGCTCCATACCACGTGTCAATTGGAATTAGATTCGTCTGAGTGACGGCCTCGACCATTGCAAGGGTGCATTCGATAACGACAAACGACAACGCGATAACCGATAGCCGACCAACAACAACCGGCGGCACGAGCGGCAAGACAGCCGCCAGCAAAAAAGCCGCAACGATGGTATCTACGGCGAATCCGAGAGACTGCCCTGCCCCGGCCGTGGCTTTCAACACGAGGATGGCTACGGTCAGCGCCGCGCCTATCATCGCTACGCGAAACTGCCTGCTTCTGAGACAGTGCGATAGCGCCCGGCGCCCACTAACGAGCACGAGCACGGCGGCGGTTGTGAAAAACGTATATGGATGAAGCTTGAGTCCACCTGACGATGTATCTGTCGAATAGTTTAGTCCGAGGTTGTTTAGAGTGGCGCCGCTCACGAAAAATGCGCACCACACAGCAAACACGACTAGATGTCCGGCCAAAACGGATCGACTGATTTTCATGCGGTGAACCCCATTACCTTCGCGTATTGGGCACCGATTGCATCCAGCGAGAAATCTCGCGCCCGGGAGATCTGCGCTTCCGGATCTGCGGGCGCCGAGAGCGCACTCACTATCGCGTCAGCGAGTTCTACATCGTCGTCGACCGGCACCAGGATTCCGTAGCGGCCGCCATCCAGTATTTCCTCCGGGCCGTACCGGCAGGCGGTAGACACGATGGGCAGGCCGAATGAAAGAGCTTCCACAATGACGTTTCCAAAACCCTCGGAGCGCGACGAACAGACAAAGAGATCGGCACCTTGATATTCGTCGGCCACATTCCTAGTGAAGCCGGGAAGCGTTACAGACTCTGTCAGGTTGAGCCGTGCAATCAACGCCTCCAGCTTCGCGCGATCGGGCCCTTCACCCACAATGACGAGTCGGACGTTTTCCACGTCCTTCTTCACGGCCGAGAATGCCTTAATCAGCACGTCGAAACCTTTCTGTGCCGTCAGACGCCCTACAGCAAGCACAGTACGGGTTGCGCTGTTCCGCGACAGACCGCTCGCTCGCGCATCGGGGATGTAGCACGGGTTATGGATAACGACAATCTTGCGCACGGCCGAGCCGCGCAAGCGGTGTCGAAGCTCTTCTGCCACACCTGTTGATACCGCAACGATGACGTCACTCAGCTGATAGAGATAGGGCAAAAGTGCGAACTTAACGCGCTCCTTTAAACCCGCCGGCCGAAACCCCGCGTACGACAGATGCTCGCTAATGACAAGCGTGGGACGCCGCCTACATCCAACTATAGCAAGCAGTGAAATAAGGTTGGCGTAGGGAAGAAAGGACACGACTACGCCAACATTCAGCCGAGTGAACAGCGAGCGAAACTCGGCTACGCGCTGTAGATGGCCTGCACTGCGGGCGACGAATACATCAATACCAACCGGCAGATCATAGGCAAGTTCCCCATCGTGAATGAAGAACGCCGTCGACTTACCATGCTCAACAAAATATCGTGCGATCTCAACAGCCACACGTTCTGCACCGCCACCCTTGAGGGAAGGGATATGCAGTACCACGTCATATGATGTCTTCATCATCGCCTCAACGCCAAGGATCGTATTGCGCCGACGTTGGCCGAATACATTCCACCCGCGAAGACCAGTATTGCGACAGCGCCCGACGCGATACTGGCCAACCGACCGTCCGCCATGGCAGGCAACCATGTGCGAACGACAAACTCCCCCGCTAGGGTTGCGGCGATAGAAACGAGAGTCAGCAAACCCACGCCTTCCCCGAGTTGCTTAAGATTTACGAATGACCTCGCGAACGTTGCACTCGCGAGAATCGAAAGCACGTTCGCAACCATCATCCCGCACAAAAGGCCGTACAGACCGGCCCATCGAGCACCTACGTAAAGCGCGACCACGGTGACCACAAGCGTGGCGAGGTTGATCGCCATCAGTGCTCGTGTCTTGGAAAACAGGTGATAGGCCTGGTCAAAGAAGTGATTCCTGAACGCTCCCACTATCGATATCGCTAGCAAAGGAAGAACGTACGTCTGCGCGGCGTTTCCGATTGGACCACCTAGTAGCAGAGGCAATACCGCTGCGCGTGCGCAGTACAACGTAATTGAAATCGCCAAGACGCATCCCAGCATAAGTACGCCGACTTGCGCATGCAATCGTTGATAGTCTTCGTCTGGTCGACGTTCCTTTTCGCGTAACAACCACGGATAGGCAGGCGTGACGACAAGCAAGCATCCAGCAGCGATGACATTCGTTATAAGGGCGGTTGATGCCGCATACACGCCGACCACGGAGGAGGTTACAAACTGCGCGAGGATTGGGCGATCAAGTCGCGTCAATGCAGTTGCAGCGATACACACTGGAATCAACGGGAGTCCATAGCGCAACATCGAACGGAAATACTGCTGACTGAACTGACCGCGTTTGCTAGCTATGCCGACCCCACTGCCGCACACAACACTGGTCGCAACAAACACGGCGGTAGACGCAGCAAGTATTGCGGTAATCGAATGCGTCGTCCTGAACGCGACAACTCCGGCAATTGAACTGCCGATCGTCATGCAAAGCGCACCGAACGCGTAGCGCAGACTCGCGCCCGCCGCGCGGGCGATTTCTTGCGCATACAACGCGGCGCTCTTCCCGATACCCATTGCGATTACTGCGGGCCACTCCGCATTCAATGGCTTACCAGCAACGAGCAGAGCCAGGCCTAACATCAGGAGAACCGCGCAAGCCAACCCGAGCCACATTAAGTGATAAGTCTTTAGATACGATGCGAGATCGGTCTTTTCGCTGGCTGCCCAGAACTTAACGATAGCGAGGCGGTGCCACTGAAACAACACACCTTGAAGTGCCTCCACCAACGCGAGATACACCGCAAGACGGCCGTAGTCTGCAGGTCCGAGCATATGTGCGTAAAGCACCAGCGACAATACGCCGCCAACTAGCGATATCGCATAACCCGCAACCAGACCGATCTCTCTCTTAGCCACGAGACAACAACCCTCGCGTATCAATCACGACCTTCGCCTGCAACCTCACAGGATCGACCCGCTTGAACTGCACATGATCAACAAGAATCACGATCACATCTGCTTCATTGAGCGCATCGTTCAATTCACTAAACCGCACAACTCCCTCAAGCGAATCCGGCAGCTTCCTGATATTCGGCTCGACAACCATCACCTGCCCCGCGAACCGCAAACCAATCTCACGCGCGATATCAACCGCGGGGCTCTCCCGCAAATCGTCGATATTCGCCTTGAACGCCAGCCCGAGACACGCAATCACAGGCTCCTTGAACCTCTTCGCCGCACGCTCGATGCGATCAATCACATAACGCGGTTTATCGTCGTTGACGACTCGCGCCATGCGAATCAGGCGAGCCAACTCAGGCGCGGAATCGACAATGAACCACGGGTCCACAGCAATGCAATGTCCGCCAACGCCCGGTCCCGGCTGCAAAATACTCACACGCGGATGGCGGTTCGCAAGCCGGATCAGTTCCCACACGTTGATATCAAGTTCATCGCAGATCACTGACAACTCATTAGCGAACGCAATGTTCACATCGCGGAAAGAGTTCTCCGTGAGCTTGCACATCTCGGCGGTGCGGGCATCGGTAAGAATGCATTCGCCTTGCACGAAAATTTGATACAACTCGCGCGCCAGTTCACTGCATCTAGGTGTTGCCCCGCCAATCACCCGGTCGTTCTCGACAAGCTCACGAATCACATGCCCCGGCAACACGCGCTCGGGACAATGCGCAATGCGAATATCCGAACTCTCGCCGGCCTGCTGCGGGAAAGTCAGATCAGGACGAAGCTCGGCCATCCACGCCGCCATCTGCTCCGTCGCCCCTACTGGCGAAGTAGATTCGAGCACGACCAGATTGCCCGCTTTCAGCACTGGCGCAATTGCCCGGCTAGCGGCCTCGATATAGCTCAGGTCCGGCTTGAAGCCCTCAAGAAAAGGCGTTGGCACGGCAATCAGAAACGCATCGGCCGGCTCCGGCGTCACGGTCGCGCGCAGATACCCCTGCGTGACGGCCGCGTGAACGAGCATGTCCAGTTCCGGCTCCACGATGTGAATCGCGCCCTTGTTGATGGTGTCGACTGCATGCTGGTTGACGTCGACGCCAATCACGTGTTTACGCCGCGCGGCGAAGGCTGCCGCAGTCGGCAAACCGATATAGCCGAGTCCGATGACCGAAATCACATCGAATTCCATAATCTTTGCCTTTAATCTTTATGTAGAGGTTTCTAATTTTTTAGCTGCGGTGTCGGGGTGGCCCTTCTTCGCTACCCAGGCGGGCTTGAGCGCATTCACGATCCGTTCGCACGCTCGCCCGTCGCCATAAGGATTCACACCACTGCTCATTGAGCGATATGCGGCCGGATCGTCCAGCAGTTCCGACACGCCATCCACGATCGCCGGCACTTCCGTACCCACCAGCCTGACGACGCCGGCATCGACCGCTTCCTGACGCTCTGTCGTATCGCGCATCACCAGCACCGGCTTACCAAGCGATGGCGCTTCCTCCTGAACCCCACCTGAATCCGTGAGTATCAAATGAGCTCTATCCATCAGGAGCACGAACGGAACATAGTCAAGCGGTTCGATCAAATAGATATTCGGGATGCCCGTAAGCAGCCGGGTAACGGGCTCCTGAACCAGCGGGTTCAAATGCACCGGATAGACCACGTCAATATCGGGACGCGCATGCGCAATCTCGGCGAGTGCCGCGCAAATGCGTTCGAAACCGGAACCGAAACTTTCGCGCCGATGTCCAGTCACGAGAAGCATGCGTCGACCAGGAGCAAGCTGAGGGAGATGCCGCTCGGCATCCGCGCGTAATTGCGGGTCGATCTCGAGCAGACGGCGAACGTGCAGCAGCGCGTCAATCACGGTGTTGCCAGTGACCACGATCCGATCGTCCGGGACGTTTTCCGCGAGCAGGTTGTGACGTGCACGCTCAGTCGGCGCGAAATGCACTGTCGCGAGGGAGCCGGTTAACTTGCGGTTACCTTCCTCCGGCCAAGGCGACAGCAAGTTTCCTGTCCTCAGTCCCGCTTCCACATGTCCCACTGGAACACGCTGGTAATACGCCGCCAGACTCGCCGCCATCGTGGTCGTGGTATCACCGTGTACGAGCACGATATCGGGCTTGCAGTCCTTTATAACGTCGCGCATGCCGAGCATGATCGCGGTCGTCATGTCATACAGATCCTGGCTACGCTTCATGACGTTGAGGTCAAAATGCGGCCGGATCTGGAATAGCTCCAACACCTGGTCGAGCATCTGACGGTGTTGCCCGGTCACGCAGACGTAGCAATCAATTCCCTCGGCATCCTTTAGCTGCTTGACAAGCGGCGCCATCTTGATGGCTTCGGGACGCGTTCCAAATGTAAGTAGTACTTTTTTATTCATATAAGTCCTCGATCGACACGTATTCCAGAAACGCAACATGCGTATCAGAGGTAATGCGTTGCAGTCTTCGAATATTTATTACGTGGTACTTTCGTACGCCGAGTAAGTGCCATGCGCGGCGGATCGCTGGGGCACGTCAGTCAGCACAATGCCGTTGACTTCAACGCCCGCGCCGCCAAGCAGTCTCATCGACTCCCGAAGCTCGGTTTCCGAATGCCGTCCGTGGCGCATCACAAGCAAGGTCGTTCCCGCATGTTTGCCGATCACCGACGAATCAGTCGCAGCAAGAATTGGCGGTGTATCCACGATCACGAGGTCATAGGCATGCGACAAATGGTCAATAATTTTCCCGAGACGATCGCTCATCAGCACTTCTGAAGGACTCGGGGAGAGCGCGCCGCGAGTAAGCACATCCAGATTTGGGAGCACGTGCCGGCGAATCACCGAGTCAATCGCTGCCCCGGTAATGACATCTTGCAACCCCGGATCACGGAATTTTCCGAAATAAGCGTGAAGGTTCCCGCGTCGCAGATCGGCGTCAATAAGCAGCACGCGCTTGCCGGCGGAGGCCAGCACCGCAGCCAGATTCACCGATAGGAAAGACTTGCCAATATCGGGACGCGGACCCGCCACCATCACCACGTTGTTACTTGCCTTCGCCATGCGAAACAGCAACGCGGTGCGCAGACTGCGGATACCTTCCACCGCGATATCTCCCGACGACGACGACGCGAGAACATGCTGCCCCCGGTCCCCGCGCCGTGCCGCACGCTGCAGTCCAATCTGACGCTCGCTGTGCAGGATGACGGCGTAGACCGGCACGCCCGCCGCTTCCTCGATCGCCACCGTGTCTTCCATGCCTCGATTCAAAGAGCGCCGAAGCAGCGCCGCAGCGACACCCAACAGCAAACCAAGAACACCGGCAGCGCCAATGACAATGGCCTTCTTCGGCTTGACCGGCTGCTCCGCAACGACTGCATAGTCGACAACTCGGACATTGCCCTGTTGTCCCGCTTTGAGTACCTGGAGCTGCTGAGCGCTGGTCATCAGGTTCATGTAGAGCCCGGTATTGACGTTCACGTCACGCATCAACCGCACGGCAGCTTGCTGCGTGTCCGGGAGGGAAGAGACCTTCGCGGTAAGTTGATTCTGTTCGCGTTGCAAGTCCGCCAGTTGGGCGTCAATGGCGGCAACCAACGGATGACCCGGCGTAAAGCGCTGCAACAGGTCCGCCCTCTGTTGCTGCAGCGTGGTTATGCGCGTCTTTCCGTCGACGATCGACTGCAGCAGCAACCGGCTTTCCTCTACAAGGTCGACCGTGCCACTCTTGTTTCGGAATGTGTTGTAGCGCTGCTCCGAATCGTCGAGACCTGACTTCAACTCCGGGAGTTGATTGCCAAGGAAGCCCAGCATTTGCGCGGCTTGACCAGACTTCAGACCAACATTGCGCTGCACGTAGCCGCGTACGATTGCATTGACCGTATCGGCGGTTCGCGCGCTATCGGCCCCGTCCAGCCGAACCCCGACAATGCCCGACTGCTTGACCTTCTCACTAATATCGAGATCTTTCTGCAGTTTCTCGGTCACAAGCTGCGTCGACGAACGTCTCAGTTTGAACACGGTGCCAGCCCGCGCCTTGAGCGTATTGACCGTCAGACTCACGGGTCCGTATTGGGTCTTGCCAGCGACGGGTTCGCCAAGACGCCCTTTGAGTACCACGTCGCCATCCGGGCCTTTGAGCTCGAATGTATTGTTGGAACCGGCGATCAGCTTGAATTTCTGGTCATAGAGGGCAGGAGGCACGTCGAATTGGGTGACTTCGAGTTGCTCTCCGCCCCACGCATAGCTGCTAAGTCCCCACAAAGGCGCAGCGAGTTGATCCGCGGCTGCGTTGCGCGCAATCCATGAGCCAATCAGCGGGAAGTACCGCGGTTTTGCGTCAATATCGAGGTGGAGGCTGCGTACGGTAGCGTCGATCAATTCGCGCGAACGGATCAACTCGATCTCGGCGTCGGCCGTGGCCTTGCCGCCGAACAACTGGGCCAGATCCCCCAGCTTGTCGTTCACCGCGCCGGCGCTGTCGTCGACCTGGACCATCGCGTCGGCACGGAATACCGGGGTGGAGAAAAACGCGTAACCGGTTCCCAATGCAAGCGTGGCGGCAGCAACCGCCGAAATGAGAAGCTTGTTCTCCCGTAGGGTCGCGGCAATCGCGGACAGATCGATCTCGTCGTCGGCATTCGCCGCGGTGCGATGGTTACTAGTGTGGAGACTCATTGATCAGTGCGATAGTCGTGCGATGGTGTCGAGCCAGCGTGATACGCCTTGCTCGATCTGTGCCACCGCCAATTCAAAAATAAAGGGGCCGCGCCGGTACGGGTCGACTACGTCAAGATCCTCGTGATCTCCAAGGCGATATGTCTTTCCCCTGGCGTAGGGATGGTTCGTTTCGATCAAGTCGCGCTGCGCCCGCGTCATGGTCAGCACAAGGTGCGCATGACGCACGTGCTCGGGCGTCAGCAGAGTTGCAACGTGCGAGCGAATATTCAATCCCCGGTCATCCATGAGTTGCACCGCGACCGAATTCGCCCCCTGTCCAACCAGGGCGTGCGTCCCGGCGGACGTCACACGTACGTGCGGCATATCCCTGGCGAGCAATGCCGCCGCAATCGGGCTGCGGCAGATATTGCCTTCGCAAACCATCAGAACGTGGCAGCTCACCTTGTGACAATCGCCGCGGTCAAACCAGCGTTGATAGCCGGCAACAACTGGCTGAGAACCCGGCTAAAGCGCGCGAGTCCGGTGCTGTCCACATACACAACGTCCTTCGGGTGCAATTCGAACTGATTGGCCAACACCATTGACACCGGCGATTGCCCATCCAGGTGGTAGACGTGCGGCTGCTTGCCGTCGCCACCGCGGATCACGTACATCTGTGTGGCGTCGGCCGTCATCATGTTGACGCTACCGGCTTGAGACAAGGCGTCGCTGAGCGTCAGCTTGCCGGTACGCATAGGGAGGGCTGTCATCGGCTTGTTGATCTCGCCCATCACGAATACGCCGTTTTCATCGCGCGACACCACGCGCAAAAGATCGCCATCCTTCAGCAAAATATTCGACGGATTCGACCGGTTGTCGATCATCTGCGGCAAGTTGATCGGATACGACACGTCGTCCCGCAACAGTTCCATGCGGCTCTGGTCCGCCGCCGAAGTAAAGCCGCCCGCGCGGGAAATTGCTTCGTAGAGCGTCATTGGCACGTCGTTGATCGGCTGTACGCCCGGCGCGTGAACTTCGCCGTCTATATAGACTTTCTTCGCGCGGAACGATCCGATCCGAACGGTGATCTGAGGCTCGCGATAAACCTTCGTAAGCCGGCGATATAACTGCGCCTGCACCTGATCGGTTCTAAGACCCATTACGTTGAAGACGCCCGCATACGGGAACGCAATGTTTCCACCCTGATCGACAACGAAGCCCGCCGGCGCGTCCGATGGACGCACCTGGCTCTGGCTCTGCGTGCCCACTGCGGCAGTCAATTCCGGATGGTCCCAGACGGTGATCTGCAACACATCGCCTGCACCAAGCGTGTAGGGGGCAGGCGCGGAGAACAGTCGTGGTTGATCCAGCACGCTCCGCCGCACTTCGTCCTGACGCAATTGCTGAATCAGCGCAACGTTGATGTCGCTGATAGGTACGGCAAGTTCTGTATTCCCGGCGGGCAAAGCGGACCGGTCACTCTCGACATCGGCAGTGACCGGTGCATTGCCTATAGGCGCGCCGATCCGGACATCACTCTCGGGCACGGAAAGCGGCGTATCACCAGGAGATCGTGCTAGCCAGTCAGACGCTGCCTGATTGCCGGTACTGACAACCGGAATGGCCGGCGCTCGATCCATGTGCATACCCGGCAAGGTGCATGCCGACAACAGCACGGTCGTTGCCGCCATAAGCGGAGCAAGGCGGCCTTCCGCGCGCTTTCGAACCAGCAACACCATGTTGTTCGCCCTGTCTTCCGAGCGCGTCGCGTCTTGCACGATACTTGTGGCGTCGGCCGCACTGGGCCGATCCATCCAACTTCTGATTGTGTTCATACTGCCTGTTAGTTAATCCATCACTTGCTTTACGTTGGCCTTTTGTAAAAACCAACGCAATGGCGGGTCGCACATCAATATGCGTTCCGGTGCGCCATTCCCTTCATAAACGTAGCAATCACGATCCGGATATCCAGCTTGAGTGACCAATTTCTTAAGTAATACATATCGTACTCAACACGTCCTTGCATCTTTTCAACTCGATCGGTCTCACCGCGAAATCCATTCACTTGCGCCCAGCCCGTAATCCCCGGCTTGATGCGATAGCGGTGGATATATCCATCGACGATCTTCTGATAGTGATCGTCGTGCGCCGTTGCATGCGGCCGCGGGCCGACCACGGACATCTCGCCGCGCAGAACGTTCAGGAACTGAGGTAGTTCGTCCAGACTCGTGCGTCGGAGGAAAGCGCCCAATGGCGTGATTCGCGGATCGTTTCGCGTAGCTTGCTGCACCACGCCGGCTGCTTCGATATGCGCGCGCATCGTGCGAAACTTGAAAATCTTGAAGGTTTTGCCGTTCGCGCCTTTGCGCGTTTGCCTGAAGAACACAGGCCCCTGCGACGACACCTTCACCGCAATGGCAATGGCAACCATTACCGGTGCAATAAGGATCAGCGTGAAAAAAGCGAACAACCTGTCAAAGATCGCTTTTTGCAAAAGTGCTGCGCCCGACAACGGCGGAGCAACCAGGTTGATTGCCGGCGCGCCCATCAACTCGACCATCTCGCCGTCGAACATCGCAAGATTTCGTACGTCCGGGATGAACCGGATGTTGACCAGGTCGCCGCTGAACTCCTCAAGAACATTCCGTAGCGCCTGCTCCTCGGACATGGGCAGCGCCACCCATACTTCGGGTACCTTTTTTGCGCGAATGGCCGCGGCGAAAGCCTTGAGATCACGACAGACCACCATGCCAGGCGTGCCGAGCTGGATCGTCGGTTGTGAGACGAAGCTGGCGACTACGCGAAAGCCCGATGTGGGCGATGCCGCGATCTTCGCGATTACGTTTTCGCAATGTGCACCAACCCCGACAACACCCACGGCGCGCAAGTCGTGTCCTGCATGTCGCATCCGCGACCGGATCGAATGAACGACGACCCGCGACACCACGAGTGCCACTCCCGTGCTGAGCATCCAGCACGCAACCCACAGGCGAGAAACTGAGGCCGTCCGATGCAACGCGAACATCACGGCCACGGCGCAAGCTTGCGCCACCAGCCACGCTAACGCGATCTGGCCCACGAGCCTGAGCTTCGACCGGCCGCGCCAGGATCGATACACACCGAACAAGGGAAACAGCAGAAGCGAGGAGGCGACCGAGATAGCCACGAACGCGCCGGCTTCGAGTGGGTACGCTTCACCGGCTGGCCTGAACAACATGGCAAGGGCGGCTCCCAGCACGATAAGCGCGACGTCGATCAGTCGCGAAAATACGCTTTGCAACTCCATCCAATCGGCGCTACGCCGAGCTGCGGCAAGTGCTCTCATGACGTGCTCTGCTCAAAGCGAACGAGCGCTTTGACCGTAGGGATGCTCGCGCGCGTCGCGGCTGGAATCAACGAGCTGTGGGCGGAGAGACGGTGTGGTAGTGAACATTTTCAAGCAACCCCAATTCAAGCTTCATTGACTTCGTAGAAGCCGCTTTGTGGCTTCCCGTATTTGAAGGGGGTGCCTAAGTGAATTCCCCCCATTGCATCGCAGGGCGGATTGTGGGTTGCGCGCCGCGCGCCGCCTACACGACATTTCCTAAAAGCAGTTCGTGCACACCTTTTATCCTGATGGAAAAAATAGCTGTCGCACCCGAGAGCGACGTTCCGAGGTCATCTCAAAAAAATGCGAAACTTGGCCCTTCGCTCCTTCGACCCTCGCTCCCATGCTCCCCACCGTCCTCGTCCTGGTTCCGCTTCGTCCCGAAAGCCAAATTACCGTTGCCAACGCCTTCAAGGTCATTACAGCCCTCGATCAATCCGCGATCGATCAAGTTCTGGCTGACCACGCCGACACAATCCGCGCCGTCCTCACAAACGGCACCATCGGCATCGATGCAGCGTCCGTCGCGAAACTGCCGAACCTCGAACTGATCGGCGCCTTAGGCGCGGGCTACGAAAACATTGCGCGCGACGCAGCGCAGGCGCGCGGCATCATCGTGGTAAACGGCGCGGGCACCAACGACGACTGCGTCGCCGATCACGCCTTTGCGCTGCTGCTTGGCGTCGTCCGACAGATCCCTGTGCTCGACCGCGCATGCCGTGCGGGCGTATGGCGCGACGACCTGCCGTTCCAGCCGAACTTCTCGGGCAAGAAACTCGGCGTGATCGGGCTTGGCAATATCGGCAGGAAGGTGGCTAAAAGAGCGCAAGGATTCGATATCGAGATCGGTTATCACAATCGCCGGCCGCAAGCGGACGCGGCATATACGTACTTCGACTCAGTGATCGCGCTGGCCGAATGGGCCGATTACCTCGTGGTCGCCACGCCGGGTGGCGCATCGACGAAACATCTGATCGACGCCAGCGTGCTCGCCGCACTCGGCTCAAAAGGCTACGTGGTGAACGTGGCGCGCGGCAGTGTCGTGGATACCGCCGCGCTGGCCGACGCGCTCGAACGCGGTGTAATAGCCGGCGCGGGACTCGATGTCTACGAAGGCGAGCCCGCCCCACCCGCGTTGCTGACAGGCTCGGAGCGCGTCGTGCTGACGCCGCACGTGGGCGGGCGTTCACCGGAAGCGGTGACGGCGTCGGTACAAATGTTCGTCGATAACGCCACGCGGCACTTCGCGGGCGAGGCGGTACTGACACCTGTTTGAAAGCTCCCGCGGGGGTGCCCGGCGAGCTTCGCCACGATCCCGTATCGTGTCGGACTATCGCCGATCATGTCCAATCCTAAAAAACCGTGTCAGACCAGACCACTCTCCCCACCGACGGCCCCATGACCGCGCTACAGCGCCGCGGCATGGCGGCCATCCTGCTCGCCGTTTCACTCGCTACGCTCGATACCGCCATCGCGAATACCGCGCTCCCCGCGATCGCCGCCGATCTCCACGCAACGCCCGCCGCGTCTGTCTGGATCATCAACGCCTATCAGCTGGCGATGGTCGCCACGCTGCTGCCGTTCGCGGCGCTGGGCGGCATAGTCGGGCATCGGAAGATCTATCTGGGCGGCCTGATCCTGTTTCTCGTGGCGTCGCTGACCTGCGCGCTGTCGTGGTCACTGCCGTCGCTCACCGCGGCGCGACTGTTGCAGGGCGTTGGCGCGAGCGCGGTGATGAGCGTGAACACGGCACTGATCGGGGCAATCTATCCGCATCACAGGCTTGGTCGCGGGTTTGGGCTGAATGCGCTGGTGGTGGGGATATCGTTCGCGGTTGGCCCGACGGTCGCGTCGATCGTGCTCTCACTCGGGCCCTGGCCGTGGCTGTTTGCCGTGAACCTGCCGGTGGGGCTGCTGGCGCTGTTTATCGGCTGGCCGGCTTTGCCGCAGACGCCGCGCGCGCAACACGGCTTCGACCGCGTGGCGGCCGTGCTGAACGTGATCACCTTCGCCGCGCTGGTGTTCGCGCTTGGCGAAGCAGCGCAGCGCGCGCCCACGCATATCGTGCTGATTGCGCTCGCGGTGACGGCGGTGGCAGGCGGCCTGATGTTGCATCGGGAACGCGGTCATCCGGCCCCGATGCTCCCCGTCGATCTCTTCAAGCGCCCGATGTTCGCGTTATCGACGGCAACGGCCGTGTGCTCGTTCGCCGCGCAAGGGCTGGCGTTCGTGTCGCTGCCGTTTTATTTCGAAAGCGTGCTTGGGCGCAGCCAGGTGGAGACCGGCTTCCTGATGACGCCTTGGTCGGTGATGGTGGCCTTATTGGCGCCGGTCGCCGGTCGTTTATCGGATCGATATCAACCGGGGCTGCTGGGCGGCATCGGCCTCGCGATCATGTGCGCGGGCATGGCGTCGCTGGCGTTATTGCCGGCTCATCCCCATGCACTCGATATCTGTATCCGCATGGCCATATGCGGCGCGGGTTTTGGGTTCTTTCAATCGCCCAATCTGAAGGCGCTCATGGCGAGCGCGCCGCGCGAGCGTAGCGGCGGTGCGAGCGGCGTGGTGGCAACCGCCCGGCTGATCGGTCAGGCGACCGGCGCGGCGTTGGTCGCGCTGAGCTTTGGAATTGCGGGGCATCATGGGCCGGCGCTGGCGCTGGCGATTGGTGCGGGATTCGCAGGCGTAGCGAGTATTGCAAGCGGCTTGCGGCTGATTACCCGCGATAAGCCCGTCGAAGCGATGCAGACAGCGGAGAAATAGGCGGCATTTCGGTGTGGCGCCGTCGCGCAGCCCGTTAAGACGCAGGAGCACTAGCGCGAATCGGCGACCCAGGTGGTACGCCGTTCTGCTACGCCGCACGAGAAGCGGTTGCTCGTCAGCTAACCGTCCGCCACATCGGCCAGCGCAAAAACACTCACCCCGCCATCAGCGCCGCTTTCGCCCGCGCCACCGGCTCAGTCCAGTCTCCGAGCGTGGTCTGCTTGAACAGGCGCGTGTGCGGATACCACGGGCTATCGTCGCGATTCTGCATCCAGCGCCAGTCGTTGTTCGCCGGCAGGAACACCCACACGGGCTTACCAAGCGCACCAGCCACGTGAGCCACCGATGTATCCACCGTTATCACCAGATCGAGCTGCTCGATCAGCGCGGCGGTATCGGCGAAATCGTGGATGTCATCGGTCAGATCGTGCGGTTTCAGCGCGCACTCCGAATTTGAAAGCTGTTCCCGGGCCGGCCCCTTCTGCAGCGAAAACCACTCGGTGTTCGCCACCCCCGCAAGGGGCGACCACGCGGCGAACGGCATCGAGCGGAATTGATCGTTGCCGAACGTCGGACTGCCTGCCCACACGACGCCAATCTTCCTGCGAGTGCCCGCGAGTGCCTTGACGCGCGCCGGCCACTCGCCGATCCGCTTCGCGCTTACGCTCATATAGGGCGTGTCCGCGACGATGCCAGGAACGAGATGAGCCACGCGATGCGGCACGCTCATCGACGGCGTCCAGTAGTCGTATTCGTTCGTCGGACCAACGCGCAGCGCCCGACGCACGCCGCGCACGCTCTGGATCAGTTCCACGATGTTCTCCGGCACCCACATATCGACGGTCGCGCCCATTTGCTCAAGCACCGGCGCATAGCGCGCGAACTGAATCATGTCGCCGTGACCTTGCTCGCCGGCGACCAGCAGCGTCTTTCCTTGCAGCGATTCCCCGCGCCATTCCGGCACTCCGGGAATGTTCATCGGCTTGTACTTGCTCGAGCGCCAGCGCACTTCATGCAGCGCCCAGCCTTCCTTGAAGTTCCCGCGCCGCAATTGCAGCAACGCAAGATTGTGCAGCGCGTCGGCATGATCGGGCGCGAGTGTCAGTGCGTGCCGATAGTGCGGTTCTTCTTCCTCAAAACGCCCTTGCGAGCCTATAGCCGCGCCCACGCAGACGTGAATCTGCGGATCGTCGCGCAAGGTCAGCGCCCGGCGATACTGCGCTTCCGCCTCCACGAATTTCCCAAACAGCCCGAGCGTCGTGCCGAGATTCACGTTCGCCTCGAAGTGGTCCGGTTTCAAAGCAAGCGCCCGGCGCAAGCTGACGACCGCTTCGTCGAATCGTTTCAGTTCGCGCAGCGCGTTGCCTTCGCCGAAATGTGCGTGGAAGTTGCCCGGGTCCCGTGCAAGCGCCTCGCGATATACCGCCAACGCTTCATCGTGACGCTTCGCGGAAGCGAGCGTCGAGCCGAGGTTCAAACGGGCGTCGATGAAATCAGGATCTTGAGCAAGCAACAGCTCGTGCTGTTCGATCGACTCGTCGAAGCGGCCTTGCTTTTGCAGCGCTGTGCCAAGGTTGTTGCGGGCGTTGGAGAACGCCGGATCGATGGCGAGGGCGCGCTCGTAGCACGCCACAGCATGGGGAAGATCACCTAGCGCCGTCGCCACCATCCAGCAACTTCGCCGCGTCTTCGTTGTCGCCGCGTTGATGCAGCAACACACCGAGGTAATGCAGTGCATCGACGTGATCGGGACGTTCTTTGAGAATCGCGCGATAACCACTTTCCGCTTCGGCCATACGGCCTGCCTGATGGAGATCCAAAGCGGCGGCAAGTGGTGCGGAAAGTTGATTCATGGCGGGCGTATTCATCGAGTAGATAACCTCTCGATGCTAAGCGCTGCCTTCCCGTCCAGCTATCGGATTCCTCCTATCCCTTGTTTCGCTGGTTGAGGTTATGAGTTTCGCTGATCGCGGGCATCAGTCTTTATCGCCGGGGGAATGAAAGCCTGGCTTGCCGATTTGTTCCGGCGTCTGCGGCACGCGACGCAAGCGCGAGGTGTCGTAACCCATCTCGTCCAGGCGGCCCAGCAGTTCATGATATTTCGCGTCGCTGATGTCCGGCGAACGCGCGAAAATCCAGGCTAACTTCTTGCCGGGATAACCAAGGATTGTGTACTGATAATCCGGATCGACATAAAGCGTTTGCTGGCTCGCGTAGATCGGCCAGAAAATGCGCACGCTCCATTCGGCGTTATTCGTCCCGGGAACGATTGAATCCGTGAATTGATAGTGCTTGAGCGGGGCGCCGAATGAGCCCTTGTGCGCGTAATATGAATCGTCGATCTTGCCGTCATCGCGAAGTTTCCATTGCGCGTAACTGCCGACGAAATTGTCTTCGGCGAAATACGGAATGTTCGCGACGATGTACCACCGCCCCATATAACGCGGCAAATCGACCGAGGCGAGCTTCGGCTCTACGCTCGCGCGAGGATTGGGGTTCGGCGGGAAGGACATGCACGCGCCTAATAGCAGCGTGAACAAAACAGCGACAACAACGCGCGAATAGCGGGACATGGGGCACCAAGATATCGATTAAGGGCGGATATGAATGCATACGCATATCCGCCCTGACTGGTTTCATCGATTCATGGGTGCAAATTGCAGGCCCGACGCTCTAAAATTAAATGCGCCGCACCTTCACCTTCTTGCCCTTCACCTTGCCCGCCGACAACTTCTTCACCGCCTGATCGGCAATATCCCGCGCGACCGCCACGTACGTGACCATGTCCGTCACGTTGATCTTGCCGATCTGCGAGCCTTCGAAACCGGCGTCGCCGGTCAGCGCCCCAAGTACATCACCCGGACGAATCTTTTCCTTTCGGCCGCCGAGGATCTGCAGCGTGGCCATGGGCGGCTGAAGATGACCCGGCGTCGCCGGCGTCAATTCGCTCAGCTTGTGCCATTCCACTTCCTTTTTCTGCGCCTGTTCGATCGAGCTCACGCGTGCCATTTCATTCATGCTCGCGAGGCTCAGCGCCCAGCCTTCCTGGTCCGCGCGGCCCGTGCGACCAATTCGATGCACATGGATCTCGGGATCTTGCGTGACATCGACGTTGATGACGGCTTCCAGTTGCGTGATATCGAGGCCACGTGCGGCAACGTCGGTCGCGACCAGCACAGAGCAACTACGATTGGCAAACTGCACGAGCACCTGATCGCGTTCGCGTTGCTCCAGCTCGCCATGCAGCGCGAGCGCGTTGAAACCTTGCGCGACGAGGACATCGAGTAAGTCACGGCATTGCTGTTTCGTGTTGCAGAACGCGAGCGTGCTGACCGGCTGATAGTGATCGAGCAACTGGCCTACGGCGTGCAGGCGTTCGTTGTCGTGGACTTCGTAGAAACGCTGCTTGATCTTCGAATTCGTGTGCTGCTCGGTGAGCTTGACCTCCTGCGGCTTGCGCAGGAATTGCTGGCTCAGCTTCGCGATGCCTTCCGGATACGTCGCGGAAAACAGCAGCGTCTGACGATCCTTCGGACATTGTTTGACGACGGCGACGATGTCGTCAAAGAAACCCATGTCGAGCATGCGGTCGGCTTCATCGAGGACCAGCGTTTTCAGCGCGGTCAACGGCAGCGTGCCGCGTTCAAGGTGATCCATGATCCGGCCGGGCGTTCCCACGGCAATATGACAGCCATGTTCAAGACTCGCGATCTGCGGGCGCATGGGCGAGCCGCCGCACAGCGTCAGGATCTTGATGTTGTCCTCGGCGCGCGCAATTCGGCGAATCTCCTGCGTGACCTGGTCGGCAAGTTCGCGCGTCGGGCACAACACGAGCGCCTGAACGGAGAACAGCCGCGGATCGATCTTCGCGAGCAGCGGCAACGCGAATGCGGCCGTCTTGCCGCTACCCGTCTTCGCCTGCGCGATGAGATCGTGGCCCGCGAGCGCGATCGGCAGGCTGGCGGCCTGGATCGGGGTCATCGTCAGATAACCGAGTTGTTCGAGGTTCGCCAGCATCGCCGGCGAAAGCGGCAGGGCGCTGAATGAAGTTGGGGTGGTCATGAGCTTATGTTGTTACTTTGCGGCAGGTTTCGGCGGGACCGAATTGTCCTGCTCGTAGGTGATCGTGCCGTCGGGCGCGTCGTGGCGCAGCACTTTGTTGCGCGCGCCGCACATGGGGCAGCGGAACATCAGGCCTTGGCCCTCATTCTTGATTAGCACGTCGGCGAGTTGCCATTCGGCGCCGCACGGCTGGTTTCGGCAGATAAACATGATTGATTTGAGCGTAATTGATGGGGTTGCGGCGTGAAAAGGGCATCGGCGAGGCCGGCGCAGGCTGTTTCCGCGCAATTAGAAGCCGAAGTGTACGCGTACACGGCGCAATTGCCTCGTTTTACGGCATTTTCCGGGGCCTTATCGGCCGATTAGCAGCCCGTTCCCGCGTTTGCGCGAAGTCGATCGGCTAAACTGGCAGCCACTAAAACGATGCGCGGCAACGCCTCCAACCCACTTCCCCGATGCGAATCCTGCACACCTCGGACTGGCACCTTGGCCAGTACTTTCTTGGGCATTCCCGCCAGGCCGAACATCAAAAGCTGATTGCGTGGCTGGTTGAGCAAACGCGGCTGCACGCGGTCGATTCGGTGCTGATAGCCGGCGATATCTTCGATACCGGCGCACCGCCCAGCTACGCCCGGGAGCTGTACTACACGCTGATTCTTGCGTTGCGCGACGCCGGCGTCGGCTTGACGCTGCTGGCGGGCAATCACGATTCCGTCGCCGTGCTGGAAGAGTCGCGCCATTTGCTGACGGCGTTGAATACCGTGGTCATTCCCTCCGTACAGGACGATCCGAACGAACAGGTTCGTGTGCTCACCACGCGCGACGGCAAGCCCGGTGCGATTGTCTGCGCCATCCCGTTCATCCGTCCGCGCGATGTGTTGCAGAGCATCGCGGGACAGAGCGCACGCGATAAGCAGCAGTCGCTGCAGGACGCGATTCACGCGCATTATCAGGCGCTGTTCACGCTGGCCGAGCAGAAGCGCGCGGAACTGGGCGCGCATTTGCCGATTATCGCGACCGGTCATTTGACGACGGTCGGCGCGAGCGCGAGTGAATCGGTACGGGAGATCTATGTCGGCGCGCTGGAAGCCTTTCCAACGAGCGCGTTTCCGGCAGCCGACTACATCGCGCTCGGGCATATTCACCGGCCGCAGAAAGTGGGCGGGTTCGAGCACATTCGCTACAGCGGATCGCCGATCCCACTGAGCTTCGACGAAGCGCGTCAGCAGAAGGAGATGCTGCTGGTGGATGTATCGTCGAACGGCCTTGAGCGCGTGACCGTGCTCGACGTGCCGTGTTTTCAGCCGTTGTTGTCGGTGAAAGGATCGTTGAAAGAGCTTGAGGCTGCGGTCTCCGTAGCTGCGTCGCAGGCGTCCGAAGGCGAAATCGTGTGGCTCGAAATCGTGGTCTCCGCTGATGACTACCTCAGCGATCTTCAGTCGCGTATCCAGAAGATCACCGAAGACCTGCCGGTTGAAGTGCTGCGCATTCGTCGCGAGCGCTCGTCCGTCTCGGCGGCACTGCAGTCGCAAGCAAAAGAAACCTTGAACGAGCTCACGCCCGATGATGTATTCGCTCGCCGCCTGCAAACGGAAACCATCGACGAGGAAACGCGCTTGCAGCTTTTATCAATGTATCGCGAGGTTGTGGCTGAGATTGGCGAGGCGGATGCAGCATGAAGATCTTGTCGTTGCGTTTGCGGAATCTGAACTCGCTAAAGGGCGAATGGAAGATCGACTTCAGCCAGCCGCCGTTTCGCGACAACGGCTTGTTCGCGATCACCGGCCCGACCGGCGCGGGCAAGACCACGTTGCTCGATGCGATCTGCCTTGCGCTCTATCACCGCACGCCGCGCATGGACACCGTCTCGCAAGGAACCAACGAGCTAATGACGCGGCACACGTTCGAATGCCTCGCGGAAGTGGAGTTCGAGGTGAAGGGCGAAGGGTATCGGGCGTTCTGGAGCCAGCGTCGTGCACGCGACAAAGCCGACGGCAATCTGCAGGCGCCAAAAGTGGAACTCGCGCGTCTCGATGGCACGATCATGACCGAGCGGATCGTGGACAAACTGCGGCTTGTCGAAAGCATCACGGGACTCGATTTCGGCCGCTTCACGAAGTCCATGATGCTTGCGCAAGGTGGGTTTGCTGCGTTCCTCGAAGCGAAGGCGAACGAGCGCGCCGAGTTGCTGGAAGAACTCACCGGCACCGATATCTACGGCACGATCTCGCAGAACGTGTTCGAGCGGACGCGCAACGAGAAGCTTGCGCTGGATACGTTGCTGGCTCGTGCCGACGGGGTTCAGTTGTTGACTGAAGAACAGCGGACTGAGTTACAGCGGGAACAGGCCGCAGCTGGCGAACATGAAACGACGCTCGGCAAGCAACTCGATACAACGCGCGCAATGTTGGCCTGGCGAGCGGCGTTGTCGGCGGCAGACGTGCAGCTTGAGCAGGCGCTGACGAACCAACGGCAAGCGGAATTGAAGATCGCCGATGCCAAGCCGACACTCGATCGTTTAGCGGCAAGCGAGCCCGCTGAAAAGCTGCGTGCGGAGCATACGGCCATGCTCACGGCACGCGATGGGCATGTCGCAACAGCGGGTCAACTAGCGAGCGCGAAGGCAGACAAGCTGGCCGCATCGCTCGATGCGGCGCGTGGTCTACGCTTGGCATCGGTGATGAGCGGAAGGATTGCGGAGCTTCGACAACGCACGCTGAACGAGATTCTGGCCGATGCTAAAGCCGTGCAGTCCGCACTCGATGAACATCCGCATCGAAGCAAACTCGGCGAGCAGATTGTGTTGTGGCAGCAGCAGTTCGCGGCGCGCCAGCAGACGTTGAGCGACATCGGCGCAACTCGAAAAAAGCATGGCGACCTGGTCGCGGTGATCGATGCGCAAGCTCGGGCTATTGACGCGCAGCGCGCCAGTGTCCGGGAAGCTCTGGCGAATGCAGAGAGCACGCGCAAGGGCGAAGCCGAGCAGCGTGCGAAGCTATTGACCTTGTTGAACGGCGAGAGCGAGTCGGCCTTAAAGACACGTAGCCAACGGCTTCAAGACCAACATCAATTGTTCGGCAAGCTCACGCATGTAGGTGAAGCGATTGCACGCGGGACTAAGCAACTCGCGCTGGATCGCGATGAGCTCGCGCAGAAGAACGCGTCGATCAAGCCGCTGATCGAGCAACGCGATCGCCTCGCCAAAGACGTTCAAACGCTCCTCGAGCAGATTGAAGACAAACGCAAATTGCTGCATCAGGAACAGCGCATTCTTGACCTCGCCGGTCATCGCGCGGTGTTGCAGCCTGGAGAGGCATGTCCTTTATGCGGATCGCTGGAGCATCCGTCGATCAGTGCGTATGCATCGCTCGATGTCTCCGCGACCGAGCAAGCGTTAAAGGACAAACAACTCGCGTTGGATAACAAACGCAAGGAAGCTTTGGCGATTGATGTTGCTATCGCGGAGTTGAAGGTCGCGATTGAACAACTCGGAAAACGTATCGATACATGGATCAGCGACGCTAGTGCGCATGCCGCAAGTTGGACGCAGTTATGCGCCGAGCTTGAACTCGAAGCCATTGAGCAAAGTGCGCTCGATACCCATATGCAAGAACACGCGACCAAGTTAAAACACGCGCAAGAGACGCTTGCGGCAGTGGATCAACAGAAAACGGTGATCGAGCAGCACGCGAACGCCGCGAATGCGGCGGAGCGGAAATCTGTCCAGCATCAGCACGATCTCAAGCTGCTTGAAGAGAAGCAAAGCGCTGCGCAAAAGTCGCTCAAGGAAACCGCCGATCACACAGAGTCATTGCAGAGCGCGCTGGTTAAGCGAGAGCAGGCGCTTGACGAGTCCGTGACGGCCGTCGGCTACGCGCGCCCGGATTCGTGGGCTTCATGGCAAACGTGGCTCGGTGAGCGTGATACCGAATGGAAGGCTTGGCAGCAGGCGTCGGAGCGAAGCCGCGTACTAGCGCAGCAGACAGATCGATCGCGGCAGGCGCTTGAAGCCGCATCAGCCGAAATGGAAAAGTGGTCCGTGCGATGGGCTGCGTGCGAAGCGGACTTTATCGAATTGCAGGCGGAGGTTGTTGGAGCGACCAGTGATCCGGATGCGGCGTTTTCATCGGCCATACAACGCTACGAAACCGCACGCGATAAAACCAGCACGCTCGAAGGCACGCACCGAACGCTAACGATACGCCTGAGCGAAGACACCGAACGCGCGGAGAAAATATCGGCTGCATGGACGAGTGCGTTAGCCAAAAGCGTATTCGCCGATGAACAAGCGTTCACCGAAGCGCTGCTACCGAACGAAGAACGCGAGCGCTTGCAAACGCTGAAGCGCGAACTCGATGACCTGTTGACGACAGTGCGCACGCTGCGCACGAACGCGGAAAATCATCGCGCGGAGTTGCTGAAAGAGCCGAAGACCGAGCAAGACGCAGAAGCGTTGCAACGCACGGTTAATGAACTGCTTGCAACGTTGAAGACACTGAGCGAAAAGCAAGGCGAGCTACGCGCGACGCTCAAGAACGATGATCGGCTGCGCGTGGAAAAACAAGCGTTGTATCAACAGATCGATACTCAACGCGCGCGCTACGACTTGTGGCAACGCTTAAGCAGTCTGATCGGTTCCGCCGATGGCGCGAAGTATCGAAAGTTTGCGCAAGGCCTGACACTCGATCATTTGATCTATCTCGCGAACAGGCAACTCACGCAATTGCATGGGCGTTACCAGTTGAACCGCAAGCTGGCCGGCGATCTGGAAATGGAAGTGCTCGACATGTGGCAAGGCGACGTTGCGCGCGACACACGCACGTTATCGGGCGGCGAAAGCTTCCTGGTGAGTCTGGCGCTGGCGCTGGCTTTATCGGATCTGGTGAGTTTCAAGACTTCCATCGACTCGCTGTTCCTCGACGAGGGGTTCGGCACGCTGGATGGCGAGACCCTGGAGATTGCGCTCAACGCACTCGATTCGTTGAACGCAAGCGGCAAGATGATCGGCGTGATCAGTCACGTGGAAGCGCTCAAGGAGCGCATTCCGTTGCAGATCAGAGTGGCGAAAAGCGTGGGAATTGGCTTTTCAACGGTGGAGGTGGTGGGCGCGTGAGGAACGCTAAGTGACCGCTTATTCGACCGCTTATTCGTCGCGACGCACGGCGAGTTCCTGCGACGCGATCCTCTCAATCACGAAGAACGGCATGTCCAGACGCCATTCGCCGTTCTGAACGGTCGCCTGGTAATCGAACAATGGCTTGCCATCTGCCGAACTAAAAATCAGCCGTTGCTCGGCGCCTTCGGGTAGCACGCTTTTGCCGCCGATCGCCTGATAGCTGGTATTGCTGCCGACGTGGAATTTTTCCGTGTTCCATCTGTTCGGCGCGTGCGGAGGGAACGGTTTGGCATCGTGGAAGCCGAACAGGTCGTCGTGGGACAGCACGCTCTTGCGCAATGTCGGCCACACATTCTCGCGCAGGTAGTGCTGGTCGATGAAGCGCCCGCTGGTCGTGTTCTTCGCGACGAATTGCTGCATCGAGCCGACCGCGTTATGCAGGATGCCTGCGCATCCGCCCCAAAGGCCCGCGAGAATCAGTTCGGTGTGGGTGAAGTAGTCACGGATGACGTGGAAGTAGTACGGGCTATTGACCCATTCCTGCACCGCTGCGTATTCGCGCTCGGACAACAGTGCGTCCGCATCGCGGAGAAGGAAGCGTTTAACGCTTGAATCATCGATAACCAGAAAGCGCCACATCAGCGGATGAATGCCCGAGTCGTGGTCCATGAACACTACTTCGGCGCCGGCTTCCTTGAGCCTTCGCTGAACGTGATCCGGAACGGTAGCGTCCAGATAAACACGACATGTCCAGCCCTTGAACATGTCGCGCGTGATCTCCGCGTTCATGACAGCGGGCTCGCAATATCGCGGATTCGATCCGAACAGCGAGTAGGCGATTACGTTTTCAGCGGGGTTCGCAGGGTTGAATGCGGGCGGAGGGGAATCTGGAATTGGCTCGCTCGGATTAGCGCCGCATTTGGCGTCAGAAGCGCTTAAGGAGCGCAATCCGTACTCTCGCATTTCTTCGGTTTTACCCAGCCAGCCGCACACTTCCACCAAGCCATCAAGCCACGTCGACGGCGCCAGCTTACGCTGGCTCGCCGGCGCATTGTGGATGCTCATGTATATCTTGTACGCGTGGTCGTAGGCTTTGCTACGCATGAGGCACAACGCGTAGTCCGGCAGGATAGACATGTTGCCGGGCGTGATCTGAAGCGCTTCTTCCGCGAATTTTGCACCGCTTTGAAAATCCCCGGCCGCGTGAGCCGCCTGAAATTGTTCGGCAATTTTGGCCAAACGCGCTTGCATAGCCGCAGGGGGCTGGCGCGTGCCGCCGGATTGTTTCGCTTGTTGAAAATTAGGTCGGGCCATGAAGTCTGATCGGTTATGAGCGAACGAGCGTTGTTCGTACGCGCGCGTGTGCCGCAGCGCCGAACCGCTCCGAGGTAACCGTGGACTTTAAACGGCGCGATGCCCGTTGCCGACGCCTGAGATCGTTTTTCACAATTTCGCAGCGTGAAATGAGGCGATAACGACGAACAGAGGGGTTACATCGTCGCTGAGCTAACGGGATCGTGCCTATGCCGTCGCCCAAAACAAAAAGCCAGTCACATCGAAGATGCGACTGGCTTTTTCCAAGCGAGTTGTAGATCGTGCTGCCGACTACCTCAAAAAGTCACAATCTCAAACGTCAATATTCCCCGCCCGCAACGCGTTCGATTCAATAAACGCGCGACGCGGTTCAACGTCATCACCCATCAGCGTCGTAAAGATGCCATCGGCTGCAATTGCGTCTTCGATCTGAACCCGCAACAAACGGCGCACGGTCGGGTCCATCGTCGTTTCCCACAACTGCGACGGGTTCATTTCGCCCAAGCCCTTATACCGCTGCTTGGTCACGTTGCGCTCCGCATCCGCGATCAACCATTTCATCGCGCTCTTGAAGTCGGTCACCGCCATCGACCGCTCGCCGCGTTTAATCACCGCACCCGGCCCGATCAAACCCTTGAACGTATTTGCGGTCGTTTGCAGTTGCTTGTAATCCGCGGTCAGCTGGAAGTCTTCATCGATAACCGAAACCTTCACGTTCCCGTGATGCCGGCGATTGATATGCAGCGACCGGATCTCGCGCACTGCGTCGTAAGCCGGCTCGACAGTCACTTCCGGCTTCAACGGATCGGCACGCAAAGCAGCCTGCAAAGCGGCAGCCGAAGCCACGGTGGTTTCTTGCGTCGACAAGTCCAGCTCAATGCCATCCATCACCGCGCCAAGCGCATTGACGTCGTAAAACCGGCTGAGACGATCCACCACCGCTTGCGCGAGCAAATAAGCACGCGCCAATTCACCGAGCGCGTCGCCAGTAATCGGCGTGGCACCCTCAGCCGCAGTCAGCTCAGAACCTTGCAACGCCAGCTTCAACATATGCTGATTCAGTTCGTGCGTGTCCTTCAGATACCGCTCGTCCTTACCCGCCTTGATCTTGTAAAGCGGCGGTTGCGCGATATAAATAAACCCGCGCTCCACGATCTCCGGCATCTGCCGATAAAAGAACGTCAACAGCAGCGTACGGATGTGCGCACCGTCCACGTCCGCGTCGGTCATGATGATGATGCGGTGATAGCGCAGCTTCTCGAGGTTGTAGTCGTCCTTGCCGAGTCCGGTCCCGAGCGCGGTCACCAGCGTTACGATCTGCTCCGATGAAATCAGCTTGTCGAAACGCGCGCGCTCCACGTTCAGCACCTTGCCGCGCAGCGGCAAGATGGCCTGGAACTTCCGGTCACGCCCTTGCTTCGCCGATCCGCCTGCCGAGTCACCCTCGACAATGTAAATCTCCGACTTCGCCGGATCCTTCTCCTGGCAATCGGCCAGCTTGCCTGGCAAACCAACGCCGTCGAGCACGCCTTTACGCCGCGTCATTTCACGCGCTTTCCGTGCGGCATCGCGAGCACGCGCTGCATCGATAATCTTGTTCGTGATGATCTTCGCGTCGTTCGGCGTTTCCTGCAGGAACTCCTCGAGCGCCTTGGCGACAACGTCTTCAACCGGCGCACGCACTTCCGACGACACAAGCTTGTCCTTCGTCTGCGAGCTGAATTTCGGCTCCGGCACCTTCACGGACAACACGCACGACAAACCTTCGCGCATGTCGTCGCCGCTCGTCTCGATCTTCGCTTTCTTCGCGATATCGTGATCGGTGATGTACTTGTTCAGCACCCGCGTCATGGCCGCGCGCAGGCCGGTCAAGTGCGTGCCGCCGTCCCGCTGCGGAATGTTGTTCGTGAAGCACAGCACGTTTTCGTTGTAGCTGTCGTTCCACTGCATGGCCACTTCGACCGTGACGTTGTCCTTCTCGCCAATCGCGTGAAACACGGTCGGATGCAGTACTTGCTTGTTCTTGTTGATGTAATCGACAAAACCCTTCACTCCGCCGACGAATGCGAAGTCGTCTGTCTTGCCGTCACGCTGGTCGGTCAGGCGAATCCGCACGCCGTTATTCAAGAACGACAGTTCGCGCATACGCTTGGCGAGGATGTCGTAGTGGAATTCCACGTGGCCGAAAATGGTGATGTCGGGCATGAAATGTACTTCGGTGCCGCGATTTTCCGTGTCCCCTACAACGTGCATGGGCGAATACGTAATACCGTCTTCGGTCACGAGTTCACGGTTCTGCACCACGCCCTGGCGAAACTCCATGAAGTGCTTCTTGCCGTCGCGGCGCACGGTGAGGCGCAGCCATTCGGACAGTCCGTTCACGCACGACACGCCCACGCCGTGCAGCCCGCCCGACACCTTGTAGCTGTTCTGGTCGAACTTGCCGCCCGCGTGCAGCTCGGTCATCACGATTTCGGCGGCGCTGCGCTTCGGATCGTGCTTGTCGTCGAGCTTCAGGCCCGTCGGTACGCCACGGCCGTTATCGGTCACGGAGATGGAGTTGTCAGCGTGAATGGTGACGTGGATGTCGTTGCAATGGCCGGCGAGCGCTTCGTCGATCGAGTTGTCCAGCACTTCGAAAACGAGGTGGTGCAGACCCGTGCCATCCGACGTATCGCCGATATACATACCCGGCCTCTTGCGGACCGCCTCCAGACCCTCGAGGATCTGAATGGAGGATGCGCCATAAGCGTTGTCGGGTTGCGAAATTGGGTTTTCAGTCATGGATTTTTTTCCGGTTCTGCGTCACTACGGGGTTGCTACTGGGTCACTACGCGGTCACTGCGGGGTTGCTGCGCGGTCGCTGCATGAGACTTTTCGAAACACCTTAAAAATGCCAAAGGGGCAATGCGCCCCTTGGAAAGTTTTTAGTTTTGGCCGCGTCAGATGCGCATCGGCATCACCACATATTTGAATTCGTCGTTCTCGGGAATCGTGATCA
>Ga0302308_10000506_pt1 | contig 33878 bp, 27 predicted proteins | sample III_Palsa_E3_3_FD_200531 | JGI IMG/M metagenome (GOLD analysis project Ga0302308, IMG submission 200531) | Peat permafrost microbial communities from Stordalen Mire near Abisko, Sweden - III_Palsa_E3_3 | ecosystem: Environmental > Terrestrial > Soil > Palsa > Peat permafrost | place: Sweden...
CGCACCGTGGGGCTCGACCCGATGACGTCCCACGGGCGGGGCGGCCGCACGTCGCCCGACTCGGTGGACAAGGCCCGCAAACTCGAGTTGCTCACCCGGGCCGACGAGGCCGCTCGCGCCACGGGGGACGCCATCACGCAGGTGCAGGTCGGCTGCGGCGACAGCCGCCGGCGCATCCTCATTGCCAACTCCGAGGGCCTGCTGGCCCAGGACGAGCAGATCCGGACGCGCTTCACCGTCTCGTGCGTGGCCAACGGCGACACCGGCATGCAGACGGGGTTCGAGTCGCTGGCCCGCACCGAGGGGTACGAGATCTTCGAGCGCCACCGGGTCGAGGACATCGCCGAGCTGGCGGCGACACGGGCGCTGACCAAGCTGTCGGCCCGCCCGGCGCCGTCGGGCGAAGTGCCCATCGTGCTGGCGGGCGGCAGCGGCGGCATCCTCTTCCACGAGGCCTGCGGCCACGGACTCGAGGCGGACCACATCGTCAAGGACGCGTCGGTCTATACCGGCCAGGTCGGCGAGCTTGTGGCGAGTCCGCTCGTCACGCTGGTCGACGACGGCACGGTGCTGGGGGAGTGGGGCAACTTCGCGGTCGACGACGAAGGGTGCCTGCCCGCGCGCAACGTGCTGATCGAGAACGGGATCCTCACGGACTACATGTGGGACTGGTTGCGCGCGCGCAAGGAGGGCCGCAAGTCCTCGGGCAACGGGCGCCGTCAGAGCTACGCGCACCTGCCGATGGTGCGGATGACCAATACCTACCTTCTCGCCGGCACCGAGGATCCGGCGGAGATCGTGGCCCAGACGCCTTCGGGTGTCTACGTGAAGAAGCTCGGCGGCGGACAGGTGAATACCGCGACGGGCGACTTCGTCTTCGGGACCACGGAGGCGTACCTCATCGAGGGTGGTCGCATCACCGAGCCGTTGCGCGATGCCAATCTGATCGGCAACGGGCCCGAGGTACTGCGCCGGATCGACGCGGTGGCCACGGACTTCGACATGACGCCCGGCACCTGCGGCAAGGACGGGCAGAGTGTTCCGGTCGGCTGCGGCCAGGCGACGTTGCGCATCACGGGCGTGACGCTCGGAGGCACGGCGTGAGCGACGAGCTGCTGAGTCTGGCTCAGTCCGTCGTCGCACAGGCCCGGCCGGGCGAGGGCATGGAGGTGTACGTCACGCGGGGCACCGAGACCGAGGTGCGTGCCTACGAGGGTGAGGTGGAGTCACTCACCTCGGCCGATTCCTCCGGTGTCGGCATCAGACTGCTGCTCGGTGACGCCGACGCCGGCGGGAGCCAGGTCGGCTTCGCCTGGGCGGGCTCGCTCGAGCCCGACGTCATCGCAGCCACACTGGCCGACGCTCGTGACAACGCCCGCTTCGCCACGCCGGACCCCGACGTCGTGTTGGCCGTCCCCGACGGCGTCGAGGCCGTGGAGATGGATCTGTGGGACGACGGCGTTGGCGAGACGCCGATGGAGAAGAAGGTCGCACTGGCGATCGAGCTGGAGCGGGCGACCCGTGCGGCTGACCCGAAGGTCCGGCAGGTCTCGTCCGCCGACTACTCGGACAGCCGGGTGGAGGTGGCGTTGGCCTCGACCACGGGCATCACGTCATCGCGGCGGCGCACGAACGCGTTCCTCTCGGTGGACGCCATCGCGGGGGAGGGTGCCGATTCACAGACGGGCACCGGGTTCAGCGTCGGTCGCGGCCCGGGTGAGCTGGTGCCCGACGAGGCGATGGACGACGCCGTCCTCCGGGCGGTTCGCATGCTCGGGGCGCAGAAGGTGCCCTCGGCCCATTGCACCGTGGTCTTCGACCCGCGCGTGGTGTCGACCTTGCTGGGGGTGATGGCATCTGCCCTGTCCGGTGAGGCTGTCGTCAAGGGTCGCTCCTTCTTCGCCGGGCGCATCGGCGAGACCGTCGGCACCGGTGGGATCACCCTCGTGGACGACCCGACCGACGCCAGGGCGTACGGAGCGGCGTCGCACGATGGCGAGGGGCTGGCCTGCCGGCGCAACGTGCTCATCTCTGAGGGTGTCCTGCGCATGTTCGTCTACGACACGGTCTCCGCTCGCCGGGCCGGGGCCGTGTCGACCGGGTCGGCGACCCGGGGCGGCTTTGCCGGCACGCCGGGAGCAGGTTGCCGGGCCCTGTTGCTGTCCCCGGGCAGCAAGAGCCAGGACCAGATCGTGGCCGCCGTGGGCGACGGGCTCTACGTGCAGTCGATCTCGGGCATCCACTCGGGCGTCAACACCGTGAGCGGCGATTTCTCGGTCGGAGCGGAGGGTCTCCTGATTCAGGGGGGCACCCTGGCCCAGCCCGTGCGGGAGGTCACCGTCGCCTCAACGCTGCAGCGCATGCTCCAGTCGGTGGTCGAAATCGGAGGGGATCTCCGTTGGCTCCCAGGGGTCGCCGCCGGCCAGACCCTGGCGATCGCCGACATGGCGCTCAGCGGCGATTAGTTCCTCTCAGCTGGCCGTGCTCGAGGCCGGTGCGGCGTCCTTGCTGGAGCTGCCCTTGTCCGACTTGCTGGAGCTGCCCTTGTCCGAGCCGCCCTTGTCCGAGCCGCTCATGTCCGAAGTCCCCTTCTCGGAGCTGCTCTTCTCGGAGCCGGACGACTCCTTCTTCGAGGAGGACTCGCCGCCCGAGCTGTCACCGCTCTTGGCGTCGGCACCCTTGCTTCCGGAGCCGTTGCTGCTCGCGGCCGCCCGCGAGTCGTTCTTGTAGAAGCCACTGCCCTTCAAGACGATGCCCACGGCTCCGTACACCTTGCGCAGCGCACCGCTGCATTCGGGGCACTCCGTCAGGGGCTCGTCCGTGAAGCGCTGGACCGCCTCGAGGCGGTGCCCGCACGCCGTGCACGCGTATTCATAGGTCGGCAAGGGACTCCTCCGGGGACCGCTCGTTGGCACTCACTGCTTGAGACTGCCAAAGTCTACCCGCGGGGCAACGCGGTCGGAGTCGGACCACCGCCACGGCAGGCCGTAGACTCCACGTTCGTGTCCGACCGCATGCTGGCCAATCTCGACCCGCTGGGCGGCGCCCGCATGGTCGACGTCACACCCCGCGAGCCCACGCATCGCCGGGCCCTGGCCCGCTGCCGGGTCTCGATGTTGCCCGAGACCACGACAAAGGTGGCCAACAACGCCATCACCAAGGGGGACGTGCTGGCGGCCGCCCGCATCGCCGGGATCCAGGCAGCCAAGCGCACGGCCGAATTGATCCCCATGTGCCACCCCGTCCTCGTCGGCTCCATCGGCGTCAACTTCTCCATCGGTGACGACTACGTCGAGGTCGAGGCCCAGGTCGAGACGGTCGACCGGACCGGGGTGGAGATGGAGGCGATGACCGCCTGTACCGTCGCCGCGCTGACGGTCTACGACATGTGCAAGTCGGCGGACCGCACCATGACGGTGGAGAACCTGGCGCTGTGGGAGAAGTCCGGGGGCCGCTCCGGGCCCTGGCGCCGGCCTGAGCCGTACCACCTCTAATTCTCATCCGCTTCGTACCTTCCCTCGCTCCTTCGCGCCATCGGCGCTGCCCGCCCGGAAGCCGGCACACGCCGCTGGTCTACATTCGGTTCCGGTGACCCGACTGGAGGAGGCGCCCGCCGTCGGCAAGGGGATCGTCGGGGCCATCACGTCCGAGGTCGGCCGGATCGGTGGCCGAGAGGCGGTCATCGCCCGGTCGCTCGGGACGTTGCGGCGGGGCGCCATCACGCACGCCGACGGCGTGCGGCTGGCCGAAGCGGCAGACCAGGCCCGTGAGCTGGGCGTCCCCCTCGTCTTCTTCGTGGCCTCGAGCGGGGCTGACGTGCTCGACGGCGTGGCCGCCCTCCACGGCTGGGGCCGGGCGGCCGCCTCCATCGCCCGCTGCAGCGGGCAGGTGCCGGTCATCGCGGCGGCGACTGGTCCCGTGGTCTCGGGACCTGCTCTGCTGCTCGGCCTGTCCGACCTCGTCGTCATGAGCTCCGAGGCCGTGGCTTTCGTCTCGGGCCCGCAGATGGTGGCCGAATTCACCGGTATCGACGTCGGGATCACCCAGCTGGGTGGGGCCGCCGTCCACTCCACCGCAAGTGGGTTGTGCGCGGTGCAGTCCGAGGACGTGGACGGCGCCGTGGCCGAGCTCCTCGAGTACCTGCCCGCCAGCACCGACGATCTCCCTCCGCTGGCACCGGTCAGCGACTCGGTGCTGCGTCCGACCCCCGAGCTGCGCACCGTGATTCCCGATCGGAAGGCGGCGACCTATGACGCTCGGGACGTGGTCCGGTCCTTGTGTGACGACGGCGAGTTCCGGGAGCTGTGGCCGCGGTGGGCCGGTCAACTCGTCACCGCCTTTGCCCGCCTGGGGGGGATGCCCGTCGGATTCGTGGCCAACCAGCCCCGCATTCTGGCCGGGACCCTCGACATCGCGGCATCACAGAAGGGTGCCCGTTTCGTCCGGCTCTGCGACGCCTTCAACCTGCCGATTGTCAGCCTGGTGGATACACCGGGGTTCCTGCCCGGAAAGGACCTGGAATGGCGCGGCATGATCCGTCACGGCGCTGAGCTGGCCTTCGCCTACGCCCAGGCGACCACGCCGCGGTTGTGCCTCATCCTGCGCAAGGCCTTCGGCGGCGCGTACATCGTCATGGACTCCCGCGGCATCGGGAACGACATCTGCCTGGCCTGGCCCGGAGCCGAAGTGGCCGTCATGGGGGCGTCCGGCGCCGTCCAGATCCTCAACCGGGGCATCGACCCAGCGGAACGAGCGGACCGGGAGGTGGCCTATGAGGAGGCCTACCTCAACCCGTGGCCGGCATCGGAGCGCGGGCTGGTGGACCAGGTCATCGACCCGGCGGACAGTCGCATCGTGCTGTGCGCCGTCCTGCGCCAGCTCGGGACGAAACGGGAGCTGGTGGTGGGCCGGAAGCATGACGCCGGCCCGCAATAGGGGTTCGCCTGGGTAAATGCGGATTGTCACAATTTCGTAACGAGGCTGAGGCGCATTCGACGCCGAACGCGGGAATCGATCGGGCATGATCAGCGATGTGGTCCCCCCCACAGACGATGCGTTGTTCGTCCTTGAGTCGTGCCACAGCACCTGGATCTTCGACACGGACAGGATGCGCTTTCGGCGCGTCCTGAAGGGCTTGGCGCTCGAAACGCACGCTGCCACCACGGCGTGGCGGGCGTACTACGGGCTCGAGGTCGATCCGATTTCGGAGTCGTTCGTCGTCTTGCTGAACCCCGAAGGCACCCGCCTGCTCCGGTCGTGGCGCCATGTGGAGCATTGCCCGCAGTGCGGGGGCAACCAGACCGCCGAGCTCTCGCTCGACGAGTTGCGGAGCGCGTCCCTGGCCTAGCGCGCAGCGCTAGAAGTGGATCACGTGCACGGCTGAGAGCAGCAGCGCCGTCAACGTGGCCAGCGCAGCCACCGCCACCGCAATCATGAGCGGGCGCGACACGGCGCGTCGTGCTGCTCGGCTCCGCAAGCCGTGCGCGAGGGAGCGGTCCTTGACCGCTTGCTCGGTCGCGACGGTGTCGTCGGCCGCCAACACGAAGCGATGGCGGCGGTGGTGGCCACGTTCGACGACGGCAATGACCACGCCCTCGGAGGTAGCCGTCGGGTACCGACCACGCCTCCTCCATACGACCATCAGACGCTACTGCCAATGTCGTCGTACGAACGAGGCATAGGCGTCAGCCATGTGGTCGGGGAGGAGGGGCGGCTCCCGGCGCACGACGCGCAAGACCGCGGCGTCGACGGAGGGGACCGGCCGGAAGGAGTCGGCCGGGATGCGTCGACCGAGCGCGAAGGACCACCAGGGAGCCCAGGCCGTTGACAGCATGGTGGTAGGGGGCGTCGCAGCGCGCTTGCGCGCCACCTCCCATTGGATGATCAGATCGGCCCGGCGCAGGCCGCTGCTCCGATCGTCGAGTAGGTGGCGCAGCAGGGCCGTCGTGGCGCCGAAGGGAAGCGAGCCCATCGCCCGGAAGGGGCGGTCGGGCATGCGGTAGCGCAGCGCGTCGCAGCACACCACGCTGACGCGCTGCAAGCCTTGCCGCCGCACCTCTCGACGGAGATGTTCCGCCCAGTGCGGATCGCGCTCCAGCGCAATGACCTCCACCCCGCGCCGGGCGAGCGCGAAGGTGCAGGCGCCTCGCCCCGCGCCGATCTCCACCACGAGATCGGTGACCTCGAAGGCCGCGTCGGCGACCAGCGCCGCAGCGAGGTCAGGCCGGAGGAAGTTCTGACCGAGACGGCGCCGTCGCTCGTCCCGGGGCGTCCGCTTGGGCGCGGACACGGACCATCACCATGCAACCCATAGGGAATCATTCTGTCGGCCTGCGGTGGGCAGCGCCACCGCGAGGGCGGTCAGGGTCGAGAGGGTGGGGCCCCCGGCCACCACGGCTGTCGGCGATCGCGCCGATCCGCGCGCTCAATCTCGCGTTCGACGTCGGACCACACCAGCGGGTCGGTGTCCTGCCCGGTCGACTCGTCCGTCTGAGCTCTCGTCATGATCACGAAAGCCACGGTCCAGAGGACGGCGATGGTGCTCAGCTTGGCCAGGAAGCCGGCCAGCTCCTGATCGAGCAGCGGCGTCATCCCTGCGATGGTGCCTTGGTAGGTGAAGGCGGGGTAGAGCGAATGGCGGGCGAAGATCCAGACGATGGAGAGGAAGCTGGGGACGATCGACTGCACGATGAGATATCCGCCGCGTCCGAGCGCCGAGAGGCGCTGTGTCCCGGGCAGCTCCGTCAGGACCGGCGCCCACAGGACGAAGCCCGAGGCGAGGACGATCAGTTGGATGGCCGTCCGGAAGATGACCGAGTGGGCGGCCAGGCCCACCGCTCCGACGGTGAGGGTGCTGACGGCCACGACGGTGACGATGGCCACGGCGGGTACGGGGCGGACCACCAGGCGGAGCACGGCGTCGACGGCCGCCGGCCGCGTCAGGCGGGCGATCATGGGCCGGGGTGTCCCCAGGACCAGGAGAGGCGGCACGGCGAGCGTCAGAAGCAACCGCTGGAGCACGAGCGCCAGGAGCAGCCAATGGCTGGCCAGGTCGCCCAGGGGCCACGTCAGCGCGCCGGCGAGCAGAGCGACGCCGGCGAGGAAGAGGAAGGTCTGGCGTGTCGTCGCGGCGTCGGCGTGGCGCCGGGTAGCCCTGAAATACCCGATCGCGAGGGCCAGCAGGGCAAGGAGCCACAACAGATGGAGGTGCCAGTCAAAGGGCTGGGCGGCGGCGATCACGGGCCGGCGCTCGCCATAGGCTCTGGGCGATGGAGGCCCCCGCGAAGCTCGACCGGCTGGAGCGCGTCACCGATCTCGTGCTGGTGTTGCTCGACACCCGCCAGCCTCTGACGCTCGACGCCATTGCGCACCAGGTCCCCGGGTACCCGGCGGAACACTCCGCGCGCCGCCAGGCTTTCGAGCGGGACAAGCGCCTGTTGCGCGACGAGGGCATCCCGGTCCTCACCCTGCGCCTGCCGGGTCACGAACAGTACGGGTACCAGATCGACCGCGACACTTTCTACCTGCCCGATCTCGATCTCGAACCCGACGAGCAGATCGCGCTTCACCTCGCCGTCGCCGGCGTCCACCTGGGCGATCCTAGTGGTCGCGATGCGTTGTTGAAGTTGGGGGCGGCGGGGTTGGGCGACGTGCGGCCTATCGCGTCCTTGGTGCCACCGGCCGCGCTGATCGAGTTGTTCGAGGCCGTGCGCACGCATGCGCCGGCGTCGTTCGCGTACCGGGCGGAGCAGCGGCGCGTGGCTCCCGTGGGGCTGTGGTTCCGTTTCGGTCACTGGTATCTGGTGGCGTGGGACATGGACCGGACAGCGGTGCGCACCTTCCGGGTCGACCGCATCGAAGGCGAGGTGACGCGGGGCGAGGCCGGCGAGGCGGTGGTGCCCGACGACGCCGATGTCGACGTGAAGGCGGCGTTGCCCGAGGAGCCCTGGGAGGTAGAAGGCGAGGACAGGGTCGACCTGCGGGTCAGGGTCGACGGACTCGAGTCGCGCCGGGTCACCGACGAAGTGGGCGCGGACAAGGTGGCGCAGAGGCACGAGGACGGGTCGATCGACTTCGTGTTGGGCGTGTCGTCCTTCGCCTCCATCCGGTCCTGGGTGCTCGGACTGCTCGACCACGTCACCGTGCTGGAGCCCGAAGCCTTCCGGGAAGAGCTGATCGCCTGGCTCGAGGCGGTGCGCGCTGCTCCGTCCTTTTCCTCCGACGCCCGCGTTCCCGACCTCGCCGCGGTGGCACCGGAGCAGGACGCTTCGGCGACGCGCAGCGCGCCGGGGCGTGAGACGAGCCGCCGCCTCCGCCGGCTGCTGGCGTTGGTCGGCTGGCTGGCCCAGGTGGGGGAGGCGCCGATCGCCGACGCCGCGCTGCGCTTCGGGATGAGCGAGAAGGAGCTGGTGGCCGAACTGGAGTTGGCGGCGTGCTGCGGCATTCCGCCCTACACACCCGACACGCTGATGGAGATTGAGGTGTCCGAGCACTCTGTTCGGGCCTTCCTGCCGATGGAGTACGCCCGGCCGCGCCGTCTGACGCCGGCCGAGGGGTTCGCGGTGGCGGCCTCGGCGCGACTGCTGCTCGCGGTGCCTGGCTCCGAGGACGGGTCACTGCGGCGGGCCCTGGCCAAGCTCGACGCGGCACTCGGATCCGCCCGCGAGGCCGTCGGGCTCGATGTGGACGCGCCGGCCCACCTCGCCGCGGTGCGCCAGGCCGCCGACGCTGGACGCGCCCTCGAGATCGACTATCTGTCCGGCTCGAGGGACGAGTTGACGACGCGCACGGTGGAGCCCGTGCACGTGGCCACCATTGACGGGCACTGGTATCTCGACGCCTATTGCCATCGGGCCGGTGACATGCGGCGCTTCCGGGTCGACCGCATCGGCGCGGTGCGCCCCTCCGGGCACAGCCCGGGGCCGGCCGCCACGCGGGAGCGCCCCCTGGAGGAGATGTTCGTGCCGGGGCCCGGAGCCGTCGAGGTCCACCTGCAGCTCGGCCCGGACGCGCAGTGGGTGCCCGAGTCCGTTCCGGTACGCGCCGTCCGGCGCGGCGTCGACGGGACCGTGACCGATGTGATCCTCGACGTCTCCGGCATGGCCTGGTTCGAGCGGCTGCTGCTGCAACTCGGCCCCGAGGTCCGGGTCGTCAGCCCACCCGAGCTGACGGGATTGCCCGCGGACGCGGCCCGACGGGTGTTGGCCCGTTACGCGACCGACGGGAGCGATAGCGTCAGCGCATGAGCGATATGAGCGATTTCAATCGCGGGGTCATCGAAGAGTTCCGTGCCAACCACGGCAAGGTCGGCGGCGGGTTCGCCGGCGCTCCCGTCGTGCTGCTGACGACGACCGGCGCCAAGTCGGGAAAGAAGCGGCTGAACCCGCTGGTCGCGCTGGTCGAGGGGGACACCCTCTATGTGATCGCCTCCAAGGCGGGAGCGCCGACCAACCCGGACTGGTATCACAACCTGGTGGCCAATCCCGAGGTCGAGGTCGAGTTCGGCGACGACCGCTTCACCGCCACCGCGGTCCCGATCACCTCGGGGCCGGATCGGGACCGCCTGTTCGCCGCCCAGGTGGCGGTACAGCCCGGCTTCGGCGACTACGAGAAGGCGACGACCCGGGTGATCCCGGTCGTGGAGCTGCGCCGCAGCTGACCTCCGTCCGAGTCCGACCGTTCACCCGCGCCAGTGCGTCGGGTGACGGGAGGCCACCATGCTCGGGATCCACGGGATCAGGCGGGCCCAAGCCGAGTACTACCTGTCGGACCCCGCTCTCGAGCTGCCCGTGTCCGGCCCGGGCCAGTGGGCCGGGAGGGCCGCCGAGGGACTCGGCCTGGGCGGCGACGTCGAGCCCGACGAGTTCTGCCGGATGCTCGAGAGCCGCCATCCGGGCGCGGGAGTCGTGCTGGGGTCGGGACGGGTCTCCGTGCCGGCGTTCGATCTCACCTTCAGCGCGCCGAAATCGGCCAGCGTGCTCCTCGCGCTGGGCGGCGCCGAAACGGCGCGCACGGTCTTGGCGGCGCATGCCGAGGCAGTCGCCGGCTCGCTTTCCTACCTCGAGGAGCACGCGCTCACGGCCACCCGGCGGTCCGGCCCGGCACGGGCGGTGCTGCCCACGAGTGGGGCGGTGGCGGCTGTGTTCACGCACGGAATCAGCCGCAACGGTGACCCCCACGTCCACAGCCATGTCGTGCTGGCGAACCTGGTCCACGCGGCCGATGGCCGCTGGAGCGCCTGCGACCGGCGAGGTCTCGAGGCGCACCGCGTGGCTGCCTCGGCCGTGTACCAGGCGCACCTGCGCGCCGGCCTCACCTCGGACCTGGGAGTGCGCTGGACCGGCGTTCCCGGCCACGGGTCAGAGGTGGCGGGCGTCGGGCCGGACCTGCTCGGTGCCTTCTCGTCGCGGGGCGCCGACATCCGCCGCCACATGGACGAGCGCGGCGTGCACGGTGGCCGTGGTGCCCGCACCGTATGGGCCGCAACCCGTCCACCCAAGGCTCCCGCCGCAACCTTCGCCGACCTGGCGGTCCTCTGGCAGCAACGCGCCGACGACGCTGGCGGTCGCCTGGAGCTCGAGCCAGGTCGCGCCAGGACGGGAAGGGCCCTGCTCGACGAGCATCGCTTCGCCGGGGTGATCTCCCTTTCCGCCCATGGCGGGGCCCACCGTCGTGATGTCGTTGCCGCATTCGGCACGGCGGCCCGCGAGGGCACCCCTGCCTCGGCCCTCGAGCGTCTTGTTGACCACTGGGTGCCACCCGGTCCTGTCGGCGTGGCGGAACCGCTGCAGCAGCGCCGCACGGTCGTCCCGGCCAACCATCACCTCCGCGCCCTGGGTCCGCGCCCGGTCGATCCCGACGACCACGCAGTCTGGCTCGGTGCCACCCGTGCCCTGGACGCGTACCGGGACAAGTGGGGCCTGGCGCGAGCGTCGGCGCCACTCGGCGAGGCGCCGAACCTCGCCGCCCTGCCGGCCCAGCGCCTGGCGGATCACATCCGTACCGAGCGGGAAGTCACCGCGGCGCGGGCCCGGCTCGGATGGCACGAGCCCGCAGCGGTGGAGCGTGGGCTGGGGCGCTGACTCAGCGCTCGCGGGCCGCGTGCGCGGGTTTGCCGAGCTGGCGCACCGCCGGGAGGAGGTCGCGCCAGGGTGCGCGCTCGTGCGCCGGTGTGAGTCCGGCCTCGTGCACCTCCTTGTCCGGGCCGAGCACGAGCGCGCGACCGGGGGCGCCGTGTGCGACCGCGTCCACCGGGAGCCGGGCCTGGCGGGTGCTCCCTACCGACGTCGAAGGGCGCAGGCGGCCCCAACGGTCCACCGACCGGCTGACCGTCGTCGCCACCACGTCCCGGTCGCCCGCCAGCGCGCTGATGTCGCGCAGCGTGGCTGTATCGGCGATGCCACGCAGGACCACCGTCGTGCTGAAGAGCGAGAGGAATCCATCGGCCGCCGCCCCCCACCGGACGCGGGCTTGGGAGAGGTCCTGCAGACAGGCCAGCACCAGAAGGCCCTGGCCCGCACCCTCGCTGACCATGGCGGGGAGATCGGGGATGGGCGCGATGTTGGCGACCTCGTCGAGCGCGAGCAAGGTGGGTGGGTCCGCGTGCCCCTCACGGGACCGGATGTAGGCGGCGTCGCGCACATCGCCGACAATCGCCACCACGAGCGGCGCGAACTGGCGTTGTCGCCGACCGGTCGAGCAGACATAGAGCGTGTTGGGGCCACCGCAGAAGGACTCGAGGTCCAGGGGGTCGGCCCGGGTGGAATCGAGAGCTCCCTTAGTCCGGTACGCGGCCACGACGCCCGATGTGGTGGACCAGATACCTGACTGCTCACGGGAATCGGTGGCGACAATGCCGGCGAGCAGATCGGTCGCCGGAGCCTCCTCTCCGCCGTTCGAGGCGAGGATCTCGAGCGCCGGGGCCCCATTGTGGCGATCGATCCACTGCAGGACGTCGCGCATTGACAGTTCCTCCGTGGCGGCGGCGTGGAGAAGCGTGGAGAGGAGCGCGCCGGCACGCTCGGTCCAGTGATGCTCTCCGCCGCGCTGGCCGTTGAGCCGGCTGGCGCCGACCATCGCATCAGCGGTGACCACCGCCGCGTCCCAATCGGAAGCGTTCGTCAGTGGCGACCAACCGACGCGCTCGACACCCGGTGGACATTCCACTTCGCCGCTCGGGTCGTAGAGGAACGCCCACCCTTCGCTGGAACGCGCCGGCGCGGTCGCCCGCATCACGTCGGGTTTCGTGGAGGTCGAGACAACCGGACCCTCGGACAGCAAAATATTGGGTATGACCAGGGAGGATGTCTTTCCCGATCGTGGCGGCCCGAGCACGAGCGTCGAGCATTGCGGGCCGGCCCACATCCATCCGGTGGCGCCTTCACCAACATAGATGCCGTGGCGCGCCAAACGGTGGACCTGGCGCAGTGCAGCAGTCGAAATCAGGCACGAATTGGTTGTGTCGACATGCAGATGACCGTCGCGTTCCACGGACGCGATGTTTGCGTTGGTGAACAGACAAATCCATGGGACATATGACGCAATGCGACGACAACTACACGGTGCGTGCGATGCGCCAGCGCAGGATGCACCTCAATTGCGCGTCAGAAAGAGGTGAAACAACGGTCGCGCACGCGTGCAAAATAACGCCGCGATTAATGAATGCTTGACCTGGGCATGCAAACAACAGAAGAATGTGTGTACCCGAAGTGCGAGGGAGGGTATGACATGTGTTGCGACACAACGGTGTGTGGCACGCAAAACGAAATCAGTCGGCTTCGTTTTCGCGTGCCGGGTACCGCGTGGCACACCATCAACGTGACATCGCAGATCCGGGAATCAAGTCGGTTTGGCGTGATGTGGCGGCGTTCATGACGCTGACGCACCTGCGGCAGCCGACGCAGTGCAAGTGAAACCGGTGCGGCAGTGCGCACGGCGAGAGGCAACAGACCTCGACGTGGCGCAGGCTTCACCTCTATTCAGTGACAATGCTCCTAGGGAGGTGCACCTGTGGCAGTAGCCGCAAAAAGAAGGGCCCCGGCCAAAAAGGCAGCGAAAAAGCGGGCCCCCGCAAAAAAGGCAGCGAAGCGCGCCCCGGCTAAGAAGGCCGTCAAGCGGGCTCCGGCACGGAAGTCCGTGAAGCGGGCTCCGGCACGGAAGACTGCGAAGAAGCGGGCTCCGGCACGCAAGGCCACCAAGAAGCGGGCACCTGCGAAGAAGGCGGCGAAGCGCACCACAGTGCGCAAGGCCACCAAGAAGCGGGCTCCAGCAAAGAAGGCGGCCAAGAAGAGGGCTCCAGCCAAGAAGGCGGCCAAGCGCACTGTGCGCAAGGCCACCAAGAAGCGGGCTCCGGCACGCAAGACTGCGAAGAAGCGGGCTCCGGCACGCAAGGCCACCAAGAAGCGGGCACCCGCCCGCAAGGCGGCCAAGCGGCGCTAAGCGCTTCGTTCCTTCGGGAACACGCGAGACCGGGGGCCTTCGGGCCCCCGGCTCCGCGTCCGGGCTTCCGTTAGGGCGTCCGACCGAGCTCGAGGACGTCGGCGGGCCAGTCGACGTCGTAGGCAAGGTCCGGGTCTCGCAGCACGCGCACCGGGAGCCCGAGCCTGGTGGCTTCCGCCCGGTGCGCGCGAAAGGAACCGGCGCCGTAGGCGAAGCGAAAGTCGGATCCCGCCGGGAGTCGCAGCACATTGGTGCCGTCGTCCCAGCGGTCGGGGACGAGCGTGATGCCGTCGAACGGTTCGAGCACGCCCAACCTGTGCGCTCGGGGCAAGTCACCGTGGGCGACGGTCACCCAGCTCGTCCCCGCCCGGGCCAGCCGGTCGACACCCGCCCGCACAGCGCCGTTGAGGCCCTGGCCGGGCTCCCACATCACGGTGGCACCGAGTTCCGACGCCCACCGCGCCACGGCCTCATCGTCACAGACCACCGCGACGGGCAACGGCACGCAGGCGGCCACCACCTGCGTGGCCATGGCGCGAACCAGTGCGATGCGATCGGGGTCGGACAGAGCGGACCCGAGGCGGCGCTTGGCCTGGTGGAAGGCCTTCACCGGGATCAGGACGACCTCGGGACCCAGCCGCAGATCGACCTGCTGTGCCGCGTGCTGCGCTGGCGGCACGCGGGCCATCGACACTGGGTCAGTGTACGGGACCACGCGAAGGTCGTAGCGGGGCCGCCGTAGGCTCTGGTGCCATGAGCGACCGGGTAGCGGTGATCGGTGCAGGGTCCTGGGGCACCGCGGTCGGGACGATCGTGGGTGCCTCGCGTCCGTCTTCTCTCTGGGTGCGTTCGCCGGAGCTCGCCGCGACCATGGCGGAGACGCGGCGGAACGAGAAATACCTCCCGGATGTGCAACTTCCCGGCGCGCTGACGATCACGTCGTCGCTGGCCGAAGCGCTGGAGGGGGCCACTGTGGTCTTCATGGCCGTGCCCTCGCACGGCTTCCGAGCCGTGCTCACCGACATGCAGCCGCTGGCCGGCGGGATCGAGGCCGTGGTCAGCCTGGCCAAGGGGATCGAGATGGGGAGCAACCTGCGCATGTCCCAAGTGGTGGCCGAGGTGTTGCCGGGGGTGCCGGCCGGCGTCCTCACCGGCCCGAACCTGGCCCGCGAAGTGGCGCAGGGGCATCCGGCCGCGTGCGTCGTCGCCTTGTCGGACGAGGAGCTGGCGAGCCGCGTGCAGGCGCTGGTGCACACGCGCACGTTCCGTACCTATATGGGCACCGACGTCGTCGGGTGCGAGATCGCGGGTGCCACCAAAAACGTCATGGCGATCGCGGCCGGCATCGGCGACGGGTTGGGGCTCGGGGACAACACCCGTGCCGTCCTGATCACGCGTGGGCTGGCCGAGTTGGGGCGGCTGGGCGTCGCCTTGGGCGGGAAGGTGCTCACCTTCGGCGGTCTGGCCGGTGTCGGCGACCTGGTGGCGACCTGTGCCAGCCCGCAGAGCCGGAACAGGACGGTCGGGTTCGCACTGGGGGAGGGCCGGTCGCTCGACGACATCGTGGGCGGCATGCACATGGTGGCGGAGGGCATCAAGAGCGCCGGACCCCTGGTCGGGCTGGCCCAGGCGCATGGCGTCGAGATGCCGATCGCAGAACAGGTGCAGGCCATCGTCGAGGGACGCTGCTCGCCCGCCGACGCGCTTCTGAACCTGATGCGCCGCCCGTCGCGCCCTGAATGGGACGAGTCGCTCCTGCGGGGGCTGCCGACGTGAGCGGCATCTTCCACAGCTACGACATGCTGCCCGGTGCCGATGACGAGACGCGCCGGGAGGCCGCGTTGGAGCACGTCAAGGAGATCCTCTTGATGCACGGCGCCAGCGAGGAGGAGATCGACGAGGCCGTCGACGACGGCGTGATCGATCTCTTCGTGGCAGACCGCCTGCTGGTCCCGTCGCGCCGGCGCTACACCAGGGTCGAGGTGGCCGAGCTCACTGGCGTCAGCGTCGACATGCTGGAACGGTTCTGGCGCGCCCTCGGCTTCCCCGGGGTCGACGACGACGAGCGGGTGTTCACCGACCTCGACCTCGAAGCAGTCCGGATCTTCCAGGGCTTGCAGGCCCTGGGCGCCGCCGATGCCGAGACGGCGGTCCAGATGGCGCGCGTCATCGGCTCTTCCATGGCGCGCATCGCCGAGGCGGAGCTCGTACCAGGGGACATGGTGAGTGCGGAGGTCGACCCGGTCCTCTCGGCCGAGGCGTTCGCCGGTGTGGCCGACGTCACCATTCCCGCCATGGCCAAGTTGCTCGAATTCGTCTGGCGGCGCCAGGTGGCGGCGGGCATTCAACGCAGCATGATGCTGCGCAGCCACGGGCTGGCGCCGGGACAGAGCCCGGTGCTGGCCATCGGGTTCGCCGACATGGTCGGCTTCACGCTGCTGAGCCAGCACCTGAGCGACGAGGAGCTCGCCGCGGTCGTACGCCGTTTCGAGGAGATCTCGCACGACATCGTCACCGGGGCGCGGGGACGGGTGGTCAAGATGATCGGCGACGAGGTCATGTTCGTGGTCGACAGCGTGGCCGCGGCCGCCCGGATCGGGCTGAGCCTGGCCGATGCCTATGCCGACGACGATCTCCTGTCGGATGTGCGGGTGGGCCTGGCCTGTGGCCCGGTCCTGCTTCGTGACGGCGATTATTTCGGTCCGACCGTCAATCTGGCCCACCGGATCGTGAACATCGGCAATCCCGGGACCGTGTTGATGTCGGACGAGTTCCACACCGCCCTCGAGCAGGAGGCGCCCGACGAGTTCACGGCGCAGGCGCTTCGCCCCCGGTTGCTGAAAGACCTCGGCCGCGTGCAGCTGTGGTGGTGCGGCCGCGCCGGGCAGGAAGCCGACGGCACCGGCGCCGCCGCCGATCGCCGGCGCAACGTGCGCTGGGAGCGCATCTCGGAGGTGCTCCGCGACCTCGAGGAGTTGCGGGGTGTCGGCGAGCGCCTGCTCAGCGCCAACCGGGGACCCGGTTCAGGCGTCGCGGAACCTGGCGGTGGCGATGCCGAAGGGACGTAGCTCGAACGATCCCTCGAACGATGCCTCGGGGTAGCCGCGCAGGTTGACCAGCCAACCCGTGCGACCCGGGAAAGAGACCGTTGCCGGTCGCGAGGTCGGGTTGAACACGCGCACCTCGAGGACACCGGCGACGCGATGGAGCGCGCTGACCTCGGCGCCGTGGACCGCCATCTCGGTGCCGGAAGCCGGCCGCGGGCCACCGCCCAGACTCAGGACGGGCTCCAGGGGGAGCAGCACATCGTCGGCCAGCCGGTACGGGTCGTCGCAGTCGAGTGCGAGCGCGTAGCGCAGCTCGATCTGCTTGCCGCGCATCTGGAGCCCCTCCACCGCCGTGATCGGGCCGGCGGGGAACGGGCGGTAGGCCATGCCGAGCCGGGACAGCATGCCGGTCGAGCGCAGGACGGTCAGCGCCATGGTGCGCGCGGCGTCGCCCTCGATGTCGACGAGCTCGTACTCGCATACGCCTTCGTGGACCACCGTCAGGCGCCCGGCGCTGACGAAGCGGTTGGAGGGCGCCGTGGGCAGTCCGAACTCGTCGGGCCGGCCTTCGGCAGTCAGTCCACGCGTCACCACGGTGAAGGCGCTCTCGGCCTCGGACTGCTGTGCCGGTTCGGGCAGGGGCAGGTGGACCCGGAGGCGGTGGTCGCCACTCGGGTTGACGAACGAGGTGACGACGCGCACGCTCGCGTCGTCTGCCCGGAGCTCGACGTCGGTGGCGACGTCGAGCTGGTGCCCGCCGACGCGCGCCTGGGAGGAGCCGTCCACGTGATCGGGCCAGTCGTACGTGCTCGTGATGCGCACGCGGGCCCGGACGGGCCCACGGTCCTCGACCCGGACGGTGACCGCGAGAGGTGTCTCGACGAACGAGTCCTGACGTGGCGGGGAGTAATTGTACGAGTCGCCCAGGTCGCCACCGTCCACCAGCCGGCCATAGCCAGGCGTGCCGTCGAGGGCGAAGGTCCCGCTGGCGTTGTCGACGTCCACGCGCACGAGTCCGTTGGTCACCGTCACCGACCCGTCGGTCTCGCTGACCTCGACCGGGCGGGCCAGGGGCGCCGGTTCGAAGGCGGTCCAGCCGTAGCCCGGCACCTCCTTGGTGCGGGCGAGGATCTTCCGTGTCGCGGGCTGCTCCATGGCCACGCGCACCACCGCGTCGGGCTGGGCCCCCAGCCTGGTGTAGACGTCCTGCTTCGCCTCGGCGATGGGCACGTCGGGCTTCTCCTCGCTCCCGACGGCGATGGTGATGTCGAACCCCTCGTCGGTGTCCTCGATCAGCACGTCGTGTATCCACGCGTCGTCGCTGATGCGCGGACCCTGCATCATCGCCAGCACGGTGCGGACCGTGTCGGCGTCCAGCACCATTGATCCGGGCAGCCCCGACCGCTCGGACAGCACCTGGACGTCGGCGGGGGGCGGCCCGTCGGCCGGCACGATCAATTCCACCAGGCCGGAGCGGGCCCGCTGCGACGGGTTGAGCACCGTGGGACCGACGTGGGACAGCGAGCGCGCGAAGGATTTGATGGCGCGGTCGGCCAGGCCGGCGGCGATCGCACGCGCCTCGGCGTACCGGTGCAGGACGGCGTCCACGACGTCGTCGACCGAGCAGGCGCAGATGGAGTCGTGGGCGGAGTTGCGCACCATCTCGAGCCAGGCCAGCCCCAGCAGGCGGTCCGGGTACTCAGCGGGCGCCTGGAACAGAGAGGCCAGGGGTTCGGCCCGGCGCTCCAATTCGCGCTCGGCGACAGCGCCACGGCGCTTGACGTCCACCCGGTTCGAGGTGACACCCATGAGCATGTTGGCCCGGGCCCCGGAGCGGAGCTCGCCCTCCACCCTGGTCAGGCCCTCACGCGGTGCGTCGGCCAGGTAGTGGGGGAACGAGGTCACCTCGAAGTCGAATTCGTCCTGCAGGTCGTTGGCCTCGGCGACGACGCGCCCGAGCCACGGCTGGGGCATGAGGTGGTCGGACCCGTTCATGCACAGCAAGTCGCCCATCAGGAAGTCGGCCACTTCGGCCACGTTGTCGCGCGTGCGGCGGACGAGTGCCTTGGCGTCATCGGGCAGCGCCGCCCCGTTGCCGTACCCGACCGGCAGGTACTCGGCCCGGACCGAGGATCCGTCCGGGGACTCCCAGATGAACGCGTTCTTCGTGACCTGCGAGGGCACGCCCCGCCAGACCACGGCGTCGTGGAAGCCGGCCAGCTGGAGGATCTGGGGCATCTGGGCAATGTGGCCGAACATGTCGGGCAGGTAGCCGAGCTCCATAACGCCCCCGAAGGCGGCCCCACGACCGATGCCCATCTGGAGGTTGCGCACGATCGTCTCGCCCGAGGCGAGGAACTCGTCCATCAGTATGTACCAGGGCCCCACGCTGAGCCGGCCGGCGGCCGCCAGTGCCCGCAGCCGTCCCTCCGCCTCCGGGCGGATCTCGAGGTAATCGTCCACTACGGCCATCTGCCCGTCCAGCATGAAGTGGGGATAGCTGGCGTCGCGCTCGAGGAGCGGGAGCAGGGTGTCGATGAGCTCCACCAGGGCGAGGCGGAAGTCCTGGTAGGACTTGTACCATTCGCGATCCCAGTGCGTGTGCGGAACGATGGCAATCCGGCGGGCGGTCATGACCGTCAGACTATGACCTGCGCTCTGCGATGGTGAGGGCGCTCATCCCTGCCGGCCGTTGGCCGGGCCACCGCACTCCGGCGCCCGGCCGGACGCTTCCGGAGGTGTGGGCCGGGCGGTGGGCGGCCCGCCCCGACGCTCCGGTGCTCATCGACGGGTGGGAGGGCACCCGCCGGGTGGACGCGGCGACCCTCGGGGCGCGCACGGCGGCGGTGGCGACAGCCCTGGCCGAGCGGGGGGTCGCCCCGGGCGACCGCGTGCTGTGGTGCGCCCGCGCCACGCTCCCCTCCATCGAGGCGCTCCTGGGCGTGCTGCGCAGCGGCGCCGTCCTGGTGCCGGTCAGCCCGTCGGCCACCGGTCCTGAGATCGACCACGTGGTGGCCGACGCGGGTCCGGTGCTCGCCCTGTGTGACCGGGAGCGACCGGATGCGTTCTCGGCCGGCCCGGTCGTGATGGGCGTCGACGAGCTGGCCGCTGCCGCTGCCGCGGCCGCGGCGCGGACCGCACCCGGCGCCTGCCCCATCCGGCGGCCCGGCGACGACGCGTTGATCGTCTACACCTCGGGGACCACGGGCAAGCCGAAGGGTGCCGTGCACACCCATGCCTCGCTCTTGGCGCTGCTCACGGCCTGGGACTGGGCGCCCGAGGACCGCCTCGTGCTCTGCCTGCCGCTCTTCCACGTGCACGGCCTCTGTGCGGGGCTCTTCGGCACGCTGGCCGCCGGCGCCTCCGCGGTGGTGTTCGACCGCTTCGACGAGGGCGCGGTCCTGGGCGCTGCTCCCTCGGGCACCATGTTCTTCGGCGTCCCCACCATGTACCACCGGCTGGCGGCGACGGGGGAGGCGACTGCGCTCGCCAGGCTCCGCCTCTGCGTGTCGGGATCAGCGCCGCTGGCGCCCGACTTGTGGCACCGCCTCGCCGCCGACGGCGTGGTCGTGCTGGAGCGCTACGGCATGACCGAGACCCTGCTGACCCTCTCCAACCCCTTGGCGGGCGAGCGGCGGCCCGGCTCGGTCGGACTCCCGCTACCCGGGGTCGAGGCCGCGGTCGACGACGCCGACGACAGCGGCATCGGGGAATTGCTCGTGCGCGGGGCGCCGCTGTGCCGCGGCTACTGGGGCCGGAACGATGTCGTCTCCGGAGACTGGTTCGCCACGGGCGACCTCGTCTCGGTGGCGCGCGACGGCTACGTGACCATTCGCGGGCGGCGGACCGAGCTGATCATCACCGGTGGCCACAACGTGTACCCGGCCGAGGTGGAGGCGGTGCTGTCCCGGCATCCCGGCGTGATCGAGGTGGCGGTCGTCGGGGCGCCGTCAGCCGAGTGGGGCGAGTCCGTCGTCGCCTACGTGGTGGGCGATCCCGATCTCGACTCGCTCCACGAGTTGGCGGCGGCCGAACTCGCGCCCTTCAAGTGCCCGCGCCAGGTGCGCCTGATCGACGCCCTGCCCCGCAACGCCCTGGGGAAGGTGGTCCGGGGCGACCTCCGTTGACCGTGGAGCGGCCCGGAGGCTGCGGTAGCGTGCAGCCATGGCAACCTTCCTCATGCTCTCGACGGTGGGGCCGGACGGGGCCGCCACCCTGACCGAGAACCCCGACCGCCTCAAGGCAGTGAATGCCGAGGTGGAGGCCATGGGCGTGCGGGTGGTGGCGCAATGGGCGCTGCTCGGGCAGTACGACTTCTGCACCGTGCTCGATGCCCCCGACGAGACCACCATGGCCCGGGTGTCCCTGGTCCTGGGGTCACGCGGGACGCTCAAGACGCTCACGCTCTCGGCCATTCCGATCGACGACTACATCGAGGGCGTGCTCAAGGTTCAGAAGGGCTGAGGCCTCAGTGCCACCAGAAGCCTTGGCGGGAACGCTCGCGGCGGACGTCGTCCCGTGAGAACAGCTCGCCCAGGACGCTCCCGTCCGACATGCGGCGGATGCGGTACCCCCCGTCGGTGACCTCCGCGATCTCGAACCCGCGGACCCACGTGCCTTGGAAACGGTTGCGCACGTCGACCTTGGTCCCCGGGGCCAACGGCGTCCGCGTCTGTGCATCCGCCGTCTCGCCCCCGTCCGCACTCACGCCCCCATCGTACGAGGCGCGCCCGCACCAGACCCGAACCCGATGACCGTCTGCTCGCCGGATCTCAAGGAGGAGCGACGCCTGCGCGCCCAGGGCTTCGAGTCGGTCGCCGGTCTCGACGAGGTCGGTCGCGGTGCCTGGGCCGGGCCGCTCACCGTCGGCGTTGCCATCGTGCGCCCCCGCGTGCAGCTGCGGTCGATGCCGCCCTGGCTGCGGGACTCCAAGATGCTCAGCGAGGCCCGGCGCGAGGAGATCTTCGACGCGGTGGGGGCGTGGTGCCAGGCCTGGTCCGTCGGACACGCGTCGCCGGCGGAGTGCGACGAGTGGGGCATGACCGAGGCGCTGCGGGTCGCGGCCCGGCGCGCCCTGGCCGGACTGGCTGAGCCGCCCCAGGCCGTCCTGGTCGACGGGCCGGTCGACCTGCTGCGTCATCCGCACGATCCGTTCGGAGGGGAGGTGCGCCCCATCGTCGACGGTGACGCCAAGTGCGCGTCGGTGGCGGCCGCCTCGGTCCTGGCCAAGGTCGTGCGCGACCGCCTGATGCGCCAGGAGGCCGACCATTTCCCGGCGTACGCCTTCGAGCGGAACAAGGGCTACCCCTCGCCCGTCCACCAGACCGCGCTCCGCGGCTACGGGCCTACGGCGATCCACCGCCACAGCTGGGCGTTCGTGCATGACCTCCCATGGTGCGGGCAGCTGCGCGGACCACGCCAGGGCCAGCTCTTCGGGTCCTGTTGACGCTTGTCGACGGCCGTTTCCGGATAGCGTTGTCGTTCGTGCACCGGAATTGGAAGCGAGCGCAACGCGCCCCGCGCTCCAGCGCGCCGGCCCGGTGAGCCGCGTCCTCGAAGTCGACGGGCTGCAGACCGAATTCCGTCTCAAGAGCTCCAGCGTTCTCGCCGTGGACGAGGTGTCGTTCAATGTCGACGCCGGTGAGTGCGTCGGGGTCGTCGGCGAATCGGGTTGCGGCAAGACGACCGTCGGACTCTCCATCATGAAGCTCCTCCCCAATGTCGGGCACGTGGTGGGCGGCTCCATCAAGCTCCTCGGCCAGGACCTGGCGCCGCTCAGCGAGAAGGAGATGTGCAACGTCCGGGGCAATCAGGTGGGAATGGTGTTCCAAGACCCCCTGACCTCCCTCAACCCCACCATGACGATCGGCGACCAAATCGGCGAGAGCGCACGGCTCCACCAGGGCGCCTCCAAGAAGCAGGCCCGAGAGCGGGCGCTCGAGGTCCTGAAGATGGTGGAGATGCCCAACCCCTCAGGGCGGCTCGACGCCTACGCCCACGAGCTCTCGGGCGGTCTTCGCCAACGGGTGATGATCGCCATGGCTCTCGTCTGCACCCCGAAGCTCCTGATCGCCGACGAGCCCACCACGGCGCTCGACGTCACCATTCAGGCCCAGATCCTCGACTTGCTCGACCGACTCCGCCGGGACCTGCACATGTCGATGATCCTGATCACGCACGACATGGGGGTCATCGCGGAACGGGCCGACCGTGTGCTCGTCATGTACGCCGGCCGTATCGTCGAGGGCGCCTCGACCACCGAGGTCTTCACCCGCATGCGCCATCCCTACTCCGAGGCACTGCTCGCCGCGGTGGCGAAACTCGACCAGGATCCCTCGGTGCGCCTGGTGAGCATCCCCGGCCTGCCGCCGGATTTGTCGACGCCGATAGGCCACTGTCGCTTCGCCGCCCGCTGCCGCTACGTCCAGCCCGACTGTCGCGAGAGCGAGCCCGAGCTGGTCCAGGCCACCGACAGCGAGCAGGGCCACCTGGCCCGCTGCTTTCACCAGGTCGGCGTCGACCCGCTGACCATCGCCAACCGTCCCGACGCCGTGGCGATGGCGGCCGATCTGAGCGTCAAGGTGGACGAGGTGGCGCTGGCCCACGCGCAGGTCCGCGCCGAGTCGCTGCGCGAGGCCCCCGTGCTGGTCACGATCGATCACGTCGTCAAGGAGTTCGCCGTGACCTCCGGGGCGGTGGTGCAGCGCAAGATCGGAACGGTCAAGGCCGTGTCGGACGTGTCGTTGACGATCCGGCGCGGCGAGACCTTCGGCCTCGTCGGGGAATCCGGCTGTGGCAAGACCACCATGGGTCGGATGGTGGTGGCGCTCGAGACTCCGACCTCGGGAGCGGTGCGGTTCGAAGACGAGGACATCGGCGGGCTCTCCGGGGGGGCCCTGCGCCGGCGCCGGCGGGACATGCAGATGATGTTCCAGGACCCCTACGCTTCGCTCGATCCCCGGATGCGGGTCGGGTCGATCCTGCGCGAGCCGCTCACGGTCCAGGGCATCGGCACGCACGAGGAGCAACGTGCCCAGGTCCAGCGCATGCTCGAAGAGGTCGGGCTGCCGCCACGCTCGGCCGAGCTCTACCCGCACGAGTTCTCGGGGGGCCAGCGCCAGCGGATCGGCCTGGCCCGGGCCCTGGCCCTCGAGCCCAAGCTGATCGTGGCCGACGAGCCCGTCTCGGCCCTCGACGTCTCCATTCAGGCTCAGATCCTGAACCTGCTGAAGGAGCTGCAGGAGCGGCACGAGCTGACCTACTTCTTCATTTCCCACGACCTGGCCATCGTGAAGTACATGGCGGACCGGATCGGCGTCATGTACCTGGGCAAGCTCGTCGAAATCGGACCCGCCCGCGACATCTACGTGCGCACCGCGCACCCCTACACGCAGGCGTTGATCGGCACCATCCCGGTGGCCGACCCCACCCAGCGGGAACAGCGGGGGGAACATATCCGCGGCGAGCTGCCGTCCCCGCTCGACCCCCCGTCGGGCTGCCGGTTCCGGACGCGGTGCACCTTCGCCCAGGACATCTGCGCAGCGGAGGAGCCTCCGTTGCGCCCCTTCGGCGACGGCCACCTCGCCGCCTGCCACTTCCCGCTGCAGACGCCCACCGGGCCGGCGGCGGCGGAACTGGTGCCCACGGCAGCCAGCCCGGCCTGACGACGACGACGCAGGGAGCGACTCAGCGCTGCTGCAGGCGGACCTCCAACGCGTCCCGCAAGGCGTCCCCGATGAAGTTGAAGGCGACGACCACCAGCACGATGCAGAGCCCGGCGGGGTAGATCTCCCACCAGTAACCGTCCAGGGCGTAGTTGACACCGTTGGACAGCATGGAACCCCAGTCGGTCTGCGGTGCGGGCACGCCCAGGCCGATGAATCCGAGGGCGGCCAGCAACAGGATGGCATCGGCGATGTTGAAGGTGGCGTTGACGATAATCGTCCCGATGCTGTTGGGGATGATGTGGCGCAGGACGATACGGGTCCGGCTCCCGCCCATGACCCTCACGGCCTGCACGTACTCGCGCTGGCGCAGGGAGAGAGCCTGCCCACGGATCAGCCGGGCCGGGATCAGCCACGAGACGAAGGCGATCACGAGGATGAACACGGTGAGCGAGGGACGGAAGACCGTGGCGAGGACGATGGCCAGGAAGAGGACCGGGATGGAAAGGAAAGCGTCGACGATTCGCATCAGGACGGGATCGAGCCACGAGCCGAAGAACCCCGAGATGGCGCCGTAGAGGGCACCGAAGACGCTGGCGATCGCCGCCGCCGCGAACCCGACCAGAAGGGAGATCTGCCCGGCGTACATCAGCCGCCCCAGGATGTCGAAGCCGCTGCTGTCTGTGCCCAGCGGGTGACCGTTGCCGGGGGGCGCGTTGTCGGGGGAGAAGAGCGCCTGCGAGGCACTGGTCTGGTTGGTGTGGTACACGAGAGGCCCGACGTAGCAGAAGAGCAGGAACGCAACGATCACGACGACGCCGGCCACCGCCAGCTTGTTCTCGAAGAACACCGAGAGGATGCGCCGTCCGAGCCCGCCGTGACTGACGACGTCCCCGCCGCTCGGGCCACCCCCGAGCTCTTTGCTCAGGGCATCGAGATCCTCCAGGGGTCCGGTCTCGCCGGCGATCGCCCCGTCCTGCTCCTGTTGCGTGGCACGAACCAGGTCTTCAGGATTTTGCATACCGGATCCTCGGATCGACGACGGCGTAGAGAATGTCGGCCAGCAGGTTTCCCAGGATGGTCGCGATGGTCACGACGAAAGTGCAGCCGAGCAGCGTCGGGAGGTCCTCACGGAAAGCCGAATTGACGGCCAGGAGGCCCATGCCCGGGTAGTTGAAGACGCTCTCGGTGATCACGGCGCCGCTCACGATGGTCCCCAGGGAGAGTCCCAGGAGCGTGACGATGGGGATAATGGCGTTGCGCAGCGCATGGACATAGAGCACCCGGCGCGGCGCGGCGCCTTTGGCGCGTGCGGTCCGCACGAAGTCCTCGGTCATGGTCTCCATCATGGAGGACCGCATGTACCGGCTGAACGATGCGATGGTGATGGCGGACAGGGTGAGGACGGGCAGGACGAGCCCGAGCGGGTCCGAGAGCACCCCCAGGACAGTCGGGGCCTGGGGTGCCTCGGTCGGGAAGATCTTGATGTCGATGGCGAACCACAGGATGAGGAGAGTGCCCAGGAGGAACGCCGGCATGGCGTACAGGATGAAAGACGCACCCGTGATGATGTAGTCCTCCGGCTTGTTGCGCCGCACCACCTGGTACACGCCAAGGGGGATGGCAACCACGACAGCGAACACGGTGGAGATTCCCACCAAAATGAGCGTCTTGGGCAGCGCCGTGGCGATGAGCTGCGTCACGTTCTGGTTCAGGTAGTAGGAGCGGCCCAGTTGGAAGTGCGCCAGGTTCCACAGGTATCGCACGAACTGGTCCCACAGGGGGAGGTCGAGCCCGTTCTCCTTGTTGAACTGCGCGATGGCCACCGGTTGGGCCCTGGGGCCGAGGACCGCCCGGGCCTCCCCACCCGGGATCAGGTGGATGAGGATGAACATGAAGGCCATCACGCCGATGATGACGACGACGGCCTGCAGGAGCCGCCGGACGAGGAAGCCGGTCACGGAGTGATGCTAGGCACGCTGTGCGCGCTCAGGCGGACTCATCCGTGACCGGCTTGTCTCCTCGTCGAGAAAGCTCGGCTACTTCTTTACGTAGTACCAGTACTCCGGGAACAGGTTGGCGAAGGGGTTCTGGGGAGCGATGCCCCGGATCGTGTTCCGCACCTCGGTGAGCTCGTAGTCGGCGTTGGGCTCCCAGATCGACGGCACCTGCTTGGCCAGGTAGTTCTCGTAGGAGTCCAAGCTGGTGCTGGTGGTGTTCGTCGCCGCGATGAGCGTGTCGGCCTTGGCGTCGCTGTAGTTGCTCGAGTTGCTCCCCGCGTTCGTCTGGAAGAGCGTCTCACCGGAGGGGTAGTAGTCCGGGCTGTACTCCCAGCCGCCGCCCCACCAGCCCTCTTCGACCGTGCAGGGGGATCCGCTCATGCACGGCGCGCCGTAATCGGAGATCACGGTGGGGAAGGTGTTGCTCTCGAGGGAAGTCTTGATGCCGATGGAGTTCCAGGCCGACTGCTCGACCGTCATCATCTGCTCCTGCCATTCCGTCCCGCTGGCGTAGGCCATGGTGAAGTCCAGCTTCGCACCCTTGGGGATGTCGGCACCGCACTCGGTGGGACTGGTCCCGGGCTTCTGGCAGGTGTCGACGCCGTTGGGCACGACCTTCCAGCCGTGCGAGCTCAGGAGACTCTTGGCGCGCGACGGATTGTAGGGGTACGGGTTCGACTGCTCGTACGCGTCGACCAGGTTGTTCTTCGGCAGCACCGGCACCGGCCCGTAGGTCGGGACGCCGTAGCCCTTCAGGAACTTGGAGATCATGGCCGGCTGGTCCACCATGCTCTGCATGGCTTGACGGAAGTAGAGCTGCTTTTGGATGGCGCCCGCATTCCCGCCGTCGCCGGTCGAATCGAACTTGTAGACGGCGTAGTTGAAGCCGTAGAGGACCCACGGCGTCAGGTAGAAGTTCGTCAGCCGCGGGTTGTTGGGGCCGGGATTGGTCGCGTTCGACGTGTTCTCCGTGATGTCCTGCTGCGGGACGTAGCCCACGTCGAGGTTGCCACCCAGCAGGGCGTTGAACTCGGCGTTGTCGGTCGTGAACGGCAGCTCCTGCACGGTGACCGTCGCCTTCTGGGGCCCGCTGTAGCTCGTGTTGGGCACCAAAGTCACGGCGCCGGAGCTGTTGAACGACCCGCCCTTTGAGGCGGCGACGGTGTAGGGGCCGTCAACGACGCCCCAGATCGGGCTCGTGGCGAAGCTCGAGATGTTGCCCGACTGCCCGTTCAGGAAGTTGTAGACGCTCGTGCAGGCCGCATCGGTCGAGGCGGCGCCGTAGGCGCCGGTCGAGCAGCCACCCGAGCCGGCCGCCGCGGTGGTGGAGGTGACGTCCCAGGCGCTCGGGAACGGTGTGATCTGTGCCATTTCGTTGTAGGTCATCCACGTCGGGTCGTACGACTTGTTGAACGTGAACGTGACCTCGCTGGGACTGGTCGCCACCACGCTCTTCACGTTGTCGGGGAAGAGGCCGGGCACGTAGTCGTACCAGTTGGCCGTCTCCGCGTGCAGCATGTTCATGAAGAACAGGACGTCGGTCGCGGTGACGGACTCACCGTCCGACCACTTGTAGTTCTTGAGCGCGACGGTGGCGGTGGTGTCGTTGTTGCCGTAGGTCGGGCTGGCCGCCAGCGAGAGCGTGGGGTTGAGTGTTGTGCTGTTCTTGCTGGGGAACCCGAACATGTACAGCGGGCGGTACATCATGTATTGGAATTGGGCGATGTTGTCGACGCTTTCGTTCGAAGCGCTCATGAAGGGGAAGATGTAGGTGGGGGGAGTGCCCGGAGGCTCGGCCCAGCGCACCGTGCCGCCGCTGATCTTGGTTCCCCCCGTGGGGATGGAACTGGCGCCTGCGCTGCCGGCGGTCCCGATCAGCATCAGGGACAGGCACGTGAGGGTGATCGCCCCCAGCGCCAGTGTCCTGCCGAGTCGCAGCGGGTTCCCGGTACGAATCCCCTTCAATCCCATAGCACTCCCTTTACTTGTCAGTCGCCCCGGTGACGGCCGATCGCCCTTCCTCCACATCCACATCCCATTGGAGAGTCGGAAAGTCTGGCCAAATGTAACCCAATTGCCACATTCGTTTGGCGCATGACTTCAAGAATTAATGCGGTAACCCGGCGGGGAAGGTCTCGATCCGGTGCCCAACCGCCGTTCGCACATGATTCCTGCGCGATGCGCCCGACCGACGCGTCAGATGGAAACCTGGGCGCCAGCTGAGAGCCTCCTGCGTGATCCGTGACAGAGACCACTAAATTGACGCGGAGGCGATGGTCTATGTCCTTGCCGTAGCAGCGGCCCTCTCGAACGCGCTGACCAGCGTGTTCCAACGCATGGGCGTCGAAGACGCCCCTGAGGAGTCCACCATGCGCCTGAGCCTGATGGCGCACGCCATCCGCCGGGGCGTGTGGCTGCTGGGTTTCGGTTTCATGATCTGCGCGTTCCTGCTGCAGGCCTTCGCCTTGCACAACGGCCGGCTCTCGGTGGTCCAGCCCATCCTGACCATGGAACTGCTGTTCCTCGTCTTCATCCTCGGGACGTACTTCCGCTTCTCCATCTCCATCCGCGAGTGGGTGGGCGCCGGCGCCATCGCCATCGGGTTGTCCGGCTTCCTCTTCTTCGCCGACCCGGGAGGCGGGGAGCAGGTGCCGACCAACCTGGGCTGGATCGTCGTCGGGGGGTGTGCCAGCGTGCTCATCGTCCTCACCGTGATCGCCACCCGCTGGGGCCCGCGCTGGTGGAAGGCCGCCATGTTCGGCACCTCGGCCGCTATCTCATACGCCTTCACGGCCGCCCTCATCAAGGTGGTGAGCGATTACGCCGCCACCAATTGGGTGACCTTGTTCGTGCACTGGCAGACCTACGGCCTCATCGCCTTCGGCCTGCTCGGCCTCTTCCTGACCCAGAACGCCTTCCACGCCGGGCCGCTGGCTGCCTCGCAGTCGACCCTGGTGCTGGTCGATCCGCTGGCCAGCATCTGCATGGGCATCGCCCTCTTCGGCGACTCCCTCCGTACGTCGGGCCCCTACGGCCCACTCGAGGCCCTCTCGCTCCTCGTGATGTTCATGGGCGCCGTGTTCCTGTCCAACTCGCCGTTGATCACGGGTATGAAGAGCGAAGGCAAGGGTGTCGAGTACGACGAGATGCTGTCGCGGCGGTTGAAGCACCCGCACCACTCCACGCAGGACGCCGTGAGCGACGGCGGGCTGCCGCCCTTCTCGTCCGCCTGATCCCGACCTGATCCCGCCCGATCAGCCGGCCGGCGTTCCGCCCCCGGCCTTCTCCACCACGAGGCGTGTCATGGCGGCGAAGTGGTCTGGATGCGACAGATGCGCACCATGCTGCGCGTTGGCGATCTCGTAGACGGCGGCACCGGGGACGTTGGCGCCCAGCCATTCGACCGTGCGGCGATGGTGAGGTCCCGACGCCGGGCCGCCGCGGCCGAAGACCGACGGCACCGCCAACGCGGTGACGTCGAAGGGGGGACCTTCGACCCGCATGCTGCGCAGGTCGGCCACCAAGGCGGGGCCGTCGGCCCGCCGCTCCGCACGCCGCCGCTCGGTCAGGCGGTCCCAGGCCCCTTCGCTCACCATCCGCTTGAAGAAGCGCTCCGCTTCCTCCCCCGGATCGTCGGCCAAGCCCGGCCAGGGGGTTCCGCCCCGGCGGCGGAAGCCCAGCCACGGCATGGGCGGCTCGAAGGCCCCGATGGCGTCGAAAGCCTCCGGCGAGGCCAGCGCCGCTCCGATCACGACGTCGCCCCCCAGACTGTGCCCGATGGCCACCACCGGACCGCCGCCGCCACCGCCCCCGCTGCCATCGCCGCCGCCCCCGCCCCCGGCGCGCACCGTGTCCGCAATGGCGAGGAGATCCTCCACGTGGCCGCCGAGGCCCACGACACCACCATCCCGGGAGCCCTGGTAGCCCCGGCGGTCGTAGGTCAGCGTGGCCAACTCGGGCAGCCGGCGCATCGCCAGCCGGAAGCTGTCCCCCCGGTCGAGCGATCCGTGGACGAAGATCACCGTGGCAGCGCCAGATGCGGAGGCCGGCCGCGCCGTTAGATGAAGTGCGGGCGGATAGGTCATGGGCAGGGCAGACGCTACCTGGACTGCCCATGAGACCCGACCTCCGCCGGTAGGGTTGAACCATGACCCAGTTCGGTGGCGCGGGAGGCTCGTTCGGCCCCAATGCCTGGCTGGTCGACGACATGTACGACCGCTTCTTGGCCGATCCCGACTCGGTCAGCGAGAGCTGGCGGGAGTTCTTCGCCGACTACCGGCCCGCTCCGGTCCCCGCTCCGCAACCCCAGACACCGGCCCTGGCGCCGCCCATCGCGACGGTGCCGGAGTCCGGGGCCGCCGTCCCGGCGGCCACCGCCCCGGCTGCCGCCCGGGCTGTGCCGGCGGGGAACGAGGAGGCCACACCTCTGCGCGGTGCGGCCTCGCGGATCGTGGCCAACATGGAAGCCAGCCTGACCGTGCCCACGGCGACCAGCGTGCGGACAGTGCCGGCTCGGCTGCTCGAGGTCAACCGCCTGATCCTGAACAACCAGCTGGCCCGGACCACGGGAGCGAAGGTCAGCTTCACGCACATCATCGGCTACGCGGTCGTCCGCGCCCTGCACGACGTGCCCGCCCTCAACGCAGCCTTCGTGCCCGATGGCGGCGGCACGGGCAAGCCGGGCGTGATCCATCACAAGCACGTAGGGCTGGGCCTCGCCGTCGACCAGGAGAAGAAGGACGGGACGCGCACGCTGCTCGTGCCGTGCATCAAGGACGCCGACACGCTCGACTTCCGCTCCTTCGTCCTGGCTTATGAAGACCTGATCCGCAAAATCCACACGAACAAGATCGGCCCGGACGATTTCGCCGGGACGACAGTCTCGCTGACCAACCCGGGGACGTTGGGCACGGTGCAGTCCGTGCCGCGTCTGATGCCGGGCCAAGGCGCCATCATCGGCGTCGGGGCGCTCGGCTATCCCTCCGGCTTCGAGGCGGCGGACCCTCGCGTGCTGGCCCAGCTGGGTCTCGGCAAGGTCGTCACGCTCACCTCCACCTACGACCATCGCATCATTCAGGGCGCCGAATCCGGCCTGTTCCTGGCCCGCGTGGCCGAACTCATCATGGGTTCCGACGGGTTCTACGACGCGCTGTTCGAGTCCATGGGCGTGCCGTACGAGCCCGTGCGCTGGCAGGTCGACAGCAATGCCGGTGCCGGCAGCGAGGAGGGCGAGCACCAGCGCCTCGTGAAACAGGTGCACGTGCAGACGCTCATCAACATGTACCGGGTGCGGGGCCACCTCATCGCCCACCTCGACCCGCTGGACGCGGAACCCCCGCACATCCATCCCGAGCTGGACCCGCTGACCTACGGGCTCACCATCTGGGACCTGCCGCGCCAGTTCGTGGCCGACGGCCTGGCCGGCCGCGACGTCGCCACGCTGGACGAGATCCTCCACGTGCTCCGCGACGCCTACTGCCGGACGCTCGCCATCGAGTACATGCACATTCAGGACCCCGAGCAGAAGCGCTGGATCCAGCAACACGTCGAGGGCCAGCCCACGAGCCTCAACCTGGAGGAGCAACGGCACATCCTCGGCAGGCTCAACGCCGCCGAGGTCTTCGAGCGCTTTCTCCACACCCGCTACGTCGGGCAGAAGCGGTTCGGCCTGGAAGGTGCGGAGTCGACCATCGTCTTGCTGGACGCGCTGCTCGACGCCGCCGCCGGTTCGGGGGTGGCCGAGGTCGTCATGGGCATGGCCCATCGGGGCCGTCTCAACGTGTTGGCCAACATCGTGGGCAAGTCCTACAAGGAGATCTTCGAGGAGTTCGAGGGCAACCTCGATCCCGAGTCGGTCCAGGGCTCGGGCGACGTGAAATACCACAAGGGCGCCCGTGGTGTGTTCCACGGCAGCGCCGGCGAGGAGCTGCCCATCACCCTGGCCTCCAACCCGTCGCACCTCGAAGCGGTGGACCCGGTCGTCGAGGGCATGACGCGGGCCAAGCAGGACAGGATCTCCCCACCCACCGATGGCACGCCCGCGGCGGCCTCCGATGGCCTGGACGGGTTCCCGTGCATGTCCGTCCTCATCCACGGCGACGCCGCCTTCGCGGGTCAGGGCGTGGTGGCCGAGACGCTCAACCTCTCCGGGCTCTCCGGCTACCGGACGGGCGGCACCGTGCACGTGGTCATCAACAATCAACTCGGTTTCACGACGGCACCGGCATCGGCCCGCACCTCGGTGTACCCGACCGACGTGGCGAAAATGGTCCAGGCCCCGATCTTCCACGTGAACGGCGACGACCCCGAGGCGTGCGTGCGTGCGGCCCGCCTTGCCTTCGTGTTCCGCCAGACCTTTCACAAGGACGTGGTCATCGACCTCGTCTGCTACCGCAAGCACGGCCACAACGAGGGGGACGACCCCAGTTACACACAGCCGCTCATGTACCAGCGGATCGAGGCGAAGCGCTCGGTGCGCAAGCTCTACACGGAGTCCCTGGTGCGCCGGGGCGACATCACGCTCGAAGAGGCCGAGTCCGCGCTCGACGACTTCAACGCCAGCCTGCAGGTCGTCCTCGACGAGGTGCGGGGCGAGCCGTCCCTGGCGCCGACCGAGCTGCCCGTGCCCGAGCCGCTCTCGGGCGATACGCCATCCCCCCAGACGGGAGTTGCGCCCGACGTGCTGCGCGCCCTGTCCTCCGTCGTACGCACCGTCCCCGACGGCTTCACGATCCACCCCAAGCTCGAGCGTCAGTTCGTCCAGCGCGACGAGCTCGTGGCGAGCGGCCAGGTCGACTGGGCCCTGGCCGAAGCGTTGGCGATCGGCTCGCTCATGTACGAGGGCGTCAACGTGCGTCTGACCGGTCAGGACACCCGGCGGGGCACCTTCAGCCATCGCCACTCGGTGCTGGTCGACTACTCCAACGGTGAGGAGTACGTCCCCCTGGCGCACATCCGTGACGGCCTGCACCGCATCGGGGCGAACGGGTTGGTGCCGACGGGGCAGATGGGCAACTTCACGGTGCGCGACTCCCTCCTCTCCGAGTACGCCGCCGTCGGTTTCGAGTACGGCTATTCCGTCGAGGCGCCCGAGGCGCTGGTCGCCTGGGAAGCGCAATTCGGCGACTTCGCCAACGGTGCCCAGATCATCATCGACAACTTCATGGTTGCGGCCGAGGTCAAGTGGGGGCAGTTCTCCGGGCTCGTCCTGTTGCTGCCTCATGGCTACGAGGGGCAGGGCCCCGAACACTCGTCGGCGCGCTTCGAGCGGTTCCTGTCGCTGTCGGCCCGCGGCAACCTGCGGGTGACGGTCCCCTCGACGTCGGCGCAGTACTTCCACCTGCTGCGCTCACAGGCGCTCTCGAGTCCGAAACGGCCCCTGGTCGTGGTGACGCCCAAGTCGATGCTGCGGGCCCACGCGTCGCGCTCGACCTTCGACGAGTTGGAGTCGGGCTCCTTCCAGCACGTGATCGACGACGCGTCCATCGTGGATACCTCGGCGGTCCACCGCATCGTCCTGTGCAGCGGGAAGATCGCCCACGAGGCCTCACAGCGCCGGGCCGAGCTCGAGCCGCAGGAGGCGGCCGGTGTGGCGATCGTGCGGGTCGACCAGCTCTACCCCTGGCCACTGGCGCTCCTGACCGCTGTCTTCGAACGCTACGGCGCGGCATCCGAAGTGGTGTGGTTGCAGGAGGAGCCCGAGAACATGGGAGCCTGGTCCTTCGTACATG
>Ga0302308_10000513_pt1 | contig 33710 bp, 36 predicted proteins | sample III_Palsa_E3_3_FD_200531 | JGI IMG/M metagenome (GOLD analysis project Ga0302308, IMG submission 200531) | Peat permafrost microbial communities from Stordalen Mire near Abisko, Sweden - III_Palsa_E3_3 | ecosystem: Environmental > Terrestrial > Soil > Palsa > Peat permafrost | place: Sweden...
CGCCAGCTACGAGCACTCACGCATCCACGGCGTCAGCAACCTCAACGCCACCAGCGACGGCTGGCGCGTCCTGCGCACCATCTTCGCCGAACGCTACTACCACCACCAGCGGCAAAAAGCGGAACGCAAGCTCGCTTCCGAGGGACTGTTAAGCCGCCAGCGGGAGGTCATGCCCGAATCCGCCGGCCGCACGCCCTGATTTCCCGGCCGCCCGGTCTCAGTCGCGCCGGATGGTCAGGCCGAGCGACGCGAACTTCGCCAACGGCCGGCGGCACCCGCGCGCAGCCGGTACCACCGGCCCGCTGCGCATACGGGGGAGCCTGCGGCGTCACCTTGCGCCGCGACTTGATCGATGTCACCACCGACGCCGCATTCCCCCTCGGTCGGGCATGTCATCGATAGGCCTAATGGGCGTGCGGGCTTTCCGTGCCAGGTAGTTTTTGCGACTGCCGATAACGGACGAGCCGGTTGCGATAGCCTAAACGGACCCCGAATGAGCCAGGCCGTTCGGCCATGGATGGGACCTTTTAGGGCACGCTGAATTCACGCAGCAGCCCCATCAACAAGGAGACGAACATACCATGGTAGCCACAATTCAGGATATTCTGTTTACCCCAGACGTCTGGCCAAAGGTGACGGCCGATTGCCTCACCCTGATTGAGCAGGAGGTATCCGACAAGTCCGGGGTCTCCGGGACTGCCGTCAAGGTCGCCTACAAGACAGTAAAAACCTTCAAGCCGGGTTACCTTCAGTCCATGATGGAGGCCCTGCTTCCCGATATCGTCGACAAGCTTCAGCCGTACTGGGCCGACTTCAACGCCTCCGGCGCCTCCGAATTCGGCGACTACTTGGTCAAGCGAAGCGAGGAGGTGTCCGAGGCTCTGCTCTCAGTGACCGATAAGCATGCAGAATCCTCCGAACGACCCGCCATCTTGAAGGCATACCGCGCCGTTCGCGGCGGCGCGGCTAAGCACGTCGCGGCGGCGCTCCCGCGCGTCGGTGCCCTCGTGCAGAAGTACGGAGCCTGATAATCGAGGCGTGATCCTCGGGCCCGAGGGCTTGTAGCTCGCTGTTGGTGGCGATGACCGCTTGGAGCCAGGGCCCGAGATCGTGTGAGAACCTTGACGATATGCCGACTGCGGAGTCAAGAGCGCGCTGTCATCCCTAACGTGCGCCCTCCACGTCCTGTAGTTGCGCGGTGTCGGCGTATTGCTGGCAGCTCGTGATCTTGCCGTCGCGTATTTTTCCCTCTGCCTCGCGCCACTCGATGCCGGGGTCCATCGCGCCAAGCAGCGCCGGTATATCGCCCCGGCCAAGTGCATCGTACAAATCCCGCATCATCTGCACATTGCCCGCTGCTGGCGAGCCTGAAGGATGCGGGCGCGCCGGACCTCGGTAAGGTTCTGCACCATGACAAAGAGCAAGGGAGGCGAGTTCTGGTGAAGCCGGTACTTGAGGGCACGGTCGCGCTGGTGACCGGGGCTTCGAGCGGCATCGGCGCGGCCACGGCCGCCGCGCTCGCCGCCCAGGGCGCGGCCGTGGCACTGGCCGCGAGGCGCGGGGACAGGTTGGAGGCGCTCGCCACCGCCATCCGTGACGAGGGCGGTACCGCGCTGGTGCTGGAGTGCGACATCACAGCGGAGAAGCAGGCGACAGACGCTGTCGCGCGCACGGTCGCCGAGCTGGGGCGGCTGGACACGCTCGTCAATAACGCCGGCGTGATGCTGCTCGGCCCCGCGGCGGGCGCGCCGCTGTCTGAGTGGCAGCAGATGGTCGAGCTCAACCTGCTCGGCCTGCTCTACTGCGCGCACGCCGCGCTGCCCCATCTGCTGCGCGCCGCCGGGGACAGCCCGCGCCAGATCGCCGACATGGTGAACATCAGCTCGGTGGCGGGCCGGGCGGCCCGCAACGGCAACGGCGTCTACTCCCTGACCAAGCACGGCGTCGGCGCTTTCAGCGAGTCTCTGCGCCAGGAGGTGGCCAAGCGCTACGTACGCGTCTCCCTGGTCGAGCCGGGCGCGACCGCGACGGAGTTGGCCGGCCACAACCGGCCCGAGGTGCTCGACAGCATCCGAAACCAGTTCGGGCAGACGATGCAGGCCGAGGATATCGCCGATGCGATCAGCTACATCGTGACCCGGCCGCGGCACGTGGCCGTGAATGAGCTGCTGATCCGCCCGACCGAGCAGGAGCGGTAGCCCGGCGGCCGGGCTGCCGGGCACAGGTCCGGGAGCGATTGCCCGCGCGGCTACGCCTTGGGGGCCTGCGAGATGCGCACCATGTTGCCCGAGGGGTCCCGGAACGCGCAGTCGCGGGGGCCCCAGGGCTGGTCGATGGGCTCCTGCAGCACCTCGGCGCCGGAGGCTTCCACTTTCTCGAAGGTCGCGTCGAGATCGTCGGTGCGGAAAATGATCATCGGCAGGACGCCCTTGGTGAGCAGCTCCTGCAGGGTGTCGCCGTCGGCCTGGGACCGGCCGGCGTGCGGCTCGGAGAGCACGATCCCCAGGTCCGGCTGGTCCGCGAAGCCGAGGGTGACCCAACGGAAGGCGCCCGAGGCGACGTCGTTGCGCACCTGGAGGCCGAGCGCGTCGCGGTAGAAGGCGAGCGAGGAGTCCAGGTCGTTGACGGTGACATGGCAGTACTGGAGTGAGATGGTCATGCGGCCAACGTTAGACGGCGGCGGCGCGGGCCGCTTCTCCGATCCTGATCGGCTGGTCCCGGGTCGGCCGGGTGCGGACCTTGGCCACGCACGGGGGCATCGCCCGCACGGCGCGGTGCTCCCGGGCCCGGTACGCGCTCGGCGTCACCCCCACGAGCTCGGTGAATCGCGAGCTGAACGAGCCCAGGGAGGTACAGCCGACCGCCATGCAGGCGTCGGTCACGCTCATGCCCGCGCGCAGCAGCGCCATCGCTCGTTCCACCCGCCGGGTCATCAGGTAGCGGTACGGCGTCTCGCCGTAGGCTGCCCGGAACGCCCGGGAGAAGTGCCCCGGCGACATCAGCGCGCGGCGGGCCATGGCCGGCACGTCGAGGGGGCGCGCATACTCCCGGTCGACCAGATCCCGCGCCCGGCGCAGGTGCGCAAGGTTGGCAAGGTGTTGCTGGTCCACGGGGCGAGAGTATCATCCGGGCGTGCCGTTCACCCGCAGCGCAGATGGCGGAACGGACAGTGGAGCAAGCGGGTTAGCGAACACTCGCGGCGGACAACCGGGCTCGGGCGTCCTGCTCAGCCAGCACAGCGTCAAGTTTCTGGCGAATCAGGGAGCGCACCTCGGCGTGCTCGGGCAGCTTGCTCAGAGCACCTTCGAGCTGGCCGCGGTAGTCGCGAAGCTCGAAGGTCGTCAAGGCGGCTACGGGGTGGGCTGGCTCCTGCGGCGCGGTGTCCATCGGGTATCGGTCCTCAGGCATTCTGGGCGGCGTGGTTTTGGCGGGACACCGCGCACCCGGACGGTGTTTCGCCTGGTACGCGGTTCCCGTTATCCACGATCCCAGTTCCGGCTACTGTGGGGAAGCACATCGCTACGCCCAGCTAGATTGAGCGATGAGCCAGGGAGCTTGAGGAATTCCAGCCCAGCTTGCGGAGAGACGAGTGAACAATGAGCAGGCAGCCGGGACGGCTGTCGAGACGTTCGCTGCGGAACTGAGGGCCTGGCGCGAGCGTCTCGGGCTGTCACAGGCGGATCTGGCCGTGCGCATGGGCTATAGCGGTTCGCACGTGTCCAGCGTCGAGACCATGAGCCGGACGCCGACGCTCGAATTCGCCAAGAAGTCCGACGAGGCGATGGAGACACCTGGCACGTTCGTCCGCCTGCAGAGCCAGGTTAACAAGGAGGCCTTTCCGTCGTGGTTCACGCCATTCGTTCACTTCGAGGCGAGAGCCACTCGCATTCACAATTGGGATATGCGGTGCCTGACCGGGCTGCTCCAGACCGAGGATTACGCGCGGTCGATCATCACATCAGGCAGGCCGGACCTGTCCGCCGATGACATGGAACGTGACGTGGTCACGCGGATGGAACGTCAGCAGGTAATTGACCGCGACGAGCCCCCGTTCTGCTGGTTCGTGATCGGTGAGGCTGCCCTGCGGACCTCGTTCGGCGGGGCAGAGGTCATGCGCCGTCAGGTGGCCAAGCTCGCTGAATATGCCCGCCGACCGCGAATCACGATCCAGGTCTTCCCGTTCGCCTCACCTGACTGCCCTGGTGCGGAAGGTCCGGTGACCATCTTCGACTTCGGTGACTCCCCGTCCGTCGGCTATGCGGAGGGCTATCAGGCCGGAAGGATCATCGAAGCGCCAGCCGATATGGCTAGGCTGGTCCTGATGTTTGATCATCTTCGCGCGGGAGCGCTAACGCCCGCGGAGTCTGCGCAGTTCATCGATAGCTACAGCAGGAGTGATCACGGTGAGTAAGTCACTGCAATGGATCAAGAGCACCTATTCGTCTACCGGCAACTGCGTCGAGGTGGCCGACAATGCCAGCCATGTCCTCGTCCGTGACACACAGGACCGTCAAGGCCCGGTACTCAGGTTCGCCCCGGTCGCATGGCGTCGGTTCGCCGACCGTCTGAAGGATCGCTAACGCGGATAACTCCGTAACCGGCTCGGCGGTGTCACTCTCCGGTTCAGGGACCTCTTCCGGAACCGCGGTGCCGCCGGGCCGGTTCTGCGAGATCCAGTTGTCGATCAGTTTCCACCAGTCATAGAGCCACTGCACCTGGGCGTCGTGGGTGGCGGTCCGCGGTACCGCGTCGTGCGGCACCCGCCACCAGCGGGCCCTGATGACCTGGTCGATGGGGAAGTTGCGCCAGACATCGCCGACGCTGACGATGTTGTCGAGCCCGGCGTGCGCCACGAAGATCACGTCCGCGTCCGGGCAGGCCGCCATGGCGGCCAGCGTCCCCCCGGGCCGGGGCGGCAGCAGGTTCGGCATGGCTTTGGCCTTGGCGGCCAGATCCGAGCGGCCCGAGTGTTCCAGCCGCCGGATCCCGCGCCGCCACCGTCCCGGCGTCCAGTTGGCGCCCTCGGGGAAGATGACCAGCGCGCTGGTCGGGTCGAGCCCGGCGGCCAGCCGCTCGATCTGCTCGGTGAACAGGCTCTCGCCGGCCTTGCTGTGCTGGATGAACACGTTGGGCAGCCGGTTGCCCAGCACGTCCAGGCTGGGATCCAGCTGCAGCGCCGACTTCATCACCACCCGCGGCCGCCGCCCGTACACGCTCAGCAGCTGATGGATGAGCAGGAACGAATCACCGGGCCCGGCGTGCCGGCTGAGCACGATGACCGGCCGGGCCAGCCGGGCAATTCGCTCGTCCGGGGTGAGTTCCGGCTCGTCCACCTCGACCCGCAGCCCGTAGGTCCGGGCCGCCCCGTCGTACATCACGTCGAGGAACCACCGGATGACCGCGTAGTGCCGGCTCTGGTAGGGCTCGGTGCGCAGCCGTCCGCCGAACCCGGACACGATCCACAGGCCCAGCAGCATGAACAGCGCCGCGGTCTCCGCGACGAACCAGATCAGCGCGAAGCAGGTCAGCCGCAGGCTGCGCATCCGGCCGGGCCGTGACCAGGCAGCCAGGCCGAACACCAGCGCCAGCAGGGCCAGGAACGGGGACAGCACGATGAAGGCGAGGGCGATCACGATCACCAGCGGCGCCAGCACCAGGCGCCGGATCAGCCTGGGTGGGAGCATCCAGCCCTCCCGTTCTCGCAAGGCCTGGCAGGTACCCGGCCGACGCGGCGAGATAACTCGCGGAGGCAAGTGTACGCACGCGTCGTTCAGCGCGAGGCCAGCGGGCGAGGCTAGGCTTGCACACCAGCGGCTGCTATGTCGTGAAGTACCACATTTCGGGGTTGATGGTGAACTGGGTGACGGTCGCGAACGATGCCGGCGGGCCGGACAGGGTCTTCTTCCAGACCAGCACAGCGCCGATCTCCAGCGCGTCGGCTGGCGTGGGCCCGAACAGGCCCGGCTGCTGCGTCGTCAGGTACGACGCCTCGCTGGTCACTGCCGTCGGGTTCGTGCTGAACACCGAGGCATCGATCAACTTGTCCGCCTGCGGACTGCAATACCCGCCGAAATTGGACGACCCGGCGCAGTTGAACTCCCCGAAGGTGGTCGGGTAGGTGTTGTCGGCGAAGCCGCCGAAATCTGCCATCGCCCACTTGTCGATGTTCGTCTTGGCCGTCTGATCGTCGTAGTTGGTGATTATGTAGTTGAAGTTGCTGGCCACCAGGGTGATCTCGATACCCGCCTGCTTCGCCTCTGAGGCCAGCGCGGCGACCTGCTCGCCGATGCTGGCCGGAGTGGTCGTGTAGATCAGGTTCCAGGCCAGCGGTGTCCCGGCCGGGATGCCCGGGCCGCAGTCCGAGGACCCGCTGCCCGGCCGGGTGCAGGTGTCCGTGCCGCCGGGGACGACCTTCCAGCCGTGCGCCTTCAGCAGGCTGGTCGTGGCGGTGACGCTGAACGGATACGGGTTGATCAGCGCGTTCGCCGGCGTGTACGGGCTCTTCGGGAGCAGCGGCACCGGCCCGTAGGCCTGGGCCGCCGCGCCGTAGTAGAACGCCTTGATCACGTCCGGCTGGTCTTGCAGGTGCGCCACAGCCTGGCGGATGTAGAGCTGGCTGATGATCTTGTTGAAAAGGCCGGTGGCGTCCTTGAAGTTGTAAACCACGTACAACCAGCCGAAGGCCGGGTAGCCGAACATGTTGTAGCCGACCGACCTGATCTTGTTGATCTGCGGCAGGTTGGCCAGCGGCACATAGCCGACGTCCAGGCGGCCAGACAGGATCGCGTTGTCCTCGGCGGTGTCGGAGGTGAACGGCACGCTGGAGTACTTGGGCACCGCCTTGGCGTGCGGGCCGCCGTAGGCGTGGTTGGGCGACATGGTAAACGCGCCGCTGACGGTGCTGAACGAGGACAGCGTGTACGGCCCGTCCACGATCTTCCACAGCGGGCTTGTCGCCCAGGAGGCCGACGGCCTGGCCTGGACCGCGAGATAGTTGTAGATCCGGGCCGCGTTCGCCGGGCTGGCGAAGTTCAGGATCGGGCCGGTAGCGGAGGCTTTGGCCCAGGCGAAGGCGGGCATCGGCTGGATCACGCCGAGCTCGTTCTGCCAGAACCAGGTCGGGTTGACCGCGGACTTCATCGCGAAAACGACCGTGCGCGCGCTGGGTGCGGTAACGCTGGCGACCTGGTCCGGCAGGCCGATGCCGGGGGTGTAATAAGCCCAGTTCGACGGGCTCTCCGCCACCGCGGCCTTCATCAGGTCGTACCAGAAGAGAATGTCCTGGGAGGTGATCGGCTTGCCGTCCGACCATTTGTAGCTGCTCTTGAGCGTAATCGTGAACGTCTTGTCGCCGTTGCTCACCTTGGGGTCGCTGGCCAGGCTCAGCGCGGAGGCCTCCTTCGGCTCGACCCCGTTCACCAGCCAGTACAACGGCCGGTATAGCTGCTGGTCGAACAGGTGCACCGTGAACACCGATACGGACGCCGAGGTGGCTAGCGGCAGGATCCAGGTCGGCGCGGAGTCCGGCGGCTGGGCCACCGATACGGTGCCGGCGTGCTGGGCGCCGGTGGCGGCCGCCGGGAGCGAGCCGTAGACACCCGGTACCGAGCCCGTCTTGGGCGTGCTGCTGCTTACGCACGCAGCCAGCACTGTCGCGCTGACGAGGGCGACGACCGCCATCGCGACGCGGGGTGCGGCATGTCGCGGCGACCTCCGCCGCAGCAGATTCATGGCCCGAGCGCCGCTAGCAGGCTGGGCAGGGCATTGCGGGAGCGGATGCCGATCTTGTCGAAGACGTGTCCCAGGTGGAATTCCACCGCCTTGACGGTGACGTAGAGCTCGGCTGCCACTTCCCGGTTCGACCGCCCGGTGCAGACCAGCCGGGCCACGGCTAGTTCAGATGCCGTGAGGTTCCAGCCGGCCGGTTGCTGCTCGGGCGCTATCTCGGCCCCGCAGGCCTGAAGCTCGCGCTCGCAAGCCGCCACATGAGGCTGGGCTCTGAGCTCGACCAGGCGATCGCGTGCCTGCCGGAGACGTACGGCGGCGCCCTGACGATCGCCGGCGCGGCGCAGGCGACGGCCGTCATCGCGTTCCAGCAAGGCGAGCTGGAAGGGCAAGGGCAGTCCCTGGGCCAGCTGCCAGGCGGAGGCGAAGGATTCCCCGGCACCGGCCAGGTCGCCCCTGGCGACGGCCAGGTTGCCGCGCAGGCGGGCCGCCGTCATGCTGGCCGAGGCGAGGCCGAAGGCGGGGATGGCGGCGATGAGTTCCTGCAGCGCCGCCTCGGCGTCATTCAGCCGGCCCAGACCGATCAGGGCATCGACCTCCAGCGGGCGCCAGTCCGCCCAGCCCGGCAGGCCGAAGACCTCATCCCGGCCGAGTGCCCGCACGGCTGACGTGGCCGACAGCACTCCCGGCAGGTCACCCCGGGCCAGGGCCAGCTCGGCGCCGGCCCAGGCCGCGTGGGTGACCGCTATCCCCGCCCCGGAAGCCGCGGACCGGGACGCCTCGACGTGGGCGGCTGCCACCTGCCAGTCGCCCCGGTCTGCCGGGACCATGGCGGCATGGGCGTGTGCGAAGGCAAGCGCCCATGCCCGGTCGTTGTCATGGGCCAGGGAAACGGCCAGCTCGGAGTGGGTGAGGGCGTCGTCCCAGGCGCCGAGGGAGTACTCGGTAGCGGAGAGGAAGGTCAGGCACTGGCCGGGGTAGCGCAGGCTCACCCCGGCCCGCAGCCGGGCCAGGCTCACCGAAAGGTCAGTCATAGCCCCGACCGGGTCATCGGTGATCGTTCGGCACCTCCCCCGGGTGACAAGGGCGCCGGTGTGCTCCAGCGGCACGTCGGCGGCCACGGCAGGAAGGGCGTCGAGCCGGGCCAGCCCTTCGGGACCGCGCCCGGCGAGGGTAAGAGTCAGGGCTACCGGCATCAGGGCCTGAAGGCGGGCGGTCAGATCCTCACCGCAGGCTTCGACGGCCCGCTCGCCCCAGGTGACGGCCTCCTCCAGCCGTCCGGCGGTGGAGAGGTAGGCGGACAGGGAGGTGGCCGCGGCCGCTCCCACCATCGGCTCGGTGCCGGGGTCGTGGGCCCCCCAGGCCTCGAGCAGGTGGGCCTCGGTCACCGCTCCCCGGCCGCAGAGCAGGTCGAGGTGGCCGAGCAAGGCGCTGCGCCTGGCGCTGGGACCGAACTGGGCCACCGCGGGCCACAGGGCCAGCACCCCGGGCACGTCGGCGCTGCCCAGCAGTTCAGCCACCGCATCGAGGAGCAGCCGCTCCTGGTTGGTGCGAGCCGTGCTGGCCGCCGATGCCTGGGCCAGCCACGCCGCCGCCTGGGCCGCCATGCCCTCCCGCGCCGCCTGCCGCGCCGCCTCTTCCAGGTCGCTGGCCAGGCTGTCATCGGGCCTGACGGCAGCGGCCACCCGGTGGATGAGGGCAGCGGGGGCGGGGACCAGGGTGGCCGCGACCCGGTGCAGCCGATGCCGCTCGGCCGGCCCAAGACTGTCTCTGACCGCGGCATGCACCAGCGGGTGGGCGAAAGCGATGTCAGCGGCTGAGGCAGCCCGCTCCTCGGTGACCAGGCCGGCGGCGACCGCCTCGTCCAGGGCGGTGAGCGGGTCGGCCAGCCCGGCCAGTGCGGCGGCGACGGCCAGCGGGCAGCGGCGGCCCAGGACGGCAGCGGCGGTGACCAGCCCCCGGGCCGGACCAGACAGGGCTCTCAGCCGCACGAGGACCACTGCGGCCAGTGCGCGGGGCGCCGGCAGATCACCGCCGACCCGCGCCAGGCCACCCGGGCCCAGCTCTTCGAGCAAGGCCCGGCAGTGCAGCGAGTTGCCGCCGGTGTGATCAAGGAGCTGAGCCGCCGCCCGGCCGGACAGGTCACCGACGCCGAGTGTCCGGGCCATGGCCACCAGCTCCTGGGCCTCCAAGCCATCCAGGCGCAGGCGGGTGGCCCGGTCGTCTCCGCCGGCGAAGCGGCTCCATGCCCCGCCCAGGCGGCCCAGCTCATCTGGGCGGGCCGACACCAGCCCCAGCACCCGGTCAGCCTGCATCCGCCGCAGGGCGAACAACAGGGCCTGGGCCGAGGGCTGATCGCTCCAGTGCAGGTCGTCAATCACCACGACCACGACCCTGTCGGCGCCTTGCAGGTCGCCGAGGACTTCCACCAGCTGCGCGCCGACGGCCAGCGGGTCAGCGTCTTTCCGCCGGGCCACACCGGCCCGCGGAGATCCGTTGGCGGGCGGCTGCCCGGTGCCAGCCAGGAGTTGGTCAACCACTCCCCAGGGCAGGAGCATTTCCGCCTCGTCGCCGCCGGCCCGCAATAGCCAAACGTCCCGCTGCTCGGAGACGAAGCGCGAGATCAGGCTGGACTTTCCGATCCCCGCCTCGCCCTCGACCAGCACGACCCGGGGTCGGCCGCCCCGCACAGCCTGCATCTCGGCGTCGAGAACGGCCAGCTCGCCCGTCCGGCCGACGAAATGGTCCACTTCAGCAGTGTGAACACCCTGAGCGCTTGACGCAAATGCCTGCGGTTCTGCGCGTCCTGCCCGGTTACGCGCTCGGCCGGGATGGACGGTCGGTGTTTCGCTCGGCGTGGCGCTGGGAGCGGGCACGGGTGCCGCAGTGGGGGTTGCACCATTGCTGGTTCGGGCGCCCGCGCAGGTACAGCTGGCCGCAGCCGGGCGCGTCGCATAGGGCGACGGCGGTGGCGTCCGGGCCGGTCAGCAGGTCGATGGCGGCGGCCGCGATATCGGCGCACAAGCGTGTAGCCTCGTCGGCTCAGGTGACCGGCCGGGTGAGATGCTGGCCGGGCCGGGCACCGAGCAGCCGGACGGTCGGGGCGGCGGCGGCCCGCTCGTTGATGGCATGGACGTCGGCGGCTGGCAGGGCGGTGCCGCCGGCGGCGGCGCGCAGCACGCCAAGCACGTGGTCGCGGGTGAACAGGAACCGCGTCACTAGGAGGGTGTCGACCTCGCCGGGGATGGCCACGCGGCCGCGTTGGTGATCCAGCCACGCGCGCAGGTCGGCGGGAGAAGTTATCAGCTCGGTGTAGCGCCAGCCACGCCGGCGGACGGTGTTGGCTACGTCGAGGGCCAGCCGGTCACCGAGCCAGCTCCACTGTGTCACCGTCATGCCAGGAAGCATAACTGACGGTTTATCGCTAGAAAACCGTGGTACATGCCTTGGCATGACCGCCAGCGACCGCGGATGGAACGCTCGCCTGGCCGTCACGGCATTGTGCTCGGTGCAGTTCGTCGACGTGCTGGGAGTGACCGTGGTGGTCAGCGCGTTGCCCAGGATGCTGGCCAGCCTGAGCGCACCGGCGTCGGCGGGCAGCCTGGTATCCGGCGGGTACGCCATATTCTTCGGCGGGCTGCTGATGCTGGGGGCGCGGCTGGGCGACCGGTTCGGTCACCGGCGCACCATCATGGCCAGCCTGACCGTCTTCGCCCTGGGGGCATTGCTGGGCGCGCTCGCCAGCTCGGTCCTGCTGCTGACCGCAGCCCGTTGCCTGCAGGGGGCGGCGGCGGCCGCATCCGTGCCCTCGGCGCTGCGGCTGCTGACCACCGTCACCCCCGAGGGCCCGCAACGGCGGCGGGCGATCGCGGCATGGAGTGCCGCGGGGGCCTCGGCAGGCGCCAGCGGCTTCGTGGTCGGCGGGATTGTCACGGACCTGGCCAGCTGGCGCCTGGTCTTCTGGGCCTACCTGCCGCTGGCCGCCGCGCTTGCGGCCGCCGTCGTGCGTTCTGTGCCCCGTGACCGCGGCCCGGGCCCGGCCGGGTCGCTGAACGCCGCCTCGGCCGCGATGTTCACCGCGGCCGTCGTGGCCGTCGTGGTCGGCACCACCGTGATCGTCCAGCCCGGCCAGCGGATCGCCGGCGCAGGCATCGCCCTGCTCGCCGTGCCGCTGGCGGCCGCGTTCATCAGCGCCGACCGGCGCGCCGCCGCGCCGTTGCTACCCGCAGCCGCGCTGCGGATACCGCCGCTGCGCCGGGGAGCCGCGGGCGCATTCCTCAACACCGCGGCCACCAGCTCGGCCATGACCCTGGCCACCTTGTACCTGCAAGACAGCCGGCACCGCAGCCCGCTCCAAGCCGCCGCCATGCTGGTGCCCTTCAGCCTCGCCGTGGTGGCCGGCTCGGCTGCTGCGCCGCGCGCGCTACACCGGATCGGGCCCCAGCCGGCGCTGGCAACCGGGCTGGCCGTGATCGCCGTAGCTGACGCCGCGCTGATTCCGGCCGCCGCGCACGGCTGGGCCCTGTCAGGCTGCGTCGCCCTGACAGGAGCCGGGCTCGGCCTGTCCTCCGTCGCCGCGACCACCCTGGGCACCACCGTCCCGGGCATGCTGCGCGGGACGGCATCAGGGATCATCAACACAGCCGCCCAGGTCGGCACCGCTGCCGGGATCGCCGTCCTGCTGCTGATCGCGGCCGCCACCACCGGCCTACCCGGGCCCGGCACCGGCGCCCCGGTCATCGCCTGGGTCATCGCCGCCGCCATCGCTGCCGCCGGAGCACTGGCACTCACCAGGTCACCGCAGCCAGATCCCGCAAACCACGCAGGCTCCGCCGGTCCTGCCATCGACGCCAAGCCCGATGCCGAAAACGCCGGTGCAAGCCCGCCGCGATGAAAGCGGCACCCGACCGCCCGTGCGTTTCCGCGGAAGCGCCTTGGGCCGGATTTCACCAGCCGCTTCGGCGCTCATCTGCCGCGCGGCGGCCGGTGTTGCCGCGGTACCCGGTTGACGGCATGGCGGGCTGGGACGATGCTGGCGGGTGTGTCCGGGACCGCTGATCATGTGCCGCGCAACCGCGCGGCGTGGGACCGGTGGGCGGCAGAATACGCGGGCCCGGGCTTGCGTAACTGGGCGGCGGCCGAGCCCAGCTGGGGCATCTGGGGGATCGCCGAGGCGCAGGCGGGCGTGCTGCCCGGTGACCTGGAGGGCCGGGACAGCATCGAGCTGGGCTGCGGCACCGGGTATTTGTCGGCGTGGCTGGCCCGCCGCGGCGCGCGGCCGGCCGGGCTGGACAACTCCGCGGCGCAGCTGGCCACCGCCCGCCAGCTGCAGGACCGTTTCGGGCTGCGGTTCCCGCTCATCCACGCCAGCGCCGAGCAGGCACCCTTCACCGACGGCCGCTTCGACCTGGCGATCTCGGAGTACGGCGCTAGCATCTGGTGCGATCCCTACGCGTGGATTCCCGAGGCGGCCCGGCTGCTGCGCCCCGGCGGCCAGCTGATCTTCCTGGTGAATTCGGTGCTGCTCATGCTCACCGTCCCGGACACCGAAGGCCTGCCCGCCACCGGGCGGCTGCTGCGGCCCTACTTTGGCATGCACCGGTTTGAATGGCCAGATGATGAGTCGGTGGAATTCCACCTTGGCCACGGCGACATGATCCGGCTGCTTCGCGGCTGCGGCCTGGAAGTCGAGGATCTCCTCGAGCTCCGGCCCGGGCCAGGCGCTACCACACGATATTTGCTGGCGACCTTGGAATGGGCCCGGCAATGGCCATGCGAAGAAGTCTGGAAGGCCCGCAAACTCCGCTGATTCCAGCTCCGCCCGGAAACCGGCATGCCGAACCCGGACATGGGCGGCACCATTGTGAATATCACCTGGACATACTCCCATGCTGCGAAGAAGACGGTCATGATGGTACTGGCGGCCCCGCGCCGGTCATGATGGCCGCGGGATGCTCGCTCCAGCAGGGCAAGCCATGATCCCAGCGGTAGGGGCGTCCAACTGTTTTAGCTGCCAAGCGCAGGGCGGCCCAGGCTGGCTAGTGCGTTGTTCAGCACCTCGCGGGTGACTTCGGGGTCGGGGCGGCCGTCCGGGCGGATGACGTGCATCCAGGTGCGCTCCTCCGCGATGTTGAAGCCGTATGTGGTGCCCTCGGGCAGCGCGCCGACGATCGCCCTGTGCAGCGGGGCATCCAGCCCCTGGCCTTCCGGTAGGAACACCGCGTTCTCGGAAGGGCCGCTCGCCGCCGCGTTCTTGGCCGCCAGGACGGCAGCCTCCACTGCGTCCAGGTCGGCCAGGCCCGCGAGTGCACGCGCGGGGACTGTTTCCCGCATGCGGATCATGGCCAGGAGCGCGTGCTCCACGCCGAGATGGGAATCGCCCATTTCAAGGGCGATCCTGGCCCCCCACACCTGCACATCGCCATTGCGTGCGGGGAACCGGGGAGCGGGCGGGCGCGAGTAGCCGGGACTGTCGAGGATGCCGAGCACCGCCTCCTCGGCGTGGCCGAGGTCCACCAGGGGTGAGATGACGTTCACGGGCCACCTGCCGTCGTGAAGCATCCCCAGGAACAGGTGCTCCGCCCCGCCGGCCGGGCTCCCGAGAGCCCGCGCGATCTCGGCGGCACGACCCATGATCAGGTAGTAATGCGGATTAGGCGACAGTACCCCGTCAAATACCCGTCCCATGGGCACATGATAAGCGCCAGCGTCACCTCCTACCTTCCCGAAGAGAAGAGAAGAATCGTGGTCACAGCGGCCCACGCGGACGGCCTCATCTGCCGCGATGATTGTCGATCAGCGCCGCAGAACTAGCCACTTCGGGCTGACCTCTCGCCATCGCCGCCGCCATGCCACCATGGGGTCATGGGTTCGCAGCGTTTCCGCGCCGTCATCGCCGCCGGACCCCGGGACAGCGCGGTGATCACGGTGCCGTTCGACCCAGATGAGGCATGGGGCGCTAAGGCCGACCACCCCGTCAGCGGCACGATCGGCGGCTGCCGGATCCGCACCAGGCTCGTGCAGGCCGGCCACGTATGGGTGCTGACCCTGGCCCCGAAGCGCCTGCTCGGCATCGGCATGGCAATCGGCGATCAGGTGACCGTCGAGCTGGCCCCGGAAGGTCCGCAGCGCGGCGATCTCGCCGACGATCTCGCCGCGGCGCTCGCGGCCAACCCGGCGGCGGGCGCATTCTTCGATACCCTGGCGCAGTTCTACCGCAAGGCCTACCTGCGCTGGATCGACGCGACCACTCGCCGGCCGGATCTGCGTGCGGCCCGCATTGCTGAGGTTGTCGGCCTGCTCGCGGCGGGGAACAAAGAGCGGCCACGATCGTGAGGGCAGGCTGCCCGGTGCGATCAGGGTGACCCCCCCGGAAATCACTTCTCCGCTGTCGCGGGTCGTGCCTACGATCCGGGGGGTGGTGACCGACAGGCGGGGGTGGGGCATCAAACTACTTCGGCGGACCCGACACGCCACGAAGTGGGCCCATCTTTTTCTTTGGAATGCTCACTGGCGTGAGGTAGCGAACGACAGCTAACGGCAGCGAACGGCCGGCTTGCGGTGGCCTGAGGATGAGCCCGTGATTCGCCGGCCCACTGAACGCAAGCGTTACCCATTCTGATGTACCGCCGAGAGAATGGTGGAACTCGCTAACCTGCTCGATTAGCTCCTCACGTCCCAGCCGGCTGTCGCGAGTCCAGAAGTTACAGCACGGCACGACCAGCACGGCAACCTTTCCCGCAGACTCGACAACGCTCCGGAGAGCTTGGTCAGGGTGCAGGCCGACGACCAGGTCGTAATAGTCCGCCATCGCCGGGGTATAAAGCCCGGCCCTGGCCGGCACCCCCCGCAGCGCCCAGCCGCGCGGATCTACTACCTCCGCCTCGAAGCCGAAGCGCTTGCGGAGTATCCGGGTCAGCATTCCCTGGCCGCCGGCTACATCCGCGACGTACCGCGCGCCCGGAAAGCGATCGGCTATGAAACGCGCGACCACCTCGAAGCGGGCCGGATCTCCGTGAAACCGGTGCCGGGTCATCACCCGGTCATTTCTGCCGCTGCCTGAGTCTGCGGTTCTTGATCCGGTTGCCGCAGCTAGCCATGTCGCACCAGGCGCCGGCCCGGCTGTGGGAGCGGTCGTAGAAAGCCCACAGGCAGTCGGGGTTGCCGCAGGCTTTCAGCCGCTGCCAGGTGCCGTCACGCTGCGCGTCGCGGATCGTCAGCAGCACGGTGAGGAGGGCGGCGTCGGGTCGCCCGGCGGGCTCGGGACCGAGGCTGACCTGTCCGTCCGGCCCGACCTGCAGCGAGGGCCGGGAGGCCTGTGCGGCGGCCTGCAGGGGCTGCAGATCGGCGGGTCCCGGCTGGGGTCCGCCGCTGTTGGCCACCAGGATGGCCCGGATGCCTTCGCGCACGGCGCGGGCGAGGTGCAGTTCGGCCGGGTCCGGGGCGCGCTCGGCGCTCCACAGGCCGGCATCGGTCAGCCAGTCGCGGGCGGCGCCGGGATCCAGCAGCAGGTCCGAGCCGTGGTCGCCGTCCCAGGTGTTGACGAACGACTGCACCAGCAGCAGCGGCATCGGGGCCGGCTTGGTCTCCTGGCCGGGCACCCATGACGGCATGGTCATGGCTCACATCCTACCACTCATGACCGCGTAAACGATTTGACTGGTCTCTTACTGACCTCTAAACTAGATTTAGTAGTCACCAACGAGGTGGTATGCCGTCAGCTCATCGGCGGCCTGACCGATCGGAGGTGCGCGTCATGGTGATCCTGCTCGGACTCGCCGCGGCCGTGCTCTACGGCAGCGGCGACTTCCTCGGCGGCATGGCGACCCGCAAAGCGCACGTGCTTGCGGTACTCACGGTGGCCAACACGGCCGCAGTGATCGTCGCGCTCGCCGCGGCGGCGATGTCGCCAGGCCATGCCAGCCTGGCGGGCCTGACCTGGGGGATCGGCGCCGGCCTGGCCGGAGGGCTCGGCCTGATCATCTTCTACATCGGCCTGGCGACCGGACCGATGAGCGTGGTCGCGCCGGTATCCGGACTCCTTTCCACGATCCTGCCGGTCGCGGTAGCGCTGGCCGAGGGCGAGCGGCCCGGGCCCGCCGTCTACGCGGGCGCGCTGCTCTGCCTGGTCGCGGTCGTGCTCGCCAGCTCAGCCGGCCACACCAGCGCAGCGCCCGGGCCCGGGCGGCCAGGACGAGGCCGCGCCATTGCCTACGGCATCGCCTCCGGTGCCTTGTTCGGCCTGTTCTTCCTCCTCATCCGCAATGCCGGGCAGTCCGGGACGTTCTGGCCCGTGGCAGCAGGACGGGCCGGCGAACTGGCCATCGTCCTGATCGCCGGGGTCGTGCTGCGCCGCGGCCTGCTGCCGCGCGGCACGAGCGTCCTGCCGCTGCTGGCGGCGGCGGGCGCGGGCGTGATCGATGTCGTCGCGAATATCTGCTACGTGGCGGCCACCAGGACCGGCATGTTCGGCCTGGCCGTCGTGCTGGCCTCGCTCTACCCCGGGGTCACCGTCCTGCTGGCCAGGGTGGTGCTCGGCGAACGGCTGCGCTGGGTACAGCGGGCCGGCCTCGCGCTCGCCGCGATCGGCATCCTGCTCGTCGCAGCGTAAGTCCGGCCAGCCGCCATGCCTGGCGGCGGCAAGCGTTTCCGTGTACTCAGTTACGAACGGACCTTCATGCGGCCCTTGCTGCCCGGGGATCCAACAGACTGAACGGCCATCGGCTTGGCGGAGGGGATCATGGGGTTGCTTGAGGAGAAGTGCGCGCTGATCACGGGGGGCACCACCGGCCTGGGCCTGGCCATCGCCGGGCGTTTCCGGCATGAGGGCGCACGGGTGGTGATCACCGGCCGCGATCACGATCTGGGCGGCCGCGCTGAGCAGGCGCTCGGACCCGGCGTCCGGTTCGTAACCGCGGACGCCGGGGACCCGGCCGCGGTCGCGTCGTCGGTGCGTGCCGCCGCGGATCACCTGGGCGGGCTGGACGTGCTGGTAAACAACGCGGGCGCAGGGGTTACCGCCCGGCTGATCGACACGCCGCTGGCCGACTATGACCGGGTGATGAATCTCAACGTCCGGGGCTATCTGCTGTACGCGCAGCAGGCCTACCCGTACCTGGCCCGGCGCCGCGGCTGCATGATCCACGTCGCCTCCGACGCGGGAATCTGGGGCGAGCAGGCCACCGGCCTGTACTCGGTGACCAAGGCCGCCGTGGTCATGCTGGGAAAGATGCTCGCGCTGGACGGCGGCCGGCACGGCGTGCGGTCTAACGTGCTGTGCCCGGGCGACATCTGGCCCGGGATGCGGCACATGGCCCCGCCCGGCGAGCAAGACCGGGACGAAAGCGGCGGCGAGTGGCCGGTGCCGCCGATCGGCCGGGTCGGCCAGGCCAGCGACGTGGCCGCCGCGGCGGTGTTCTACGCCAGCGGCGAGGCCGGGTTCATCACCGGGACCACGCTGCTGATCGACGGCGGGATGACGGCCGGCTACCTCCAGCGCGAACGCAATGGCCCGTGACCGCCGGCGAGCTAGCTCGCGGACGTAAGGGTGCGCAGCCTGCACAAGTCGGCAGAAAGCGTTAGTCTTCTGGTAACCAGGCCCGGGTGTCAGGAGAAGACTCGCTGTGAGCGTGACCGTTGGCACCCCAGCCCTGCTGCGGGAGCGCGCAGCTGAGGTGCTCCGCGGCAACGACGCGGGCGGCTGGACGAAGGCGTCACCGCATCTGTACCCGCACCAGTGGAGCTGGGACAGCGCTTTCAACGCCATCGGATGGGCGCACCTGGACGTCCGGCGGGCCATGGCGGAGCTCGAGGGGCTGTTCGCGGCGCAGTGGTCGACGGGCATGGTGCCGCACATCGTGTTCCGGGCGGGGCCGGACCAGCCTTACTTTCCCGGGCCGGAGCGGTGGGACTGCGCCATCGCGCCGGCGGCGCCAGCGCGCCCGGTACTGACGACCGGGATCTGCCAGCCGCCGGTGCATGCCCTGGCGCTGCAGCGGATCTGGCAGCTGACGCCGGAACCACAGCGGCCGGAGATCCGCGCGCGTCTGCAGGCGCTCTACCCGCGGCTGGTCAAATGGCATCGCTACCTCGCCACCCAGCGCGACCCCGAGGCATCGGGACTGGTCACTACCTACCACCCATGGGAGGGCACGGACAACTCCCCGCGCTGGGACCACGCGCTGGCGCGGATCGAGGTAGCCAAGCCCCGCCCGTACACCCGCCTGGACACCAGGCAGGTTCCAGATCCGTCGCAGCGGCCCACCAACTGGGACTACGACCGGTACCTGTGGCTGGTCGGCCTGCTGAGAAAATACCGGTACGACGACGCGGAGATCCACCGCCGGTACCCGTTCCTGATCAAGGACATGTTCTTCAGCGCCGTCCTGATCGCGGCGAACACCGCGCTGCTGGACCTGGCCGGCGTGGCCGGGGCCAGCGACGGGGACCGCGGGCAGCTGGCCCGCTGGCGGGACCGCGGCCGCGAGGGGCTGGCGGGCTGCTTCGACACTGAATCCGGTCTCTGCCTCGACTACGACGTCCGCAACGAGGAGCAGATCCGGCTCCGGACGTTCGCGGGTTTCGCACCGCTGTTCGCGGCGACCCCGGAGGCCGGCCAGCGCGAGGCCCAGATGCGGTTGCTGGACTCTGGGGACTTCTGCGGCGACCCGCGGCTGCGATGGCGCCTGCTGCCGAGCACGAGCCCGGCCGAGCCGGCGTTCGAGCCGCACAACTACTGGCGTGGCCCGGTCTGGCCGATCATCAACTGGCTGCTGTGGCGCTCGCTGCGCCTGCTCGGCTACTCCGATCGCGCGGACGAGCTCCGCCGCGATTCACTCGGCCAGCTCGCCGCGGCCGGGTACTTCGCCGAGTATTTCGAGCCGTTCACCGGCAAGCCGCTCGGCTCGCTGCAGCAGTCCTGGACGGCCGCTGTCACGCTGGACTGGACGGCCGCCGACTCGCTGGACTGGACGGCCGCCGATCACGGCAGCGAAGCAGCCTGACCTGCACTCCGGCACGGCTGGGGTGCTGCTCGGCTGCGCCGAAGCCGCGGCGGCCGGGCTCGGCACGGCGCAGGTCTCGGCCGGTGCTCGCGCCCGGCAGGGCGCCGCTGGAATCGCTGGCTGGCTGGCTGGCCAGGCTCCACGCCCTTCGCGCCGCTCCGCCCGTCCCGGCCAAGCCCGGCCCATCATGGCTCTGAGGCCACGACACTGGCCGATAAAGTCGCAGATCTACAATACTATGATCTTTAAAGTTGCATAAGATTGTCTTATGTCAAGCTCTGCCGTCGTCCTGGCTGTGCGCGCGGGCGAGGGTCAGCAGGTTTACACTGCTGCGGCGGCAGCGCAGGAGGCAGGCTCATAAGGTGAGCCGAGCTAGTGTAAAGATGCTTTAAGTTGCACAGGAGCGACCTTAGGGGATTCATGGCGACTACGAAGACCCCAGCGGCAGTAGCTAGTGCCCAGCGGCGTATCGGCGAGCAGCTAGCGACATGGCGGAAGCTGCGGCAGCTTACCGTCGCCCAGGTCGCTGATCGAGCCGGCATTTCGCGCTACACCGTCATGAGACTCGAGAACGGCGCAGGTGCCAGCATGGAAAACCTACTGCGGGTCGCCCGGGCGCTGGGCGTGCTTGACACGCTGGTAGCGGCGCTTGATCCTTATGCGACTGATTGGGGTCGGCTCCGATCGCAGGAGACACTGCCCGAGCGAGTGCGCCCGCCCAGGACCGGGCAAGCGTCATGAGCGGCGAGATTTCCGTCTATGTCGCGGTTAGCGATAGGAACCTGCTCGCGGGTCGGCTTTACCCCCACCGCCGCCGCGGGGTCGAGTCGGCGAGCTTCGTCTACGACGACAGATACCTAGCCGACCCGGGGGCTTATGCGCTGGACCCTGCGCTTCCTATGGTTACCGGCGCTCTGCAGACACCTCTCGGCCGTGCACTGTTCGGGGCGTTCACCGACTGTGCACCGGACCGCTGGGGTCGCACGCTGATCAGGCGAGCCGAAATCGCCCGCGCTAAGCTCGCCGGAACGGCCCCGCGCTCGATGAGCGAGGTGGACGTTCTACTCGGTGTGCGCGACGATCTGCGTCAGGGAGCGATGCGCTTCCGATTCGGCGAGGAGGGGCCTTTCCTTGCTGCCGAGGACTCGGGAGTGCCCGCCTTGACGGACCTTCCGAGGCTGCTGGAGATCGCTGAGCGCGCTGAATCGGACAGCGCTGGCTATGAAGATCTCAAACGCTTGCTGCGGGCAGGCAGCTCATTGGGCGGCGCGCGTCCGAAAGCGCATGTCGTAGATGGTGCTGGCCGCGTCGCCATTGCCAAGTTCCCAAGTGCGAGCTCAGACACCTGGAATGTCATGGGATGGGAAAAGGTGGCGCTCGACCTGGGACGCGACGCCGGGATCAAGGTTCCGGATTCCCAGCTGATCCGCGTCGGCGACCGCAACGTGCTCGTCGTGGACCGTTTTGACCGCCAGGGGGCCACCCGTATCGGGTACGCCAGCGCGATGACAATGCTTGAGGCTAGCGACGGCGACCAGCGCAGTTACCTGGAGATCGCAAGCGTGATCGAGGAACGTTCCGCTGCCGCGACTGCGGATCTACGCCAGCTCTGGCGGCGGATAGCCTTCTCGATCCTTATATCCAACACCGATGACCACCTCCGGAATCACGGGTTCTTGCACGAGCGGGGTGATTCCTGGGCGCTATCACCAGCATTCGACCTGAACCCCAATCCAGAGCCCGGCCCGAAGGAACTCAGTACCGCGATCGACTTCTCCGACACGCATGCGAGCATCGATACCCTGATGGACGTCGCCGACTACTTTCGCCTGAATGCCGGGGTAGCGACCGATGCGCTGAGGCAGGTCACCAGTGTGGTGGGACGCTGGCGGGCCGTCGCGGCCAGGCACGGACTGCAGCAGGCAGACATTGATGCCATGGAACCCGCGTTTGAACACGCTGAGCGCAAGCGGGCACAGGCTCTGGCAGCGAAACGACCCGGGTAACACCTTCCGTAATAAGCACGGCGACGCACGCGCTCACGTAGCCGCCTGCGCGCTTCGGTAGTCGTCGGCGCGTCCGGCTGACGCCCTCGCTACCTGCTTGACAGCGCTGCACGAGACTTCTACCGTTATGCCAACATCATAGGATAATGTCATGATGGAAGAAGGCTGATGTTCCGGTTCCGGCTCGACGGGTCCTCGGGCGTCCCGCCCTACCTGCAGCTCGTCCACCAGGTGCGGCAGTCGCTGCTGCTGGGCTACCTGGAGGAAGGGGACCGGCTGCCGACGGTCAAGGACGTGGCCGCCGACCTGGCCATCAACCCCAACACGGTCGTCAAGGCCTACCGGCAGCTCGAGCACGAAGGGCTGGCCGGCGGCCGGCCGGGCCAGGGCACGTTCATCACCGCCACCTCGTCCACGGCCCTGCCAGAGGAGCAGCAGGTCCTGCGCGCGTCGCTGGAGGAATGGCTCCGCGCCGCCGAAGAGGCCGGGCTCGATGAGGAGGCGGTCACGGCGCTGATCGCCGTAGCCCGCCAGGACATGAAGAAAGAGAAGGTCTGACGATGACTCAGAACGACACCGGCGGCAACATCCCGGCACTGCGGACCGACCGACTGGGCAGGCGCTACGGACGGGTGTGGGGGCTGCGCAACTGCACCCTTGAGGTGCCAGCCGGGGTGATAGCCGGACTGGTCGGCCCGAACGGCGCGGGCAAGACCACCCTGCTGGAAATGATCATCGGTCTGCTCCAGCCCACCGAAGGGCAGCTGTCGGTCTTCGGCGAGACCTCCCACGCGCCCATGGCGGCCAGGCTGGCGCAGGTCGGCTACGTCGCCCAGGACCATCCGCTGTACCGCGACTTCAGCGTCGGGGACATGTTCCACCTGGGCCGGGCGATGAACCCCAGCTGGGACCAGAAGCTGGCCCTAGCGCGGACGGACGCGCTGGACATCCCGCTCAAGCGCAAGGTCAAGAGCCTGTCCGGCGGGCAGCGGGCCCAGGTCTCGCTGACCATGGCGCTGGCCAAGCGCGCGCCGCTGCTCGTGCTCGACGAGCCGGTCTCCAGCCTGGATCCGGTCGCCCGGCTGGAGTTCATGCGCGAAGTGATGGCCGCGGCGGCCGGCACCGGCCTGACCGTCATCATCGCCTCGCACGTGGTCTCGGAGCTTGAACGGTTCTGCGACTGGCTGATCGTCCTCACCGGCGGCCATGTCCAGCTCGCTGGCCCGGCTGACAACCTGATCGCCGCGCACCGGCTGCTCACCGTCCCCCGCGCCACCACGGACGCTGAGCTTCCCGGGCTCCCCGTCCACCGCACCGACAGCGACCGGCACTCCAGCGTGCTGGTCCGCGCCGATCCCGGCCGGCGGGCGGTGCAGGAACGCCCTGGATGGCAGGCCGACCCGGTGGGCTTCGAACAGCTCGTCATGGCCTACCTGCAGCGCCCGTCCAAGTCGGCGGCACGAGACGATACCGCCCAGGCCGCAGCGCGGCCCGGGCCGAACACCAAGGCGGTAACACGATGATCTGGGTCAGCTGGCGGCAGCACCGCGGCCAGGCCATAGCCTGCCTGGCGGTACTGGCCGCACTCGCGGTCTACGCGATCCTGCTCGGCACCTCGATGCGCACGGCGTTCGGCCACGACGCCCTGACCGCGTGCCTGGCCCGCAGCCAGGGGACCGCCTGCCCGGCAGCGATCCAGGCCTTCACGAACAGGTTCGGCTCCGAGGTCAACATCGCGTTCTGGTCCGTGGTCCTGATCGTCCCCGGGCTGATCGGGGTCCTCGTCGGCGGGTCGCTGATCGCCCGGGAACTCGAATACGGCACCTGGCGACTGGCCTGGAGCCAGACCGTTCCCCGGGCCCGGTGGCTGGCCGTCAAGCTGGCCCTGGTCACCGGCGGGCTCATCGTCCTCGGCGCGGCCATGACCGGGGTGATCACCTGGTACCGCGCGCCCATGGACCGGCTCACCGGGCATCTTCAGCACAACATCTACGACTTCGAGGGCCTGGTCCTCACCGCCTACATCCTGTCTGCGTTCGGGTTCGCCGTGCTGGCCGGGCTGCTGCTGCGGCGCAGCATCCCGGCCATGGTTGCCGCGTTCATCCCGTGGCTGGCCATCCGGCTTGTGGTCGAGTTCGTTTTCCGCGACCACTTCCTGGCGCCGCTGACCACCACGGTGAACTGCACGCAAGTATGCGGTGAAGGCATCGGCTTCGTGCCGCAGGCAACGGGCCGCATCGGCGACCTGGTGCTGAGCATCAACGGCAACGTCGTCACCTACCAGCCCGCCGACCGGTTCTGGACCTTCCAGTTCATCGAGGCCGGCATCTTCGTGGCCCTCACCGCCGCCGCGCTTGGCGCCACGATCTGGCTGCTGCACCGCCGCGCCGCCTGACAGCCCCATCTCGCCGACGGCAGGTCCGGTGAATAGCGCACCAGCCTCTCTATCACGGCCGGCCGGTGCCGGGCACCTCGACCGGCAGGGCGAGGATCCCCCCTGTGCGCGGACCTGTGGCTAGGCGTTCGAGGTTGGCGGGGGCGCCGTCGGCCGTGTGCCACTCGGCGGTGCAGATGAACAGGATCCGCCGGTCCGGGCCGCCGAGCATCAGCGCGAACGGCGCCCGGTTCTCTTCGAGTTCGACGCGTTGCAGGACCTTGCCGCCCTCGGCGACCCGGGCGATCGAGAACCCGCCTGTGGACACCCACACAGCGCCTTCGGCGTCCATGCAGATGCCGTCCGGCCCTAGTCCCCCGGCGAATACCCGCCGCCCCGACAGCCCGCCATCGCCGTCGATGTCGAATGCGGTGAGTCGGCCCGCGAACGACTCGGAGATGATCAGCGTCCGGCCGTCCGGAGTGATGACCATGCCGTTGGGAAACTGGATGTCGTTGGCGACCTGGCGCAGTTGCCCGTCCGGCGTGACGAGCTTGATGTAGCCCGGCTTGGGCGGCGCACCGGCGACGAAGTCGAAGTCCGCGCCGTTGACGTAGGCGTTGCCGCGTGCGTCCACGACGATCTCGTTCGCCCGCTGCTCGGCGTGGACGGCCATCGACCCGTCAGCCTCCTGGCGCCGGATCTTGTCGCCCGTCGTCAGCAGCCTGCCGTCGGGCAGCCAGTCGATGCAGTACCCCATCGAGTGGCTGGCCGGGTCGCGGGTGAGCATGACCTCCGCCTTGCCGTCCATGTCAACCGCCATGACCTGCCGGTCGATCCAGTTGCAGAACCACAGCCTGCCCTCATGCCACCGCGGCGACTCAGGAATCCCCAGGCCACCGAGCAGCGCCATCAATTCAGGCATAACGCTCCTCTCCTCCTCCGGCCACGCCGGTCTCAGCCCGGCCCTCTACCCCCTACACGAACGGCCACGAGCCCGATCGACGCTGCAGGGCACGTCGGGAGCAAGTTTGTCGAGCCCGGCCGGCGCTGGAGGTAGGCGCTAGTGCCGGGCCGGATGTTCCGCGCCGCTCCTGACCACGCGCTGGGCCTGGCCGTTGTCAGTTTTGGAAAGTGGGGCGGATGGTGATGTCGCCGATCTCGACGTCGTCGGGCTGCTCGATCGCGAATGCGATGGCACGCGCCACGGCGTCGGGGCTTATGCCGAGCGCTGTCATTCTGCGCTGCGCCTGTTCGCGGATGTCGGGATCGTCGATGTAGTCGGCGAGTTCGGTACGCACATAGCCGGGCGAGATCGAGGTTGTGCGCAGGACGCCGTCGGTGGACTCCTGGCGTAGCGCTTCCAGTATCGTGCGGACCGCGTTCTTGGTGCCGGCATAGACCGCCTGGGTCGGGACGATCTTCAGACCCGAGGTCGACACGGTGGTCACGAAATGCCCGTGCCCCTGGCGGCGGAACACCGGCAGCGCGGCTGCGATCCCATGCAGCACGCTGCGCAGGTTGACGTCGATCATTGCGTCCCAGCTGTCGACGTCAAGCTCGGCCATCAGGCCGGTCCGGGCGATCCCGGCGTTACTCACCAGGACGTCAAGGCGCTCGAACCGCTCGACGGCCGTGCAGACCAGTTGCTCGAGGTCCGCGCGCCGGGTGACATCCACGGGCACGACCTCCGCGCGGCCGCCCGAGGCGCGGATTCGTTCGGCTAGTGCCTTGAGCCGGCCGGTGCGGCGGGCGCCGAGCACCACCGTCGCTCCCCTTGCAGCGAGCTCCAGCCCGGTCGCCTCCCCGATGCCGCTGCTCGCTCCGGTGATGGCGACGACCTTGCCGTTGACTCCGCCCATCGAGGTGCCTCCTGCTCTAAGCTGACAGTTGTCCGGTTACCGCCGTCCACTTTACCGGACAATTGTCCGTTCGCTCCGTTCGGCCGAAAGGGGGGTGTGTGCCCGCTCGTGCGCAACGCTCGGACGCGGTCGCCAACCGTGAGCGCATCGTCGGCGCCGCCCGCACGGCGCTGAGTGAATCCAACGGCGCGGTCGAGGACCTCAAGCTTCACCTGGTCGCAAAGGCCGCGGAAGTCGGGCAGGGCACGCTCTACCGGCACTTCCCGACCCGCGAGCATCTGCTAGCCGAGGTCTACCGGCAGGAGATGGGCGAGCTGGTCGACGCCGTGCCTGCACTGCTCGCCGAGCACCCGCCGCTGGACGCGCTGACCCGGTGGCTGGACCGGCTGATCGAGTACGCGCGGGTCAAGCGCGGGGTCATGGCGGCGATCGAGGCGTCGGCGTGGCAGGACCTGTACGCCGGCAACCACGGCCGACTCGATGAGGCTCTTACGAAACTGCTCGACCGGGGCAAGGCCGCAGGCGAGGTGCGCGATGAGATCGACGCTACCGATGTGATCCTGTTGCTCGGTGCGTTGTCGCGGCTACCCGCGACGGAGTGGGACGCCCGGGCGCGCACGCTGGTCTCGGTCATCGTCGACGGTCTACGCCGCCGCTGAGCCTCACTCTGGCGATCCGGCTGCGGTTCAGCCTAGCCCCAGGCGGCGGGCAAATGACGATATCTCGGACTGCATTCCCGCTAGTTCCGTCGAGCCGGGGCTGACGACCAGCCGGGTGACGCCCTGGCGGGCCCGGGCCTGCACTTCATCGGCCGTCATGTCGATCTGTCCCCAGCGGGTGTACTCGAGCGCCGCGGGATCGCGTCCGGCTGCGGCTGCTTCTGCCCGCATCACGGCGATCTGCTCGTCGCGCTGCTCCAGCGTCAGCCTGCCACCGGGGAAGTAGCCGTCGCCACGACGGCCCGCCCGCCGAGCAGCAGCCAGGCTCGATCCGCCGACATGGATCGGCAGGATGCGCCCGTCATGCGGCTTGGGGAAGCTGCAGGCTCCGGTGAGGGAGAAGAACTCGCCCCCGAAGCTGACGCCGGCCGCTTCCCCGCCCCACAGCAGCCGGAGCACCTCGATGGCCTCGTCGGCTCGCCGGCCCCGGGTTCCGAAGTCGACACCGGCCGCGGCGGCCTCGCCCGGCAGCGTGCCCAGGCCGACCGTCAGCAGGCTCATCCGGCCCCGGGACAGCAGGTCGATCGTCGCGAGCCGCTTGGCCAGCACGACCGGATGGTGGTACGGCAGCAGCAGCACCGCCGTGCCGAGCAGCAGCTCGCTGGTCACCGCCGCGACATACGCCAGGCATTCCAGCGGGTCGGCGACCGCCAGATCCGGCGGGAACGACATCGGGCCCGCCTTCGCTCCCGGATACAGCACGATGTGCTCGGGCAGGTAGAAGGACTGGAAACCGCACTCCTCGGCGTGCCGCGCCACCGCGGCCATCAGATCGGGATCGGCGCCGTAGTACGCCGTGTTGTAAGCCAGCCCGAACTTCACATCATCCCTGCCTTCCTGAGCGGCGCATGAGGGCGCAGCAGGGAGCCGCGAAGCTGCATGGCCTCCTCGAGCACGCGCAGCCTACTGCGGGACATCGCCCCTCTACCGGCCCGGCCCTGCGGCGCCGCCTGGCGGGTCCGGTGGGTTGGCGAAGGCCTGGCGGCTGTGGTGCAGGAGTTCGCGGAGAGCGGGGTTCTCTGTCGCGGTCCAGATCAGGGCCAGCACCGCGGGTGTCTGGATATCGTCGATGACCAGGGTCTTCAGCTGGGCGCCGTGGCTGGCGGCCATGGACGCCGACAGGATGGCGATGCCGAGCCCGCGGATGGCGAGATCGGCGACGGCGCCCGGCGCGCTGGCTTGCAGCGCAATGTCCGGCTGTATGCCCTGGGCTGTGCAGGCCTGGTCGAGCACGGTCCGGATCCCTGTCCCCGCGGGCATGCACACGATCGGGTACGCGGCGATGTCCGCCAGGGTGACCCGCTGCCGCCCGGTCAGGGGGTGGCCGGGCGGCAGGGCCGCTACGAGCCGTTCGCTGATGATCGGCAGCGCGCCTAGCCCTGGGGGCGGGGCGCCGGACGCTCCGATGAGGGCCAGGTCCGCCTCGCCGGCCCGGACGCGTTCGGTGAGCCGGTCGGAGTCGTCCTCGATCAGGGTGATCTCGACGCCGGGGTGGGCGCGGTGGAACGCGGCGAGGGCATTGAACAGCGGAGTGACGGTGCACGCGGTGACCATGCCGACCACGAGCCGGCCGCGGATCAGCCCGTTCACGGCGTCCACGGCCTGCCGGACGGCACCGGCGGATGCGAGTACGGCGCGGGCATGCGGCAGCGCCGCCGCTCCCGCGGCCGTCAGTATGGCCGTCCGGCCTGACCGGTCGATCAGGGTTGCGCCGAGATCCTGCTCGAGCTGCCGGATCTGGGCGCTGACCCCCGACTGGCTGATATGCACGCGCTGCGCCGCGCGGGTGAAGTTCGCTTCCTCGGCCACCGCGATGAAGTACTCCAGCTGCCTCATTTCCATATCCATAGATTCTAGTTGTAAGCAGAACCATCTGTTGGACTTATGACCCGAGGCCGGCCAGGGTTGAAAGTGTTCCAACTCGCTAACTGGAAGGATCCCTGTGCCGGACAACGACAGAGCCCTGAAGCCGGAAGACCTCACCCGATTGTTCGTCGAGCGCGCCAACGCGGGTGATGCGGCCGGCATCGCCGCGCTCTACGAAGAAAACGCCGTCATGGCCTACCCGCCGGGCAGCCAGACGGCCGGCCGCGATGCCATTCGCGCGCTGTGGGAAAAGGTTCTCGCGAACGCGCCGCACTTCGAGCAGGAGCCGCCGCTGCCGACCCTGATCAGCGGCGATATCGCACTCACGGCCACCCCGCCCAAAGACGGCGCGGGCGCCCGGGCGCAGGTAGCCCGCAGGCAGCCCGACGGCACCTGGCTGCGACTGCTCGACCAGCCCGAGTTCATCTCGCCCGCCCGCTGACCAGTGCTGCGCGGCTGATACCAATAGGGGCATGGCTGCCCGGCTGCTGCTCGTTCATAGTCCGCGGCGCATCTGGGCAGCCCGCGATCCTCATCGGGCATGGCGGGGCGGGGCCGCTGCTGGGGCCATGGCCGAGCTGATCCCGGATCCGGCTGCGCGGCGGCACTTCACGGCCGGCTGCCCCCGCTGCCGCTGGCCATGTTCGAGGAAGTACACCCGCCGCCGCCGAGGTGGCCCGATGCACCCGCTGCCTACCTGCAGCTGAGCGAGGCATATCAGGACCAGGCGGCCAGAGCACGGTAACTCAGCTGGCCGGTAGCAGAACGGATGAGCCACCACCTCGCGCCGCTGACCCACTCTGCCCCGGTCGCCGAGTCGCTGCACGGACTGCTCGGCCAGCTCCGATGAGCGTGTGTCGGCTGGGTACTAGTGACCAAGAATCGCTAGGCCGACGTGGTGATGAGCTCGTCGGTCACCCACCGTGCGACGTTGGCGGGGTAGGGCGCGGGCAGTCCAAGCACGACGTGCCCGAAGCCGGCCTCGATCGCTTCGCCGATCGCGTCCCGGGTGGTGCCGGGCTGGTCGTAGGAGACCTGCAGGTGGATCGAGCGGGTGACCGAGGCGGGGTCGCGGCCGATCTCGGTGCAGTAGCGGTCCAGCAGTGCGCTGCGAGCGATGACGTCGTCGATGTCGCCGCCAGGGATGTTCCATAGGTCGGCGTGCTCGGCGACCACGCGCAGCAGGGCGGCCGACCGGCCGCCGATCAGGATCGGCGGGTGGGGGCGCTGGACGGGTTTGGGGTTGCCGAACGCTCCGGTGAGGTGGACGTAGGTGCCATCGAAGTCGAACGGTTCGGCTGAAGTCCACAACCGCCGGATCACCGTGCACGCCTCGGCGAGGCTCGCCACGGAGTGGGCAAAGTCGTCGTACGGCAGGCCGTGTGCTGCATACTCGCGCCGAGCCAGCGGGTGGCTGGGGCGGGAGCCTGCGCCGATACCGAAGTCGAGCCGTCCGCCTGAGACGATATCGACGGTCGTGGCGATCTTGGCCAGCATCGCGGGCGGCCGGAAGCGGTTGCTGGTCACGAGCAGGCCGAGGCGCAGTCGCTGGGTCTGCGCGGCGAGCGCCGAGAGCAGTGTCCAGCCTTCGTAGATCGGTCCGTCCGGGTCGCCGCCGATCGGCATGAGGTGATCGAACAGCCACGCGTGCTCGATCTCAGGGATGGTGTCCGCCTCGCGCCAGACCCGCAGGATGTCGTGGTAGTCGACGTTCATCGGGGCGGTCGCGATCCCGAAACGAGGCCTGGTTACTTGCGGCATGGGTACCTTCGTCCTTTTCCACCCGAGTTTGCGATGCGGCTTGGTTCTGGCTGCCTGTTCTGGCATCCTGAACAAACGGAGCCTTGTTCCGCTAACCAGCATACGGAACATCGTTCCGTTTGCCAACTGGGGAGACGGAGTCAGAAGGCCACTACTTCAACGGCTAGGAGAGGATCTCATGGGGACCGCGACCGTCGTCGAGACGGCCCGCCGTGCGCTGGGGCCGGCCGGCGTTTTCCTGCCGTTTTCTCGCACTAGCGCCTCATCCGCCGATCAACAGCGCGAGGCGGTTCGCCGGCTCGAACGCGCCGGTTGCCGCGCCGTGTGGACCAACGAGGCCGTCGGCGGCAAGGACGCCCTCGTGCAGCTGGCCGTGCTGCTCGCGGCCACCGAGAGGATGGTGTTCGGCACGTCCATCGCCAACATCTGGGCCCGGGCACCGCAGACCGCGCACGGCGCGGCCGCGCTGCTTGCCCAGGCCTTTCCCGACCGGTTCGTGCTCGGGCTGGGTGTCGGCTATCCGCACCAGGCGGCCAGCGTGGGCCGGGAATTCGGCCGCCCGGTGGCCACGATGCGCGGCTACCTGGACCAGATGACCGCCCCGACGCAGCTGCCTGCCCCCGATGTGGCCTATCCGAAGATCATCGGCGCGAACGGCCCGAAGATGCTCGCGCTGTCCGGCGAGATCGCCGACGGGGCGATGCCCGCCATGGCGCCGCCCGAGCTTACCGCCCAGGCCAGGCAGCTACTCGGACCGGACAAGCTCCTGGTGGTCGGGCTGGCCGTCGTCGCGGACGCCGACGCCGGCCGGGCCAAGGCGACCGCGCGGCAGACGGTGGCCGGCCGGCTCGGTCAGCCGGGCACGTACGCGGCCACCGTAGCGCGGCTGGGCTACTCGGAGCGGGACATCACCGGGGTGAGCGACCGGCTGGTGGACGCGATCGTCGGGTACGGCGACGCGGCCAGGATCGCGGCCAAGGTGCGCGAGCACCTGGCGGCCGGCGCGGACCACGTGATGGTCATGCCGACCGGCACCGACTTCGCGGACGGCGTCGACCAGCTGGAACAGCTCGCCCCCGCGCTGGCCGGGCTCATCCCTAAAAGCCCCCTAAACGCCCTCTAAAAACCCGCTAACCTGGCCAGCGCGGTGAGATAGCTCGCCGACGCGATGTGCGCGCGCTCGATGCTCTGCCCCACCCCGGCCTTGTCCCGGTACCGGAACTGCGCAAGTCCCGGCTGCAGCCGGTCGCCGCCGGTCGGCAGCACATGCACCGTCACGTCGCCTGGCAGTGACGACATGTCCTCGTGGAACCGGTGCCGCCTGGCAATCTCGAACGCCACCAGCCCCACCTGCCAAGGCCGGGTCGGAACGGACAGTGGACTTTCGATCCGGCCCACCTGCAGCACGTAGACGGTGCTGGCGCCCAGGGCCACGGCCCGCCCGACCGGGATCGAGTCGACCAGGCCGCCGTCGAAGTAGTGCTGCCCGCCGATCTCGACCGGCGGCAGCAGCCCGGGCACCGCGCACGAGGCCATCACCGCGGGTACCACCGGCCCGCTGGCAAACCAGCGCGCGGTCGCGTTCTCGATGCTGGCCGCCACGCACTGGAAGGGCAGCTTGAGGTCGGCGAAGTCCTCCCCGGGCAGGACGCTCGCCAGCAGCCGGCTCAGCCGCTCCAGCGAGTGCAGGTGGGTCCCCGAACGCAGCAGCCGCACCGCCCGGCCCCACAGTCTCTCGCTGAAGGCCAGCCGCAGCTCGTCGCCTTCCCACATCTGCCGGAGCCGGACCGCCGCGCCGGGCGGGTCCGCCGCCACCAGCGCGCCGTTGATCGCGCCGATCGAGGTGCCCACGATGAGGTCGGGCCGGATGCCGGCCTCCGCCAGCGCCTGCAGCATGCCGACCTCGTGCGCGCCGAGCAGCCCCCCGCCGCCGAGCACGAACGCCGTCGTCATCCCCCCAGCCTAACCAGCCCTCGCGAGTCCCAGCGGCCACCGCGCCCCGGCGACCGGGTCCCCCGCACCCTCGCCCAGATCCGCCACACCCTCGCCCCGTTTACTTAACCGCCGCCCAGAACGCCTCTTCCGGTGGCTCAAAGAAACACGCCGACCGCGGGTGAAGCCCATCCGTAAAAATTCACCTCGCGGTGTTTGAATAAGCCGAATAAATGAGGCGTCCTAATCCGCTACTGTGTTGCCCGTGTTTACCGGAGATCACGGGAGCAAACCTATGGCTGAATCGGAAACGGTGAGTAATCACGGCGGGTCGTCGCGTATCCAGCGGTCATTCCTCGACCTGCAGGGTTGGCTACTCCAACAGCGTTTCTTTACCAGCACTTTGCTGCCTGCCATGCCGCGCCAGCTTCGCTGGGCACTACGCCGCGCGTACTTTGCGCCCGTGGACCTGATGGAGCGGTTCCGGGGTGACCACGACGCCATGGTGCCACCTTACGCCGAGCGCTTTACCGGATACACAGGGTACGACTACATTAAGAGCGGCCAGAGCCTCGTCCAGATGCTGGCCAGCTACGCGGGCCTGCAGGCCGACAGCACCATGCTCGATATCGGCTCGGGAATCGGGCGGCTCGCCGTTCCGCTGACCAGGCTGATCACCCCGCCCGGCTGCTATGACGGGCTCGAAATCGTCGAGCGCGGCGTGCGCTGGTGCTCGACCAAGATCACGCCCGGGTATCCGCATTTTCGGTTTACCCACGCCAATATCTTCAACGCCGAATACAACCCGGGCGGGACCGTCAAAGCCGCCGAGTATGTGCTGCCTTACAACGACGCCAGCTTCGACGTCGTATGCCTGTTCTCGGTCTTCACCCACATGCTCACCGCCGACGTGGAACGCTACGTCACCGAGATCAGCCGGGTCCTCCGGCCGGGCGGCCGGCTGGCGGCCACGTTTCTGATCATCAACGACGAGACCACGAAGTCGATGCAGGGCGGGAACGGCATCTACAACTTCGCCTACCACGAGGGCCCGCAGTGGCTGTTCGAGGAGGGCATGGCCTGCCCCGAATTGGCCGTCGGATATGAGGAGAAGTACGTACGGGACCTGTACGCCAGCAACGGCCTGGACGTGAGCGGCTTTTACCTCGGGCCGTGGAGTGGCCAGGCCGCCACGCCGGCCACCGCGCCCCACGGCCAGGACCTCGTCGTCGGCATCAGGCGGTAGCCGCGATTCGCGGGAACGCCCGGCTCCGGGGCTCAGCCGCGCCTGATGGTCAGGCCGAGCGAGGCGAACTGCTCGAACGGGCGGTGGTACCCGCGCTCGATGTGGTGGATGCCGCGCAGCACAGAAGGCCGGTCGGCCACGGAGGCGGCCAGCACGGCGGAGAACCCGGCGCGCACGTCCGGCATGGTGACGTCCGCACCCTGCAGCTTGGACACGC
>Ga0302308_10000516_pt1 | contig 33602 bp, 27 predicted proteins | sample III_Palsa_E3_3_FD_200531 | JGI IMG/M metagenome (GOLD analysis project Ga0302308, IMG submission 200531) | Peat permafrost microbial communities from Stordalen Mire near Abisko, Sweden - III_Palsa_E3_3 | ecosystem: Environmental > Terrestrial > Soil > Palsa > Peat permafrost | place: Sweden...
CAGCTGGGGCGCGAGAAGGATTCCGGCGTGCGCCGCCTGATCCAGGAGGGCCTGGCGATGGGCGACCTGGACGACAGCCTGCCGGCGCAGCGACGTCTGGCGGCGATCCAGGCGCTGTCCGGCAGCCTGAATCCGGATGTCTATAACCGACTGGTATCGCTGGCGGATCCTGCCTCGGATGCGGATCCCGCGGTGCGGGGCGCGGCAGCCAAGGCCATGACCCGCATCGAGAGCTGGCGCAGTTTCTACGGCGCCATCGAGACATTGTTCTTCGGCTTCAGCCTGGGCTCGGTGCTGGTGCTGTCGGCCATCGGCCTCGCCATCACCTTCGGCGTGATGGGGGTCATCAACATGGCGCATGGTGAACTCATGATGCTCGGCGCCTACACGGTCTACGTCATGCAGCTGATCATGCCGGGCCATCCCGGCGCCTCCACGGTCATCGCCGTGCCCGCGGCCTTCCTGGTCTCCGGCGCCGTCGGAGTGCTCATCGAGCGCGGCGTCGTGCGCTTCCTCTACGGCCGGCCCCTGGAAACGCTGCTGGCGACCTTCGGGGTAAGCCTGATCCTGCAGCAGGCGGCACGCGATGTGTTCACCGCCAACAACCGACCGGTCGAAAGCCCCAGCTGGATGTCGGGCCTGTGGCAGATCAACGGCGCGCTTTCGATCACCTACAACCGGCTGGTGATCGTGCTCTTCACGCTGGTCGTGTTCGGCGCGCTGCTGATGGTCCTGAAGCGCACGCGGCTGGGACTGGAGGTACGCGCGGTGGCACAGAATCGCGCCATGGCGCGTGCGATGGGTATCCGCAGCCAGTGGGTGGATGCCATGACATTCGGCCTAGGCTCCGGCATCGCCGGCATTGCGGGCGTGGCGTTGAGTCAGCTGACCAATGTCGGCCCCAACCTCGGCCAGTCCTACATCGTGGACTCCTTCATGGTCGTGGTCTTCGGCGGGGTTGGCAATCTTTGGGGCACGATGATCGGCGGGATGTCCCTGGGGATCATCAACAAGCTCCTGGAGCCGTATGCCGGCGCGGTACTGGGCAAGATCATCGTGCTGGTCGCCCTGATTCTCTTCATCCAGCGCCGTCCGCGGGGCATCTTCCCGCAGAAGGGCCGGGCGGCGGAGGCGTGATGTTGAATTCATCGCGCCCCATGCTGCTGTTGTCCGGGCTTGATCGGCACGGCAAGACGTTTCTCCTGGTGTTGGCGACGCTGGCAATTCTGGTACTGCTGCTCAACACAGCAGTACCAGCTTCTTCGGTACTGCACCTGTCCACCTACACCGTCGGCCTGCTCGGCAAATACATGTGCTACGCCATGCTCGCCATGGCGGTGGATCTGATCTGGGGTTACTGCGGCATCCTGAGCCTCGGTCATTCGGCGTTCTTCGCGCTGGGTGGCTACGCAATGGGCATGTACCTGATGCGCGAAATTGGAACGCGCGGGGTCTACGGTGACCCGGTATTGCCGGACTTCATGGTGTTCCTCAACTGGAAGACGCTGCCCTGGTACTGGCACGGCTTCAACATGTTCTGGTTCGCCGCGTCAATGGTGATGATCGTTCCGGGACTCCTGGCGCTGGTGTTCGGCTGGCTCGCGTTCCGCTCGCGGGTCACGGGGGTCTACCTGTCCATCATCACCCAGGCCCTCACCTACGCCCTGATGCTGGCCTTCTTCCGCAATGACATGGGATTCGGCGGCAACAACGGCTTCACCGACTTCAAGGACATCCTAGGGTTTGACCTGACGCGCGATGCCACGCATCTGACGCTGTTCCTCATCACGGCGGTGGCGCTCGGGCTCGCCTACGTGGTGTGCAGCTACATCGTGTCCTCGCGCGCCGGTCGGGTGATCAAGGCCATCCGCGACGCCGAGAGCCGGGCGCGGTTCATTGGCTTTCGCGTTGAGTCGTACAAGCTGTGGGTGTTCGTCTTCTCCGCGGTGCTGGCGGGAATTGCCGGCAGCCTCTACGTACCGCAGGTCGGCATCATCAATCCGAGCGAGTTCCAGCCGGTGAATTCGATCGAAGTGGTGATCTGGGTGGCGGTCGGCGGGCGTGGCACGCTCTACGGCGCGGTGGTCGGCGCCCTGCTGGTGAATCTCGCTCAGACCTACTTCACCAGCGCTTTCCCCGAACTATGGCTGTATGCACTCGGAGCGATGTTCGTGCTCGTGACGCTGTTCCTGCCGAAGGGCGTGATGGGATTGGCGGCGCAGCTGAAGCGCCGTCCGCAGCGACCTGCGGCGGGCGTGGCATGAGCGCCGGAGAGCAGCCATGAACATGCGCAGCAGCCTGCAACGCCTGAGCGGTCGTTCCCGAAGTGCCAAGCCGCCGCGGCCCCTGGTCATTGCGCCGGAGGATGTGCTGGCCGCCGGACCCGACGCCTCGCACGGGGTCATCCTGTATCTGGAAGAGATCACCGTCAGTTTCGACGGCTTCAAGGCGCTCAACGACCTGACCCTCTACGTCCAGGCGGGCGAGTTACGCTGCATCATCGGTCCGAATGGTGCGGGCAAGACCACCATGATGGATGTCATCACCGGCAAGACACGACCGGATGGCGGCTCGGCATGGTTTGGCCAGAGCATCGATCTGCTGGCGCACACCGAACCGGAAATCGCGCAGGCCGGCATCGGCCGCAAGTTCCAGAAGCCCACGGTATTCGAACATCACTCGGTGTTCGAAAACCTGGAGCTGGCGATGGCCGGTGACAAGGCGGTCTGGCTGGCGCTGGTCGCGCGACTGACCGGTGAACAACGGGACCATCTTGATAACGTGCTCGAAGTGATCGGACTCAGTGCACGCCGGTTCGAGCGCGCGGGTGCCCTGTCACATGGACAAAAGCAGTGGCTGGAGATCGGGATGCTGCTGATGCAGGACCCCCGGCTGCTGCTGGTGGATGAACCGGTGGCCGGAATGACGCCCCAGGAAACCGAACGTACGGCAGAGCTGCTGCTCTCGCTCGCCGGTAAGCACTCGGTGGTGGTGGTGGAGCACGACATGAATTTCGTCCGCTCGATTGCGCGCACGGTGACCGTGCTGCACGAAGGCCATGTGCTGGCCGAGGGCACCATGGACGAGGTTCAGGCAAACCAGAAAGTCGTCGAAGTCTATTTGGGCGAGTGACAGCCGAATGCTCAACATTACGAATCTGAACCAGTACTACGGCGGCAGCCATACGTTGTGGGACCTGAGTCTCGCCGTGCCGAAGGGTTCCTGCACCTGTCTCATGGGCCGCAACGGCATGGGCAAGACCACGCTGCTGAAATGCATCATGGGTCTTTTGCCGTTGGCGAGCGGAGAGGTGATCTTCAAGGGCGAGAACATCCGGCCGCTGCCCGTCCACAGCCGTGCGCGCCTGGGGATAGGTTTTGTGCCGCAGGGGCGGGAGATCTTTTCCCAACTAACGGTCGAGGAGAATCTGAAAGTCGGCCTTCCGGCCCGCGCCGACCGGAAGAAAGTGGTGCCGGAGCACATATATGACATGTTCCCCGTGCTCAAGAAGATGTTACATCGGCGCGGCGGGGACCTCTCCGGCGGGCAGCAGCAGCAGCTGGCGATCGGGCGGGCACTGGTCATCGAGCCGACGATGCTGATCCTGGACGAGCCGACCGAGGGCATCCAGCCGAACATTGTTCACGAAATCGGCGATGTCATCATCAACCTGCGCAAGGCCGGCCTGACAGTATTGCTGGTGGAGCAAAAACTCCCTATTGCACGGCGGGTTGCGGATCAATTCCACATGTTGGACAAGGGTCGCCTAATGGTCTCCGGGGCCATCAGTGAGCTGACCGATGACCTGGTGCACAAGCACCTGACCGTCTGAACGCGACATATGACGGCGCGTCGCGCCGGTACGAATTGTGACCGTCCGGGCAATTCAGCCGCACTGCCGGGGCGGTGATACTGGATAATGCGCGTCCGGATTTCTGCAAGGCTGAGGTCGTGGCGTGAGAGCGGCAGAATATGCAACGTTGCTGCTGATTGGCGTTTCGCTGTGGCCCGCGATCCAGGCGACTGCGGCAACGCCGGATATCCGCCAGCTGATCGAACGCGCCGAGCAGGAAGGTTTCACGGATCCTGAGGCGCAGAACCATGATGCCCGCGCGGCGCTCGATGCGCTGCAGCGCAGCCCGAATGCGGATCTGGAAATCCGCACGCGACTGATCCTGTGCGAGTACGACTCGGAGCGCAATCTGCACGCCGCCGAGGACCAGGCGCAGCGCTCGCTGGAACTGTTGCCCCAGGCGCATGATGCGGGCCTGCGCGCCGGCGTGCTGACCTGTCAGGGTGAAACGCGGGAGACTGCCGGTGACAATGCCGAGGCATTGCGACTCTATACGCTGGCCGTGGCTGCGGCGACGACGACTCGCGATGACACCAAGCTCGCCGCGGCGTTGTATGCGCGCGGCTATCTCCTGGGTCTGCAGGGTGAATATGCTGCGGGCCTGATCGATCTGCGCCGCTCACAGGTCCTTTATGACCGGCTCGGCCGCCAGTACGATGCGCTGTCCTGCCGTGACAGCATCGCCACGCTCTACAGCCGCATGGGTGATCACGCCGAAGCCGCGCATCTGTATGCCGAGGTGCTGCGCATGCAGCGCCAGGCCGGCATGGTGCGCGAGGAGGCGGTCACGCTGCATAACCTCGCACGCTCCTACGAGGACTCCCGGCAGTGGAACCTCGCTGAAGCCGATTTCAGCCAGGCGCTCGAGCTGGCCCAGAGGCTCAAGTACCCGCGCGTTGAGGCCTACGCCCTGCGCGGCCTGGCCGCCGTGAAAGATGCGCGGCATGACACCGCGGGGGCGTTGACGGAGCTCGCCCGCGCTGCCGTGCTGCAGCGGGACACGCCGGATGCGCGCCTTGGCGCGCAGATCAACCTTGAGAAGGGACGGGCGCTGCATAGTGCGGGGCGGCTTCTCGAGAGCGCGGTCGTTCTGCAGCAGGCGCGCGTGGTCTTCAAGTCCGCACTGTCCGCGTCGGAACTGGTGGACGCAGACAGTGAACTGGCCGGTGTCGAGGCCGACATGGGCGAATGGCGCGCGGCCTACGCCGATGAGGCCGAGGCAGCACGGCAGCAGGAGCAGCTGCTGTCGCGCCACCTTGACCAGCGCTTCGCGATCCTGAAGGTCCAATACGATACCGCTGCGCAGGAGCAGGAGAATCGCGCGCTGCTGCGCATGAACAATGCCACCAATATTGCGCTCGCGCAGTCCCGCCGCGTGCGGCAGCTGCAGGGCGTGGTGATCGGTCTGGGCATGGCCCTGGCCGCGGTGCTGATCTGGCTCGTCATCCTCAATCGGGGACGGGCACGACGCATGGGGAGTCTGGCGATGACTGACGAACTGACCAAGTCTCCAAACCGCCGCGCGGTGCTCGCGCGATTGAGTGAATTACTCAGGGGCCCCGAACCGGCGCCCTGCGCGATCCTCATCATGGACATCGATTTCTTCAAGCGCGTCAATGATCAGCACGGCCACGCGGCGGGCGATGAAGTGCTGAAGCTGGTGGCCGAGGCGGTACGCAGCGTGGTGCCGGCGCCGGCGTTCTTCGGCCGGCTCGGCGGCGAGGAGTTCCTGATCGTTCTGCCGGATGCAGACCTTGCCGGCGCACGCAGGTTTGCCGAAGGTCTGCGCCAGAGCGTGGCGGACATCAACACCCGTGCCGTGATTCCCGGACATGGCGGCGTCACCACCAGTGTCGGACTGACGGTATCGCGGCCCGGTGCGGACGATCTGGGAATCGTGCTGGCGCGCGCCGACACGGCGCTGTATGCGGCCAAGCGCTCCGGCCGCAACTGCGTGCGTATCGAGCCGGCCCCGGATGACCCGCACCAGGATGCACCCGGACCCGGGGTACTGGAGGAAACCGTGGTGCTCGACAGCCCCGATTCCGGGCGGACCCATCACTGAAAGCTGCGCGCACTCGCGACCGCGAGGGCCCAGCGCTGTAACTTCGATGCCGCCGCATCGCGGCTCATGTGCGGCAGATAGGTCGGGCCGGCCTGCCAGTCCGCCGCAACCTGCACCTGCGACCACAAGCCCACGCCGACCGCAGCCAGGGCGGCAGCGCCCAGGGCCGTGCTTTCGGTCTGCTGCGCACATACGACCGGTGCACCGAGCAGGTCGGCCTGAAACTGCATCAGAAGGGCATTGCGGCTGCCGCCGCCATCGACCCGCAATTCGCGCACGCCGTGCCCCGAATCAGCCTGCATGGCGTTGAGCACATCCGTGCTTTGAAACGCGATCGCTTCGAGCGCGGCCCGTGCGATGTGCGCCGCTGTGGTCCCGCGTGTCAGCCCCACCAGTGCCCCGCGGGTCTGCGGATCCCAGTAGGGCGCACCCAGGCCGGTGAAGGCCGGCACGAAATGCACCCCGTCGCAGTCCGGGACCGTAAGTGCCAGCGCTTCCACGTCCCCTGAATCGGCTATCACGCCAAGCCCGTCGCGCAGCCATTGCACGGCGGCGCCGCCGACGAAGACGCTGCCTTCGAGCGCGTATTGCGTCACGCCGGATCCCAGCCGCCAGGCGACCGTGGCGAGCAGATGGTGGGCGGATTGCATGACCGCCGATCCGGTGTTCATCAGCAGGAAGCAGCCGGTGCCGTAGGTGTTCTTTGCCATCCCCGGATTGAGGCAGGCCTGCCCGAACAACGCAGCCTGCTGGTCGCCGGCGATGCCGGTGATGGGCACCGGAGTGCCGTCCAGGTCCGCTACCAGTTTTTCATCGGCGGGTGAGAAGGAGCACGGCAACACCCGTGGCAGGCAGGAGCGCGGTATATCAAACAATGCCAGCAGCTCATCGTCCCAGTCGCCGGTGTGGATATTGAAGAGCATCGTGCGGCTGGCGTTGCTGATGTCGGTGACATGGGCGCGGCCCCCGGTCAGGTTCCAGATCAGCCAGCTGTCGATGGTGCCGAAGGCCAGGTCGCCGCGCGCGGCACGGGCACGCGCACCCGGCACATGCTGCAGCAGCCACTCCAGTTTGGTGGCGGAAAAATAGCTGTCGGGCAGCAGCCCGGTGCGCGCACTGATCAGGGGCCCGCGACCTGCCGCGAGCAGCGCGGCACAACGCTCGGCCGTGCGTCGATCCTGCCAGACGATGGCGGGACCTGCCGGTTGCCCGCTGTGGCGGTCCCACACGAGGGTGGTCTCGCGCTGATTGGTGATGCCGATTGCTGCGAGGTCACGGGCAGTGATGCGGGCCTCGGCGAGCGCTTCGGTGATGGTCGCACGCTGCGTGGCCCAGATCAGCGCGGGGTCGTGCTCGACCCACCCGGGGTGGGGATAGGCCTGCGGATGTTCGCGCTGGCCGAGACCCGCGATGGCGCGTGTCTGATCGAACACGATGGCGCGCGAGCTGGTCGTGCCCTGGTCGATCGCAAGCACGTAACGGTGCCCGCTCACCCCAGTCCCCGGCCGGCGAGCCAGGCGTCGAGTGCCGCCTCGCTGGCCGGTGGCAGATGCAGTCCGAGCTTGCTTCGGCGCCAGAGAATATCGCGGGCGGTGAGTGCCCATTCATAGCCGCACAGGTAATCGATCTCGCGTTCATACAGGCCAGGCAACACTTCCTCACCCATCATCGGCAAGTTGCGCGCTGCCCCGATCAGTTTGTCGATCCGCGTGCCGTAGGCACGGGCATAGCGTTCACGCACCGCGGTCGGCAGCCACGGGAACCGCCGCGCCAGGGCGCGCAGGAATACCGCCAGGCTCGCACCCGGCAGATCCCCGCCCGGCAGCACGGCAAGCTGTGTCCAGGGCGCCGCTTCGATCTTCAGCACTTCGCACAGCCGGTCGACAGCCTCTTCGGAAAGACGCCGGAAAGTGGTGATCTTGCCGCCAAAGACATTCAGGATCGGCGCCCCTTGGGTGTCGAGCTCCAGCGCGTAGTCGCGCGTGACTTTGGCCGGGTCCGCCGACTCATCCTCCAGCAGCGGCCGCACTCCGGCGAAGCTGTGGACCACATCGCGCGCGCTGATCTGCCGGGTGAAATAGCGATTCACGGTGGCGCACAGATAGTCGACCTCGGGCGCGCTGATTTGCAGGTCCTGCGGCTGGCCGTGGTATTCCACGTCGGTCGTGCCGATCAAGGTGAATTCCCGCTCGTACGGCATTGCGAACACGACGCGACGATCGGTGTTCTGGAAAATGTAGGCAAAGCGATGCCGGAAGATCTGCGGCACGATGATGTGGCTGCCCTTGATCAGTCGTACGGTGCGGTGGGCACTCAGGCTGGTGCGCTCGTGCAGGAACGTTGCAACCCACGGACCCGCGGCATTGACCAGGGCGCGGGCGTGCACCGTCGCGGCCGCTCCGCCGCCGGCGGTGGGAATGAGGCTGATCCGCCAGCCATCGGCCCGACGCTCTGCGTGTTCGCAGCGCACGCGCGTCAGCACGGTCGCGCCATGTTCGGCGGCGTCGCGGGCGTTCAGGGCCACCAGCCGCGCATCGTCGGTCCAGGCGTCGGAGTAGATGAACCCTTTGCGAAAGCGCGGATCCAGTGCGGATCCGGCCGGATGGCGGTGCAGATCCAGTGACTTCGAGGCGGCGAGCCGTTTGCGCGGCGCGAGGTGGTCGTACAGGAACAGCCCGGCGCGGATTTCAAACATCGGGCGCAGGTGCGCGTCGTGCGGCATCACGAAACGCAGCGGGCGGATCAGGTGCGGGGCGCTCGCCAGCAGCACCTCGCGCTCCTGCAGTGCCTTGCGGACCAGCTTGAAATGCCACTGCTCGAGGTAGCGCAGGCCACCATGGATGAGCTTGGTGCTGGCCGACGAGGTATGCGCGGCCAGGTCGTCCTGTTCGCACAGCATGACCGATAATCCGCGACCGGCCGCATCACGCGCGATGCCGCAGCCATTGATGCCGCCGCCCACCACCAGCAGGTCACAGGACTTCTCCGTACCGGAATTGATCGGCATATGCAGCATCTTGCCACGTGCGCCTGTTCGGTCCAATGTGCGCGCCGTGAAAGCCTATCTCGAAGTCCGTCTGCAACGGATCCACGTGTCGCGCGGGGACCGAACGGTCCTGCGCGCCATCGACTGGCACATCCGGCCCGGCCAGCACTGGGTGCTCGTCGGCGCCAACGGTGCCGGCAAGACTCAGCTGTTGAAGCTCATCGCGGGCGCCGTCTGGCCCGCCCCGGAACTGCGCCCGCTGCGCCGCTACCGCTGGGGCGCACAGCTGCGCACCAGTCCCTACGAAGCACAGGATGAAATCGCCTATGTCGGTCCGGAACGCCAGGATCGTTACGAGCGCTACGGCTGGAACCATACCGTGGAGCAGATCATCGGTACCGGCATCCATCGCACCGACATTCCGTTGCAGGATCTCAGCGACGCCGACCGGCGCACCATCGGCGCACTCGCGCGCCGTCTGGAAATCACGGCGCTCCTGGCGCGGCGCTTTCTGACGCTGTCCTATGGCGAGCGGCGGCTGGTGCTGCTGGCGCGTGCCCTGGCGAGCCGGCCGCGACTGCTGCTGATGGATGAACTGCTGAACGGACTGGATGCCGCGCGACACGCGAACGCACTGCGGTTCCTTGCCGCCATGCGCCGTTCACGGCTGCCGTGGATCCTGTCCGTGCATCGCCCGCAGGACGTGCCGGCGAGCGCCACCCATGCGCTGATCCTGGAAGCGGGCCGCATTGCCTATCGCGGCCCGATCGCCCGGGCGATGCTCGCCAAGTGGTTCGCCCGCGCCGCGGGCCTGCCGCTCGCGGCGGCCACGGATCGCGCCGGAAAGCGGCGCAAAGGCACTGCGCGGCGCGGCGCCACGCGGCCGCGCATGCTGGTACGCCTCGACCACGCGGACGTCTACCTGGATGAGCATCGCGCACTCAGCGGCATCACGCTGACGGTGCATCAGGGCGAGTGCTGGGTGGTGCACGGGCACAATGGCTCGGGCAAATCGACTTTCATCCGCACGCTCTATGGCGATCACGGCGTGGCTGCGGGCGGTCGCATCGAGCGCGCCGGCATCGTCCCGGGGGTGCCGCTGGAGATATTCAAGCTCCGGGTGGGACTGGTCGCGCCGCACCTGCAGGCCGATCAGCCACGCGGGCTGACCGTCGCCGCAGTGGTGCAGTCCGGACTCCATGCGAGCATCGGCCTGGTGGCCGCGCCCAGCACTGCCGACCGCGCGGCGGCGCGCGCCGCACTGCGCTTCTTCGGCATGGACGCACTTGCGGACCGGCGCCTCGAGGAGCTTTCATATGGGCAGATGCGGCGTGTGCTGTTCGCGCGCGCCTGGGCAGGCACGCCGCCGCTGCTACTGCTGGATGAGCCGTACTCCGGGGTGGATGCATCGACCCGTATTGCCCTGATGCGCCATCTGGAGGAGCTCATCGCCGCGGGGACCACCGTGGTCATTGCCACCCATAATCGGGAGGAGTGGCCGGCCGGAACGACGCACGAGCTGGCGCTGTCCAAGGGCAGCCCGGTATGGTGTGGCCCCGTACGATGAGTTCAGCAATGCAAATTCCAGCGCCCGCCCGGGCGCCTTCGCTGCGTGCCCTGTTCGTGGTGTCGATGATCGACGTGCTGGGCTTTGGCGTGCTGATTCCCCTGGTGCCGTACATGGCGCATCGATTCGGGGCGGGCCCCAGCGTGACCACGGCCATCCTCGGCAGCTACTCCCTGTGCCAGCTGCTTGCCGCACCCGTATGGGGACGGCTGAGCGATCGTTATGGTCGGCGGCCGATCCTCATGAGCAGCCTCCTCGGGGCGTGCCTGTCGTATGTGATATTGGGGTTCGCCGACAGCTTGTGGATGTTGCTGGCGGCACGCATGCTGGCGGGCTTCATGGCGGGCAATCTGGCCGCCGCCTTTGCCTATGCCTCGGATGTGAGTTCGCCCGCGACGCGGGCGAAGTCGATGGGCATGGTGGGCGCGGCCATCGGTATCGGCTTCATGCTGGGAATGCCGATCGGCGGTGTCCTGGCGGGCAACCAGGCGCAGAGCGCGAATTTCCACTGGCCGGCGGTGGCTTCGGCGAGCTTGAGTCTGTTCGCGCTGGCGCTGGTGAAGTTCCGGCTGCCGGAGAGTCGCGGGCGTCAGACGGAAGCTGCGCCGACACCGAGTTTGCACCAAGGTCCACTCGCGCTGCTGCGGCAGCGACCCGGGCTGCTGCTGGTCGCTTCGGCCGCGCTGCTGGTCACCACGGCGCAGGGCATTCTGGAGTCGATTTTCGCGATCTGGGCCCTGAACCGCTTCGGTGCGGGTCCGCGTACCGTCGGCTTTGCGCTGTTCGGTGCGGCGCTGGCGGCGGTGATCATGCAGGGCGGGCTGGTGCGGGTCCTGGTCCCGCGCATCGGTGAACGCCGCCTGGCGCAGGCGGGCGTGCTGGCCTACATCGTAGGACTGCTGCTCGTGGCGCTGGCCGGCAACAGCCTGATGGCTGCGGCATTGGGGCTGCTGTTCTGCGGCGCCGGTATGGGCGCCTTCAGTCCCAGTGCCTCCGCACTCGCATCGCGCCAGTCGCATGGTGGAAATCGCGGTGCCGTGATGGGCACTTACCAGGCGGCGACCAGTCTTGCGCGCGTGATCGGCCCCTTTGTCGCAGGCCCTGTCTACGCCTTCTGGGGCGCGAACTCGCCCTTCATCGCGGCCGCATGCATCACCGCGCCCGCGGCGTTGCTGATCTGGCGTGCCAAACCTACAGACTGATCTGGGTTTCGAAGATCGCGGTCGCCTGGCCCACGATCCACACTCCCACCACGGCCTCGTCCTTGAACTCCAGTTCGATCTCGACGCGGCCGGGACGATTCACGTGGTGACCCTGCGCGCCGGCGAAGTGCACCCGTTCGGCCGTCGGCCCGAGCAAGCGGTGGCGCGCGAGGTAGACGCCCAGCATGCCGTGCGCGTTGCCGCTCACCGGATCCTCCGCGATGCCCAATGCCGGACAGAACATCCGTGACTCGGTGAGCACTTCGGGCAGTTCCGGTGCGAGCGTGAACACGAAGAAACCCTGGGCGCCGAGCTGGGCCGACAGCGTCGTCAGCCGCGAGACATCCGGCTTCAACTGCCGCAGTTGCTCCGCGCCGCGCACGCCCACCATGAGACGGGTGCTGCTCGCGCCCACGACCTGCACCGGGCAATGCAGGTCCAGGTCATGCGACGCCAGCGCCAGGGCATCCATGACCGCCAGCCGCTCGCGATCGTTGATTTCGCGCCCCAGCACCGGCGGGCTTTGCCGTATCGCGATACGGCGTTGCGCATCATTGCCGCGGATGTCCACCTCGACGATCCCGGCACGGGACTTCTGGCGCACCCGCCGTGCGCCGTGGGCGGCGGCGGCGGACAGCACGTAATGGGCCGCGACGCTCGCATGCCCCACGAACGGCGCCTCGGTGCGCGGCGTGAAGAACCTGACCCGCAGGTCGTGGTCGCTACCATCGGCTTTCAGAACGAAGGCGGTGTCGGCGTTGTTGAGTTCGCGTGCGATCGCCAGCATCTCGGCGTCGGTGAGTGTGTCGGCTTCCAGTACTACGCCAGCGGGGTTGCCAGTGAATTTGATGCGGGTGAAGGCGTCAACCTGATGGACCTGAATGGTACGCGGCATGCTTCGGCTGCTCCTGTTAGCGCAGGGCATGGTTTGCGGGGCTGGCGCGCATTGTATGCCCTTCCTGCGCAAATCCGTGCTTGCAAAGGGCCTCACAGTCACTAACATACGTACCTTAGAACCTTGGGGTGGCTTTTTCGAAAGCCTGAGACGCAGGATGGTCCTGCGAACCCGTTGAACCTGATCCGGATAATGCCGGCGTAGGGAGCAGGTGTGAACATTCGCGCATCAGCCGCATTTGTTGCGTTTTTCCTCACTATTGCGCTGCTCGGAAGGTCCGCGCACGCCGCTGATTCGACCGCGACCGCCGACGGTCTGCAGGAGGTGGTCGTTTCCGCGACGCTGCTGCGGGACGAGCCGGTCCAGTCGGTACCCGCCAGCATCACGGTCCTTGACTCCGCAACACTCAAGGCGATCGGCGAGCAGCATTTCGAGGACGTCATCGGCATGGTGCCGAACCTGAACTGGTCCGGCGACACCAATCGACCCCGGTACTTCCAGATCCGGGGCATCGGCGAGCTCGATGAGTACCAGGGCGCCCCGAATCCTTCAGTGGGCTTCCTGATCGATGACATCGACTTCAGCGGCATCGGCACCGTTGGCACGCTGTTCGACATGGATCACATCGAAGTATTGCGCGGCCCGCAGGGGACACGCTACGGAGCCAATGCGCTGGGCGGACTGATCGCCATGCAAAGCGCGGCGCCGGCCGATGAATTCGGCGCCCGCGTTGAGCTCAGCGGCGGCGACTACGACACCCGGTCGTACGGCGCGATGGTCACCGGACCGGTCAGCGCCCTGGACTCCTCATTCAGGATCGCGGTCCAGCAGTATTCGAGCGACGGGTTCTATCGCAATGAATACCTCGGCCGTGACAGCACCGACGGGGATGATGAACTGACGTTGCGCGCCCGCTGGCGCTTCCAGCCCGCGGATGACCTGCGCCTGGACCTGACGGTGTTCGACATCCGCGTCAATGACGGCTACGACGCCTGGGATCTGGCCAACAACCGCGTTACGCAGACCGACCAGCCGGGCCAGGATGCCCAGGATTCTGCCGCCGGGTCGCTGAAGGTTACATACTCCGGACTCGGGCCCACGACGCTGACCTTCATCGGCACATTTGCCAACTCCCATATCCGCTATTCATTCGACTCGGATTTCGGCAATCCGGTGCTGTGGGCGCCGATCACCTACCAGTACTCGGACTCGCAGGTGCGCGAGCGGCGCACCCACAGCCTGGAGCTGCGTTTGGCAAACACCACTGCGGCGCCGGTCAACTGGCTGGTAGGGCTCTACCAGCTGGATCTGTCGGAAAGCCTGGCCGACAGCGAGCCGGGGCTCTACGCCGATCCCAATGATCCGGCCAGCGATTCCGACTCCCTCAATGTCACGGACAGTCATTTCCATTCCGTGAACCTGGCGGTGTTCGCTGCGCTCGACGGCATGCTCGGGCACCGCTGGCATTGGACCGTGGGTGCCCGGGCCGAGCGCCGCAGCGCCGATTACCATGACGTGAGCGACGACCTGAATGATCCCGATTCCCTCACCCACGCCTTCGCGCCGGTCGATCATCTGTGGGGCGGCAACGCGTCCCTGGAGTATCAGGCGACGCCCGGTCAGAACCTGTACTTGAGCCTCGGACGCGGCTACAAGGCGGGTGGCTTCAACCTCGGGCCGGGGCTGCCGGGAAATCAGATCCTGTTCCAGCCGGAGTCTGACGTGAATCTCGAGACCGGTTACAAGGCGGACCTGTTTACCCATCGGCTGCGCGTGGATGCGGATGTTTTCTACACCCACCGCACGGGACTGCAGCTGCAGACCGGCGAGCAGCTGGTGCCGAATGATCCGACGACTTTCGTGCTCTACAACGTCAATGCGCCCAGTGGCCGCAACTACGGCGTGGAGTCGGATCTCGCCTGGACGCCGGTTGATGTGATCGAACTTGGCGCCTCGATGGGGCTCTTGAATTCGAGCTACCACGGTCTGACGCTGAACGGTGAGGCGCTGCCGGACCGGGCTTTGCCGCATGCCCCCAGCTGGCAAGGCTCCCTGTCCGCAACGTTGCACGGCACCGGTGGCGTGTACCTGCGCGCGGATCTGACCGGACGGGGCAGCTTCTACTATGACCTGCCCGCGCTCGATCCCTACACCAGCCACGCCTATGTGCTGCTGAACCTGAAGGCCGGCGTGATCCGTGATCGCTGGTCGGCGGATGTCTGGGTCCGCAACGTCACCGATCGCAACTACGCGGTCCGCGGCTTCTACTTCGGGGATGTGCCGCCGGACTTCGCCAACCAGCAGTTCGTACAGCTGGGCGCGCCGCGACAGGTGGGGGCGACCGTCTCGTACTCGTTCAAGTGATCTTTCAAGGAGTGCCGCCACATGGACATCGTCGTTGAACTGAGCCTGTATCCGCTGGAGCAGGAGCGGGTACCGAAGATCAAGGATTTCATTGACCGGCTGAACACCGTCAGCGGAGTGCGGGTGCTCACCAACAGCTTGAGCACCCAGGTGGTCGGTCCATTCGAGCTGGTGTTCGCGGCACTGACGCGCGAGCTCAGGACGACTTTCGACACCGTCGACAAGTCGGTGGTGGTCATGAAGATCATCGGGCCGTTGACCAATGCGGGTCTCATCAAATGACCGATGCCCTCATCGCCGCGTTGCAGGCGATGTCCATTGCCGAAGTGATTTCCGTGATCCTCGGCGTGGTGTACCTGGTGCTGGCCGTCAAGCGCAGCCGCTGGTGCTGGGTGGCCGGCGGCATCAGCTCCGCGATCATGATCTGGCTGTCGGCGCAGAAGGCGCTGCCCATGCAGGCCTGGCTCAACGTGTACTACGTCGTCGTCTCCGTCTACGGTTACTGGCGCTGGGCCGACGCAGCGGTGCCGCGTCCGGCGGTGACCCTGCTGCCGCTGCGCTGGCATGTGGCGGGGGTCGCGGCGGTGATCCTGGTCAGTGTCCTCACGGCACAGTACCTGGTCCGCGAGACCCAGGCCGCGTGGCCGTATCTGGACTCGCTCACGACCTGGGGGAGTCTTTTCACGACCTGGCTCGTGGCGCGCGTCAAACTGGAGAACTGGGCGTACTGGTTCGTGATTGATGCGGTCGAGGCTTTCCTGTTCTTCGAACAGAAACTCTACCTGGTAGGCCTCATGACCACGGCCACGCTGGTCGTCATCATCGTCGGGCATCGCTCCTGGTGGCGGATCTGGCGTCAGCAAAGCATCGCGATGGCGGCTGGCTCATGAATCCTGCAACGAGTCGCGCCTGGGAGGAGGCGCTGGCGCAGGTTCCCGGTGCGCATTCCTCTTCGGGCCTGGACGTGACGCCGCTCGCGGGTGGAACGACCAATGCGACCTTCCGGGTCGTGACCGGGGAGGGTGCCTTCGTTGTGCGGCTGCACGAGCCGTACTCCGCGGATCTGGGCGTGGACCGTCGGCGCGAGGCGGTGCTGCACGCCGCCGCGGCTGCCGCCGGGCTTGCCAGCCGGGTGATCGCCGCCGATCCTGCGGGACGCTACCTGGTCAGTCAGTTCCTGGACGGCGCTCCGTGGCAGCTCGCGGACCTGGCCGATGAGGAGCGGCTGCGGCAGCTCGCGCAAAGGTTGGGGCAACTGCATTGTCTGCCCGCACCCACGGTGCCGCCCCTGGATCTCGCGGCGCTGTTGGATCGCCACGCGAGGAGTATTGCCCTGCTGGACCCCGCGACCGGACAGGCGCTGGCATCGCAGGTGGCGGCCGCGCGGGACATCCTGGCCCGGCAGGCCGACGCGGGGCGCGCTGCGGGCATCGTCCACGGCGACCCGGCACATTCGAACATGATCGGCAGCGGTCCGCTGCGCTTCATCGACTGGGAGTACGCGGCAGTGGGCGATCCCCTCATCGATCTCGCCTGTCTGCTGGCCTACTATCCGCAGCTCCTGCCGCACGGCCAGCTGCTCCTGCACGGCTGCGGCCTCGGTGGCGCGGTTACGGTCGCCTCCCTCGAGGATCTGGCCGGCGTCTACCGCCTGGCAGCGGATCTGTGGTATCGAAGGCTGGAACTTGCCCGCCGCCACCCGCCCCCGGCACACTAGGCTCTTTGGCCTAGAGATTTGGCGGAGCGGATTCATGCCTTTGCTGCGAGTGGTTGATCGGGACGGAGTTGAACATCAGGTTGAAGCGAAAACCGGCCTTAAGGTCATGGAAACGCTGCGCGACCTGGAATATGGGGTGGCGGCGATCTGTGGCGGCATGTGTTCATGCGCCACCTGTCATGTGTACGTGGATCCGGAATGGACGGGTAAGTTGCCGGCCGCAATGTCGGATGAGCGGGAACTGCTGGCCGACCTGTCGCACCGCGAGCCCAACTCGCGCCTGTCCTGCCAGATCGAGTTCACCGATGCCCTGGCCGGGTTACGCGTGACGGTCGCACCAGACGAATGAGCTGGATGCTGACACTGCTGTTCGTGGCGGGTGTGGTGCTGCTCGGCCGCATCTACTACGGTCTGCGCAAGATGAAGGAAAGGACCGTGAAGGACTGGGATACCCGGCTCATCGAGCGGCTGCGGGCCGCCGGGACTGATCCCTTCCAGCCGCACGACGTCGATTTCTTCATGGCCGTGCCGTCGGAGGCGGCCGGTCGCACCATCGCCGCGATCCTGGAGTCCGAGGGCTACAAGGTAGATGTGAAGCCCGCGCCGGATAATCCCGGCGATCATCCCTTCAGCCTGCACTTCACCAAGTCGATCCGGTTGTCAGTGCCGGCCATGAAGGAGCTGACTGCCCGTTTTCAGGCGCTCGCCAAGGAACACGGTGGCTATTACGACGGCTGGTCGGCGGCGGTCGTGCCAATGACCGCCAAGCCTTCGATATGACTTAACGCTTCTCCGTCTGGCGCCGCACGGCTTCGGCGGCGGCGGCAATGGCGGCCGGATCTCCGAGGTAGCGGCTGGCCAGCGGCGCGAGCTTGGCGTCCAGTTCGTACAGCAGCGGCACACCCGTCGGGATGTTCAGCTCGACGATTTCGGCCTCGGAGCGGTTGTCGAGCATCTTCACCATGGCACGCAGGCTGTTGCCGTGCGCCGTGACCAGGACATTGCGACCCGCTGCCAGCTGCGGCGCAATGCGCTCATTCCAGAAGGGCAGTACGCGTGCCAGCGTGTCCTTCAAGGATTCCGTGGCCGGCAGCAGCGACGGATCGACATCGTGATATCGGGGATCATGACGCGGATGGCGCGGGTCATCCGGCGACAGGGGCGGCGGCGGAATGTCGTAACTGCGCCGCCAGATCTTCACCTGCGCCTCGCCGTGCTGCTCCACCGTCTGGGCCTTGTTCAGGCCCTGCAGCGCGCCGTAGTGGCGCTCGTTGAGCCGCCAGCTGCGCTCCACGGGCACCCACATGCGGTCGGTCTCATCCAGTATGAACCACAGCGTGCGGATCGCGCGCTTCAGCACCGATGTGAAGGCGATATCGATCGTGAGGTTCTCTTTCAGGATCTGCTGGCCGGCGCTGCGCGCTTCCGTGCGTCCCTGCTCCGACAGGTCCACATCGTGCCACCCGGTAAACAGGTTCTCGACATTCCAGATGCTCTGGCCGTGGCGGACGAGGATGAGTTTTCCAGGCACGTGAGCGGGCCTCCGGGTCACACTGATGCGTTGTTTTTGTACTGTACCGCAGCGCAGCCGTGCCGTCAGCCGACCGTCAGGCGTCGCAGGGCCTCGATGCCGACCGAGAGGGTCGCAAAGTCCGCGGCGCCCGCCGTGCGCATGTCCGCCTGCATGCGTTCCCATTGCGCAAGGTCCCGGGCATTCGCGCCGACCCAGGCGTCGATGCGCGCCTGGGGGCCACCGCGGGCGGCATGGGCGAGGGCCTTGTGCGTGAGGATGCGATGCGATTGATACAGGCTCTCGCGCAGACCCGAGCGCGCCACGGCCTGCCAGTTGCCGTCGATCTGCAGCGCCTCCACCTGGTCGTGAATCCAGTCCAGGCCCAAGCGCGCGCCCAGCCCGAAATACACCTGCGCCGCATCGTTGACCGCCACCTTCGCGGCCAGGGCCAGTTCGACGATATCGAGCGCACAGTCCTGTGCCCCCAGCAGCGCCAGCCGCTTCGCCAGCGCGTGCGGGACGCGGGCGCTGGTGTAGCGCGCCAGCACTGCCTGGTAATTGCTGCGCCATTGGCCCGCGAGCGCCTCGGCAAGATGGGCGGTGAGGGTGCGCACCGCGCCGCGCAGCTCGCCCACGGCGGCATCGATGGATAGGTTCTGGCGATGCAGCAGCAGCCAGTAGGTCAGATGCCGCAGCAGACGGCTGATCTCATCCAGCATCGTGTACTGAATCTGTGCCGGAACCCGGTTATCGAGGGCTTCGATCTGTGCCCACAGCTCCCGCGTCTCGAACACCTCGCGGGCGGCAGTGTAGGCACGGGCCACGCGGGCCGGGGAGGCGCCGGTCTCCTCCTGGGCACGACTGACGAAGGCCGGCCCCATCCTGTTCACGACGCTGTTGGTGGTCGCCGTGGCGATGATTTCCCGCCGCAGCCGGTGCCGGCTGATGGCGCGCGCGAACCGGCTGCGCACCGCTGCAGGAAAATACCGCTCCAGCTCCTGGGACAGGTAGGGGTCCTCGGGTACATCGGATTGCACCAGATGGTGGCTGAGCCAGATCTTGCTGTAGGCCAGCAGCACCGCAAGTTCGGGTCGGGTCAGTCCCTGCGACTGCTTGTGACGTTCGGCAATCGCCTCATCATCCGGCAGAAATTCGATGCGTCGGTTCAGATCACCGCTGTGCTCCAGCTGGCGCATCAGATGCTGATGCTCCGGCAGCCGCGCGACGGCCTGGGCCTCGAGGGTGCTCAGGGCCTGGCTCTGCAGGTAGTTGTTGCGCAGGACCAGTGCTGCGACATCGCTCGTCATGCGCGTCAGGACCCGGTTCCGGTCGTTAAGTTTGAGCTTGTCGGCGAGCACCAGGGGATTGAGCAGGATCTTGAGGTTCACCTCCACATCCGAGGTGTTGACGCCCGCGGAATTGTCGATGAAATCCGTATTCAGCCGCCCGCCCTTCAGGGCGTACTCGATGCGACCCTGCTGTGACAGCCCGAGATTGCCGCCTTCGCCGACGACCTTGGCGCGCAGCTCCGCGCCATTCACCCGCAGGCCATCGTTGCTGCGGTCGCCAATCTGGGCGTGGCTCTCGGTCGTGGCCTTAACGTAGGTCCCGATGCCACCGTTCCACAGCAGATCCACCGGCATCATGAGGATGGCGCGGATGACCTCCAGCGGCGTGGCACTCGCGGCAGTGAGGCCCAGCAGCTCGCGCACCTGGGGGGACAGCGCCAGTGATTTCGCAGTGCGCGGGAAAATGCCGCCACCCCGCGAGATCAGCGTTCGCGAGTAGTCGTCCCAAGAAGAACTCGGCAGGGCGAACAGGCGCTCGCGCTCCGTGAAGCTTGCTTCAGGATCGGGTGTCGGATCCAGAAAAATATGCCGGTGGTCGAAGGCGGCGACCAGGCGGATATGCCTGGACAGCAGCATCCCGTTGCCGAAGACATCACCCGACATGTCCCCGATGCCGCATACCGAGAAGTCCTCGGCCTGGATATCCCGCCCGAGTTCGCGAAAGTGTCGCTTCACCGATTCCCATGCGCCGCGCGCGGTGATGCCCATCTTCTTGTGGTCGTAGCCGGCGGAGCCGCCGGAGGCGAAGGCATCCCCCAGCCAGAAGGAGTACTCGGCGGAGATTGCATTGGCGATGTCCGAGAAGCTGGCCGTGCCCTTGTCGGCGGCGACGACCAGATAGGGATCATCCGGATCACGCCGTATCACCAGCCGCGGCGGCACGACCTGGTTGACGATGTTGTCGGTGATGTCGAGCAGTCCGCGCATGAAGGTCTGGTAGCAGCGGATGCCTTCCTGCTGCCGCTCCTGCGGTGTGTTCGCCTGCGGACGCTTCACGACGAAGCCGCCCTTGGCGCCCATCGGCACGATCACCGTGTTCTTGACGTTCTGCGCCTTCATCAGCCCCAGCACTTCGGTGCGGAAGTCTTCGCGCCGATCGGACCAGCGGATGCCGCCGCGCGCCACCTGGGCCATGCGCAGATGGATGGCTTCGACCTCCGGGCTGTACACGAACACCTCAAACAGCGGCCGCGGCAACGGCAGCTCGGGAATCGCGTGCGAGTCGAGTTTCAAAGACAGGCACGGTCGCGATGCGCTCTCGGGGGTCTGCCAGAAATTGGTGCGGACGACGGCGCGGATCACATGCAGGAAGGCGCGCAGGATCCGGTCCGCGTCCAGGCTCGTCACCGCCTCCAGCTCACGGCCGATGGCCGCCTCGAGGGTTTGGGTCCTGGCGCGCGCGGCGGCGGACCGTGCCGGATTCAGCTGCCGTTCGAAAAGTTCGAACAGGCGGCGCGCGAGACGCGGATTTGCCTGCAGCACACGCTCCATATACGCCTGGCTGAAGGGCAGACCGGTCTGCAGCAGGTAGCGGCCGCAGGCGCGCAGCACCATGATCTCGCGCACGCCAAGGCCGGTCAGTGGCAGCAGGCGGTTGAAGCCATCGTTTTCGGTAGCCCCGGTCCATACACTTTCGATGGCGGCTGTGAGCTTGGTTCCGAGCTTCCCGATGTCGAAGGCCGTCACATGAGCCAGCTCGAAATCCTGGATCCGCACCGGTGTGTCGGCGGGCCAGTGGATTTCGTACGGCTGCTCGGCGATGACCCGCAGGCCGAAGTTTTCCATCACCGGGACCACATCGGAGATGGAGACCGCGGCACCGCGACGGAACAGGGTCAGATGCAGCTGGGTGTCGGCTTCGCCGGCGGCGCGGTGCAGCCGCAGGCGCATGGCGCCGGGTTCCGGCCCCAGCGCCACGAGTTCGGCGATGTCGGCGAGTGCGGCAGCGGGTGTTACCTGTTCGGTGTAGGCCGCCGGGAAGACGCCCGCGAACTGTGCCCACAGCACCAGTGCCGCAGCTTCATCCATGGCGGCGGTCAACGCATCGCGCAGTCCGGCCTGCCAGGTGGAGGCCGCCCGGGCAAGCGCGCGCTCGATCCGGGTCAGGTCCACCCGCCCATGATGGTGCTCGCCGAGGCGTACCACGACATAGAGCCGGGCCAGCGTGGATTCCGAGAGCAGCACCTGCGTCTCCACCGCCCGTCCGCCGAACTCCTCGAGCAGTACCGCCTCGATACGCGCACGCACCCGCGAGTCGTAGCGGTCGCGCGGCACAAAGACCAGGCACGAATAGAAGCGGTCGAAGGGGTCACGACGTGCGAACAGGCGCACCTGTGCCCGCTCATACAGGTTCACGATACCGCGGACATTGCGGACCAGTTCCCCGGCCGTGGCCTGGAACAGCTCATCCCGGGGGTAGGTTTCCAGCACGTGCACCAGGGACTTGGCGTCGTGGCTGCCCTGCGCAGCATTGAACGCACCGACTACGGCCTCTAGCTTGTCCTTCAACATCGGGATGGATCGCGGACTGCTTTCGTAGGCGGAAGACGTCCACAGTCCCAGGAAGCGGTGCTCGCCCGTCACCCGGCCCCGCGCATCGAAGGTGCGCACTCCGATGTAGTCCAGGTAGCTGCCACGATGTACCGTCGCGCGTGAATTCGCCTTGGTGACCAGCACCGCGCGGGCGGAACGCGCCTCGCGCCGCAACGCGCCGGTGAGGGCGGTGGGCGAAGGGATGGCAACGCCGGGACGGGACGGACGCAGGATCCCGAGACCGGATTGAGGCTGCGGTACGAGCAGATCCTTGCGCGCGCCACGTCGCAGCCGGTAGCGACGATAGCCGAGGAAGGTGAAATGGCCCGCTACCATCCATTCAATGAGTGCCTGCGCTTCGGTTGCGTCCGATTCGCGCGGCACGCCCGCGCTCGAAAGCCCGCGCGCGGCGACCCGCGCCTGATTCAGCATCGGCCGCCAGTCAGCCACTGCAACCCGCACGTCAGCGAGTGTCGCCTCAAGCGTGCTGGCCAGCACCTGCAGTCGTTGCGGATCGATCTGCCGATCCACTTCAAACAATTGCCAGGACTCGCGGCGCGTGGCGCCACCCCCCGCCGCCGGAGCCAGGCGACCGGCGCGATCCCGGCGTACGTCGAACAGCGGGTGAATGATCAGGTGCACGCCGATCCCGAGGCGGCCGAAGGCCAGGAACAGCGAGTCCACGAGGAAGGGCATGTCGTCGGTGACGACTGCAACCAGGGTATGCGGACACAGCTTCGCATCGCCGTGCGCATCGGCTGCAAGCTGCGCGTCCAGGACGCTCACGACGGGCCGGCCCGCGGTGCGCCGTTCGCCGGCCCGCCGATGCGCCAGCGCAACACGCGCCAGGTACTCCGGCGGGCGCGTCATGAGGTCCTCATGCGCGACACCCATGAAGTAGGTCTTCAGGAAAGACTTGGTGTCGGTGCCGCTGGATTTGCGGCCGAGGCCGCGCGCGGCAAGGATGATGCGGTCGATGAGGCGAACCCGGGCCGCGGGTATCTCGGCTGACATGGCGCGCAGTATACCGCCTGGGAACCGGGAATGGATCAGGGCCGGTGAGGCTGAGAAAGGTATTGCGCTGATTGCATTTCGCTCATTCTGCTGAGCGTACGCTGGAATTCGAACCGCAGGCGCTCGCCCTGGTAAAGCTCCGCCAGGGACGCAGCAGCGGTCACAATCAGTTTCACCCGGCGGTCATACAGTTCATCCACCAGCGCGATGAAGCGTCGTGCCGCATCTTCGTCCTGCTGCGTGAGTACCGGGACATGGGAGACGAGCACCGCCGGCCAGGTGCGCGCGACTTCGATGTAATCCTCGGTGCTGCGCGGGCCTTCGCAGATGGCGCGAAAATCGAACCAGACCGCTTGTCGGTCCAGGCCGAGTGTGGCGATCTGCCGCCCCGCGATTTCGATTGCGCCGGGCGTCGCCGCGGCACCATGGGTCAGTCCCCGATACAGGGCCGCCAGTCGTGCCTCGGTTCCCGCCGTCGTGGTCAGCAGATAAGTGCCGGCCCGCGTCAGCCGTCGCAGCCTATAGTCCGTACCGCCGTCCATCGCGAGCACCCAGGTGTGCTCTTTGATCTGCTCGATCGCGGGAAGAAATCTTTGCCGCTGCAGTCCGTCCCGGTACAGCTCATCGGGCGGGGAGTTCGAAGTGGCCACCAGCGTCACGCCGCGCTCGAACAACGCCGCGAGCAGCGTGCCGAGGATCATGGCATCGGCGATGTCACTGACGAAGAACTCATCGAAGCACAGCACCTGCACACCCGCTGCGATGCCATCTGCAACCCGTTCCAGCGGCGCCGGGAGACCCGCGTTTTCCTTCAGGCCGTTGTGCACGTCCTGCATGAACCGATGGAAGTGTCGGCGACGCTTCTGCGCGAAGGGCAGGCTGTCGAAGAACATGTCCATCAGCCAGGTCTTGCCGCGGCCCACCGCCCCCCACAGATAAAGACCCATTTCCGGGGGCGGCGACGGCCGCCGCAGCACGGCGCGCAGCACACTCAGGCCCCTGCGGTTGGCGCGGCGGCGACGGATGAGCCGTTGCCGCAGCTCTGACAACGCGACCACCGCGGCCAGTTGCGCAGGATCTGACTGGTAACCGTATTCGCGCAGTTCGCGCCGGTAGAGCTCCTGCAGGCTCTCCCATTGTTCCAGCCTCATTCGCGACACAATCAGCTGCTACAACGCCTGGTAGTTCGGACCCGAGCCACCTTCCGGGGTGGTCCAGTCGATGACGGCGTACGGGTCCTTGATGTCGCAGGCCTTGCAATGCACGCAGTTGGCGGCGTTGATCTGCAGTCGCTTGCCACCTTGCCCATCGTCTACCATTTCGTACACGTTCGCCGGGCAGAAGCGCTGGCACGGATTGCCGAATTCCCTGGCGCACCGATCGGCGCACAGCGAGGGATCGCGGACCTTCAGATGCGCCGGCTGGGACTCATCGTGCGTGGTCGAGGCAAAAAACACCGAAGCCAGGCGATCGCGCGGCGGCAGCGTACGATCCACCCAGTGACGCTCGATCGGCGGTTGTTGCGCGAGCGTCTTCAGCTGCGCGTAGTCCGGTTTGTGTTTGAGCGTCCAGGGCGATCTGCCGCCCGTAGCCGTTTCCAGAACCGCGTTGGCCAGTCCAAACCACAGTCCACGTTTGAACGCGGGTTTAATGTTGCGCACGGCCTTGAGTTCCTGCCCGCCGACTGACTCACGCCAGCGCGCCTCGAAGCCCTGCAGGGAGCCGGTCTGAACGTACTCCTCGGCGGCCAGCACGCCGGAGCGTACGGCCTGATGCACGCCCTTGATTTTCGGTACGTTGACACCGCCCGCCGTATCGCCGATCAGGACGGCACCGGGCATGGCCAGCTGCGGAATCGACTGCCAGCCGCCCGCGGCGATGGTGCGCGCGCCGGCGGCCAGAATCTCCCCGCCCTCGAGCAATGGGCGGATGCTCGGGTGATTCTTGAACTGCTGGAAAGCCTCGAAGGGCATGAAGCGGGGGTCCGAATAATCCAGGCCCGCGACAAAGCCCACATACACGCGGTCCTGGTCCAGGTGATAGAGGAAACTGCCGCCGTAGGTTGCGGTGTCGAGCGGCCAGCCGACGGTGTGCTGGATGAGGCCCGGCTCAATGCGACCCTTGGGCACCTGCCACAGCTCCTTCATCCCGAGCCCGTAGGTCTGCGGCCCGGACCTGACATCCAGTCCGTAACGTTGAGTCAGAACCTTGGCGAGGCTGCCGCGGGCGCCTTCGGCAATGAACGTCAGTGGCGCACGCACCTCGGGGCCGGCGGAGTAGCCGGGTCCGGGTTCGCCGCTTTTCGTAAGCCCCATGTCACCGATCTGCACCCCCGCAACCGCGCCGCGTTCGTCGAACAACGGCTCGGCCGCGGCAAATCCGGGGAACACGTCGACACCGAGACTCTCGGCCTGCTGGCCCATCCAGGCGGTCAGCAATCCCAGCGACACAATCAGGTTGCCGTGATTGTGCATCTGTGGCGGGGTGGGCAGACGGATGCTGCCGGTGCGCGTCAGCAGCCGGAACTCATCGCGCGTCGCCGGCACACAGATGCCCGGCGGGTTCTGGCGCCAGGCGGGCAGCAGCGCATCCAGGGGACCGGGTTCGATGACCGCGCCGGAGAGCGAATGCGCACCGACGGCGGCGCCTTTCTCCAGCACGCAGATATTGATGTCGGGCTTGAGCTGTTTGAGGCGGATCGCGCAGGAGAGGCCGGAAGGACCCGCCCCCACAATCACGGCGTCATATTCGAGAACGTCTCTGTCCATGCCGTGATTGTAACGGGGTTATTTGGCTTGCATGCGAATAGCGCCGTCCAGACGGATGGTGGTGCCGTTGAGCATCGGATTGGTGATGATGCTGGCCGCCAGCGCCGCGAACTCTGAGGGTTTGCCCAGCCGCGAGGGAAAGGGAATCTGCTTACCCAGTGATTCCTGAACCTCCGGCGGCATGCCGGCCAGCATCGGCGTATGGAAGATGCCCGGTGCAATGGCAACACAGCGGATGCCGAACATGGCCAGCTCACGCGCGATCGGCAAGGTCATGGCAGCCACCGCCGCCTTGGTGGCCGTGTAGGCTGACTGACCGATCTGGCCTTCAAAGGCGGCTACCGAGGAGGTGTGAATCAGCACGCCGCGTTCGCCGTCGGGGCCGGGCGGATTGTGCTGCATGATGACCGCGGCGGCGCGGTCGCACATGAAGGTGCCGACGAGGTTGACCTGGATGGTGCGGGTGAACTGGTCCACCGGCATCGGCCCGTTTCTGCCGAGGATGCGCCCAGCGGTGCCGATGCCCGCGCAGTTCACCACCACGTTCAGTGCGCCCATCGCCGCCGCCGCCGCCTGCATGGCGGCATCGATGCTCGCCTCCGAGCTCACATCGCAGCGCTGGAAGCCGGCCGCGGCACCCAGGGTCTGCGCTGCCTTCTGGCCCTGCGCATCCTGGATATCAAACAACGTCACGCGACCGCCGCTGGCGATGACAAGTTCCGCGACGGCGTATCCGAGCCCGGATGCGCCACCGGTCACGACTGCGCGCACTTCGTTGAGATTCATATCAGGCGGCCTCCCGGTCCGGTTCGTGCAATTTTCCAAGTATGGCATCGCGCGCCTGTCGGCACAGCGTTGCCACAGCTTCGGTACCCGGGAGCGAATCGGGAATCACCGGTTCCAGGATCTCGATTCGCAGCGGTGTGGGCTGTGGCAGGCCGCCGCGCGGTGACAGCGCCACGCGTGAACCGTGGATGATGGCCGGGACCACCGGGCAGCCGGCTCGCTGTGCTGCGGCGAACGCGCCGAAGTGGAATTTGAGCAGGCCCGGCTCTTCGCTGAAGGTTCCTTCGGGGAAAAACACCAGGGATTCGCCGCCTTCGGCACTGCGCATCACGCGCCGCGCATCCTTGGTCGTCTGGCCGGTCCGGTCGCGCGCCATGAATTGGGAGCCGATGCGGTTCAGCAGAAATCCCGCCAGCGGCACTGAAGCCATTTCGCGCTTGATGACAAACCCGAAGCGCGGCGGTAAGGCCGCGGTGAAGACCACGCCGTCAATGTAGCTGCAATGGTTGGCGACCAGGATGCAGTGTCCGGCGGGCAGCCGCTCGAGCCCCTCCACCGTCAGGGGCATGCCGGCCAGCTGCAGAAAGGCCCGCGCGGCCTTGCGCGCCAGCCAGCGGCGGCGGTTCAGACCGGGCAGGGCGACCATGACCAGCATCGCGCCGACGGCGACCACGAGGAACAGCACCCCGGCATACAGGCCGTACAGGATTTTGACTATTAAAGGCATCTAGGTCGTAAGCGTAGGAGACGACAGGGATTTCTGGCCGGTTTCGGCACAGTTCTTAGTCTGAATCAGAGGCCGCATTGTGTGAACTGGTTCTCTTTATGTAATGCCGAATCAATAGTTGTGATAATGGTCACTCCGGATCGGCGCTACTCCTTTGCATACTCCGTCCAGACGCCGAAGAGCCCCCGGGTCCCTCAAAAGGCCTCGGTCGCACGCGGCGATCACCGACGTTCCAAGTGAGGCCGATTTTGGTAAAGCACGCTACAGCTCTCGCGACGACCGCGCCAGAACCCGCTGATCCGGCCGTGGCGCGATTTCTGGACGCCGTGTGGATGGAACGCGGGCTCTCCTCGAACACCCTGGCTGCCTATCGCGCCGACCTCACCGCACTCTCGCGGTGGCTGGGCGAGCGCGGCATTCAGATGGCGCGGACCACCAAGTCGGATCTCCAGGATTTCATCGCCGCCCGAGTCGAAGCGGGCGCCCGGCCGCGCTCCACGGCGCGGCAGTTGTCGAGCTTCCGTCGTTTTTTCCGCTACCTGATGCGCGAGGCCGTCATCCGCGACGACCCGACCGCCCAGATTGCCATGCCGAAGATCGGCCGCTCCCTGCCGAAGTCACTGACTGAAGAGGAAGTGGAGTCGCTGCTGGGCGCGCCCGCCGTGGGTGACCCGCTCGGCAACCGCGACCGCACCATGCTCGAGGTGCTCTATGCCACGGGCCTGCGCGTCTCGGAACTGGTGAACCTGAGATATTCCCAGGTGAATCTCAACCAGGGCGTTATCCGCATCATCGGCAAGGGCAACCGTGAGCGCCTGATTCCGCTGGGCGAGGAGGCGGTGCGCTGGCTGAATGAATTTGCCCGCTCCGCGCGGGGCGAGATCCTGCTGGAACGCCAGACCGATTATCTGTTCCCGACCCGCCGCGGTGATCGCATGACCCGGCAGGCGTTCTGGCACATCATCAAACGTTATGCCCGCAAGGCCGGCGTGGATCGGGAATTGTCGCCGCACACCCTGCGCCATGCCTTCGCGACCCATCTGCTGAATCATGGGGCTGACCTGCGGGTCGTCCAGATGCTGCTGGGTCACAGTGATCTGTCGACCACCCAGATCTATACGCACGTTGCCCGCGAGCGCATGAAGGAACTGCATCAGCAGCATCATCCGCGCGGGTGATATTATCGGTGCCATGAAACGCGCACCGCTCCTTGCCCTGCTGGCCACCCTCCTGGCAGCGCCGCCAATATTGGCTGCCACGCCTGCGCCCGCCGTGACTGCAGCGGATCCCAGAGTGACCATTGCTGCAAAGATGGCCGGCGTAAAGCCCGAGGACCTGCATGCGACCCCGGTTCCCGGCGTCTATGAATTGCTGCGGGGCGGGGATGCCGCGTACGTCTCGAGCGATGGCAAGTACGCCATCATCGGCGACCTGTACGAGACCGGGACCAACAATGACCTGACCGAAAACCGCCGCCGCGATCTGCGGCTGAAGATGCTGGCGGGGATTCCCGAAACGCAGATGGTCGTGTTCGGTCCCGACAATCCCAAGCACACGATCACGGTCTTCACCGACATGGACTGCGCCTACTGCCGCAAGCTCCACAGCCAGATCTCCGACTACAACAAGCTCGGCATCCGGGTGCGTTATATCGCCTACCCGCGCACCGGTCCGAATACCTCATCGTGGTCCAAGGCCGAGCAGGTCTGGTGCTCGGCGGACCGCAAAACGGCGCTCACCGAGTCCAAGCTGGGCAAGACGCTGCCGACGAAGATCTGCGCGGACAATCCGGTCGCGAAGGAATATCAGCTGGGCCAGGACTTCAACCTGCAGGGCACGCCCACCATCATTCTCGGCAACGGCGAGATGGTGGCGGGCTATATGGCTCCCGGCGACCTGAACCAGGAGCTCAAGGGCGTCGACCGCTAGGGCGCGCTAGCGCTGCAGCAGGTCGCGCTTGTCGGTCTTGCCTTCCCAATCCTTGGCATCGGCGGGAGCCGCCTTCTTTTCCGCAATCACGGGCCATTTCTTGGCCAGTTCCGCGTTCAGGGCCTTGAAGGATTCCTGGCCGGCCGGCATTTCTTCCTCGGAGAAGATGGCCTCAACCGGGCACTCCGGCTCACACAGGGTGCAGTCGATGCACTCATCGGGGTCGATCACGAGGAAGTTCGGACCCTCGTGGAAACAGTCCACCGGACACACCTCCACGCAGTCGGTGTATTTGCACTTGATGCAGCTTTCAGTAACGACAAAGGTCATTGGCTATCCCCGACACAGATGACTTGCACGCGTACCGGACGCGTCCGAACCCGCTATTCTGCCACGCACCGCGCCAGTGCGTGAAGCCCGCTCACATTCGGGGCCGACGCTCGGCGGTGGTGAAGTGGTGGTCTTCGCGGCCGGCGGCGCGGTCGGCAAAGTAGTGCCGCAGCGCGAATTCGATGCTGGGAAAGGCGATATCACCCCAGGGGATGGCACTTTCCGCATACAGCCCGACCTCGAGGCTTTCGGGCGATGGGCCGAATTCGGCCCGGGGCAGAATCGCCCGGAAGAACATATGTACCTGGTTGGCCTCCAGTACGTGCACGATCGCCAGCAGGGAGCCGATCTGGACATGGGCCTGGGCCTCTTCCAGGGATTCCCGCGCGGCAGCCTGCTGGACCGTCTCGCGGTTCTCCATGAAGCCGGCCGGAAAGGTCCAGAAGCCCAGGCGCGGCTCGATGGCGCGCCGGCACAGCAGCACACGCCCCTCGTGATCGGGCACGCAACCGGCAATGATCCGCGGATTGAGATAGTGGATGGTGCCGCAATGGCTGCACACGTATCGTGGCAGGTGATCGCCCGGCGGCACGCGAAACTCGACCGGTTTCCCGCACTGGTTGCAGAAGTTCATGGGAGGATATTCGCATGAGCGGCGTCGCGGCTGCACACCTGTTCCTGTGAGAGGATTAAGCTGCGGTTCCATAGGGTTCGAGAGTTCAATTCCACGAGGAAAGCGAATGTCACTGGATATCATTGAGATGGCGGCGCGGATCCGCGCGCTGGGCGACCAGATCGTGCCCGAGGCCATCGAGGGCACCGCAAAGCTTTATGGCCCGCATCATGAGCGGGAGCCTTACCAGGGCGTGACGGTGAGCCGCGATCTGGCCTACGGTGCCGATGCCCGCCACCTGCTGGACGTGTTTGAACCGCAGACCCCGGGCGCCGCCCGACCCGTGCTGTTGTTCGTGCACGGCGGTGGGTTCGTCGCCGGTGACAAGCACCGCCCCGGTACGCCCTACCAGGACAACGTCGCGTTGTGGGCGGTCCGCCATGGGATGATCGGCGTGAACATGACCTACCGGCTGGCACCGCAGCACCCCTGGCCCGCGGGTGCCATGGATGTCGGGGCCGCGGTGGCCTGGGTGCGCGCCAAAATCGGCAGCCATGGGGGTGACCCTGACCGCATCATCCTCATGGGGACTTCCGCCGGCGCGGCCCATGCGGGGGCCTATGCCGTGAACTCACGCTTTCACGCGGATGGCGATAATTCGGGCCTCGCGGGGCTGGTGCTGTTGTCGGGGCTGTATGACATGGTCACGGCGCCCGGAAACGATCTCAAGGTCGCCTACTTTGGCGATGACGAGGCCAACTACGAGGCGGGATCGACCCTGACAGGCCTCGCCAAAACGCAGATTCCGCTGCTGCTGGTGCTGACCGAGATGGATCCGCCGGAATTCCAGCGCCAGACCCTGGTGCTGCTGGAGCACTACCTGAAGCGCAATGGCAGGCTGCCGTACTTCGTGCACATGATGGGGCACAACCATCTTTCATCCACAATGCATCTGAACACCGGGGACACGTCCCTCGGCGAGCGCATCCTGGATTTCATGGCGCTGCACGCGCCGGTGAAGCGCTAAGGCCCCAGATTTACGTCGCGGAACAGGCTCGCCACCCGCGGCTCCAGGGCCACAGCAGCCTGCCGGTCGGCCTCGCCCCCGGCCTGGTCGCCCGTGCCGGTTCTCGCCAGTCCGCGCGCATAGAGGGCCCGCGCCAGGCGCGGCTGCAACTCGATGGTGTCGTTGAAGTCCGCGATCGCCTTCGCATATTCCTTGCGGCGCAACTGCACGATGCCGCGGTTGTAGAGGACCTGCGAATTTCCCGATTCATGCCGGCGCGCGGTGTTGCAGTCCGACAGCGCCGCATCGAGGTCCCGGTCCAGCATGCCGCGCACCAGGCACCGCTCGCCCAGGGCGTCGTAGAGCCGCTCGTCCTGCGGATGGGCCGCGATCCAGCGGTCCAGCAGTTCCAGCGCCATCGGGTAGCGCTCGGTGGCGGTGTAGGCGCCGGCTTCCTGCAGCGGCAGTTCGTACCGGTCGGGTGCTGCGCTCTCGGCGGCCGCAAAATCGGCCCGGGCGCCATCGAGGTTGTTGTTGCGGATCCGGATCGCCGCCCGGAGCATCAGGGCCTCGGTAAAATTCGGCTGCAAACGCAGCGCCTCGTCCAGGTCGGTGAGAGCCTGGCGCGCGTCGCCGGCGCGGGCCTGCGCGCGGTGCAGATGGTATTGGGGATTGCCCGGTTCGGCCGCGATGGCGAGACCGAAATCGGCAATGGCCGCGGGCAATTCGCCGCGCGCAAAGGAGGCCTCGGCGCGGCGGTCAAGATCCGCGGCACTCGTGGCGCTCTCGGCACCCGCCTCGGGCGCCGTCGCGGCCGCACCCCGCACGCTCAGGTCGAACACCGGGCCGCCATTGTAGGTAAAGAACACCCGCCGCGCGTCATAGTCTATGAACACATGGTGCGACAGAAAAAAATCCGCGCCGAGCAGCATGTCCACTTGCCGCGGCAGCGTGCCCAGCTCACCGATGCGGATGCGCGTATTGTGCGTCTCCTCGGCGTCCAGCTTGAAGGATTTGACGGGTGCGATCCACGAGTCCCGCGCTGCGGTTCCCAATCCGAAGCGCAGCCCGCCGGGAACCACTCCGGGGCTCTGCGGCGTAATGCCGGCCCTCTCCGCCGCGCGCAGCGACAGGTGCGAGGAGGAGGCCCCGGTGTCGAACATGACCCGGATGTCGGTGCCGTTGACCTGCGCGGAGGCAACGATATGCGGCGCGTTCAAGTCGGTGGCGAGGATGTCCAGTACGCTCACCGGCTTCGAACCTGCCCAGTAGGCGAGATTGGCGTGTTTGCAGCCGGTGGTCTTGATGAGCCGCGCGATGCCATTGGCCAGGTCGATCTCGACACTGGCGAGCCGCAGGAAATTCTGTCCCAGGATCCCATCCACGCCGTTGGCGGAAAAACGGTCGCCGTAGACGAGCAGATCCACCCGATGCAGGGTCTGCTTGCCGACCGTGAAATCCTGGACGGTCGCCTTGTCCGGGCGGGCCTCGCCGCCGAGGCCCTGGACCCGCAGGCCCTCGGGCGCAAAACCTACATTCAGTTTTGCGCGCTTGGCCGCCTCGGGGGTCACGAAGCTGAAGAAGGACCCGGTGTCCATGAGCAGATGGGCTTCGGTGCCATCAAGCTCCACGGTGACCAGGGGCTGCAGGCCGGCCATCGTGATCGGCAGCACCAGCACGGCCTGCATTTTGCACTCCGCCCAGGCGATTCCCGAGCACAGGCAAGTGGATGCCACCGCCAGCACTGTGATCCGCAAAATCCTGATGAGCATGCAATCCCCCGGTTGCAGTGATCCCGATCGTGCCGGCCCATACTAATTGATTCTTGAAACAGGGCGGAAAGGATGCGATAGATGCTTACAGTCCGTAGCAAGGAGAGCGCCATGAACGCGGTCGCCGCACGAATCAGGAGTCGCGAAGAGATTCTGCATGCGCTCTACGAAGCTGCGGAACTCGAACACAATCTGATGTGCACCTACCTGTACGCGGCTTTCAGTCTGCGCGACTGCGAGGCCGAGGGCCTGCGCCCGGTGGAGGTCGAGGCCGTGCGCCGCTGGCGCAGCGAGCTGATCAAGGTATCGGTAGAGGAGATGGGGCACCTCACCGCCGTGTGGAACATCACCGCGGCACTGGGTGGGACGCCGCGCTTCGGCCGCGGCAACTTCCCGCTGGAGCCCGGCAATCTGCCGGCGAGTGTGACCGTACGCTTGGCGCCGTTCAACCAGGCCACCCTGCAGCACTTCATTTTCCTGGAACGGCCAAAGGATTCGCTGGAGCGCGATGGTGAAGGTTTCGTTTATTCCGGCACCTTCGGCCGTGGCAACGATCGGGCCCGGATCACGCCCATGGGCATCAACTACGACACGGTCGGTGATTTTTACGTCGC
>Ga0302308_10000527_pt1 | contig 33287 bp, 29 predicted proteins | sample III_Palsa_E3_3_FD_200531 | JGI IMG/M metagenome (GOLD analysis project Ga0302308, IMG submission 200531) | Peat permafrost microbial communities from Stordalen Mire near Abisko, Sweden - III_Palsa_E3_3 | ecosystem: Environmental > Terrestrial > Soil > Palsa > Peat permafrost | place: Sweden...
CACGAAAACGTCGGGGCCCCCACCGTCCTGGGTGATGAAGCCGAAGCCCTTCTCACCGTTAAACCACTTCACGGAACCAGTTGCCATTGAAAATCCACTCCTCTCCTGGCCAGATTTGACCCGTGTCGCTGGGGCCATGGCCGGTAGCTCTTACGAGCCAGAGGGATTTCCAAACTTGTGATGGTGGTGCCCTCGGTCAGGAACCTTAGCGCGCCGGGGGGACGGGAGGAAGGTTTGGGCATTCGGCCGGGAATTCGTCACCGATTGTTCATCCGAGGTCTCGTGCCTCCTGGGGCCTCGGATGGGCCTAGCTTGGAGGCTGCTGCAGTCGTTCTCTCCCGAGGCCGATGAAGACGAAGGGGGCACCCGTGACCGTCACCGCCAATCCGTACCTGGAGGGCAATTTCGCCCCGGTACTCGAAGAGGTCACTGCGACCGAGCTCTCGGTGACCGGGCACGTGCCCGACGTCCTGAGCGGCCGCTACCTGCGCAACGGGCCGAATCCGGTCTCCGCCCCCGAGCCGTCCACCTATCACTGGTTCACCGGCGACGGCATGGTGCACGGGATCCGTCTGCGTGACGGTCGGGCCGAGTGGTACCGGAACCGCTGGGTGCGTTCGGCGCAGGTGGCGAATGCACTCGGCGAGGAGCCCCGCCCCGGACCGGTGCACGCCGGGATGGACTTCGCACCCAACACCAATGTCGTCGGCCATGCCGGGCGCACCTTCGCCATCGTGGAGGCAGGTGCCCGCCCCTACGAACTGAGCAACGACCTGGAAACGATAGGTCCCTGCGACTTCGAGGGGACCTTGCAAGGCGGGTACACGGCGCACCCGAAGCGCGACCCGCTCACGGGCGAGCTCTACGCCGTCTCCTATTTCTACGGATGGGGCAACGACGTCGAGGTGACGATCATGGATGCACAGGCGAGGGTGCGTTCCAGCCGGCGCGTCGCCATGGGTGGATCCGTCAGCGTGCACGACTGCGCCATCACACAACGTTCCATCGTCCTGCTCGATCTCCCGGTCACGTTCAGCCTGGAAGCCGCCGCCGCAGGCGCGTCCTTCCCCTACCGCTGGGAGGAGGGGTACCGGTCCCGCATCGGGCTGCTGCCCCGGGAGGGCGAGTCGACCGATGTCGTCTGGCATGACATAGAGCCCTGCTACGTGTTCCACCCGATGAACGCCTTCGACGAGCCCGAGGGTGACGGTGTGGTGGTCGACGTGGTGCGCCACGGGTCCATGTTCCGCACCAAGTACCTCGGCCCGAACGAGGGAGCACCCACTCTGGAGCGCTGGCATCTCGACGGTCACGGTGGCGCGGTGAAAGAGGAGCGGCTCGACGACCGCGGACAGGAGTTCCCGCGCGTCGACGAGCGCCGGGTCGGCCTGCCCCACCGCTACGGCTACGCCGTCGCGGCGGCCGAGTCCGACGACATCCTCGGCACGGAGTCGAGGCTCCTCTGCCACGACTTCGACCGAGGGACGAGCGTCGCCCGCTCCTTCGGGCCCGGAGCCACCGTGGGCGAGGCCGTCTTCGTACCCCGCCAGGCCGGTGCCGACGAGTCGGACGGCTGGCTGCTGCTGCTGGTGCACGCCGCCGACACCGACACCTCGGCCCTGCACATCCTCAACGCCGACGACGTGGCGGGGGAGGCCCAGGCCGTCGTCCATCTGCCGCAGCGGGTGCCGGCGGGCTTCCACGGGAATTGGGTGCCGGACCAGGCCTGACCAGGTCTCGTTCGCGACCCGATTGGGTTGGCCCGCTCGGGGTAGGGTCTTGCCGTGGTCGTCTGGCAATGGGTCCAGCAACACCGTGTGTTGTCCGTCATCGCTCTGGCCCTGATCATCGTGAGTTGCGCCGGTGGGACGGCGTGGGCGCTGGTTTTCCGCACCGTGTCATCTCCGGTCGGTCTACGCGAGGCGCTCCGGATGTACCGGCGGGAGCAGACCGGCAAGATGATGGCCTCGTTGCGCAACCGGTTGCCCGCTCCCGGGGTCTACACGTACCGCACCACGGGGGACGAGAGCCTCAACCTCATCGGCGTGTCGCGGTCTTTCCCCTCCAGCACGTCCATGATCGTCGCCGACGGGCGCTGCGCCACCGTCAGTTGGGTCCCGATTACGCAGCACACCGAAGCAACCACGGTGTGCAACGCGCCGAACGGGGCGTTGACCGTGCCGAAGCAGGTGACGAGCGTGTCCATTGCCGGTTCGACCAGCACGTCCACGGTCGACTGTCCGGCCTCGACGTACCTCCTGCCGTCCGGGGCCCGGCCGGGTCGGCGTTGGACGTCCACCTGCACGCAGGTGAGCCCGGCGGAGAAGATCGACATGGCGGGGCAGGAACTGGGCCAGTCGACCATGGTCGTGGGCGGCCGGACCGTGTCGGTGACCCACGCCCGCCTCACCTTCACCTACACCGGCGCGTCCGAGCACGGCACCAACCCCATCGACTACTGGATAGTCCCGAGCAGCGGCCTGATCGTGCAAGAGCGTGAGACGGTGGGCATGACGCAGAGCGGGGTGCACTACACCGAGAACATGCAGGCCACCTTGACCGGTCTGAGCCCGGCTCGCTGAACCCCCGACCGCGCTGAACCCCCGACCGCGCTGAACCCTCAGTCAGCCGGCGGCCCGACCAGCGCCGCCAAGCGCTTCGGAGCGGTGAGGCAATAGCTCTCGGCGATCATCTCGCCCATCTCGTCCCAGTCGGGTGCGGCGCGGAGATCCAAGCGCACGCCGATCCAGCCCTTGGGTCCCACGTACTTCGGGACGAAGAACCGCTCGGGATCGGAAGCCACCAGGACCTGTTGCGCACCCCGGGGCGCCTTCATGGTCATGGACGTGCCGTCCTCGCTCGTGATCACGAAGAGCTTGTCTCGCACGCGGAAGGCCGGAGCGGTGTGGCCGCCGAACGGGCGCTCCTCGGCCTCGGGCAGCGCCAAGCAGAGAGCCCGCACTCGCGCCACGGGGGAGCGGCTGGCGCTCATGCTCCAGACGGCGCCGCCGCATCGGCCGCATCGGCCGCATCGGCCGCATCGGCCGCATCCGCCGCATCGGCCGCATCGGCCGCATCGGCCGCATCCGCCGCATCGGCCGCAGCCCGGTCCTGCGCCACGGCGTCATAGGAGGCGTAGTCCGAGCCCGTGTCGTCGGCGAACTCGAATTCGAGAAGCCCCGCCTCGCCCCAGCGCTCGCGCAGGTAGCCGTTGTTGGCATCGAGCAGGCCGAGCTTGCGCACGTTGGGGACGAGCTTGGCGAAGAAACCGCGGGCGAAGCCGCCGGCTGGATTCACCTTCATCTTCTGCGCCGCCTGCAAGATGTACGGGAAGACCTCTTCGGCCGTCGTCCCCATGCGCTCCCACACCTCGGGCGTCGTGGCCCTGGCCCGCGAATTCAAAGTGGCGTCGACGAGGAACTCCTGGCGCTCCTTCAACTCGATCTCACTCAGGTCGCGGTAGAACTCCGACAGGGTCAGCACGCCGAAGGCGACGTGACGCGCCTCATCGGACATGACGTAGCGCAGCAGCTTGGTCAACAGCGGCTCCTGCGTGCGCCGCAGCATGTCCCCGAAGGCGGCGAGCGCCAGCGACTCGATCACGATCTGCATGCCGAGATAGGCGATGTCCCAGCGGGGGTCCTCCAGCAGCGACCAGATCTGCTCCTTGAGGAACGGACTCATCGGATACGCGTCGCCCAACTTGGTGCGCAGATACTTGGCGAAGACCTCCGTGTGCCTCGCCTCGTCCATGGTCTGGGTCGACGCGTAGTACTTGGCGTCGATCCACGGCACGGTCTCGACGATCTTGGCCGCGGTCATCATGGCGCCCTGCTCGCCGTGCATGAACTGCGAGAGGCTCGCCTTGAACATCTCGATGCCGAGTTGGGTGTACTCCTTCTCGGTCCATGTGGCCAGGGGGCAGCCGGGCAGCGTCCCCGCCACGCGCGCGACCGCCAGCAGGGGGCTGTCCTGCTCGGCGATCAGCCGCTCGGGGTCGACGTCGATGGACCAGTCCAGGTCCGTGACGCTGTTCCATTGCGACCCCATGGCCTTGTTGTAGAGCGTCACGAGCTGGCCACGATCACGCTCGTAGTCCCACAGGAAGAGCCGGTCCGCGTTGTCGTGGATGACTTGGACGGCCGCCTCCATGTCCTGCCGGCCCGGTACCGGAGGTGTCGCAGCGCTCATGATCCGAGGCTACTTCCGGCGCCCGGCCATGTTGGCGTTCGGGGCGGCCTTGGCCACCAGGTCGGGCACGATCTTGCCGAGCTCCGCCGGGTCCCAGCGGTCGCCCTTGTCGGCGGCGGGCCCTTCGACCCAGCCCTCGGCGACGCTGAGGTGATCACCCTGCACGTTGAAGACGCGGCCCGTGATGCCGGCCGACTCGGAGCTGCCGAGCCAGACCACGATCGGTGCGATGTTGGCCGGGTCGAAGGCATCGAACTCCTCGGGCTTCTTCTCAGCCGGGGTGAAGCCCCCGCCCAGGTTCTCCGTCATACGGGTGAGGGCGGCGGGAGCGATGGCGTTCACGGTGACGCCGTAGCGCTCGAGCTCCATGGCGGCGATGATCGTGAAGGAGGCGATGCCGGCCTTGGCCGCTCCGTAGTTCGTCTGCCCGACGTTGCCGTAGATGCCCGACGGTGACGTGGTGTTGATGACGCGGGCGTCGTTGGTCTCGCCGGCTTTGGTCCGGTTGCGCCAGTACTCCACGGCGTGGCGCGTCGGAGCGAAGGTGCCGCGCAGGTGGACCTTGATGACGGCGTCCCACTCGTCGATGGTCATGTTGACCAGCATGCGGTCGCGCAGAATGCCGGCGTTGTTGACGAGCACGTCGATCGTCCCGAAGGTGTCGATGGCCGACTGGATCAGGCGGCCGGCACCCTCGTAGTCCGAGACGTCGTCACCGTTGGCGACGGCCTCGCCGCCCATGGCGCGGACCTCGTCGACCACCTGTCCGGCCGGTCCGTCGGAGGAGCCGGACCCGTCCACCTCGGCACCGAGGTCGTTGATGACCAGCTTGGCGCCCTGGCTGGCGAACTCGAGGGCGTGCTCCCGCCCGATGCCCCGGCCTGCCCCGGTGATGACGACGACCCGTCCGTCACAGATACCCACGTTGTTCAGCTCCTTTGGTTTGTGTTCATCCAGCCGGCCTTGTTTGCTCCAGCCGGCCTTGTTCGCTCCAGCGGCTTTGCTCAGGCCGGCTTCGACGCCGCCCTGTACTGCTCACGCAACTTTCTCTTGAAGATCTTGCCAGTATCCTCCCGCGGCAGCTCCGACACGAAGTCGACGCTGCGGGGGCACTTGAAATGGGCCAGGTGGTCCCGGCAGAAGGCCATCAGTTCGGCGGCCAGCTCGTCGGTGCCCGCCACGCCCTCGGCCGGCTGCACGACGGCCTTCACCGCCTCGCCCCAGTCGTCGTCGGGCACCCCGATGGTGGCGACATCGCCGACCGCAGGATGCTCCAGCAGCACGGCGTCCACCTCGGCCGGGTAGATGTTGACCCCGCCGGAGATGATGAGGTTGGCGGTGCGGTCGGTCAGGTACAGGAACCCCTCGTCGTCCATGTAGCCCATGTCGCCCAGCGTGAAGTAGTCGCCGCGGAAGGCCCCGGCCGTCTTCTCCGTGTCGCCGTAGTAGTCGAACTTCGTGGCCGCCGGCGCCTGCAGCCAGACCAGGCCGACCTCGCCCGGCGGCAGGTCGTTGCCGTTCTCGTCGGCCACCTTGACCAGGCCGGGGACCATGGGGCGGCCGACGGTGCCGGGATGGGCCAGCCAGGTGGTGGAGTCGACGAGGGTACCCAGGCCCTCGGTGGCGGCGTAGTACTCGACGACGACCGGGCCGAGCCATTCGATCAGGCGCTGCTTGACCGGCACGGGGCACGGCGCGGCGCCGTGGATCACGAAGCGGAGCGACGAGGTGTCGTAGCTTTGGCGCGTCTCGGCCGGCAGGGCCAACAGGCGGTGGAACATGGTCGGGACCATGTGCGTGTGGGTGATGCCGTGCTGCTCAATGAGCCGCAGCGCCTCGACGGGGTCCCAGTGGTCCATGACCACCAGCGGCACGCCGTAGACGAGGGGAACCGCCACCGAGAAGGCCAGCGGGGCGGCATGGTAGAGCGGGCCGGTCAGGAGGTGGGCATCGACGCTGGTCTCGTAGTCCTCGTCGTAGCCACAGAAGTTCACGGTGGCCAGCGCGCTGACGGCGGCGGTCTCGCGGTGCACGCCCTTGGGCCGGCCGGTCGTACCCGACGTGTAGAGCATCTGGGTGCCCAGGACCGGGTCCTCGATGTCGGAGCCGTCCTCGGCCGCCACCACCGAGTTGTACATCTCGAAGCCCGGGAGGTAGCCGCCCGTGTTGATCTTGACCAGGCCCGGCCCGCCGGCGGCCGCGGCGACGGTGGCGGCGTCGCCCAGGCTGCCCGAGAACACGAACGCCTTGGCCTCGCAGTTGGCGATGATGTAGGCCGCTTCCTCGCCGGTGAGGTGCCAGTTGATGGGGGTGAGTCGCAGCCCGGTGCGCTGGGCGGCGTAGAGCACCTCGAGGAATTCGGGCTCGTTGGTGCACATCAGCGCCACGGAATCACCGGGCCGCAATCCACGGGCTCGGAAAGCCCGGGACAGCCGGTTGATCTGCGCGTTGAGGTCGGCGAAGGTGCGGTCCCCGTGCGGCGAAAGGAGCGCCAGGCGATCCGGGATCCGCTTCGCCCACCAGGCATGCAGCATCCCCTGGGCCACCGCGGCGCGCTTGTCCTCGGGAGCGCTCACGTCCCCTCCTCCCCCGCGGGCCGGAAGAGGGCCAGCTGCCGGCCGTCGCTCAAGGGCTCCCAGCTCACCACCACCGCCATGCCGCTGCGGACATCGGCAGGCGGGCAGCCGACGATATTTGTCATGATGCGCACCCCTTCTTCCAGGTCGACCAGCGCGATGCAGAAGGGCGCACCGTCGGCGAACGTCGCACCAGCCGCTTCGGGTCTGTGCTCGACGACGGCTGCATAGACCGTGGCCCGGCCGCTGGCCTGGCGCCACTCGAGCGGCCCACCCGCGTCACCGGCGTCGCCACAGTACGGGCAGAACGCTCGCGGGTAGAAGATGCCCCGGTCGCACCGCGTGCACCACTGCACGAGAAGACGTCCTTCTCTGGTGGCCTCCCAGAACGGGCCGCTCTCGGCGCCGACGGGCGGTTCGAGGCGCGTGGCGGCAGCCGGTCGCGTCTCGACGGGACGGGCGGTGGTCACAAGGTGGCCTCGGTCCCGAGGACGGCCGTCGACAGCACCGAGAGGAACATGCCCGACCCGTGGGCCACCGCGACCTCGGCACCGTCGACCTGACGGATGTCGGCCTCCCCCCGGAGTTGGCGCACGGCTTCGGTGATCAAGAACATGCCGTACATGCCGGGATGGGTGAAGGAGAGCCCGCCGCCGTTCGTGTTCATGGGCAGCGAGCCCCCGGGTCCGAGGCCGACGTCGACGGCGAAAGGGCCCCCCTCGCCCTTGGCGCAGAAGCCGAGATCCTCCAGGTGGAGGAGCGCGGTGATGGTGAAGCTGTCGTAGCCCATGAGCACGTCCACGTCGGCTGGGCCGAGGCCCGCCATGGCGAAGGCGCGGGCGCCCGAGACGGCCCCTGGCGTCGTGGTGAGCGTGGGCATCTGGGAGATGCCCACGTGGTCGGTGCAGGTCGCGGCACCGAGGACGTAGACCGGGGCCTTGCGGAGGGTCCGGGCGCGGGCGGCGCTGGTCATGACGAACGCGCCCGCGCCGTCGGTCACGAGGCAGCAGTCGAGCAGGTGCAGCGGGCTCACCTGTAGCGGTGACGCCAGTACGTCGGCGACGGTGATCGGGTCGCGGTAGCGCGCCCGCGGGTTGCGTGCTGCCCACTCGCGGGTGCTGACCGCGATGGAGGCCAGCTGTTCCGACGTCGTGCCGAATTCGTGCATGTGGCGAGCGGCGGAGAGCGCATAGGGCCCCATGGGGAGACGGAGCCCGAAGGGGAGCTCCCACTCGGCCATCGGATTGGGCCCCGCCATGCCGCGCCGCGCTTGCCGGCGCTTGCGGGTGCGGTCGCTGCGTGGCGTCGAGGCGTAGACGCTGACCACCACCTCGCACAGTCCCGCGGCGATCGCGGCGGCGGCGTGCTCGACGTGGACCTCGTAGCTCGATCCGCCGGTCATGGTCGACTCGACGAAGGTCGGATGCACCCCGAGATACTCCGCGAAGGCCACGGCCGAATCGGGGTGACAGACGCCGTCGACGTCAGCCAGGGTGAGGCCGGCGTCCTCCAGCGCACCGAGGACCATGGCCACCTCGAGCTCGCGGCCCGTGCGGTCGAGCTCACCGGTCGGGGACACGTCATCGGTCACCCCGACGATGGCGGCCGCGCCGCGCAGGCTGCGGTCCTCTCCGCTCATACTCGACACCCCCCGGTCCAGCCCGACTCAGTCCGACTCAGCCGCGGACGGCTCAGGCGTTCTTCGGCAGTTCGGAGAAAGGCGTCACGCGGTCGTTGTTCGGCTCCTTGGGCAGGCCCAGCACCCGTTCCCCGATGATGTTCTTCTGTACCTGGTCCGTCCCGCCGTAAATGGGAGGGGCCTGGGCGAAGAGCGCCATCTCGGTGATGCCGCCGGCGAACGGGTCGCCCGTGGCGTGCTTCAGCGCGGATTTGTCGTCGCTGTCGTAGGCGTGGAGCATGCCGCCAGGGCCCATGATGCGCAGGCCGAGGTCACGGGTCAGGCGGACGATCTGACTCATGGACAGCTTGGCCACGTTGGGCATGCCCGGGATGTCACCGCCCTGCTCCTTGACCGCCTTGACCCGCAAGCCGTTGAAGCGGCCCAGCTCGCCCAGCGTGTAGAGCCGGGCCAGGTCCTGGCGGATGCCGGCATCGCCGTTGACGCCACGTGACTTGGCCACGCTGATGAGCAGGCCGGCGCCACCGCGCATGGCGCCCAGCGCGCCGCCCGGCGCCTGGGACTTCTTCTTGCCACCGGCGGTTCCCGCTGCGGCAGCGACCAGGTCACCCACCCGCCGGGACAGCATGCCCATGACGGAGCCGGGTTGGGCCAGGCCACCCCCAGCCGCATTGCCGCCTCCGGAGCCGAGGCCGGCCCGCTCGTTCATGAGGGTCGTGTTGGCGGCCGCCCATCCATTGTTGAGCCCACCGATCAGGGCGGAGTCGGCCACGCGGGCGTCGGTGATGAAGACCTCGTTGAAGAGCGCGTGGCCCGTCATCTCCTTGAGCGGGCGCACGTCGACGCCGTCCTGGAGCATGTTGAAGGCGAAGTAGGAGATGCCCTGGTGCTTCGGGACGTCGGGATCGGTGCGGGCCAGGAGCATGCCGAGGTCGGCGTACTGACCGCCAGAGGTCCACACCTTCTGGCCGTTGATGATCCACTCATCGCCGTCCTTGATGGCCCGGGTCTGCAGGCCGGCCAGGTCCGAGCCCGCCTGCGGCTCGCTGAAGAGCTGGCACCAGGCCTTCTGGCCGGTCACGATGTCCCGCACGTACAGGTCGATCTGCTCCTGGGTGCCGTGGGTCGCGATGGTGGGCGCGGCCAGCAGCAGCCCCAGCCCGGCAGGGGCGCCGAGGGCGCCGAAGCCGGCGATCTCCTGCTGGACCAGGACGACGTCGGAGCGGGCCATCCCCTTGCCGTAGGCGTTCTCGGGCAGCCCGGGGGCGGACCATCCGGCCAGACCCAACCGTTCCCACCACTCGGCCACGCTCAGGTCGGGGTCCCAGTTGTCGTCCAGCCAGGACCGCAGCTCGCTCAGCAGCTCGTCGGTCCGCGTCGTCTCTGTAGCAATGTCGGTCACAGCCCGAAGTTACCGGGCGCGCCGAGGAACGGGAAACTCCCCTGAAACACCAGTAGCTTCATCGGGGTGCAAGACGACCGTTTGGATGCAGCGTTCGACGCCTGGGTGGAGGCACAAACGGCTGCCCTCGAAGTGGTCAGGCAGGCCACGGGCGTGCCGGAGTCGGACGTCGACCTGGCCGAGGGCTACCGCTGGGTGACCCGTCTGACCAGGCTGATCCTCGACTGGATCGTGGAGAAGTCGGACCCGCTGCACCCGCAGCTCTTCGACCTGCAGGACGAGTACAAGAAGCTCCTGGTCGACAACCCCGACGTGCACTACACGTTCTGCGTCCTCGACGACTCGCATTCGTACCGCCTGGTCGGGCACCGGGGGGAGTGCGCCTACCTCGGCATGACCTTCGGCACGCCGTTCGGCCAGGGGCCGGTCGGGGGCCGCACGGGCACGCAGACGCAGACCCATATCGACGAGTTCGAGCTGGGCCCCGACGGCGAGGTCGACATCTTGATCGCGCCGGCCTCCGCCATGCCCGACCCGAGGCCGCGCAATTCGGTCGTCCTCGAACCCGGCACGGCGCAGCTGGCCATCCGTGAGACGTACTTCGAGAAGCACCCGGACCGGTTCGCCCGCCTCCGCGTGGAGCTGGTGCCCGAACCGGGCGAGGTGGTGCCGCACCCCATCCTCTCGACGGACGAGCTGGCATCCAAGCTCGAGTTCGCCGCCATGTTCCTCACCTTCGTGGGGGGTACCGCCGTGCAGATGTGGCGCGACGCGGAGAGCAACATGAACACCTTCGGCGGCCAGGCCGGCGCCGCGCACGTGGCGGCGCAGGAGGACGAGGTGCGCTCCCACTCGAACGCGGAAATGACGTATCACGGGGGACGCTTTCGTCTGGAACCTGGTCAGGCCCTGGTGGTGACGGTGCACGAGCCCGACAAGCCGTTCCTCTACTGGGGGCTGACGCTCACCTCACCGTGGATGGAGAGCTTCGACTACCGCTACGCCACGACGGCCCTCAACAACAAGACGGCCACGCGCTCGGCGGACGGGTCATGGCGCATGGTGATCGCGCCGTCCGATCCGGGGGTCGAGAACTGGCTCGACACCGGAGGCCGGCTGGAGGGCTACATGCTCGTCAGGTGGGTCCTGGCCGACGGCCCGCCCCACCCCACGGCGGAGGTGGTCGAGATCAAGGACCTCGCTTCCGCGTAACGCGCGGAGCGTGCGTCGCCCGACGGTAGGTCGTTCAGACCTCGGACGGGACCCCGAAGCGCTCCTGGTAGGGCCCCAAGACCGCCCGGTGCGTCGCCAGGTCGAGGCCGGTGTCGGCGAAGGAGTACTCGTGCCCGCCGGCGCGGCCCGTGTGGCGGGCGCCCAGGTACGAATGCAGAGCGGCGCGGAACTCCTCCGAAATCGGCAGCTCCCAGCCGGCGTAGAGACGCTCGACGGTCCCGAGCGGGTCCGCCACCAGGTCGCGGTAGACGACGTCGGCGATCTGTTCGGCGGGGATGTCGCCGGCGTCGCGCTCGGCCGTGACGTGGTCCATCTGCATCTCGAGGCCCATCGCCATGAACTCGACCAGCACCGCGTGGTCGACGTGCTCGGAGTGCATGATGTGCAGGGTCGCCATGAGGTCGGAGAGCGATCCGATGACCCGCAGCGGGTCGCGATGGGTGATCACGACGCGGGCGTCGGGGTACGTCGAGAACACCAGGGGGAGCGCGGAGAGGTGTGAGGGTGCCTTGACGGCCCAGCGCGTCGTCGGCCGCTCCGATACCCACTGCAGTGTCTGCAGGTGCCGCTTGTGCCAGTCGTAAATCGGCGTCTGGTCCTGGCCGCTGCGCCACACCGTGTACTCGGCCACGTTGTAGAGACCGGTGTAGACGTCGCTCGAGAACTGGTGGGCGAAGGCGAAGATGCATTCGGTGGGCAGCCGGCCGCCGTTCTCGTGCATGGCGGTGAAGGCGGGGACGATCTCGTCCATGAGCTTGATCTCGTCGTCGCAGAGGTCGCCCGACGCATCGTCGTAGGGCACGGTGTGGAGCAGCTCCCACAGCAGCGGTGGGCGGTTGTCGGGGTCGCAGGCCAACAGCTCGTGGAGGAGCGTGGTGCCCGAGCGCCCCAGCCCCGTGACGACGATCGGCCCCTGCACCGGTTGCTCCAGGATGGCCGGCTCCTTGTTCCAGAGATCGACGATGCGCAGGCGGTTCTGCAGAATGAGCTGGAGCTCGCCCCGGGTGCGGATGCGACCGGGCAGGTGGAGGCGCGCCTCGGTGTCGAGGGAAGCGCACAAGCGGCGGAAGGGCTCCTCCCACCAGTCGTCGCCGAAGTCGTCCAGGCCGGTGGTGGTGATGGCAGCGGCTTGCAGAACCTCAGGGTGGAGCGAGACCATCGAGCGACCGTCGTCGCCGAGCCCGTGGCCGAGGGCAATCATTTTTTCTGCCCAGGGGCTGCGTGACGGGGGTGTCCAGGGCACGGGCCGTCACCGTACCTGCAAGCGGGGAGAATGGCCCGCTGGCGAGACGATCGCCGGCAGCATTTCGAGCAAGGAGGAGCGGATGAGCAACGTGGTGCCGGATCTCGGCGTGGACCAGATGATCGAGGTGCTGGCCACGGGCGCCGACTTCCCACTCAGTCCCGGGGTCCCGGTCTCGCAACTCGACCACGCCCTGCAGACGGCGGCCCTGCTGGCCCGTCTCCATCCGGGCGACGACGAGCTCGTGGCAGCCGGGCTGGTGCACGACATCGGGCACCTGTTGCCGGGGGGTACCGACGAGGCGCATGCCACCGACGCCGCGCGGGCCGTGCGGCAGGCGCTGGGGGAGCGCGTGGCCGGGATCGTGGGGTTGCACATAGAGGCCAAGCGGTATCTCGTGGCGACCGAGGACGGGTACGGCGGTGCGCTCACGAACGACAGCGTGGTCTCGCTCCAACGCCAGGGTGGCGCCATGGGCGAGCAGGACGCGGTGGCCTTCTTGGCGCAGCCGTGGGCGGCCGACGCCGTGACGTTGCGGCGCGCCGACGACAGCGGCAAGGTCGAGGGCCTGGAGGTGCTCGACCTGCAGAGTTGGACACCCCTCCTGCGGGAACTGACCGGGCGCGCCAGCTCGCCCCGAGGTTGATGCCTTCCGTTGTCGCGGCGGGCGGAACGCACTGAAGGATCGGTCTGTGGACGTCCCGGTCAGTGGTCACTGTGACGCCCGCTTCGTCGCCGTGCGCGAGGAGTTCGCCCGGAACTTCGCCGAGCGCGGTGAGGTCGGCGCCGCGGTGTGCATCGTGGTCGACGGGGTGACCGTGGTCGACCTGGCCGGCGGGTGGGCGGATCCGGTGAAGGGCGCGCCGTGGCGGGACGACACGCTGGTCAACTTCTATTCGGTCGGCAAGGCGTTCGTCGCACTGCTCGTGCTGCAGCTTGTCGACGCCGGGCTGGTGGCACTGGACGACCCGATCGCCCGCGTCTGGCCGGAGTTCGCCACCGCGGGCAAGGAGGGTGCGACGTTGCGGCATGCGCTCTGCCACCGGGCCGGGGTGCCGGCGATCCGCGAGCCCTTGCGCAACGAAGACCTTTGGGACTGGGACCGGATGGCGGGCGCGCTGGCCGCCACCGCTCCCTGGTGGGAGCCGGGGACACGCCACGCGTACCACACCAACACGTACGGGCACCTGCTGGGAGAGGTGGTGCGGCGGGTGAGCGGGGAGCCCTGCGGACGCCGGCTGGCGGCGCTGGCCGATCCGCTGGAGGCGGACCTCTACGTCGGCGTGCCGGCGACGGAACAGCACCGTTGTGCGCAGGTGCTGTTCGAGAGCCTCGGCCTCCCAGCCGCGCTGGACGACACTCTCGAGGGCGACGCCCGCATGGAGATGCTGAGCTACTTCAACCCGCCGGGCTTCTCGTCCATGGGCGTCGTGAACACGACGGCATGGCGCACTGCCATGGTCCCGTCGACCAACGGGCATGGCACAGCACGCGGCGTGGCGCGCCTGTACGGTGCCCTGCTCGAGCCGGGCCGCCTCCTCTCGGCCGACTTGCTGGCTGAGGCGACCTCGGCCCAGTCCACCGGGTACTGCCCGATCCTCCACGAGGACGTGACGTTCGGTCTCGGCTTCAAACCGACGGTCCCACGCCGTCCGTTCGGGCCGAATCCCGGGAGTTTCGGTCACTTCGGCACCGGGGGAGCGGTCGGGTTCGCCGACCCGCTGGGTGGCGTGGCCTTCGGCTACGTGATGAACCACGTCATCCCCCGTTGGCAGAGCACGCGCAACCGATCGTTGATCGACTCCTTGTATCGATCACTCTGAGGGCACTCTTAGGGCACTCTGAGGGCACTCTGAGGGCGACGCACTTTCCGCGGCACACACGCCGGTGTGCCCTGGGCCGGATGTTCCTCGGGACGCGCCAGCTGGACACGTGCGGGGCCGCCTGAGTTGTCGCTCCGGTGGGATGAAAAGCTCCGTGGCGCGGACACGCATGCTCTAACGTGCACCTCAGAAAGGCCAGCGGCGACGGCCGGTGGACAAGGGGGCTGACATGACGAGCGCTTCGATGGCCGTGCCGACCAGGCGGGTCGACATGTGGTTCTCCGGAACCGCGGCGCAGAGCCGCGTCACGGTGGTGTTCCGGATCATCTTGGCCATCCCGCAGTTCATCGTGCTGTTCTTCCTCGGCATCGCAGCCCTCGTGGTGGCAGTCATCGGGTGGTTCGCCGCACTCGTCACCGGTGAGCTCCCCGAGTTCGCGCACACCTTCCTGGGTGGTGTCGTCCGCTGGGAGATCCGGGTCACCGCCTACATGTACCTCTTGACGGACGCCTACCCACCCTTTTCGCTCGAGGACGTGGAGTACCCGGTGCGCACCGTCCTGCCGGCCCGCGGTCCCTTGAATCGTGTGTCGGTGTTCTTCCGCATCATTTTGGCCATCCCGGCCTTCGTCTTCGCTCAGATCGTCGAGTACGGGCTCACGGCCCCGCTGCTCTTCGTGATGTGGATCGTCGTCATCGTCACCGGCAGTATGCCGCCGTCGCTCTACGACGCGTACTCGTCGTTGCTGCGCTATCAGGCCCGCTTGCACTGTTGGTTCTCCATGATCACCTCGGAGTACGCGTGGGGCATGCTGGGCGACTTCGTCCCACCGCCCCCGGCGTCCACGCCGCCGCCCCTCGGCGCCATCTCCGGATCGACCGCGGGCACGCCGGCAGCTGCGCCGCCCCCGCCGCCCGCTGTGCCGGGGACCCAACCACCGGCGCAGCCCTTCGCCTACCCGCAGACGAGCGAGCAGCTGCCGACGCCCCCACCGACGCCGCCACCGCCACCGGAGGCCGCCCCCGGTCCGCCCGGATGGCCTCCGCCGCAGCCGGCGCCCCCGCCCGGTGGCGGCGCACCCGGTGCCATGCCGCCGCCCTCGTCCTGGGAACGCACGTCAGTCCCGTCCGGGGTGGACACGCTGCCCCCCTGGGGAGTCCTCATCCTGCAGGGTGCGGCCCGCTCCTGGATGATCTTCGCCATCGTCTGGGGATCGATCGTGTTCATCGGGGAGAACGTGTTCAGAGGTCACGGCCACCACAACGACACGACGAACGGCTTGGTCACCACCGTGCCCGCGGACACGTCGGTCCTCGGCCACGTCGTCGTGCACGTCCCGACCGACCTCTGAGCGCGCGCCGCTGAAGGCGGCCCGAACCAATCTCGCCCAATGAGCGACTTCGATCGCCTGGTTGCCGAGGCCGCCGCCGAACCCGTCGAAGGCTGGGACTTCTCCTGGTTCGATGGCCGTGCCACCGAGGAGCGCCCACCCTGGGGTTACGCACGCCTCATGGGGGAGCGCATGGCCGGGGCGCGGGCGGCGCTCGACATCGAAACCGGGGGTGGGGAGGTGCTCGCCACGGTGGCGCGGCCGCCCGCGCTTCTGGTGGCGACCGAGGGGTGGTGGCCCAACGTCGAGGTGGCCCGGACACGCCTGTATCCACTGGGAGCCCGCGTTGTCGCGGCGGCCGACTCGCCCTCCTTGCCCTTTGCCGAAGCCTCGTTCGACCTCGTCGTGAGTCGTCACCCCGTCATCGTCCTCTGGGAGGAGATCGCCCGGGTCCTGCGACCGGGCGGGACATATCTGTCACAGCAGATCGGCCCTGGCACCAACCACGAGCTGACGGAGTTCATGATGGGTCCCACGCCGGTGAACGAGAGTCGGAGCGCGGCGAGCGCCCTCCGCGGTGCCGAGTCGGCAGGGCTCGAGGTCGTCGACCTGCGGGAGTGCGCGCGACGGGTCACGTTCTTCGACATCGGCGCGGTCGTCTACTTCCTGCGCAAGGTGCGCTGGACGGTGCCGGACTTCACGCCCTCTGCCTATGGCGCCCAGCTGCGGCGGCTCCACCACCTGATCGAGGAGCAGGGTCCGTTCGTGTCGACGGCGCGGCGACTCCTGGTCGAGGCGCGTCGCCCGGCCTGAGCGGCCGCGCCGGATCCCCACCTCCTGGGTCCGGACCCACCGGCCGTTCAGCTGGCCTGGCTCACCGAGCTCATGTTGTAGTCGCCAATGCGCAGCGGCGGCATGATCGTCCGGTTCAGGTACTCGCCGAACTCGCGTCCGAGCGAGCGCACGGGTGTGCCGACCTCGGTGGCCCGGGCCAGGAGATCGACCGGGCTCTCGTTGAAGCGGAAGTTGTTCGCCGCCCCGACGACCGCGCCGTCCTCAATCACGTAGACGCCGTCGCGGGTGAGCCCCGTGCACAACAGCGTGGCCGGGTCGACCACTCTGATGTACCAGAGACAGGTCAGCAGCAGGCCGCGCTCGGTGCGCGCCACCATGTCGTCGAGGGAACCGCCGTCGCGGTCGCCGCAGCGCAGCATGAGGTTGTCGATGTAGGGCGCCATCTCGACGCCGGACTTCGCCGCACCGGCGCGGTGGTAGCGCAGCCGCGCCAGCACGCCGTCGTGCAGCCAGTCGGTACGAGCGCTCGGCAGGCCGTTGTCGAACACCGAGACCTCCGAGCCGCTGGCCTCGGTGGCGACGAACGGTGTGCAGGCGATGCCCGGCTCGAACGGATCGCTCGAGAGCGTGAAGGGCAACGTGGTGATCGTCTCACCGACCAGTGTGCCCCCGCCTTCGCCGGAGAAGACGGTGCGCCCGTCCTCGGCGTCCTGACCGCCCAGCGCGTCGAAGGCCAGCATGGCCATCATGTCGCTCACCGCCGAAGGCGGCATGATCACCTCGTAGCGGCCGGCCTCCAGAGAGACCTGTGTGCCGGCCCAGTCGAGGCGGCGCCATATCTCCTCTTCCATCTCCTCCATGGAGGGCGCAATGGTCGGTGCGGCGACCCAGGCCGACCCGCTCCCGTCGGCCGTCCGCCCGACCAGGCTGACCGCCGCCGTCGGCTGCGCGTGGGAGAGCCGTACGCCGGTCGAGCTGCCGAGATACAGCGTGGCCAGATCCTGCTCCGCAAACCCCGCCAGCACGGCGTCGCGGGCGCGGGCGCGCCCGAATGCACCGGACAGCGCGGACAGCACGTCTTCGAGCGCGCCCGAATCGGTCTCCTCGGGCTCGAGCCCGAACTGGCGCGCCGGCCGCGTCTGGTCCACTTCGACGAGGCGGAAGGCGTCGGCCGCCGGCGGCGCCTGTCGCGCGTCGGCCAGGGCGGCCGCCGCCATCTCGGCCACACCGTCCGTGCCGACCTCACCGGTGCGGCGCGCCGAGCCGACTGACTCGCCGGAGAGCGCGATGACGCTCACCGAGCGTCCCCGCTGGACGCCGTTGGTCGTGGTCGTGTTCAGGGCGTAGCGCACGTCGACGTGGCTGGTCTCCTCGACCAGCACCATGCAGCCGTCCGCCCCGAGTGCGTCCGCCGAGGCCACGGCGCGCTCCACCAGCTCCTGGGCGGGAATCACGACACGAGCCGCCGCAGCCGCCGCACCACCGTCTTCAGCGCCCCGACTCCTCGCGCGTGTTCAGGACCCGCACCCCGCGCACCAGGGCCGAAGGGCAGCCGTGCGAGACGGGCGCCACCTGCCCCGGCTGGCCCTTGCCGCAGTTGAAAGCGCCCCCGAGCACCCAGGTGGAAGCGCCGCCTACGGCCTCCATGGCGCCCCAGAAGTCGGTCGTGGTGGCTTGATACGCCACGTCCTTCACCTGTCCCGCCAGCTGCCCGCCCTCAATGCGGTAGAAGCGTTGCCCAGTGAACTGGAAGTTGTAGCGCTGCATGTCGATCGACCAACTCTTGTCGCCGACGATGTAGACGCCCCGGTCGACGCCGGCGATCAGGTCCTCGGTACTCGGGCCGCCGGCACCGGAGTGCGCCAGCGAAACGTTGGCCATGCGCTGAATCGGCACGTGCAGGGGCGAGTCGGCGAAGGCGCAGCCGTTAGAGCGCGCGAATCCCATGGAGGCGGCGATGGAGCGGTCGAGCTGGTAGCCGACCAGCGTGCCGTCGCGCACCAGGTCGAACGATTGGGCCGCCACGCCCTCGTCGTCGATGCCCACTGTGGCCAGCCCGTGCTCCACCGTGCGGTCCCCCGTCACGTGCATGACGGGGGAGCCGTAGGCCAGGGACCCCAGCTTGTCGAAGGTGGCGAACGAGGTGCCGGCGTAGGCGGCCTCATACCCGACGGCCCGGTCCAACTCGGTGGCGTGTCCGATCGATTCGTGAATCGTGAGCCAGAGGTTCGAGGGGTCGACCACCAGGTCGTACGTCCCGGGCTCCACCGAGGGGGCCAGCAGCTTCTGCGCCAGGAGCTCGGGCAATTCGGCCAGCTCGCCGTGCCAGTCCCATCCGCCACCTCCACCGGCCGCATCGCCACCGCCAGCGGCCGCGCCGCCGCCGGCCCCGGCCGAACCGGCCAGGAACTCCCAGCCCCGCCCGACCGGCGGCGCCAGCGTCCGCATGGTCTCGAAGCCGTTCTCCGACAGCGCCAGCGCCTCCAGCTGGGCCTGCAGGCGCACCCGGTGCTGGGTGGCCCGCGTCCCGTTGAGGTCGGCCAGGTACGTCTGCTCCGAGACGGCGAGCAACGACGCCGACGTGTGCGAGACGACGGGATGCTCGCCGAGACGCCTGCTCCAGTCGGCGAGCAGTGCGACCTTGTCGGCCAGCGGCACGGTCGACGGGTCGATCTCGAACGCACTGGACCAGGTGACGTCGCCATGGGGCGGTTCGGGCGCCAGTTCGACGCGGCCGCCGCCGGCCCGGCTCGTGACCCGGGCCATGTCGCGGGCCTGGCGCACCAGGTTGGCCGCCTCTTCCGGCCGCACGTCGACGGTGGCGGCGAAGCCGACCGCGCCGTCGAGCACGACGCGCACGCCCATGCCGAATTCCGTGTCGTCGGCCGTGGTCTCGGGGCGGGCGTCGCGCAGGCGGACGGTCTGGCTGCGGACGCGCTCGACCCGAAGCTCGGCCGCCTGGCAGCCGGCGGACGCGTCGAGCGCGGCATCAGCCAGCGCGGCCAGTTCGTCGGCCGCAAGCGGCATCAGGCCACCGGGGTCGGTTGGCGCACGGGGAGCCCGGCCGAGGTGTAGATGGCGTCGATGAGCTCCATCGTACGGATGGCGTCGGCCGCCGTGGTCGGGAAGGACGATCCCTCCTCAATCGCGGCCACGAACGCCTCGAGCTGGAAGTCGTAGCTCGCCTTGCGGCTGAAACGTTCTTTGCGGGTGCCGAGCGACGTCGTGACCTTCATCCGGTGTCCGTGCTGAGGAGCGAACGGGTTGAAGATCGAGATCTTCCCGTTGTCACCGGTGATGTCAGCGTGGAGGCGCAACACCGAGGACGAGAACATGGAGCAGCCGATGTGCGCGCTCCCGCCGTCGGGCAGCGAGAAGCGGGCGTCCATGGCGCGGTCGACGCCGGGCGAGGAGAGCTTGGCTTCGGCGCCGACCACCCGCGGCCCGGGGACCAGCAGCCGCAGCAGGCTGATTGGGTAGCAGCCCATGTCCATGGTGGCGCCACCGGCCAGCCCCAGCTGGTACCGGATGTCGCCCTTCTTCCACAGCGGGGCCGAGAAGGACACGTCGACACTGGTGATATTGCCCAGCTCACCCGAGCGCACGATCTCAATCAGACGCTTGGTCAGCGGGTGGTACTGGTAGTGGAAGGCCTCCATCACGACCACACCCGGGTTGCCGTTGGCCACCTCGGCCACGGCCCGGGCTTCGTCGGCGTTGGCCGTGAAGGGCTTCTCGCACAGGACGTGCTTGCCGGCCCTCAGGGCGGCGATCGTCCAGTACCCGTGCAGCCCGTTGGGGAGCGGGTTGTAGATGGCATCGATGTCGGGGTCCTCCACCAGCGCGGCGTAGCTGCCGACGACACGAGGAATACCCTGTTTGCGGGCGAATTCCGCGGCGCGTTCGGGTTGGCGTGCCGCCACGGCGGCGACGGTGACGCCGCCCGTCCTCCGGGCCGGCTTGATGAGGGCGGAGGGGGCGATGCGGGCCGCTCCGAGGATCCCGACTCTCAGCACGCGGCGTTCGTCTGGGCTCGCCGGCTGGCCGGAAGAACGGCACAGTGAGAAGGGCCGTTGTAGGACGTTTCCCCAGTATGGGACGGAGGGGTCGCCGCCGGGGACGGTGGGGCCAGATGTTGCATGAGCACGGACGCTAACGCACCCGGGGGGCGCCCGACGATGGGTCACATCCGGGGCTTGGACGGCATCCGGGCCTTGTCCGTTCTCGCCATCATCGCCTTCCATACCGGCCTCAACTCGGTGCCGGGCGGCTTCTACGGGGTCGACTCCTTCTTCGTCCTCTCCGGTTTCCTGATCACCTCGCTCCTCGTCGACGAGTGGAGCAGCAGCGGGACGATCAGGCTCCGCCGCTTCTGGGCCGGCCGCGCCCGGCGCCTGCTGCCGGCGCTCTTCCTCCTCATCGCCGTCATCGGCATCGCGCTGGCCGTCGTGCCGAAGTTGCAACCCCGACGTCGTCGTCTCCGTGGCCCGGGGCGAGACGTTCGATCAGCAGACCGGGGGTCAGTGGGAGAACATCGGCCAGTCCGGCTTCGACAGCTATCTGGCCGGCCGCTACCGACAGGCCGTCTCGGTCCTCGGCTGCAGGGGGGCCAGCGTCGTCCTCCTGACGAGCCCCTGCTACGACAGCGGGACCTCGCCGGTCGGCACGCCCTGGCCCGAGGATGCGCCGCAGCGGGTGACCCTCGACGACGCCACGATGCGCCAGGTGGCCGCCACCACGCCAGCGGGGAGCGACGGCAGCCGGGTCTACGTCTTCGACCTCAACGCGCTGGTGTCACCCGGCAACAAGTTCTCGCCGACGGTCGACCAGATCAGCATGCGCTGTGGTGACGGGGTGCACTTCACCCGCTCGGGCGGCATCTACGTGGGGCAGCGACTGGCACCGGAGCTGGCGACGCTCGGCCAGAGCCACGCCACGGCGTCGTCGGGTGGCACGTGGCCCGGCGCTCTGCCACCATCGACTCCGTCATGGATGTCGAGCCTGCCCTGCCAGTAGTCCGGCGCGCCACGAAGGACGACGTGACCGCCATGGCGGCGCAGTTGGCGCAGACCTTCTTCGACGACCCGGTCACCTCGCACATCTTCCGCAACGAGGCCCGCCGCGTGGCCGGCCTGCGCGCCTACTTCAGCACCCAGATGAAAGCCGACTACCTCCCCTTCGGCGGCTGCTACACGACCGAGGGCTACAGCGGCGCCGCCATCTGGGCTCCGGCCGGCAAGCCGCTGCAAACGGGCCTCCGCGGGATTCTCACCATGCTGCCGGTGCTGCCCTATGTGGCCGCCAACCTGCGCACCACCCTGCGTCTGTTGACGCTCGTCGAGAGCAAGCACCCCCACCAGCCGCACTGGTATCTGGCCACCCTCGGGACCGCCGTGGACAAGCAGGGCAAGGGCGTAGGCAGCGCGCTGATGCGCCCGGTCCTGGCGCACTGCGACGCCGAAGGCATTCCCTGCTACCTCGAGTCGTCCAAGGAGCGCAACGTGCCCTTCTACCGCCGCCACGGGTTCGAGGTCGTCGAGGAGGTCCCGCTGCCCGACGACGGGCCGACGCTCTGGACCATGTGGCGGGAGCCCGGACAGCCGGCCTGAGGGACGAGCGACCGCCTTCCGGGCAGACGGCCACGCCGTGCTGCGCCGGCCGCTCCCGGTGGGCCGAATGGTTCCGCCGGACAGGCAGTGTTCAGGTCGGGTGGATGCCTTCGGGCATGGAAAGGATGTCGTTCACGACCACACCGAGCACGTCAATGACGGCCCGGGCAGGAGCCGACGGCAGGCCCCGCCGCCGCTGGGCCACGCCGACCCGCCGGCGGGGGAGTCCCGTGACGGGGAGCACCGAGAACCGTCCCCGCAGGTGGCCGGGAATCGCGGTGGCCGGGAGGATGGCCGCCCCGTAGCCGTCGAAGGCCAGGGAGGCGATCAGGCGCACGCCGTCGAGCTCCATGGCCGGTCGCAGCTCGACGCGGGCAGGCACCGTCGCTGCGTCGATCTCGGCCCTGAGCGCAGTGCCCGGAGCAGGCAGCAGGAGCTCCATCTCCGAGAGGCGCTCCAGGGGCAGCGAAGTCTCCTGGCCGAGGAAGTGCCCTGGTGGCAGCACGGCGACGAGGTCCTCGTCGAAGAGCTGGGCCGCCATGATCTCGTCGCCGCTCAAGGGGAAGGTCACCACGGCCAGGTCCAGTTGGCCCGAGGCGAGCTGCTGTTCGAGCTGGACACTCGAGCCCTCGGCGACGTTCAGGTGGATGTGCGGGTGCCGGGCCCGGAGCAGGTCGAAGAGCTGGGGGACCAGCCAGCGCCCGGTCGTCCCGATCATGCCCAGGCGCACGGTGCCGATAACCTCTTCGCGCATCGCGGTGACGTCGGTGACCATCGCTTCGAGTTCGTTCATCACCTGGCGCGCCCGGCCCACGACGACCTCGCCCTCCTCGGTCAGCCGGCCCGAGGCCCGGTCGACCAGTTGGACGTCGAGCTCGCGCTCCAGCCGGGCCACATGGGCCGAGACGTTCGACTGCACCGTGCCGATGGACGTGGCGGCGGCCGAGAAGCTGCCCGTGTCCGCAATGCCCAGGAGTGCTTGCAAGTGTTTCAGTTCCATCGGCCTACTCTCCTGGAAGTGCTCGCGGGAGTTGTCGCACCCATCACTATAACTGATAGGAGGAATCTGCTAAAGCTGCTTGACTGATCGCCGAGGGATCGCCAAAATGAGAACCAGACCGCAGGGAACCAGAAGCCCCCCCTCTGACCCTGATGAGTCTTGAGAAGGGATCGCCCTCCCCCCCGGCGATCCCTTCTCCTAATTCCGGGCCCTTTTCGGGGCTGCCCAGCAGCCCTCGGAAGAGCCATCGAACTGCTTTAGGCTCCCTACCCGTGGCGAAAAGTGCCGTCTTCATCGACCTCGACCGCACCCTGCTGTGCCGGTCCTCGGGCCAGATCCTCAACCATGCCCTGGTCGAGCAGGGAGTGCTGCCCGAGGGGCGCTCGCTCCCCGGCGACAAGATCCTCTACGCGGTCAATGACCGCCTGGGCGAGAACCTCCTGTCCATGGGCCTCGTGCGGGCGGCGGCCCGGGTCGCCCGGGGCTGGCACCAGGAACAGGTCCAGGCGGCGGGTCGCCGGGCCGTGTCCGCCCTGAGCGAGATCGTCGCCCCGTTCGCCCCGCAACGCCTGGCCGCCTTCCGGGCCGAGGGCCACCGGCTGGTGCTCTCGACGACGACCCCGGCGGACATGATCGCCCCCTTCGCCGAGGCCATGGGCTTCGACGATCTCATCGCGACCTCGTACGAGGTCAAGGACGGCTGCTACACGGGCCGGCTCTACGAGGGGTTCGTCTGGGGGACCGGCAAGTTGCGGGCGGTGCGGGTCTGGGCCGGGGAGAACGGGATGGACCTGTCTGACTGCCACGCGTGCAGCGACAGCATCTTCGACGTCCCCCTCCTGTCGAGCGTCGGCACGCCGCACGCCGTCAATCCCGATCCCTCGTTGACCGTGGTCGCCACGGCCCGCCGCTGGGCCGTGGAGTACTGGGATCGGCCGCCGGGGGTCCCCAGTGTCGTGGGCCTCGAGCCGTACCACATGCTTCGTCCTTTCGTCCGCAAGCTGTCCTTTCCCTACGCGCGCTTCGACATCGCCGGCGTGGAGAACGTGCCGTCGCGCGGCCCGGTGTTGTTGGCTGCGAACCACCGCAGCTACTTCGACGTGGCCGCGCTGGCGCTCGTGGCGCGCGCCATCGGGCGCCCGGTGCGCTTCCTCGGCAAGAAGGAGATCTTCGACGCGCCGGTCGTGGGGACGATCGCCCGCGCCATCGGCGGCATTCCCGTCGATCGCGGCAGCGGCTCGGGTGCCTCGCTGCGCGCCGCGGAGTCCGCGCTCAAGGCGGGCGAGGTGGTGATCGTCCTCCCCCAGGGCACCATCCCGCGCGGCTACGACTTCTTCGATCCGCAGTTGCACGGCAAGACGGGCACGGCGCGGTTGGCGGCGTCGACGGGCGCCACCGTCGTCCCGGTCGGGATCTGGGGCACCGAGAAGGTCTGGCCACGTTCGGCGCGTGTGCCCGACTTCACCCTGGTGCGCAACCCGCCCAAGGTCACGGTGCGGCTGGGCCGGCCCGTCCCCCTCTCGCTCACCGACCCCAAGGCGGACACAGCCGCCATCATGGAGGCCATCAGCGCGTTGTTGCCCCCCGAGTCGAGGGTGCGCCATGAGCCGACCGCCAAGGAGCTGGCCCGCAGCAAGCCCCCTCGGTGAGGCCGCAGTTCGCCAGCGCCACGACGCGCGTCGTCAACGCCACCTCGCGTCGCCTCGGGCGCGGGCAGGGCACCGTCGCCGGTGGTCGGGCCGGCCTCCGCCTCGACCCCCGTCTGCTCGAGCACCTGAGCGCGGGGCGCCAGGTCGCCCTCGTGACGGGCACGAACGGGAAGACGACGACGACCCGGCTGTTGACGGTGGGGCTCGGCGCCACTGGCGATGCGGTGGTGAGCAACGAGACCGGTTCGAACATGCCCCCCGGGCACGTCGCCGCGCTGGCCGGGACCAAGGCGCGCCGCGCCGTGCTCGAGACCGACGAGGTCTACCTGCCTCGTGTCCTCACGGCGACCGCGGCGTCGACCGTGCTGCTCTTGAACCTGTCGCGCGATCAGCTCGACCGGACCAATGAGGTGCGCATGATCGCCGGAAGCTGGCGCGCCGCGCTGGCGGCCGCTCCGCGCACGCACGTCGTGGCCAACGCCGACGACCCCCTCGTGGTGTGGGGGGCCGGTGTGGCGCGCGACGCGCACTGGGTGGGTGCCGGGTTGCGCTGGCAGCACGACGCCGTGGGCTGCCCGTCCTGTGAGGGCCGCATCACCTTCACCGAGGACGGCTGGTCCTGCGCGAGCTGTGGCTTCGCCCGTCCCGAGCCCGAGGCGACCCTCGTCGTCGCCGACGACGGCGCGGCTCGAGCCGAGTGGACAAACGGGCGCCGCGTACCGTTGCGGCTGTCGTTGCCCGGCCGTTTCAACCAGTCCAACGCGCTGATGGCGGCGGTCGCCGCCGAGGCCTCCGGGGTCGACGCCCTGGCGGCCCTGGCCGCCATGGAGGGGGTCCAGGAGGTGGCGGGCCGCTTCACGGTGCGCTCGTTCGGCGAGGTGCGGGCGCGTCTCATGCTGGCCAAGAACCCGGCGGGCTGGGGCGAGCTGCTCGACCTGGTGGCGGACTCGGACGCGCCGCTCGTCGTCAGCATCAACGCGCGGGTCGCCGACGGCGCTGATCCCAGCTGGTTGTGGGACGTCCCCTACGAGCGCCTGGCCGGACGCGCCGTGGTGGCCACCGGCGACCGCTACCGGGACCTCTCGGTGCGACTGCACTACGCCGGCGTGCGGCACACCACCGAGCCGGAGCCCGTGGTGGCCGTGACCCGTGCCGCGGCGGGCTCGACCGACGTGGTCGACGTCATCGGAAATTACACCGCCTTCTACGACCTGCTGGGTGCGCCATGACCCTGCTGGCTGCTCCATGAAATCGCCGCTGCGCATCGCCGTCGTGTACCCCGACCTGCTGGGCACCTACGGCGACGGCGGCAACGGCGTGGTGCTGGCCCGGCGGGCCGAATGGCGGGGCCTCGAGGTCGCGTTGTTGCAGGCCGTCTCCGACCGCCCCCTCCCGGAGGCCGACGTCTATTGCCTGGGTGGGGGAGAGGACGGCCCCCAGGTGCGCGCGGCGCGGACCCTCATCGACGACGGCACGCTGGCGCGTCGGGTGGCCGATGGCGCCGTCGTGCTGGCGGTCTGCGCCGGGTTCCAGATTGTCGGGCGGGCCTTTCCCGGCGCCGCCGGTGATACGCATGAGGGCGTCGGGCTCCTCGACATCGAGACGGTGAAGCCGGCCGGTCCCAGGGCGGTGGGCGAGGTGCTGGTCGAAGTGGACCCCGCCCTGGTTGGACCGCTGCCGCCGCTCACGGGCTTCGAGAACCACGGGGGCGCGACGTCGCTGGGGGAGGGGACCGCCGCGCTGGGGCACGTCGCCGCCGGCGTGGGCAACGGTGAGGGCGACGGGAGCGAGGGCGCCGTGCAGGGCAGCGTCGTCGGGACCTACCTGCACGGTCCGGTGCTGGCGCGCAACCCCGCGCTGGCCGACCGTCTGCTTTCGTGGGCCCTGGGCGACGTGACGCTCGACCCCCTCGACGACGAGGTCGCGGAGAGCCTGCGCCAGGAGCGGCTCGCCACGGTCGGAGGGAAGCGGCGGCGCGGTCGGCGCTGAGCTCGCCCGTTGGCGTCAGTCCGTCGGGCCGACGTCCAGGGTGAGCAGGTCGTGGGCCACGACGACGGTGCCGTCGAATTCCTGAGCCGCCAGCGCGGCCCATGCGGGCTCGGTACCCGGCTCGGGAGCCGGAACCAGATGGGTCAGCACAAGGGTGCCGACGCCGTTGCGCGCCGCGGTCCGTGCCGCGTCCTCGACCGAGGAGTGATAGTCGAGGACGTCGAGGAAGCGGGGCAAGCCGATCGCCTTGATGAGATCGGGTCGCGTCACCGTCTGCACGAGCATGTCCGCGCCCGCGCAGAGCTCGTCCAGTCCCGCGCACGGGACGGTGTCACCGGCGATGACGACGGACCGTCCGCCCTCCTCGACGCGAAAGCCGATGGTCGGCCGGACCGGGGCGTGATCGGTGGGCGCGGTGCTGACGCGGACGCCTCCGTGCTCCAGCACCGTTCCCTGCTCGCATTCGACCACCGCCGCGCTCGGCCGCCACTGCAGATCGTCGTGGTGGGCCAGTCGGTACCCGATGTCGAGCTCGAGCATGGCCTCGGTCGCCTCCAGGAGCGACGCCGTGCCGATCGGGCCGTAGACGGGCAGCGGTTGCGGTTGGAACGACGTGATCCATTGCGAGGTCACGATGTCGTTGAGATCGGTGGTGTGATCGCTGTGCAGGTGGGTGAGGAAGACGCCGCCCAGCACTCCCGCCGCCGATCCGGCGGCCGCCAGGCGCATGAGCACACCGCGCCCGCAGTCGAAGAGGAAGTCCCCGGCGCCGGTGCGCACCAGCGTCGAGGGGCCGGCGCGCAACGGATGGGGCAAGGGCCCGCCGCTGCCGAGGATGATGGTCTGCATGGAATCGATCTCCTGACTGGGGAAGGCCTGGCGACCGAGAAGGTCGGCCGACTCGCCGCCCAGCCTGGCACCGTTGCTACCATCCGCAGGACGCCGTTCGGAGGGGCCTGTGCCGCAGTGGAATGAAGAAGAGGTGGCCACGCTCCTCAACGATCTCGGATCACACAGTTTTGGTGGCATCAATCCGGACGAGGACCAGCTGCGCGCCCTGCTCGAGTCAGGGGAGGACGGGCCGTTGCAGTTCGTGAACCTGTTGTCCTACTACCCCGAGGCGCGCTACCCGGAGGGACACGCGCTGGCCGGCGCCGGCCTGACGGGCGCCGAGGCCTACGGCCGCTACGGGGTGGTGGCGCTGGAACACGTGGTACGGCGGGGCGGTGTGCTCACCCTCTACAACGACGTGCTGCAGGTCCTCATCGGCCAGGCCGGGCCCTGGGACCAGATCGCCGTCATGCAGTATCCCGGGACGGACGCCTTCATCGACATGATCCGGGACCCCGACTACCAGGCGGGGCTCGTCCACCGCGAGGCGGGGTTGGCCGAGACGGCCATCCTGGTCTCGCGGCCCTTGCTCTGACCGGCCGCGGGCCGGCCGCCTCCGACCGAACCGGCCGGAGCACAGATGTTCAGTCCGGCCACTCCGAGACGTGCTGGCGCGACGGCGGCTCGTCGAGCGCCCAGGCGCGTCGCCAGGGTGAGGCCGCCGGCCCTCGGTGGGCCGTCTCGGCTCCTTCGAGGGGCGCCAGGGCGCTCACGGATCGCCGAGCCTGCCACCAGTCGGACTGGACCTCCCGCGACAAGGTGGCGACCGCGGCCTCCACCCGCTCCGAGAATCGGTGCGTGTTCTCGCCCTCGTCGGGGGAGAGCGGAGCGCCGAAGAGCACGGCGATGGGGGCGCGGCGCAGGCGGCTGCTCCGGCGCGACTCGGTGCCCGAGCCTCCCGGGGGCATGCCTTCGGACTCGGCGCTCTTGGGCAGGACGTGGCGGGTGCCGTGCAGGTACACCGGTACCACCGGGCGACCGGTGCGTCGGGCCAGGTAGGCGGCGCCGGCCGTGAACGGTTGAGTCCAGCCGTCGGGCGAGCGCCCCCCTTCGGGGAAGATGACCAGGTTCCAGCCGTCCTCGATCAGCTCTGCCGCGGTGTCCCCGGACTTGCGGTTGACCCTGCTCCGCTCAATGGGAATGGTGGCGAGGGCGAACGACGAGAGTGCGGCCTTCCAGGTGCGGTCGAAGAAGTAGTCCGATGCCGCCGCCACGACGGTGCGGTGGCGGAATTCCATCGGCAAGGTCGTCAGCAGCAGCGGCGTATCGATGTGGCTCAAGTGGTTCGATGCGAAGATCACCGGCTTCTCGAGATGTTGGAGGTGCTCGAGCCCCCTGATGGTCGCGGGCGCCAGCAGCCGGGCCGCCGGGCGGGCCAGGTTGTCCATCACCACGGCCCGGGCCAGGCGCACCGGGTAGCGGCGTGACCACTCGTGGTCGTACTCGAGCCCGACCCTGCGTTCCGGGTCGGGGCGCTCGACGGTCGTCGGCCACGACGGGGCGGCGAGGGGAAAGCGCGCTGCGCGCACGCGGCCCCGCAGTCCCGAACGCGCCATCAGTGCACGTCCGACATGAAGATCGGCGGGTTGTGCATGTGGGTCAGGGTCGGCGACGGACCGACGACGTCGGACGCGATCTCGAGCGCGTCGTCCAACGAGCTGGCCGGTGAGAAGCCGAGCCGCCGCACGGCCTTGGGATCACCGCCGACGACGATGACGCGTCCGAGGTGTGCCATCGCGTGCGCGCACCAGTACCACATGTAGAACGGGTGGACGCCGTGGTAGGCGTGCCCGGTCCGGTAGAGGTGGACATACCAGGGGTCGGTGGCGAAGGACTCCTCGAACTCCTTGTGCATCTGTACCGGGTCGACGGTCTGGGTCAGGACCTGCTCGTAGAAGTCGATGTAGCTCGGGTGGTGTCCGGGATGGAACTCGGGCCGCGTCGGGTGCTTCATGATCAGGACGCCGCCTTCGCGCACGAGCGGCTTCCCCCGGTACATGTTGAAGAAGTAGCCGAGCCCGAGGCAGGCCACCAGGATCGGGTTCATGATGGAGTTCACGTTGTACGGGCAGATGTAGGGCAGTCCCATGGTCAGGATGTCGGTCTGCCCCTCGACGTCGACGCCCTGCTGGGCCCAGACGTTGGCCGTCGTGATCTCGTGGACGGCCTCCACTTCGCCCGCCTGCACCGAGGTCAGCGCGTGGGGGGAGCGGATGGAGTGGAAGATCTGACGGGCCAGGCGCGGCGGCGTCATGGACAATGCCTTGGACGTGGCGGCGTACGAGGCCCGATCGCGCAGCGACCACTCCCACTCCCGCTTTTGCAGGAATCCGAAGTTCGACGGGAACGTGTCGTTGTTGAGTGTCGTCTCGATCTGGAAGATCTTCACCCCCGACTCGGCGATGAGGCGGCCCATGCGCCAGTTGGCGGAGTGCAGCTCGGAGGCCGGCTGGTCCATGAACGACTTCGAATGGCGCATCGTCTGCGGGTTGTGGTGATGGCGCAGGCTGCGGTAGCTGGCCAGGCCGGTCGCCACACTCTTGTGCCCGCCGTCCATGGAGACCAGGTTGATGTTGACGTAGACCAGCAGGTCCGAGGTGGCAGCCCGCTTGTTGATCTCCACCTCCTCGCCCTGATCGGTCTCGCCGATGTAGAGCAGGTTGTCGGGGTCCTCGGCATCGTGTTGGGTGAGCAGGCCGTGGGGGGCGAAGGCGTCGTAGACGCGGTCGCCCAGGGCGTGGCGCAGCTCGTCTTCGGTCATGCGGCGATGCAGGGCCAGTGCCGCCACCAGCTCCACGTCGTCGACGCCAGCCTCGGCCGCCATGTCGAGCACGGTCTCTATCACCATCTGGCGGATGTCGGGCGCCTCCATCGGCGGCAGCGGCAGCGAGACGTCGTCGAAGCAGATGGTGAGCTTCATGCCCGGGCGCAGCAGGGCGGGCAGGGGGTCGCGGTCGCCCTCGGGGTGGAGCAAGGCGTGACGGATGGCCCGATAGGGATCTTCGATCGCCTTCATGGGCTCAGGTGCGTAGATGACGCGGCTGCCTTCCGGCAGCGTCTCGAGGCTGAAGGCCTCACCGCTCCAGAACAGGGTCGGTGGCGTCGACTTGTCCACCTCGAGGACGAAGCCTGGGCGGCGACTCATCGGATCGGTCCTTTCCGTACGTCGAATGCGATCTTGACGGCCCCGCGGCGGCCGGCGGCGCCGGCATGGGCGACGGCGTCTTCGAAACGGGCCAGCGGGTAAGTAGCGGACACCAGCCGTCCGGTCTCCTGTGCGGCCGCCACCTCGAGGGCCAGCGAGAAGGTCGAGACCCCATCGCCCGCAGCGGTGCTGCGCTCGGTGCCATAGGCGTAGGCGCCCGCCAGTCGGACCTCGCGGTGCCAGAGGGGGGCGAGGTCCACCGTCACCTTGCCCGGCATGCCGACCAGCGCCACCGTGCCCCGTGGCCGCACCATGGCCAGGGAATGGGCGATCGACTCCGGGCTGCCGACGCAGTCGAAGACGACGTCGGCGCCACCGGACAGAGTCGCCGTCACGCCTGACGCGCCGCCGTAGGAGAGTGAGCGCGAATGCCGGCGCACGGCGCGGCCGAGCTGGTCGGAAGGCAAGGCCTCGGTAGCGCCGAGTGCGCCGGCCAGGCGCTGCTGATGCGCGTAGCGCGCCCCCACGAGCACGACGGCCGGGGCGGCAGAGCGCCCCAGCTCGGGAAGGTGACCGAGGGCCGCGGTCACCAACAGGCCGAGCGTGCCCGCACCGATGACGGCCACTACGTCACCGTCGGCGATCGGCGCGCCCAGCACGGCGTGCACGGCACAGGCCACAGGCTCGACGGTCACCGCGTCGGCATCGCTCAGCGCGTCGGGCACTGCGTACAGCTGGCTGGAGTGCGCCACGAGGCCCGAGGTCGACCAGCCCCCGCCGGTGTCGGCGCAGAAGCCCGTTTGCAGGCCGGGCCGGATGTGGCCGAAGGCGATGAAGCCGCAGTTCCCCACGTCGCCCGCCTGGCAGGCAGGACACATGGGCTCGATCCCGCGGGCGGCGCAGCCGAGCACCGGCTGCAGCACGACCCGGCTGCCGGCGGGCAGCACCGCACCCTCGGCCCCCAGGGCGTCTTCGGCAAGCGTGCCGACGACCTCGTGTCCCGGCACGAACGGAAACGAAACGATGTCCTCGAAATAGCGTGAGCTACGCCCGTCCAGCGTGGCCAGGTCGGAACCGCAGATCCCCGACAGGATGGGATCGACGTGCACCCAGTCGGCGGCCGGGAGAGCCGGCGCGTCGCGCTCGAGCAGGCGCAGTGGACCGACGCCGGCGCCCCTTCCCGATCCGAACGACGACGCGACGCGCGCCGCCGCGAAGCGCGGCAGCGAGCGCTCGAAGAGCAGGGTGCTCATCGGCCCATCACCGCCTTGGGCTGTCGCACGTCGAAGGGCCCCAGCGGGAGCGGGCGGTGCGAACCACCCTCGGCCTTGGCCCAGTGCTCCACGTGCCAGCCCCGTCGCCGGGCGATGGCCGAGAGCCGTGACTCGGGGTTCACGGCCACCGGGAAGCCGACTGCTTCGAGCATGGCCAGGTCGCTGGCCGAGTCGGCGTAGGCCACGGACTCCTCCAGCGAGAGGCCGTGCAGCCCGGCGTAGTCGGCCAGCACGAGGGCCCGTGCCTCGCCGATGGGTGGCAGCGTCGTGAGGTGACCGGTGAGACGTCCGTCGCGCGATTCCATTTCCGCGCAGATGATGTCGTCGAAGAGCGGCCGTATGGGCTCAATGATGAAGTCGAGCGCTCCCGTGATGAGGAGCGTCCGGTGGCCGGCCGCCCGGTGGGCGCGCACCCGGGCGAAGCCGTCTGGAAACGACCGGGTCAGCAGCTGACGATGGAAGAGCTCCCAGGAGTCTTCGCGCAGCTGCGCCACGGGCGCATCCTCGAAGCGCCGGTAGAACGAGCGCAGGAAGTCACCGCGGTCACGGCGATCGAGGGCGAGCAGGGAGGGCGCCTGGCGCACGAGGTCTGCCACGAAGCGTGCCCGCCGTGCAGGTGACAGGTGTCGGCTGGCCAGCCAGGCGTAGGTGTCGACGACGTTGGACGACATCAGGGTGTGCTCCAAGTCGAAGACGGCGAGATGCCGGTCGGGCGAAAGGATGGCGCGGCGCTGCCGGTCGGGTCGCTTGTCGACCACCGACTTGCCGGGCTTGGTGCGGACGCGGGTGTGCTCGAGCACCGACGGGAGGTGGATCGCGTGGACGTAGTGGTCCCAGTCGATGACGCCGGGATCGAACACGAAGCGGGCGTGGTCGTCGCCGTCGCCGTCGTCGCTCAGCGCAATCAGGTTGTCGACCCGGTAGCGGGCGTCGGTCTCCGTATAGGCGCCGTAGAGCTCGACATAGCCGAGCGCCCGCTTGGCCAGCGCGTGCCTGTCCTCCATGCGGGCGGCCAGCTGCGCCTGCTTGCCTCGGATCGGCAGGGCAGTGATCAGTTTCTCCACGAATGTCATGGCGGCGTCGGCGCGCTTGAGCTGGCGCTGCACGCGTCCCCGCCCCGGGAAGGACCACTCGGGCACGTTGATGGGCTGGCCCCGCTCGTCGTAGAGGGGATTGCGACTGAAGAAATCCTCGGACAGCTCGACCAGATGTCCGTAGCGCAGCGGGTTCCGCACGCCCGATGCGACGTGGTACACCTTCGGCCGTCCCGGTTCTGGTCCCCGCGCTGCGACGGCCAGGATGGCTGCCACGACGAGGTCGACCGGGATCACGTCGACAATCCCTTCGGGCACGCCGGGGAACTCGCGCAACAGCCCTCGGGCGTAGGACACGATGATCGGCTCGGCCATGCGGAAGCCGCGGATCCAGCCTGCTCGGGGTTCCGCCAATGCAGACTCGATGATGGAGGGGCGCACCACCGTGATCGGCACGCGGCCCA
>Ga0302308_10000535_pt1 | contig 33197 bp, 39 predicted proteins | sample III_Palsa_E3_3_FD_200531 | JGI IMG/M metagenome (GOLD analysis project Ga0302308, IMG submission 200531) | Peat permafrost microbial communities from Stordalen Mire near Abisko, Sweden - III_Palsa_E3_3 | ecosystem: Environmental > Terrestrial > Soil > Palsa > Peat permafrost | place: Sweden...
GCGGCACCGCGACCACGATCAGGCCCTTCGTCCGCACGGACCGGTTGAGCCACCACTGCCGGATCCCGTGCGCCTGGACTGTCCCCGGCGGCGCTGACCTCGCTTCGCGTGATCTCATCGAATCCCCCCGATAATCACCTCTTGTTACTCTCTCATCACTCTATGTCATAACAGATCAGGATCAACGATGTTGCTCTGAGTTGCTTGAAATGAAGTTCGCCGCAAGATCTGCCAGGGCCTGGCCGATCAGGTCCCTGGCCTGCTGGCCGTACAGGGCGCGGCTGGAGTAGTGCTCGAAGACTTTCGCGTACATGGCGATCTCGCGCGGCTGGGTGACCGTGATCGCGGCCGAGTAGGTCTCGAGCTGGACCACCCGGTTATCGAAGATCCAAAATCCGCAGAATGTCATGTAATGCCTGACGCGGGTGGGCAAGATGCCCAGCCGCAGCCGTGGCAGCAGCGATAGCTCGAGGAGGTGAAGGAGCTGGTCCTGCAGCACGTCCGGGTCGGCCAGGGCCGCGCGCAGCGCGTGCTCGCCCAGCACGAAATGAAACAGGCGGTCCCCCGAAAGCAGCAACCTGCCCCGCTCGATCCGGGCCGCCACCGTATCCTCGACGTCGGCGGGGATGCCGACCATGTCTGCGAACTCCGTGAGCCGCGTCGCTGCGTAATCTGGCGTCTGCAGCGCGCCGGGGATGACCGCCGGATTGAAGATCCGGAAGTGACGCGTGCTCGTCTCCTCTTTCAATAGCTCCCGCTGGTAACCCGCAGTCCCTGACCGCAGCAGCCGCTTCAGCTCCACGTACATCTTCTCGATCCCGCGCGCGGCCGCGGTCAGGTCCGGGATCTGGCTATCAGCGCCGCAGTGGAAGCACCACAGCTCGATGTCCGCGGCCGACGGCGTCGTACGCCCGTGCTCGATCTTGGAGATCTTGGTGAAGTGCCAGCCCGCCAGAGCTCCGAGCTGCCGCCCCGAGACCCGCGCCTCCATCCTGATGTCCCGCAGCCGGCCACCGAGAATCTGCCGGGCCTGCTCAACCTCGTTCGCCACTTTCAGCCCGGGCCGCGCCGGCCGTGCGGCGCGGAGAGCGCCCACGCGGCATTAAAAGCCCACGAGGACTGGCGGGCCAGCGCGGAGCCGTCGATCATCACGCTCCCCACCCACGTGCCATCCCCGCTGAAGTGATTGACGAGCCTCGTCGTCCCGTCGATGACCGTCAGGTGGGTCGCCGGCACCGTCGGCGCTGCGGTCCCGCGGCGGAGCAGCCGCCTCACCTGCTCGGCCGGCGGGATCCCGGGCAACGCGGGACCGGGCGATCCCGGCTGATTCCGATGGCAGGCACAGCACCTGTGCGCCTGCCAGAACCGGGGCAACCGGGCGCGCTGCTTTCTCTGAGCTGTCATGATGCTCCGTGACCTGCTTGGAAGGACCTCAGTGCGGCGAAGCAGAGGCAGCTTGCCGTCTCCGCGTCGGTACGGCACTACCCATCATGGGTCGGTCAAGTAACGAATGTGTCAAACTGTCCTCGGCCGGGGTAATAAGACTCTTTCGGCCGGGTCGGCTGGCTGCTGACCTGGCGGGACGCCCAGGGCGCGGCGCAGGAAATCGAGCTGCAGGCCGAGCAGGTTCTCCGCCACCGTTTCCTGTGACGCCATGTGGGTGATGCCGGATAGGGGCAGGACCGTATGCGGGTATCCGGCGGCCAGCAGCGCGGCGGACAGACGCAGGGTGTGGGCGACGACCACGTTGTCGTCCGCCAGCCCGTGGATCAGCATCAGCGGGCGGGGCGCGATCGCATCGGCGGCGGCTGTCACCCCGGATCGTTCGGCCAAGGAGATGAGGCCGGACCGGCGGTAGGCGTCCTGGTTCTGGTCCGGATGGCCTAGATAACGTTCGGTGTAGTGGGTGTCGTAGAGATGCCAGTCCGTCACCGGGGCGCCTGCGATCGCCGCGTGGAATACGTCCGGGCGGCGCAGCACGGCCAGCGCGGCCAGGTAGCCGCCGAACGACCAGCCGCGGATCGCGACCCGGTCCGTGTCCAGGTCGGCGAAGCGGCGGGCGGCCGCGCCCAGCGCGTCGACCTGGTCTTCGAGAACCGGGCCGGCCAGGTCGCCGGCCACCGCGCGTTCCCACTCCGGGCCGCGAGCCGGAGTGCCTCGGCCGTCCGCGATCACGACGGCGAAGCCCTGCTCGGCGAACCATTGCGGGGTGAGGTAGGCGCCGCGGGACTTGAGCACCCGTTGTGCGTGCGGGCCGCCGTAAGGGTCGAGCAATACCGGCAGCTTCCCCTGCCCGCGCTGGTGCCAGGAAGGGAATAGCACCGCGGTGCGGATCTCGCGCGATCCGGCGTGCAGCAGGACCGGGCGGGGAGCGGGCAGCGACGGGCGTTCCGCCCGCGAGGCGAGGTCGGCCGCCGGCTGGCCCGCGCGGTACACCCGGATCGTCGCGCCGTCGTCCTCGAGCCCGCGGTGCCAGACGACCGTCGTGCCGCCCGCGCGGACGCCCCCCTCGACACCGCCCCCGTGGGTACCCTCGCCGACCCGGCTCAGCCCTTCGGGCCCGTAGGTCCACAGCCCGATCTCGGTCGGCTCGGCGGACGCCTGGAACAGGACGGTGTCGTCATCGACCGCGAGCACGCCGCGCACCTGCAGGCCCGGCGGTGTGACCGGGACGGCCTCCTGGTGGGCAGCGGCGACCAGCAGGCGGCGGGTGTCCTGCTCGTCGCAGGTCCACACGATCCGGCCGTCCTTGGTCCAGGCGGGGACGCCAGGGACGATCTCCAGCCACCGCGGATCGGTGTCCTCGCGCAGCACGGCGGTCTTCCCGCTGCTCGCCTCGACGGTGAGCAGCCGCATCGTCCGCTGGTCCCGGCTCTGCACCACGACCAGCGGGTCGTGTTCGCCCTCCCAGCAGGCCGTCACCAGGTACGGAAACGCCGCCCGATCGGTCTCAACTTCCACGCTGGTGCCGTCCAGCCTGGCCAACAGGAGCGACACCTCGGCGTTCGGGGTGCCGGCGGCCGGATAGGCCACCTCGGCGGGCGGCCTTTCCGGGTTGGCGGGGTCGGCGATGTGCCACCGGTTTACCGGCGTCTCGTCCACCCGCGCGACGAGCAGCGCCGAACCGTCCGGGGACCACCAGTAGCCCCGGTGGCGGTCCATCTCCTCCGCCGCGATGAACTCCGCCAGCCCGAACGTCACCCGCGCGGCGCCCCGCGGGTCCGCCAGCACCTGATCTTCGGCCTGGTCTTCGGCCTGGTTTTCTGGCTGGCCCGGCAGGCCGGTGACCCGGAGCGCGCCGGCGCTGACATAGGCCAGCCGCCGGCCGGCCGGGTCGGGCCGGGGATCCAGCGCCTGACCGTGCGTCGGCACCTGGAGCGCCGGCGCGTCTGGGCCGGTCAGGTCGATCGCGTAGACGCGTCCGGACCAGGCGAAGGCGGCCATCGCCAAGTTGGCGTCGGTCGCGTAGGCCACGATGCCGCCGGCCTGCTCCCTCACCCGTTCCCGCCGGGCCCGTTCGGCCGCCGGCAGGTTCAGCTCATCGCCGCCCAGCGTCCTCGGGTCGACGACCAGCCGTTCCTGCCCGCTGTCGACGTCCAGCACCCACAGGCAGGTCACCGGGTCGCTGCCGCCCTGGGTGCGCAGGTAGGCGATCCGGGCGCCGTCGGGTGAGATCCGGAACGCGCGCGGCACCCCGAGCGTGAACCGTCTGGTCCTGGCCTCCTGCCGCGGGAAACTCTCGGTCATAAAGGAATCTTGCCATTCCCGCCGCACCGGGACTCCGCCGATAGGCTCGCTGGCATGAGTTCGGCTGACGACCGGGGAGCGCCCCGGCCCGGGCGGCGGTTGCTGCTCGTGCACGCGCATCCCGATGACGAGTCCATCGGCACCGGGGCCACGATGGCGAAGTACGCCGCCGAGGACGCGCAGGTCACGCTGGTCACCTGCACGCTGGGCGAGCTCGGGGAAGTCATCCCCCCGTCGCTGGCGCACCTGGCCGCGGAGAAGGAAGACCGGCTGGGGGAGTACCGGATCGGCGAACTCGCGGCCGCGTGCGACCTGCTCGGTGTGACCGACCACAGGTTCCTCGGCGGCCCGGGCCGGTGGCGCGACTCGGGCATGATGGGCACCGGTGACAACGCCGATCCGCGCTGCTTCTGGCAGGCCGACGTGGACGAGGCCGCGGCCGCGCTGCTCGACGTCATCCGCGAGGTCAGGCCGCAGGTGCTGGTGACCTATGACGCCAACGGTTTCTACGGGCATCCCGATCACATCCAGGCGCACCGCGTCGCGTGGCGCGCCTTCGAGCTCGCCCGGACCGACGGGCTGGTCGGTACCGACGGGCTGGCCAGGTTCTACGCGACGGCGGCGCCGGATTCCACTCAGGTGACCACCGAGATCGATGCCACCGCCTACTTTGAGCGCAAGCTGGCGGCCATGCGAGCGCACGCCACCCAGATCACCGTGTCGGCGCCGTTTTTCGCGCTGTCCAACCGCATCAGGCAGCGCGCCCTCGGAGTCGAGTACTACACCCTGCTGGCCGGACCCGCTGGCCCGCGCGGCCCGGTGGCCGGCCCTGCTGGCCGCGCGACAGACCTGTTCTGACGGGCGCAGTAGCCTGCTGTCATGAACGTCACGACGGGCAGAGGCGGGTCGGGGTTGCTTGCCACCGGCGGCGTTTACGGCGTGCTGCTCCTGCTCGGCGCGGTGGAGGGCACGATCGGCAGCTTCCAGTACAGCCGGACGGCGGGGGTGGTGCCGCTGGCTGCCCTCGCGTTCTGTGCTGCGCTGCTGGTGACGTGCCTGCTGGCGGCGTGGGCCATGCGCGCGGTGAGCGGCGCGCTCGTGCCTGCCATCGGCTGGATCATCGCCTCCTTCGTGCTGTCCATGCCGGTCTCCGGCGGCAGCGTCATCATCACTGCTTCCGCCCCGGGCGAGTGGTATCTGTACGGCGGCACCTTGAGCGCCGTGATCGCGGTGGCCGCCTCGTTCGGCGGCTCGATCCGGACGGCCAGGACACAGCCAGCCAGGGCGCAGCCGGGCAGGTCGCAGCCGACCGGGTCGCAGCCGAAGTGAGCGACGTGGACCAGGGCTCGTTCCGTCAGGCCACGGGCCAGTTTGCCGGCGGCATCGTCGTGGTCACGACCAGCGCCGGCCACGCGATGACGGTCAGCGCTTTCACGTCGGTGTCGCTGGAGCCGCCGCTCGTGCTGTTCTGCGCGGAGAAGATCGCCCGCTTCCACGACGCGGTCCTCGCGGCTGGGGCATGGGCGGTGTCCATCCTCGCCGAGGATGCCGAGAAAACTGCGCGCTGGCTGGCCATCCGGGGCCGTCCCCTGGACGGCCAGCTGGGCGGCGTGGCCCACCACCCGGGGCCGGTCACCGGGGCGCCGCTGCTCGACGGCGCCCTGGCCACCCTGGAGTGCCGGACCGCTGCCGTGTACGACGGCGGCGACCACACCGTTATCGTCGGCCGGGTCGTCGCCGTGACCGGCCCGGCGGGACCGTCCTCACCTGGCCCGCTGGTGCACTACGCCGGCGCCTACCGCAGGCTTCGAGACGGCTAGCAGACCGCGTCCGCGATCCGGTCGAGCCCCCATTCCAGGTCTTCCTCGCTGATGACCAGCGGCGGGGCCAGCCGGATCACGTTCCCGTGGGTTTCCTTGGCCAGCACGCCATGAGCGGCGAGCCGCTCGCACGCCGCACGGCCCGGCAGCGCGGCGAACTCGATGCCCGCCCACAGCCCGCGGCCGCTCACGCTGCGCACCACGGCAGGCGGGAGCCCGGCGAGCCGCTCGTGCATCCGCATCCCGAGCACCGCCGCCCGGGCCTGGTACTCACCAGTGCGCAACATCGAGATGACCTCGCGGGCCACCGCGCAGGCGAGCGGGTTGCCCGCGAACGTGGACCCGTGCTGGCCGGGTTGCAGCACGCCGAGCACCGGCCACGTCGAGACCATCGCGGAGACCGGCACGATGCCGCCGCCGAGGGCCTTGCCGAGCAGGTAGGCGTCGGGCACCACGTTCTCCGCCGTGCAGGCGAAGGTGAAGCCGGTGCGGCCGAGCCCGGACTGGATCTCGTCCGCGATCATCAAGATGCCGTGCGCGGTGCACAGCTCCCTGATCCCGGTGAGGAAGCCAGCAGGCGGCACGACTACCCCGGCCTCGCCCTGGATCGGCTCGACGAGCACCGCGACGACGCGCTCACCGAGTTCGCTGACCGCCGCGGTCAGCGCGTCCAGATCGCCGTAGGGGACGATGCGGAACCCCGGCGTGTACGGCCCGAAGTCAGCTCGCGAGTCCTCATCGGTGGAGAAGCTGACGATCGTGGTCGTGCGTCCGTGGAAGTTTCCGCTGAACACGATGATCACCGCCTGGTCCGCGGGGACTCCCTTGACCGTGTAGCCCCACTTGCGTGCGACCTTGATCGCGGACTCGACCGCCTCCGCGCCGGTGTTCATCGGCAGCACGACGTCCATGTCGGCGAGTTCGGCCAGCTCGGCGCAGAACGGCCCGAACTGGTCGTGGTCGAACGCCCGGCTCACCAGCGTGAGGTGTTCGAGCTGGCGGTGCGCCGCGGCGATCAGCCGCGGGTGCCGGTGACCGAAGTTCAGGGCCGAGTAGGCGGCGAGCATGTCCAGGTAACGGCGTCCTTCGACGTCGGTCACCCAGGCGCCCTCGGCCTCGGCGGCGACGATCGGCAGCGGATGGTAGTTGTGCGCGCCGTATTCGCTCGTCAGTTCCAGGAAGCTGGTCATGGTCTCGGTCATTGTATTTCCCCTCCACATTGCTGCCGGCGCAGCTCCAGCGTGCAGCACTTGGGTCCGCCGCCGCCCTTGAGCAGCTCGGACGCCTCGACTCCGACGGGGGTGAACCCGCGCTCGCTGAGCTGGGCGGCCAGACCTCGCGCCTGGACCGGCAGGACGACGTGCCGGCCGTCGCTGACCGCGTTCAAGCCGAGTACCTCGGCGTCTTCGTCCTTTGCCTCGATCAGTTCGGTGAACTGCTCGGCGATGGCCGCCCGCCCGGCGTCGTCGAACGCCGCCGGATAATACATGGCTGTATCGCAATCAAGGACGCACAGCGCGGTGTCCAGGTGGTAAAAACGCGGGTCCACCAGGCGCAGGCTCACCACAGGCCGGCCGAAAACACTGGCCAGTTCGGCTGCGGCGGCCTGATCGGTACGGAAGCCGTACCCGGCCATCAGCACCCGGCCGGTGAACAGGATGTCTCCCTCGCCCTCGTTGACGTGTACAGGTACCCGCACGTCGGGGTAGCCGTGGCCGCGGAACCAGGCCGTGTAGGCGCCGGCTTCCCCGGCGCGCTGCGGATACAGGAATCGCGCGCCAAGCACCGTCCCGCCGACCACGGTGGCGCCGTTGGCGGCGAACACCATGTCCGGCAGCCCGGCCACCGGCTCGATCGTCCGCACGCCGTGACCCAGATCGAGGTACGCCTGCCGGAGCTCCGTCCACTGCCGCATGGCCTTGGCGGCGTCGGTCGGCTTGTCCGGTTCCATCCACGGATTGATGGCGTAGCTGACGGCGAAATGTTCCGGTGGGCACATCAAGTATTCCCGGGTGGTCGCTTGCCGCCGCCGCGGGCGGTCCCCGCTGCCCTCCCTGGTGATCATGAGCCAAGGTTAGGGGTTAGCCGTGCGGGAAAACATGCGTCGTTCATGCGTGCTAGTGGAGAATCATTGCGTATTAATGCTATAAAGCGCTGATCTATTGCGCATTTTGACTCCGACGCTTTCGGTGCCGCACACCCGGGCCGGGTCTGCGGCACGCTCACGTCGCGGCCCGGCGGCGAGCTGTTTCTCCCGGGTTCCACCTTCTCCGGCCGGATGTTTGCCCGCTCGTCGCTGGGTAAGGGCAAAGAGGCCTTACGGGTGGGCTGTAGTAGTTGGGACCGGGGAGGCTGGGCTGGTAAGCGTGGCAAACGCAGCAAACGTGGCAAGTGGGCGGGCACGTGCGGTGCGGCTCAGGCGCAGCGACCTGACCGGGCACGGTATCCGGCGGATCAAGTCTGGCCGGGGTTTCCGCTATCTGGACGCGGACGGCAAGTCGATAATTCCCGAGGACCTGGCCCGGATCAAGAGCCTGGTGATCCCGCCCGCCTGGAAGGAAGTGTGGATCTGCCCGTGGCCGAACGGGCATATCCAGGCCGTCGGCTTCGACGCCGCCGGGCGCAGGCAGTACCTCTATCACCCGCGCTGGCGGGAGAAGCGCGATAAGGCGAAACACGACCACGTGCTCGAGTTCGCCGTCGCGCTGCCGGACGCCCGCAAGATCATCGTCGCCGAGCTGGCCGGCCGCGGGCTGACCCGGGAGCGGGTCCTCGCCACCGCGGTGCGCCTGCTCGACCTTGGCTTCTTCCGCGTCGGCGGGGAAAGGTACGCCGAGGACAACGGAACGTACGGGCTCGCTACCCTGCAGCGAGAACACGTCCACTTCTCCCGGGGTGAGATCGTGTTCAGCTACCTGGCCAAGGGCAGCCTCGAGCGGGTCCAGGCGGTCGCCGACCCGCAGGTCAGCCGAGTCATCCGCTCGCTGAAGTCCCGTTCGGCGCAGGGCGATGCGCTGTTCTCCTACCAGCGCAACGGGAGCTGGCACGACCTGCACAGCGCGGACATCAACGACTACCTGAAGGACCTGACCGGCCTGGACGTCAGCGCCAAGGACTTCCGCACCTGGAACGCGACCGTGCTCGCCGCAGTGGGGCTGGCGGTCTCGCCGGTTCCCCGCTCGTCGGCCAGCGGCCGCAAGCGTGCCATCTCCCGGGTGGTCACCGAAGTCTCGCAGTACCTGGGCAACACGCCCGCGGTCTGCCGCGCCTCCTACATCGACCCGCGCGTCATCGAGCGGTACCATCGCGGCGACACCATCGCGGACGCCCTTGACCACCTCGGCGACACCGGAGAGGGCGCGCTGGCCACCCAGGGCGCGATCGAGGAGGCCGTCCTCGATCTGCTCGGGGCATCCCCGGCCAAGCCGGCGGACGCCTAAGCCAGCTGCAGCCGGGCCTTGCCCTCAGCCCGGGTCCTAGCGCCCGGGCTGCCGGGCGAGCTCCTCGATCCTGGCCGTCTGCACGTCGTAGAAGTCGTTGCCGATCCGCAGGAAGTCGCGGACGACGGCGATCTGCTCCTCGGTAAACCGGGCGAACATCGGCACTGTCTGCTCCTCGAACGGTTGGTAGACCTCCCAGCCGCGCTCACGGGCCAGCTCGGCCGGTTCGACCAGCACGCGCCGCCGGTCGGCGGGGTCGCGCACACGGTGCACGTAACCGGTTTTTTCCAGCCGGTCGAGCATCGCCGTCACCGCCCCGGTCGACATACCCATCGCTGCGGCGAGCTCACCGGCCGTCTGGCGGCCCGCCAGATCCAGGATGTCCAGGCAGCGAAGATCGGTCCGGTTGATGCCGAGGTAGCTCGCGACCGCGTCGTGGAAGCGGTCGTAGGCGATCTGCTGCGCCCGCACCTCGGCCGTGGTCTGCGCGATCAGTTCCGGGCGGCTGGTGCCCTCGCCGGGCTGCCCTTCGCCGGCCTGGCCTCCGCCAGGCTGCCCTGTTCGCTGGGTTGACATAGCCGCCTTCGCGATATAACTTAAAATCTCTCGATCATCGAGATAATCAATAATCGAGAGAATTTTACCAGCCGCGACCACCAGCGGAGGAAACGATGACAACTACGGGGGAGACGTCGTGAGCCAGGCCGCCATCGTGGTGACCGGCCTCACCAAGTCGTTCGGCCGGATCCGGGTGCTCGACGGGGTCGGTTTCGAGGCCGCGGAGGGAACGGTGCTTGCCCTGCTCGGGCCGAACGGCGCGGGTAAAACCACCGCCGTCCGGATCTTGTGCACGCTGCTGCGCCCCGATGCCGGCCACGCCGAGGTGCTCGGCCACGACGTCGTGCGAGAGCCGCAGCAGGTCAGGTCGGCGATCGGGCTGACCGGGCAGTACGCCGCGGTTGACGAGATGCTCTCCGGGCGGGAGAACCTGTCCATGATCGGCCGCTTGCTCGGTCTGAGTCGCCAGGCCGCCAGGAGCCGGGCCGGCGAACTGCTCGCCGCCTTCGATCTGGAGCAGAACGCGGGCAAGACCGTGAAGACCTACTCGGGCGGGATGCGCCGCCGCCTGGACCTTTCCGCCAGCCTGGTCGGCAAGCCCCGGGTGCTGTTCCTCGACGAGCCGACCACGGGCCTGGACCCAGTCGGTCGCAACCTGCTGTGGGAGTTGATCGCAAGTCTGGCCGCACGGGGCACGACAGTGCTGCTCACCACGCAGTACCTGGAAGAGGCCGACCGTCTCGCCAGCCGGGCGGTGGTCATCGACCACGGGCACGTGGTGGCCGAGGGGAGCCCGGCTGAGCTCAAGGAACGATCAGGCGGACAGGTGATCGAGGTGCGCCCGCTCCGCCGAGACGACCTCCCGGCCATCACGCGGGTGCTGGCGGGCGTCACGGGGGCGTCCGTCAGCACCGAGCGGGACACGGTCGCGGCCCCGGCCGCCGATCCGAGATGGCTCGGCGTGGTCGTCAGCCGCCTCGCCGAACAGGACATCCCGGTGAGCCAGATCGGGCTGCGGCTGCCGAGCCTTGACGAGGCGTTCCTGCGGATAACCCAGAGGAGCTCGGCATGAGTGCGGTGAGCCAGACCGCGGTCCTGACCCGCAGGAACCTGCTGCACGTCTGGACCGACCCGCAGCAGATGGTCGGGATGACCATCCAGCCGCTGATGTTCCTGCTCCTGTTCGTCTACGTCTTCGGCGGCGCGATCGCGGGTTCCAGCCGGGCCTACATCCAGTTCGTCCTGCCTGGCCTGGTCGTCCAGGGCGTGACGTTCTGGGCCATGCAGACCGCGGTCGGCCTGAACGCGGATTTCCAGCGCGGCCTCGTTGACCGGTTCCGCTCGCTTCCCATCGCCCGCAGTTCGGTGGTGGCGGGGCGCATCGTGGCCGACGTCCTGCGGACGGGATGGGGCACGGTGATCACCGTGGCCGCGGGCATGGCGTTCGGGTTCCGGCTGCACACGAGCGTGATCGGCGCACTCGGCGCGTTCGGGCTCATTCTCGCCTGGGGCTTCGCGCTCAGCTGGCTGATGGCCTTCATAGGCGTTTCGCTCCGCAGCGCGGAGACCGTGCAGACGGCAGGCTTCCTGCTCGTGATGCCGCTCGGCTTCGCCAGTTCGATCTTCGCGCCCGCCGCCACCATGCCGGGCTGGCTGCAAGCCTTCGTCAAGGTCAACCCGGTGACCGTCGTCACCGACGCGGCCCGCGGCCTGATGGTAGGTGGCCCGGTGGCCGGTCCGCTGCTGAAGTCCGCCCTCTGGCTGGCCGGCCTCACCGCGGTGAGCTGGATCCTGACCCTGCGCCGCTACCGCGCCCGGGCCTGACCGGCCATCAACACACTCTAAGACCATTCACGTAGGTGGCGAGCAGGCGGCGGCCTGTCGCGTCCCATTCCGGGTCGGATTGCCGGGGCTGAGCGAGCATCGCTCCGAAGACCACGACATCGCGCGGAGTCACGTCCTGGTTAATCGTGCCGTCGGTACGGCCACGTTCGATGATCCGTTGCACGGCGCGGTGGACTTGGTCGCGCACCGCGAGGGTTTCCGGGACTGTAACCGGAGTCCCGCCATGCAGCGGCAGTACCAGTTCGTCACGCTGGGCGATCGCGGCTTCGATGAAGCGCCGCAGCGCGTCGCTTGCCGTCGCGCCGTCGCTTTCGGCGGCCTGCACGTTGGAGAGCACCTGCTCGAAGGAACGGTGGGTCAGGTAGTTAAGCAGGTCCTCGCGGCTCGGGAAGTGACGGTAGAGCGTCCCGATGCCGACACCCGCTTCTGCCGCTATGGTCGCCATCGACACGCGGGGACCCTCACGGTGCAAGGCTGCTGTCGCGGCCCGGACGAGGGCCTCGTGGTTGCGGGCCGCGTCGCTGCGCTTTTCGCGCGGACGGGGCTTCCTCACGGTGGCCATGCGCTCATTGAAGCCGTCTCCGATTCCTGCTAGGAAGGCTACACTTAAAACGGACGAAATCCTCCGCCTTGACGGATTGAGGAGCGCGGCGCGGAGCCTCGGTCGCGCCGCTCGCTGGAGGACTTGTTCGCCGGATCCGCCCGGCACTGCCACACCGTCCATCCATGAGGAGACAGCATGCCCGGCCAGCCCGCGCCCGTCCCGCCCGACGACCTTTCCCGCAAGCTCACCGTCGCCCGGCCGGACCACGACCAGAGCCTCTCGCACATCGGGCTCGTCGGTGACACCTACACGATCCTCGTCACCGGCGAGGAAACCGCCGGAAGGTACACGCTCATCGACATGCACGTGCCCCCCGGCGGCGGGCCGCCGCCGCACCGGCACGACTTCGAGGAGATGTTCACCGTACTTGACGGCGAAGTCCAGGTGACCTTCCGAGGCGAGACGCTCGTGGCCCGCGCCGGCGAGACCATCAACGTGCCGGCCAACGCCCCGCACGCGTTCACCAACGCCGGAGAGACGCCGTCGCGGTTGCTGTGCATGTGCGCGCCCTCGGGGCAGGAGGAGTTCTTCCTCCTGGTCGGCCAGCCCGTCGCCACCCGGACTGAGGCGCCGCCGGCGCTCGACGCCGGCGCGCAGGCGGCCTTCATAGCCAAGTCGAGGGCGCTGGCGCCCGAATACAACACTGAACTGCTTCCGCCGCCCGGCGCGAAATAAAGGACGAGTGCCGAGATGACCCTCGCGCTAGCCGTGAGACGCGCCCGCGCCTGAGCGGGCCGAACAAGACGCGCCTAGTCGTCACCCAGGCACGCTGACGCCTGGTCGTCACCCAGGCACGCTGACGCCTGGTCGTCACCCAGGCACGCTGACGGCTTCCCGCCGGCCGGCCCGGCCGCGCGGGCGAGCAGCCGGTACAGCGTCGCCCTCTCCTCGGCGCTCAGCGCGCTGAGCAGGTCGTCCTCGACCCGGCTGAGCCGCGCCTGGGCGAGACACAGCTCGCCGGCGCCGGCCGCCGACAGCTCGACGATGTGGCGGCGGCGGTCAGCGGGATCGCGGCGGCGGGTGATCAGCCCGCGCTCCTCGAGCTCGTTGAGCAGGCCGACGACGTTGCTCGGATCCAGGCTCAGCGCCTCGGCCAGCCCCTGCTGGCTGGTCGGCCCGTGCTCGCTGAGCAGCTTGAGCGCGATGAGATGCCGGGGGCGAAGGCCGCCTGGCGACATGGAGGCCTCGGCGGCGCGGCGACCGACCCGGGCGAGGTGATCCAGGAGGGGCAGCAGCTGCTGCTCCACTGCCGCCTCCGTTTTCGCCATAGCAGAAGGCTACACCTCAGGTCAATTATTTGCATATCACCAATGATTGATGCTATACATTCTATACATGAGCCACCTACTGCATCTCGATTCTTCCCTGCGCACCGAGGGGTCGCGCAGTCGCAAGCTGTCCGCCCATTACGCCGAGCGCTGGCGAGCCCGGAACCCCGGCGGCACCGTCACCTACCGTGACCTCGCCGCGGACCCCGTGCCCCACCTGGATCACGTCGCCTTCTCGGCCAGGTTCGCCGCCCCCGCCGACCACACCCCTGAGCAGGCGGTGGCCAGCGCTCTGACCGAGAAGCTGGTCGATGAGGTCCTGGCGGCTGACACCATCCTCATCGGCATGCCGCTGTACAACTTCGGCCCGCCCAGCACGTTCAAGGCCTGGTTTGACCGGATCGTTTCGGAACGGACCAGCGGAAAGCTCGGCGACAAGGAGTTCGTGATCGTGACGGCACGCGGCGGCGGTTACCAGCCGGGTACCCCACGCCATGGCTGGGACCACCGCGAACCGTGGCTCCGGCACGCGCTGACCACGCTCGGCGTCAGCGACGCCGTCTTCATCGACACCGAGCTGACCCTCGCGCGAGAGTCTCCGATGATGATCCCGCTCGACCTGGGAGGCGCCGAGGACCAGAGCCTGGCCGACGCCCTCGCCGCCATCGATATCTTGCTGGAGCAGGACGTCCGTTCGTACTCCGAAGCGGTCGGTTAGTCTCGCCGCCAGAGCGCGCCCGTGGCTCGCCAGCGCCACCCGGCCATCCCGCTATTCGCGCGTCCAGCGCGGCCGGCGGAACATCCGGCCGATCCTGTCATGCAGCGCCGACCCGGTCTCTTCGAACACGTCCACGTGATAGACGGGTGCGCCGTCAGGTGGTTCCAGCCGCTCGGCCTCGGCCAGGTCAAGGTCGCAGCGGATGTACCCGACCGTGATGGTCGCGACCTGGTCGGCGGCGACGAAGCGCAGCCCGGCATGGGTGGACACCACGATGCCCTCGAACACGTCTACCTCGGGTACCTCAAGGACGTGCTCCAGGGTGCCGAACTGCTCGCCGTCCCTGGTCTGCACCGGAACACCGGGTGATACTCCCTGGTAAGAGACGGGATCGTCGTTCTCCATCTGGGCCTCCTCACCGCAGCGTAGCGCTTCAGCCGTTCCGTAGCTCTTTCAGCCGCTGGGCCGCGGCGGCGATCCGCTCGTCGGTGGCGGTCAGCGCCACCCGCACGTGCCGTGACCCGGCGGACCCGTACAGTTCGCCGGGCGCGACGAGAATGCCGCCCTGATCCGCCAGCAACTCGGCCGCCGACCAGCAGTCGTGCGCCGGATGGGTGACCCACAGGTACAGGCCCGCCTCGGAGTGGTCGATCCGCCAGCCCGCGGCCGCGAACGCCTCCCGCAGCACCGAACGTCGCTGCCGGTACCGCTCCCGCTGCGCAACAGCGTGCGACTCGTCCTCGAGCGCGGCCGTCATCGCCGCCTGCACCGGCCCCGGCATGATCATCCCGGCTTGCTTCCTGATCGCCAGCAGGTCCGCGACCAGCGCCGGGTCGCCGGTGACGAACCCGGCCCGGTAACCCGCCAGGTTGGACCGCTTGGACAGCGAGTGCACGGCGAGCACGCCTTGCCTCGACGGCCCGCACACGTCGGGGTGCAGCACGGACACCGGCGTGGTGTCCCAGCCCAGCGTGATGTAGCACTCGTCGGACGCGACCACGGCCCCGTGCGCCCGGGCCCAGTCGACCGCCGCGCGCATCTCGGCGGTGCTCAGCACCCGGCCGGTGGGATTCGACGGCGAATTCAGCCATACCAGCCGGATCCGGCCCGATTCGCGGTCCGGCGCCGACAGGTCCGGCGCGGCCGGCAGCGAGCCCGCCCCCAGCGAGCCCGCCCCCAGCGAGCCCGCCGCCAGCGAACCCGCCAGCAGCCAGTCCGAGGCCACCGCGGTCGCTCCGGCCAGCCGTGCCCCGATGTCGTAGGTGGGGTAGGCCAGCGCGGGATGCACCATGACGTCGCCAGGCCCGAGCCCGAGCATGGCCGGGAGCCAGGCGATGAGTTCCTTGGTCCCCACCACCGGCAGCACGTCGTCCGGTGACACGCGAACCCCGTGTGCGCGCGCCAGCCACCCGGAGGCCGCGGAACGAAGTCCCGGCGTCCCCCACGTCGCCGGGTAGCCAGGCGCATCCGAGGCCGCGGCCAGCGCCCTGCGGATCACGTCTGGCACCGGGTCGACCGGCGTGCCCATGGACAAGTCCACCGGCCCGTTCGGATGAAGTCCTGCTTTTTCCCGCAGCGGCGCGATCCGGTCCCAGGTAAAGACGGGAAGCCGGGCGGCGAGGGTCATTCCTCCGTGGCTTGCGGCGGCAGCGCTGCCACCACCGGGTGGTCCTTGCCGATCTTGCCGGCCTTGGAGGCGCCGCCCGGGGAACCGAGGTCTTCGAAGAAGTCGACGTTGACCTTGTAGTAGTCCTTCCACTGATCGGGCACGTCGTCTTCGTAGTAGATCGCCTCGACCGGGCAGACGGGCTCGCAAGCGCCGCAGTCCACGCACTCGTCGGGGTGGATATACAGCATCCGGTCGCCCTCGTAGATGCAGTCAACGGGGCATTCCTCGATGCATGCCTTGTCAAGCACATCAACGCAGGGCTGCGCGATGATGTAGGTCACGGGTGGGCTCCTGTCGTCGTTCTGGTCCGTGCTGCTATCACAGTATGGCGGCTTCCGGTCGGGTGCCGCTTCAGCCTGCGACAATACTGCCGCGCGGCGGGTCCTTCGTGGTGGTGTCACGCTGCCAGCCCATACTGCCATCCGCCGCGTTCCACTCATAACCGGCATACCACACTTGGCTGATCCCGTAGGCCTGCGCGTTCGCGACCAGCCAGCCGGCCACCGTCCAGGCCGCGTCCCGCTCGGCGGGCACGACCGCGACGCTTCCGTCCTCTCGTGAGACGGAACGATCCGTGGTGATCCTGGCCACAACCGCTCGCCGCCCCTGCGCCCCGAACGTCTGGGTGAGTCCCCGCACCGCTCCGGCCAGATCCGCCTTCGGCGGCGGCTGGTACCAGCAGGACACCCCGTGCGGTGAGCTGCCGGTGAAGTAGCCGGCCAGTTGCGCCGCCACGGCCGTCCATTGCCCGTAGGCAGCTCCGTCCCCGCTGTGCTGCACGGTCTGCGCCGCGTCGGCGACCGGTATCCGTGTGTAGTCGTGCACGTGCACCAGGGCAGCGAAGAACCTGGTCGTGGCGTAGACGGGGTTCTCGATTTCGCGGGTGGTGCCCCAGCCTTGCGAGGGCCGCTGCTGGAAGACGCCGACGGAGTCGCGGTCACCGTAGTCCAGGTTCTGCAGCTGCGATTCCTGCAGTGCGGCGGCGTAGGCGATGGTGACCGCCTGCCTCGGCAGCTTGTGCCGGGCCGCGACGCCCGCGATGGTGGCCGCTATGCCGGCCTGGTCGGCGTCCAGCGAGATGGCCTGCGTCCCGGTGCCCGCCTGGCAGCCGGGCGCGAGGGCGACGTACGGACTGGCCTTGGTGAAGCTGTGGTAGATGAGGTAGCCAGCCACGGCGAGCAGCAGGACGAGCGCGGTACCGATGACGGCACTGCTCCTGACGGCACTGCTCCTGACGGCACTGCTCCGCGGCCGGGTCCGATTGGGCGGCACATCAAACCGTACCGCTCCGGCCGTAGCGCTAAGCTCCCGCATGCGCCTACTAGTCCCTGGTGCTCAAGCGCCTGCCCGAGGGCGCCAGGCACGACAAGTCCGCCTTGAACGCACGTCTGCGGGACCATGCGTAGCCGCCTGACCCGGCCTCGTAGCTGCGCAGAGGAGCCGGCCGGGCTGGTTACCTTAGGTACACGATGAACGGAAATTCAGAGCCGCACCGGCGGGTCCGTCGCCAGGGACCCGCCACGCTGCGCGGCAAGCAGATACCGGCGACAACAACTGATCAGCGGCTGCTTGACCGGCGCGGGCCCGCCGACTGGGTGCACACCGACCCTTGGCGGGTGCTGCGGATCCAGGCCGAGTTCGTCGAGGGTTTCGGCCTGCTGGCGGAGCTCGGGCCCGCGGTGTCGATCTTCGGTTCGGCCCGGACCGCCCGGGGCAGCGGCGAGTACGAGACCGCAGAACGCATCGCCGCCGGCCTCGTCCACGCGGGCTACGCGGTGATCACCGGCGGCGGCCCCGGGATCATGGAGGCCGCCAACCGGGGTGCGGTCAAGGGCGGCGGGGTCTCGGTGGGCCTGGGTATCGAGCTGCCGACCGAAATGGGCCTGAACGAGTACGTAGAGGTCGGGCTGGAGTTCCGCTACTTCTTCGTCAGGAAAACGGTTTTCATCAAGTACTCGCAGGCGTTCGTGGTGCTGCCCGGCGGCTTCGGCACTATGGACGAGCTGTTCGAGGCGCTGACCCTGGTCGCCACCGGCAAGATCACGAAGTTCCCGATCGTGCTGGTGGGCCGGGAGTACTGGTCCGGGTTGCTGTCCTGGCTCCAGAAAACGATGCTCGCGAAGACCAATATCGGTCCGGCGGAGTTCTCGCTGATCAGCTTGGCCGACGAGCCCGATGAGGTGGTCACCATCATCCGTGAGGCCCATAACGGCTCGGCCTGGGCGCCCAAATGAGGATCGGCCTCAGTCGCCGGCCGTCGCGCCGTCCCCTTGCGCGCACCGCCTGCACCACCAGTGCATTCTGACCCCGTACGCCCCAGTCCGGTTCGTATGGCTGTGACAGCGCACCCACTCTTCCGGGTGAGCTGCCATTTCCTCGCGGGGATGGCGCGTCTTGCCTGGGGTGCGGGTGCCACCGGCCTTATCTGCCGGGCTCGGGTGCTGCGTGCCCCGGGCTGCGGTGCCCCGCCGCGGTCGCAGGGCGGGCTTGTTGTCCCTTTTATCGCTTATGGGCGCGGATTATCGTGGTTGATCCGGGCTTCATGGTGGATCGGGTGCATCCGCGTGCACCGGATCCACCGCTGAGCCCGGATCCACCGCCGTAACCGGAGAACCTCTCCGCCTGGCGTGGCGGCAGCGGTGTCCTGTGGCGGCTGTGACGTCCAGGGGCGGGGGCGGGGCGATCACGCGCTCACCGTGACCTCGATGGCTAGCCGGCGGGCAGGCCGGACCGCTGCACGCAGCCGGCGTGCTCCCCTCTGCCTGGCCTGTGTGCGGCAAGGGCCGGGTGGCCACGCCTCCCGGCCCCTGCCCGCAGCCAGGAGTCACGTCGTGAACCTGGCCTCGATCACCAGACGGCGCCCTGACCTGGCCGGATGGTTGTGGGATTTATCAAAGAACCCGCTTGCGGGCAGGGTGCCGGTTGAGCCGGAGTGAGCGGATGGTAGGTAGCCTCGCCTGCCCCGGCAGCCTCACCCGCCCCGCACCGGGCGGCGGCATGGTATGCAAAGTGTACACTTTTAAGTCATGGACGAGTCTTACAGCCTCACGTCAGCCCGGAATCACCTGGGTGAACTAGTCTCCCGGGCCCGGTATTCGCATCGTCCGGTGGCAATCACCGAGCACGGCAAACCCTCGGTCGCCATTATCAACATCGACGACCTCGCTGACCTGGAAGACCGGGCCGCCCTGGCCGCCCATTAAGCGGCCCGGCTGGCGGGACGCGGCGGCGTCCCGCTGGCTGACCTGGATGCCGCCCTAGACCAGGTGGACGCTGACGGCGCTCGATGAGCCTCGCCGTCGTCGTGCAGGAGACTGCGCTGCAGGCGCTGGCCCGGATCCGCGCCGAGGACAAGGAGGCCTTTGCCTCGATCAGGCAGGCGCTGGCGGTGCTGGCGGATCAACCACATCCTGACCAGGCGGTGGCGTGGGGAGGCAGCGGGATCTACCGCCTGCACTTGCCCGGCATCCGGATCCTGTACCAGGTGGACGAGGACGCGGCGACCGTCTACGTCATCAACGTTGCCGTCACGATGTGACAAGCGACTGCACGACCTCGGCGAACGTGGCCCGCCGGCTGGAAATGGGGCCGGGGGACGCGCGACGCGTCGGCCGTGAGCGTATCCGCGGCGCCTGGCCGGTTCCAGTTAGCCACTCCTCTGGGTTGACGTAGCTGGGCCCCCTGGGGTAGGGAGCGGCCCAGCTGCGCCCGTAGGTCCGATCGGATACGTGGCTTCGATCATGAGATGCCGAACCAAGCTGGCTGACGGTTGGGGGATATATCCGAGATGGCTCTAGATCGCGGTTCCCCAGGCGGACCAACAAGCCTGGCTCCAGCCTGACCGTTGCCGGTCATCGCTTCGAACAGGATGATCTGCTCATGAAGCCGGAACTGCGCTCCGAGCTGCTGCGCCGTGCGGAGAAAGATCAGGCTGCGCGGAGCGAGCCGGAGCCGGACGCCCAGACGCTGATGCCGGCTGACACACCCCTCTAGAGCGATGGTTAACGGGACGGGGGCTGGGCTGCTAGCGAGATCATGCAGGGACGCAGCAGGCTGATGACCTGTGCCGGGTCGGCGGTGGCGAGCTCATCGGATTTGATGAGGTGCCGGGAGACCATGACGCCGAGGGTGATGGCGCTGATGATGGCGGCCCGCAGGCTCGCGTCGCCGGCGGGGATGGCCTGCGCGATCAGCGCCTCGTAGCGGGCAATGCCAGCGCTGGCGGCGCTGGCGGCCTCGGGATTGGTCAGCATCGAGCGCAAGAGGGTCAGCGATGCGGCCGGCTCGCTCGCCAGCCGGTCGGCCAGCGTGGCGAGGATCTGCTCGGCCGCCTGCCCGGGCGCTCCGCTGACCTCAGGGACGGGGGCGGCGTCGATCACTCGCCGGAATAGCTCCTGCTTGGACCCGAAGTAGTGCATGACCAGGCCCGGGTCCACGCCTGCGGCTGAGGCCACAGCCCGGATAGTGGCCCGCTCGTACCCGGCGGCGAAGAAGGCCTGAGTCGCGGCGTCGAGGATGCGCGCTTCGGTGCGGCGGCGCTGCTCAGCGCGCGAATTGGGCGGGGGAGTGGTCATGGGTTCATTCTACGAGTGTTGACTAGACGGCCGATTCGTTCTACGGTTGTTCAATCAACGTATGTTGAATGAAATCGCCGGACGAAGGGAAGGCCGCATGCCATCCGCCACGACCGCCGATGTCCTGGCCCGGCGCCGCCGCCTGCTCCTGAGCGGGGATACCGACGGCTATGCTGACCTGTTCGCGCCCGACGGGGTGATCGAGTCGCCCTTCGCGCCGCCGGGCGCGCCTTCGCGCCTGGCGGGCCGGGAGGCGATTCGCGAGTACTCGCGCCGCCTCATGGCGTCGCCGGTGCGGCTGGAGGACTACGAAGTGGTAGAGCTCTACCAGACCCAGGACCCGGAGGTGGTGATCGTGGAGATGCGGACGAACGCCACCCTGACCACGACGGGCCGGTCGTTCGCGGCGACGTCCATCCAGATCCTCCGCATCCGCGAGGGCCAGATTGTGCTCTTCCGCGACTTCCCCAATTCCCGGGTCCTGGAAGACGTGCTCGCGGAACCGCGTCCGGAAAGCTGAAGCAGCCGAAAATGCCCGGTCAACTAACGAGGGAAGCCCGCCTCCCTCTGGTCCCTCCGCGCTGCGGATCGTGGTACCAGGTCAACCGAAGGAGATCTTAGTGTTCGCGCGTGTCATCACCGCCCAGATCACCCCCGATGGATTCGACGGCTTCATCCGCTTCGCACAGGAGCAGCTTCCAGGCACTCAGGCCCAGCAGGGATTCAAGGGCTGCTACCTGCTGACCGACCGCGGTACCGGCAACCTCGTGACCATCTCGCTGTGGGACACCCGGGAGGACGTCCGGGCGGTCGAGGCCCACGCCGCGCAGCTTAACAGCGAGGCCGCAGAGTCCACCGACGTCGCGCCGAGGCCGGCGAAGATTTACCAGGTCGAGATCGCGCGCCTGGCGTAGTCAGTCCGGCGGTGGCGCTTCGGGGTCGATGCTGAGTGCGCTGAAGCGCGCGGCCAGGTCCTCGACGCACTGTGGTGGTGTCCGGTGATCCGCCAGCGGGAGGCCGGCTTCGCTGCGCCACAGCACGTCGCCGAGAGCCTGGCGCAGATGCCAGGCCATCACCCGGGCGGGTGACAGCTGCCGTCCGGTGACCTGCTGGTAGTGGCGCATGATCGCGGTCAGCAGCTCCAGGCCGGGACCCATCCCCGGACCGGGAAAGGCGCGTAGCTCGTATTCGGGCTCGGCGGCCCCGATGTTCTCCAAGTCCACCACCAGCCGGAGCTCGTCGCGGTCCCACACCTGGTTGTCGCCGTGCAAGTCACCGTGCACGAGCACGGCCGGGCCAGGCAAGCCGAGCACGGCGTCGGCCCAGTCGCACCAGCGGACGACGGTCCGGCGCTGATCCGGCCGGACCCACGTCCGCAGCCGTTCACGCAAGGTCCTGGTCGTGACCGGCGGCAGCTGCGCGCCGGTGAGCGTGCCGACAGCGGCTTCGGCGCGCCGGCGGGCCGCCGGGTGGTGCAAGGCGGCCAGGAACCGCACGAGCTGCCGGGCGGCGTGGTCCGGGTCGATCGAGTCGGCCACCTCGAACAAGGAAGTTCCCGGCAGGCGCCTGGTGATCATCAGCAGCGGGTCGGCGCTGCTGGCGACGACCTCGGGCAAGAACGGGACCTTCGGTTCGCGGGCGAGCGCGGCCAGGACGCCGATCTCCCGCACCAGCCGGAGCGCGGCAGGACGTGACCAGGCGAACTTCACGAAGAACCGGTCACCGACCGGCACGCAGCCCGAGTGGTACAGCGGGTCCTGCTTGCCGGCCGGCCCGGGAACCGTGACCGGATACCCGCTCAGCTCCGGTGCCACGGCCCCCAGCGCCTCACCCACCGCCGCAGCAGAGCACTCAGCCAGCCATCTCATCTCCGGTACCCTATCCCGGCGGCCGGAATGCCGTTCTCGCATCGCGCCAGGAGCGGCCCGCACCGCTACCGGGATATCAGAGCGAGTACGTGGCCTCGATCACCAAACGCCGGGCTGAGCTGACCAGGCCATTGTGGGATTTATCAAAGACCCCTCTTTCGGGTAGGGTGCCACAGCCACACCACTACCTACCCCGGCCCCGGAGCGCCCCGGCCCCGGAGCGCCCCGGCCCGGTGCCTAGGCAAGCCCGCGCAGCGTCCAGGCGGGCCGGCGGAGGCCGAGAATGGACTCGGTCATGTCGAGGCAGCGGCGGATCTCGGCGACATGGCAGGTGCGAATCGCTTTAGCGCCGACCCAGGCGTACACCGCCGCGACCGCCTCCGCCCGAGCGAGCGCGTCCGTTCTCTGGTCCAGGTCGACCAGCGCGGCCCATCCGGATCGCGAGGTCGCCCGCACGTCTTCGGGTGCGGTCGCCAGAAGGATGCGTTCCCGCGCGATCCCGCGCTGGACGGCGCTGGCCGCCGAACCGGGGTCCCGGCAGATCAGGCCGGCCCCAGCGCGAGCCGCCAGGGTGGCGTCGTGCACGATGTCGGCGCCCCCGCCGTGACCGCAGATGCGCACCTCGGGTACCGCGTCCCTGATCTGCCGGATCAGCGCGTCGTCCTCGCCGACATCGACCAGCCCGGCTCCGGCCGCGGCCGCCGCCGCTGCTTCGGTGACGGTGGACACGGGAGCCAGCACCGCAATTCCTGTTGAGTACCCCCACCGAAGCGACATCACGGGTCGAGCATGGCACGATTCGTATGTGCCTGTTGTATTCCTCATCGCGGTCATCGCCGTGCTCGCCGGTGTTTTTTTCGCCGCCACCGGACGTGGCGGCGAGCTGGCCTATGAGCGTGTCGATCACGCACCGCTGGATCTGGGACCGGTATCCGCGCCCGACATCGCCATGCTGCGCCCGCCGACCGCCATGTGGGGCTACCACATGCAGGTGACGGACGAGGCCCTTGACCGCATCGCCCGTGCGATGCGCGACCGTGACGTCACGATCGCCTACCTGCAGCAGCAGCTCGCGGACCGTGTCTCCGCAGACCCGGGCGCTCCCCAGGTCCGCCAAACGGCCGAGGCCCCCGCCGCGTCCGAGGCTCTCCGAGCGGCCGAGCCCCCGTCCGAGGCTCTCCGAGCGTCCGAGGTCCCCGCCGCGTCCGAGGTCCCCGCCGCGTCCGAGGTCCCCGCCGCGTCCGAGGTCCCCGCCGCGTCCGAGGCTCTCCAAGCGGCCGGGAACCCCGATGGTCCCCAGCGCTCCAGAGCCGCCAAGGCCCCCGGAGTCCTGGTAGCCCCTCTGCCCCCGAAGGCCAGCCAGCCTTCGGCTACCGCTCCGTCTCCGGAAGCTTCCCGGCCCGCGCAGGCAACTCAGCCTTCGCAGACCCTTCCGGGTTCTTACGACGCGCAGGGGCCGCAAGGCGCATACGACACGCACGGCTGGTGGGCCCAGCAGGAGGAAGCCGCGCGCGAAGAAGAAGCACGGCGTCAGGCCGCTGCCCAGGAAGCTGGCCAGGCCCTGCCCGATCAGGCTGACCCACCCGAGGCCAGTGCACCCGGGTCCAGTGCGTCCGAGGCCGGTGCGTCCGAGGCCAGCTCACTCTCCGGCCGAACCGGAACGCTGCCCAACCCAGTGATCGCGTCCCCAGGTGGAACCGCTTCCCCTTCCGACCACGGCGATCAGCCCACGGTCAGCTCCGTCCCATCGGTTCCGCCGGACGATGACACGGTCGCCGCGGCGGAGGAACAGGGTTGGTGAGCGACCAGCCAGCCTCCGGCGTCGCACCGGACGCGGCAGCACCGGACGCGGCAGCACCGGACAAGGGTGCGGTCCCGGGGCCGGACGGCAAGCTGCGCTGCCCATGGGGCCTGAGCGCCCCCGAGTATCTCGCTTACCACGACGAGGAGTGGGGCCGCCCGGTCCGGGGTGATACGGCCCTGTTCGAGCGGCTCAGCCTCGAGGGTTTCCAGTCCGGGCTTTCCTGGCTGACGATCTTGCGCAAGCGGGAGAACTTCCGGGCCGCCTTCGCCGGATTCGACGCCCCGGCGGTGGCGGCCTTCGGTGAGCAGGACGTGGCCCGGCTGATGGCCGATTCGGGCATCGTGCGGAACCGCGCGAAGATCAATGCCGTGATTTCCAACGCACGGGCCATGCTGGACCTGCCCGACGGCCTCACCCCGCTGGTGTGGAAGTACGCCGGAGAGGAAGGCCCCGTGCCGCGGACGCTGGCCGAGGTGCCGTCGGCGACTCCCGCCTCCAAGGCGCTCAGCGCCGAGCTCAGGCGACACGGTTTCAGGTTCACCGGCCCGGTGACCGCGTACGCGACGATGCAGGCCTGCGGAGTCGTCAACGATCATCTGGCCGCCTGCGTCTGCCGGGGCGGATAGCTCACGGGAAGGCAGGCGGCCATGAGCGGTGTGATCGTCACGGTCACGCTCAACGCCCCGCTGCACCTCGACTACGCCGCGGGCGAGGTGGACGCCGAGGGCATCCGGCCGGTTTCCAGGCCCGGCTACCGGGCCGGCGGACGGGGTGTGACGGCAGCCAGGGTGCTCCGCGCCTTCGGCCATGATGTGCTCGCCGCCGGGCTGGCGGGTGGCACGCCCGGCGAGCTGATCAGGGAAGATCTCGCTAAATCGGGGGTGCCGACCGCGTTCACGCTGATCCGCGGCGAATCCCGGCGCATCTTCCGTTTCGCCGGGCCGGAGGACTGGGACCCTGCCGAGCAGGTCATGCGGTTCGGAGAGCCGGGTCCGTACATCACCACCGAGGAGCTGGGCCGGTTTGCGGCGGATTACCGGCGGCTGCTGGCAGGCGCCGCGGCCGTCGTGCTGTGCGGCAGCCTTCCTGACGGGCTGCCGCCGGACACCTACGGCTCGTTGGTGATCTACGCGGCCGAGGCCGGCGTTCCGGTGATCCTGGACGCGGGCGGCGAGGAGCTCAAGCACGCCATCGGCCACGGGCCTGACCTGGTGGTCGCCGAGACGAGTTTCGCCGAGCCCGGTCTCGGCGCCAACCGGGTCCGGCTCGGCGCCGGAGCGGCGGCCGTCACCACGGGTTACGCGGTACACGCCGTCACCGCCGCCGGGGAGTGGACGGCTCACATAGCGGCTACGGATGCGGACTCTAGGTCCCATCCGTCCCGGGGTGCGCTGGTGGCGGGTCTGGTGCCCGGCCAGCTTCTCGGCTGGTCCTGGCCCGACCGGCTCAGGCACGCCCTGGCCTTGGCCGCCGGGGGCGCCAGGGTCGGAGCCAAGGTGCCAGGCGGCCCCGAAGGCCGGAGTCACGTCGACATGGCCACGTATGAGCGGCTGCTTGACATGGTGTCGGTCGAGTCGCGGGCTTTAGTTCTCGGTCGGCTCCTCAGTGCATAAAAACACGCTATGACCAGCCTACGCTTCAAAGTGTAAATCGATAGCTACTGATAGTGTGCAATGGTCTGGGCTCGGCTCACCGCAGTCGCCAACTTCAGATCCCAGGCCACGTCAATTTCTAGACCCCACGCTGGAATGGAGCCATCGTGTCCATGCGGTGTCTCGTGTACAACTGGCGAGTCGTGCTCGGAGGCGTTGCCTCGGCGAGCGTTCTCGCGGTCGGTATCGCGGCGCCGACGTTGCCGCGGTCGGTGTCGCGTGCCGACGACCAGCCAACCTCCGCGCTTACCGGGATCGTGCCAAGCGGATCGGCCGCCCGCGGCGTCGGCTGCGACCTGCCCGGACTTCCCCAGGCTGGCCCGGTGGTCGCGGCGCTGGCCGGTGCTCCCGGCACGCTTTGCGGCTCGTCCGCCACGACCACCGTGCCGCGCCGTGCCACCAGCATGCTTCCCGGCCTGTCCGCGGTGACCAGCGCCATCCCCGGCCTGTCCAGCCTGTCCGGCCTCGGCTCGGTTACGGGCGCCACGAGCCGCGTTTCCGGTAGCCAGGTCGGCGCCGGGTCGCTCACCGGCAGCCTGGCTAGCGCCAGCGCCGTCACCGGCGCCCTGTCGGGCCTGGGCGGCGCGTTCGGCGGCGCCCAGCTGGGCTCGCAGCAGCCATAAGCACCAGACCGCGAAGGACCCGTCCCTGGACCGGGGCCTTCGCTTATCCTGCACGGCATGAGCGTCCACGACGATGGTCCTGAGCCCGATGTAGCCAGCCTGTTCGCGCCTGTCGCCGTCGAGGAGACCTTCGCCGGAGTGCTGGGCGAGGCGCGCGATGTGCTGGGCCAGCTCGACGACCCGGTAGACGCGGAACTGTGGGGATCCGACCTGATCGGGGCGCTGGCCTCCTCGGCGGCGGGCCAGGCCGCGCTGATGAATGCCCTCACCGGATCGCTGGTACCCGCGGCCGAGGCGGCCTCGACCCCGGAAGCTCTCGCCTTGCTGCGCGTCCTGGCCGCGGTGGGCGCACCGTCCTTGCGTGCCGCCGCCGGGCAGGCCGCGGCGCGTGTCAGCGGCCGTGACGTGGCTGACCCCCCGTGGGCGGGAGCGGTCGGCCACCCGCAGGTCCGCGATTGCTGGCACTACGCCGATGTCGGCGGCCGCCAGGAGTCGCTGATCATGACCTTCGCCTATGGCGATAGGCAGCACGCGGTCAGCGTGCTGATCGACCACAGCCGCGGCGGCAAGATCAAGGACGCGTGGGTCGCCAAGGGGACCGAGTTGCGCGCCGAGACCGAGCAGGCGGCCAGGATCGACCCCCTGGTGGTGTTCGAGGCACTGGACGTCCCCGGTGCCCGCCTTCGCCTCGAGCGCGCCATCAGCGCCGGTGAGTGCCCGGAGCAGCCCGATCAGGTCGATGATGTGGTGGCCCACCGTGCTCTGCTGCGCGCCCGTCTCGATCTGCTGACCGCAGCTACGGGGTGAGCGCGAGCGTCGCTCCGCTGGCGTCCAGGAGCCGGTGCGGGCCGGGCGCGGCCGTCAGCCGGGCCCGCTCGCCCCGGATCCGGGCGCACGGCCCCTGCGGCCCGGCGAGCGTCAGGCCGTCGGCATCGACGGCGACGAAGTCGCCTTCGTGACGGAGCAGCACCGGGCCGTCGCGCTCAGCCGAGATCGCGACCAGGCCCGCCCGCAGGCCGTCGAGCACGTCGCCTGGCTCGGTCCCCGTGCACTGCACCCAGGTGGTCGGCCGCCCCAGCGGGGCGTCGGATCCCGGCCGGTGCCAGTCGCTGCCGCCGACCGGGGTCGCGGTCGGATCCCAGGCCTGCCACCAGCCGAGCGGGGTAGTCCAGCGCAGGTCGAGCCAGCTCCAGTGCCAGACCTCGATCAGCGGCGGCCGGCGGCGCATCGGGTGCACCCAGCTGACGGGCCCGGCGAACGGATGGTTGATTGACAGCAGGCCGCCGCCCGCCTCGGTGGCGTCCAGCCAGTCGTCGGGCGGCCGGCGGAAGTCGACCCAGCCGATATCGCCGAGCGCTCCCGCGTGCCCGCCGTCGGTCGTCACCTCCTGCCCGGGGAGCAGGGTGATTCCGTACCGCCTGGCCGCGGCGGGCAGTTCGGCGTGGTGGCTGACCGTGTTGTGGTCGGTGACCGCGAGGAAGTCGAGGCCGCGTTCGACCGCCAGCGCGGCCAGTTCGGAGACGGTCAGCACGCCGTCGGAGTGTACGGTGTGCGCGTGCAGGTCACCCGCGAGCCAGTGCCTGCCCTCGCTGGCCGGCAGCAGCCGCCGGGCCGGCCGGTCCACCGGCGACGGCGGCGCGGGCGGCGGGCGCAGGTCCGCGCCGACCGGCCCGGCCCCGGCCGTCAGCGGGAGGGACCCCAGGGCCTCGGCGGTCAGCTGGTAGCGCACGCCGTCCGGCGGGACGCGGTGCACGCCGATCATCACCTGCCATTTGCCCGCCTCCAGCTCGCCGGGCAGGTAACCGGGCGTGGCCCCCTCGCGGGTGATCACGAACGACTCCCGCGCGCTGCCGGACCAGCCGCGGAACCCGCGCGGGCCCAGACAGCCCAGGTCGAGCACCGTTCCGGCCGCCCGCTCGTAGTCAAGCTCGACCCGCAGCCCGGCGGTCCCGGGCTTGACTTCTACCGGCAGGTAGTGCCAGGGAGCGGCGAAACGATCCTCTAGCGTCCAGCGTCCGGTGTGCCGTGTGGAGTTCCCCATGCCATCAATCTAGATCGGGACGGAACCGGGGCCTTCCCTGGCGTAACGCTGCTGGTACTCGCGCAACGCTCCTCCGGGTCGTTCTCACGTGGTGGCGGAATACCCGCCGTCGATGACAACCGTCTCGCCGGTGACGAACGGGTTGGACGTGATCAGGGAGAGGATGGTCTCGGCGACGTCTTCGGAGGTGACGTTACGTCTCATCGGCGTCCAGGTGGCGCGGCGCTCCATCAGCCGCTCGTAGTTGTCACCGAGCGTCCGCTGCATCCATTCGCCCGCGATCCAGCCCGGCGCGACGGCGTTGACCCGGACCTCGGGTGCCAGCACGCGGGACAGGGTCCGGGTGAGGCTGACCACGGCCGCCTTGCTGGCCGCGTAGGCGAGCGGCTGGGGACCAGGCCGCAGGCCCACGATCGAGGCCACGTTCACCACGCTGCCGCCCGCGGCCCGCAGCCGCGGCGCACAGGCCCGGGTGACCTGGAACAGCCCGCGGACGTTGACCGCGAACACCCGGTCCCACTCGGCCAGGTCGACGGCGTCCAGGTCGTCCGGCGGGGTCTGGCTCGTTAGCCCTGCGTTGTTCACCAGCGCGTCCAGCCGCCCGTACGCCTCGCCGACCGTCGCCACCAGCGTGGCCACCGCGGCATCATCGCTGACATCGGCGCGCACCGCCAGGTGGGTGCCGCCCAGGCTTTCCAGCTCACCGAGGGTGTGCCGGGCGGAGTCCGCCGACCGGCTGTAGTTGATCGCGACGTCGTACCCGACCCGGGCGAGCCGCAGCGCGGCCGCCCGCCCGATCCCGCTCGCCGAACCGGTCACCAGCGCGGCCGGCCTGCCCTGTGCCATCCACTCTCCCGCTTCCTGCACGATCCCGGTGACAGCGATCCCGGTGACAGCGACCCCGGTGCCCCGCCCGCCGCGTCGGCGGCTCAGCCTCGCTACGGCAGCCTAACGTGCGGGTTCGGAAGTAACCGGGGCAGGCTCGGGGCTGGCCCGGGGGGATCAGCCGGGCAGGCGAGCACCCAGTCGGCGCCGTCGAGACGGATGCACAGGGCCTGGGGGCCGCGGGTACCGCCCGGAGCGCCAGCGGCCGCCCGGGACCGGCGGGCCAGCCGGGCGCTGACGAATTCGCCCGGGCCGGGGCGGGGCAGCCCGAGGGCCGCCGCGAGCACCTGGTCGCCCGCGTAGTCCCCGAAGATCACGATGCCCTCGGCCCGCAGCTGGTCGCGAGCCCCGCCGCCGTCACGGACGCGTTTCATGTAGTCATCCTGCATCGCCACCGTGGCCACCACGGTGCGGCTCACCTTCATCCGCTGCGCGCGCCGGAAGAGCTCATTCACCCGCTGCTGCCCAGAGGGTGGGGCGAAGACGGCTGCCACGTCCCGTTCGGGCAATTTAATCAGAACGTTCTCTTGCAGCTGCGCACGGAAGTGCAGCCAGCGCACCGTGGCGCGGCCTCGCTCGTTGAGCGTGCGCTTGCCGTCCCGGTTGCCGGCCGGGCTCAAGTTTTCCTCGCTGGCCCGGATCAGGCCGGCCGACCAGGTCCCATCCTCGTCGCTGGCCTGCACGAGCAGCAGCAGCTTCGCCTCGGCCTCGGGCGGGATCATCCAGCCACCCAGCCGGTGCGAGAACTTGCAGTCCACGTCGGCCCCGGCGATCGTGTAGTCCAGTGCGGTGCCGTCGGCCAGCGGCAGCGCGCGGGCCAGGGCGATCTCGACCAGCGTGCCGGCGTGGGTCTTCTCGGTCTTGTGCAGCTGATCCCAGCGGAAGCGCCCGGTGTGCTGGCCGTCGAGCAGCATGTCGAGCGCGCCGCGGATCGCGGCGCCCATCTGCGTGCCGTCGTGGTCAAGCGCGCCGAGTTCGGCGGCCACCGCGGCTAGCTCCTGGTCGCCCGCTGCCGGGCCGCTTCCGGCCGGGAACTCGAAACCGGGCAGCACGGGCTGCCCGGTGGCCGGTTCGGAGTGCGAAGGCATACCGGGCAGGGCGAGCTGCCCGGGGATGAGCTCGGCGTCGGGGCGGATCTCCCGGCGGTCGGACTCGGCGGACAGCGGCCGGGCTGCCTTCAACCTGCCGCCCCGGGCAGCTGGAGCCGGACGGCTTCTTCGGTCAGGTGGCCGGAGATGCGCTGGGGTGACACGGCGGCGGTGCGGAGAACGTCCATGAGCAGTTGCACCGCGGGCGGGTCCGGCGGGTCGCCGTACCGCACCGCGAACACGTACCGGCGGGTTCGGAGGAGCGGGACGGTCTTGACGCCCGGGTGGCGCGCGGCGCGCAGGCAGAGCGCGGGCAGCGTCGAGACCCCCAGGTCTGCCGCGACCAGGGCCTGGACGGCGACGTAGTCGTCGGTGGTGAAGGCGATCTTCGGGGTGAACCCGGCCAGCGCGCACTGCCGGAGCAGGTGAGCGCGGCAGCGGTCGCAGCCGGCGATCCAACGGTGGCGCGCGTACCTGGACAGGTCGGCGCAGGACGCTGCGGTGTCGTGCACGGAGGTCACCAGGTACACGGGCTCTTCGAGCAGGAGTCGCTCACGTACCCCTTCGGTGATGTCGATGGCGGCATCATCGTCGGCCGGGTTCACGCCACCGTAAAAGTCCGCACCAGGCTCGCCCCCGCCGGGCCCCCCGAGCCCTCCATGGCCCCCGAGCCCGCCGGGCCCCCCGAGCCCTCCATGCCCCCCGAGCCCTCCATGCTCCCCGGATGCCCCCGCGGCGCCCTGATCCTCCGCGCCTTCCTGATTCTCCGTGGCCTCCGGAACCTGTGCGGAGTAGCGGAACACGAGTGCGACGTCGACGTATCCCGCGCGGAGCATGCGCAGCGCCTCGGGCGGTTCGGCCTCGGTCAGCCGCAGGTCAATACTGGGCTGGTGTTCACGCAGCAGGGCCGCGGCGGCCGGCACGATGGTGCCGAGCGCGGACGGAAACGCCGCTAGCCGCAGCCGTCCGGCCCGCAGCCCGGTGTAGGCCGCCAGTTCGTTCTCCGCGGCGTCGAGCCGGCCGATCACCTCGGCGGCACGCTCGGCCAGAAGCCGGCCGGCGTCGGTGAGCCGGATGCCCCGGCCCGCCCGCTGGATCAGCTTGATCCCGGTCTCGGCTTCCAGCCGGGCCAGGTGGTGGCTCACGGAAGGCTGCGCGTAGTTCAAGGCCTTCGCCGCCGCCGTGACCGAACCGCACCGGGCCACAGCGACCAGAACGCGCAACCTTGTCACGTCGAGCATCCACCAACTATAGATCCTGTCGATCTATTCGCCCAGAGTCCCAAGTCCGGACTATTAAGAACTAATAGGGCCGACGGGCAAAAGCCCGCTATCCGGGCAAAGTCCGCTAGCGGCCTTCGAGCAGCGGCGCGTCCGGCCGGCGGACCGGCGAGCCGGCCAGCTGCCTGCGCCGCCAGGCGATGCCCGACAGGGCTTCGAGCACCACCCGGTTGGCCAGGAACGCGGTCACCTCGGCATGGTCGTACGGCGGCGAGACCTCCACCACGTCGATCCCGGCCAGCGGCACCGACATCGCGATCCGCCGCACCGCGTCGAGCAGCTGCCGGGCAGTCAGCCCGCCGGGTTCCGGCGTGCCTGTGCCCGGGGCCATGCCCGGGTCGACCACGTCGACGTCGACCGACAGGAAGACGCCCTCGCAGTCGGACACGGCGATCTCGAACGCCTCGGTCAGGCACTCGTCGAGCCCGCGGGAGACGATCTCGGTCATCTCGAACGAGCGCATCCGCTGCCCGGCCATCCACGCCAACGTCGGTGGCTCCGGCCAATAGCCGCGCAGCCCGATCTGCAGGAACCGGTCGCCGCGCACCGCCCCGGACTCGATCAGCCGCCGCATCGGGGTGCCGTGCCCGTACAGCGACCCGAACTGGGTGTCCCCGGTGTCGGCGTGCGCATCGAAGTGGATCAGTGACACCCGGCCCCAGCCGACCTGGCGGGCCACCCCGGTGGCGTCGGGCAAGGTGACGGTGTGGTCGCCGCCCAGGATGACGGGGATCGCGCCCGCCGACGCCACCGCGAGCACGGCGGCCTCGAGCCGCCGCAGCGATTCCTCGGTGTACCCAGGTGGCATCAGCACGTCGCCGGCGTCCGCCACGCGCAGCTCGGCCAGCGGGTCCACGCCGAGCGCGAGGTGCGGCCGCGACCCGTCGTGCGGCAGGTAGTCGGTGGCCCGGATCGCCTGCGGGCCGAACCTGGCTCCCGGCCGGTGCGAGGTGCCGCTGTCGAACGGCGCGCCGATGAACACGACATCAAGTCCGAGCCCGTCGAGCGCACCGAGTTCGGCCCGCGGCACCCCGAGGAACGTGACGTCGGGCCCGTACATGCCTCGGACCATGCCGTCAGAACTTTCCAGATCGTCCGCCATTGACGACGCCTCCGCCTCGATAGTCCCGGACTGGCCGCTGCCCTCGAACGATAACAGCGGCCGCCTTGGTGAGACCCCGTACTCGTAGCCGAACACGACCAACTGCGTCCGGCAAATACCCCGACAAGATACCCGGAGTAAATTTCGAGGTTTGCGCGGATCACGTCAACCAGCGCGGCAAGCTCCGCGTCTCACTTAATGAGGCTCGGCGCAAGCGGGACGCCGAGCCTCTTTGCCTGCCCGGAACCTGCCAGGAACCTGCCCGGAACCTGCCAGGAACCTGCGCGGCCCGCCACTGGCTCTGCCCGGAGCCGGGTAAGGTTTGCCCCCGTGGGCAGGCACGTGAGCGGGCGCCGTGGATAACATCGACACGCGCATCATCGTCGCGCTGGTCAGGAACGCCAGGGCCAGTTACGCCGTCATTGGTAACGAGGTCGGGCTGTCCGCTCCCGCGGTGAAGCGGCGGGTCGACCGGCTCCGGGCCGCCGGCGCGATCACGGGCTTCTCCGCCCGGGTGGATCCGGTCGCCATGGGCTGGACGACCGAGGCGTACGTGGAGTTGTTCTGCGGTGGCCGTACCTCTCCGGAGGAGATCGCCGTCGGGGTGCGGC
>Ga0302308_10000536_pt1 | contig 33180 bp, 28 predicted proteins | sample III_Palsa_E3_3_FD_200531 | JGI IMG/M metagenome (GOLD analysis project Ga0302308, IMG submission 200531) | Peat permafrost microbial communities from Stordalen Mire near Abisko, Sweden - III_Palsa_E3_3 | ecosystem: Environmental > Terrestrial > Soil > Palsa > Peat permafrost | place: Sweden...
CCCCCCTCTCGGCGGGCCCCCGGCCCTCTCCCCTAATGGAGCTGGGGCTCGTTGCCGTGAGCACGCCGTCCGCTATCGCTGACCGATGCGACAGCGGAACTGATGATCTGAGCGCGCAATCTCCGGGTACTACGAGACCAGGAAACAGAAAAGTATGCCAGCCGCGCTGGCCTGGTCCCCGCAGACCACGCTGTGGTGGGTAAGCGGCGAGGAGTACCTGGGCCGGATCGACATCCGCCACCAGCTTACCGATCGCGGACCCGGCCCTGCTCACGTGCGATGAGGACAACATCGCTTCCCGCAAGGTGATCGAGGCCAACGGCGGCGTTCTGGCCGACAAGCAGGACGGCAGACTTCGCTACTGGGTACCGACATCCTGATGCAGAACCCGGGCTCAAGCCATCGTCGAGGGGCCGCGAGCGTGCCCGTTGCGTGCCCGATCGGACAGTCAATCAGCGGAACAGTGGTGCCGAACGAGCCAGGCGCGTCACCCCGTCGGTCAGGGTGACGCGCCTGCTTTCCCTCGCCGGCTGGGTCCGGGTCGCGGACCCGGGGATCCGCGAGTGCTCAGGGCCTGGCGGGAGCCGCCTGCGGGTCGGCGCGCTCGCCGGCCGGGGCCGGGCGCTGTGCCATGCCGAGCCGTCCGGGCAGCAGGAGCGCTGCCAGCGCCCCGGCGGCCAGCACTGCGGCACTGATCGCGAACGCCCGGTCGTACCCGGTGGTCAGGGCGGCGGCCACGGCGTGCGGGGCTGTCGACTGCGCGTGGACTGCCGCGGCGACGGTAGCGGCGGCGGCCAGTCCGATGGCGCCGCCTACCTGGCGAGTGGTGTTGATCAGGCCCGATGCCAGGCCCGCCTGCTGCGGCGGGATTCCGGCGGTCGCGCCTATCGTCATCGGGACGAACGACAGGCCGAACCCGGCGCCGGCCAGCAGCCCGGGCAGGAACACGCCGGGCCAGTAGCCGTCACCTGGCGCGAGCTGCGTCATCCAGGCCAGGCCCGCGGCCGCCAGCAGCAGCCCGATCACCAGTTGCCGGCGTGCCCCGATCCGGGCCACTATCCGGGCGGCCAGCAGCGCTGTGGACAGGATCGCCAGACCGACCGGCAGGAACGCCAGTCCAGCCCGCAGCGGCGTGTAGCCGTTGATCTGCTGCAGGTACAGCGACAAGAAGAAGAACAGGCTGAAGATCGACGCCCCGATGGCGAGCGACACGACGTTGGCCGCGGTGAGCGACCGCCGGCGGAACACGCCGAGCGGCACCAGCGGGTTCCGCGCCAGCCGGGCCTCGATCAGCACGAACGCCCCCAGCATGGCGAGGCCGGCCGCCAGGGTCGAGATCGTGCGCGCCGAGCCCCACGGGTGGGTGCCCGTGCCCACGATGCCGTAGACGGTCAGGGCCATCCCCGCGGTCACCGTGACCGCGCCGGGGACATCGAGGCGGCCGGCGCCCTCACCGGCGCGGGACTCGGTGAGCGCCCATGCCGCCCCGGCGAGCAGGGCAATGCCGACCGGCACGTTGACGAACAGCACCCACCGCCAGTCGAGCAGGTCGGTGAGGATCCCGCCGGCGAGCACACCGATCGCCGCACCGCTGGCCGCCGTCGCCGACCAGGCGCCCACCGCCCGGCGCCGCGCGGCCGGGGCGGTGAAGGTGGTCGTGAGCAGGCTCAGCGTCGCCGGGGCCAGCACCGCCCCGGCCGTGCCCTGCAGGGCCCGGGCGGCGATCAGCCACGCCCCGTTCTGCGCCAGCCCGCCGAGCAGGCTGAACCCGGTGAACAGGCCGACCCCGAGCAGGAACACCCGCCGGCGGCCGAACAGGTCGGCGGCCCGGCCGCCCAGCATCAGCAGGCCGGCGAAGGTCAGCGTGTAAGCGTTGATGACCCACTGCTGCCCGCCCGGCGACAGGTGCAGGCCGGCCTTCATCTGCGGGAGCGCCACATTGACGATCGAGATGTCCAGAACCACCATGAACTGGGCGAGGCAGCACACGGCCAGCGGGGCCCAGCCCGGCACCGCCCTGCGGGCCGCACCGCCAGCGGCCGGCCTGAGACCGCCACTGGCCCGGCTGGGCCGCAGTGCCTCATCCAGCCGCCGGACAACGGCCGTTTCCTGCGTGTTCGGCAGCGTCATCTCACTCCTCCTCATGCCGATGCGGGCTGTTACAACCGTTCAAACCCCGGCCAGCCCGCACATTGACCGACGAGTTACCGGCGCATATGGTGTTGCGCCTGCCGGAAGCCAGCCAGGAGAATCCGGGGCCCGCGGCCGCTGCCTGGCCGCCGCCTGGCCCGCGCAGCGCGATGCGGATGGTCCTGACGCGGGTGAGTTCCGCCGATGAATCCGGACGGCGAGCGGTGTTGTAACTTACGGGAGGCCAGCCTCGGGAAAGGACGACGCCGCCGATGGACGAGACCGTTCTCGAACGTGCCCAAGCCGGTGATGGCTACGCCTTCTCCGAACTCGTCGAGCCGCACCGCCGGGAGCTCCTCGTGCACTGTTACCGGATCCTCGGGTCACTTCATGACGCCGAGGACATACTCCAGGAGACTTTGTTGTCAGCATGGCGAGCACTTGACCGGTTTGACGACCGTTCGCTGCGGGCCTGGCTGTACCGCATCGCCACCAACCACTGCCTTAACTACCTCAGAGACGGATCCCGCCGCCCCCAGTCGGTCTTGCTTTCGCGGCCAGAAGGCCTGGTCAGCTCGGACGAGCCATGGTGGCTCGAACCATGCCCGGATGCGCTGCTCGACGACACGGCCTCGGGCCCTGAAGCCCGGTACGACGCCCGCGAATCCGTCGCCCTCTCCTTCGTGGCCGGGCTGCAGCGCCTGCCCGCCCAGCAGCGGGCCGTGCTGGTCCTGCGCGACGTGCTCGGCTTCTCGGCAGCTGAAACCGCCGGCCTCCTCGACACCACGCCAACCTCGGTCAACAGCGCCCTCGCCAGGGCCCGGACCGGATTCCGGCCTGGACGGGATCCGGAGCAGGTGCCGCTACCGCGATCCGCAGCCGAAGCGCACGTCGTCGAACGTTTCGTCAAGGCCTTCGAACGGGGCGATCCCGGCGAGGTAGTCGCCGTGCTCACCGAAGATGCCAGGCTCACCATGCCGCCAGAGCCACTCGAGTGCGACGGACCCGGCGCCATCGCCGGCTTCATGCAGCGAGCGGGCTTCTGGGGTCCCGGGCTCAAACTGGTACCCACCCGGGCCAACAACCAGCCAGCCTTCGGCTTCTACCGCCCCGACCCCAACTCGCCCATCTGGCGAGCCGCAGGCCTCATCGTGCTGAGCCTGCGCGATGACCAGGTGTCAGGCATTATCCGCTTCGACCCGGCGCTCCTTGCCCGGTTCGGACTACCTCGCACGCTGCCCCGGGAAGGACAATGACGCCCCGCAACTCAGCGGGCGCAGGTACCGCCGCTGTAGTCGCCGCGAGTGTTTTTAGGAACTACTGGCGAGATCGGTCAGCGCTGCGTCCGCATCCGGCGGGGTGTGCACCCGGGCGGCGATGGTGGAGGCGACCAGGCAAGCTGCGGCGCCGGTCAGCAGGGCGGCCCGCACCCCGGCAGCCGAGATGATCGCGCCGGTGATGATGCTGCCGACCGGGGTGGTTCCGATGTAGACATACACCCAAAGCGCCATGATCCGCCCGCGGTAGGCCGGAGACGAGTGCAGCTGCAGCGCGGTTGAGCACAGTGTCACGAACGAGAAGGCGGCCGCCCCGGTCGCCAGTAGCGTCAGGCACGCGACGGCGATGTCCGGCGCCCCGGCGGTCGCGGCAAGGAAGACCCCGAAGGCCAGCGCGGCGGCCATCAGGTACTGCCGACGGGGATGGCGGATAAGGCCAACGCCGAGCGAGCCGGCGACCGAGCCAATACTGAGCATGGTGGACAACAGCCCGTAGGTGCCGCCGTCGCCACGGAATGTATGGCTCGCCAGCACGGGCAAGATGACCGGGAAATTGAAGGCCAGCAGCCCGACCAGTCCCATCATGACGAGCGGCAGCCACAGCTGCTGGCGGCTGGCCGCGTACCGCAGGCCCTCGCGGACGCCACCGGTCGCGCGCCGCCCTCGCGCCCCCGGCCGCAGCGGGCGCAGCATCACTAGCGCGGCGATCACAGCCAGGTAGGACAGCGCGTTGACCGCGAAACACGGTGTCGTTCCGATCGTGACGATCAGTAGGCCCGCGAGGGCGGGGCCGACCACCCGGGCGCTGTTCATGACGACGCCGTTGAGGCTGACCGCGCTGGAAAGGTCCTCCGGCATCACCAGGGAACCCACGAATGCCTGCCGGGAGGGGGAGTCGGCGATCTGCACGACACCGCCGGCCACGCTGATCGCGACGATCGCCGCAACGGACGCCTTCCCGGCGACCGCCAGTGCCCACAGCACGCCGGCCAGCACACCATAGGCCGTCTGGGTGCCGATAAGCAGCCTGCGCAGGCTGACCCGGTCGGCGATCGTCCCGCCCCACGGGCCGAACAGAAGCGACGGTACACCGCCCACGGCCAGCACCAGGCCCAGTTCCGCGGCTGAGCCGGTGAGCCGCAGGACCAGCCAGCCGATAGCCGTCTGCTGCACGAAGGTTCCGCTGGCCGAGGCGACCTGACCCGCGAAGTACAGTCGGAACGGTCGCGAACGCAGCGCGCGGAACGTTCCCCGTCTGTTGATGGTCCCAACATGATCACCTGGTGCCGGCTCGGTCAGCGTGCCTTGCCCGGAAGGCTGAGCGCTTCCCTCTTCAACGTCGGGCGTGGCCTCGGGCACGACTCTCAACCCCTCGCGGTCCATAGCCCTCCGGTCACCGCTGGCGATCAGGCCCCCAACACTAGTGTCCGGGCTCTCATGCCGAAATGGGCAGGCGCAGGCGCGCAGGCGCGCAGGCGCGCAGGCGCGCAGGCGCGCAGGTGACGCTGGCCCGCCCGCCGCTCGCGGTCATCGTGACCGGACGACGAACACCTCAGGCACGCCGGGCCACACGCCGCACGTGACACGACTAAGGTTGGCTCACACGGCAGGCCGAGGGATCCCCGCGTCCGCTCACCATGAAATTGTCGCCTGCGACTAAGACGGAAAAATCAGGCGCCGGAACTTTGGCCGCGACTATGACGGGACGATCACGCTAACGAGCATGGACGGAGGCCAGTGAGTGACACGGCTGCCAAAATCCACTGCACGTCGTTACGGCAAGGTTTTTGATGAGATAGCGGCTGAGTACGACCGCCGCCGTCCGGCTTATCCTGACGAACTCATCGACCAGGCCTGCCAGGTCGCAGGGATCGGGAGCGGTGATCATGTGCTTGAGGTCGGGTGCGGAAGCGGCCAGCTGACGCGCGGCCTTGTCGCTCGGGGCCTGCACGTCACAGCACTCGAACCCGGGACGAGCCTCATAGCACTGGCCAGGCAGAACCTGGAAGGTGCTGGAGAGGTGGAATTCGTGAATGCTCAGTTTGAGGACGCATTGCTTCCCCGCGAGCAGTTTCAGGCTGTGTTCTCTGCGTCCGCGTTTCACTGGGTTGACCCTGAGGTTAGCTGGCAGAAGGCCGCTAATGTACTTGTTCCCGGTGGAGCGCTCGCCCTCGTGCAATATTTCGGGCTCGAGGAACCGGGTAGCAAGGGAGATCAGGAAGCAGTGCTCGCTGCCATGAGAAAGATCGCCCCGGACATCGCTGCTAACTGGCCAGCCTACAGGGATCTCGACGCCACGCTCGCCGGGATGGAGCAACGCCGTGGCAACGTCTCGCAGGTATGGGCCTGGCTCGGCAGCTACGATCTGGGGCAAGATTATGTCGGCCGCTTGTACGGCGATGTTCAGGTGGCAGTCATGCCAAAGCTCATCGAGCTCACTCCTGACGAGCTCAGTGCTCTCGTTCGTACGATGTCGTATTACGCTCGGCTTTCACCGGGCCAACGTCAAGCCCTTGAGCGTGAATACGAAGCCATTTATGAACGGCTCGGGCGGCCGATTCGCGCTAGCACGGTCGCGGCTCTCGTCACGGCACGGCGCCCGGCCCGCTGACAAGCCGGACGATCAGATCCGGTCCCCGCTCGCAGACGTGGTGCGGCGCCATGTTTCGCGAGCTGGCTGAATGGCACAATGCGACTCATGGACGTCCGGAGTGACCTCGCCCCCACCGGCACGCTGCGAGCCTCGATCAACCTTGGCAACCCGGTGCTGGCTCAAGGTACACCGGGGGCCCCGACCGGTGTGACCGTCGATATCGCCCGCGAGCTTGGCGCTCGGCTTGGCGTCCCGGTGGAGCTGGTCTGCTTTGACGCGGCCAGGGAGTCGTTCGGGGCGATGAAAGCGGGCCGCGCCGATATCTGCTTCTTGGCCATCGACCCTGCCCGTGCGGAGACGGTGGCATTCACCCCGCCGTACGCGGTGATCGAGGGCGTGTTTGTCGTTCCGGCGGCCTCACCCCTTACTTCGAGCGCGGACGTGGATCGCCCCGGCGTGCGCGTTGGGGTCAAGAAAGGGTCCGCCTACGATTTGTACCTCTCCCGCACTCTGGCCCACGCGGAGGTGGTGCGCGGCGGCGAAGGCGTCACGGTATTCACCGAGCAGCAGTTGGAGGTCGCGGCTGGCATCCGTCAGCCGATGGAGGTGTTCGCTGCCGCCCATCCCGGCGTTCGGCTGCTCGAGCCGCGATTCATGGAGATCCAGCAGGCCGTGGGCACCACCCGGACCCGTCGCGACGACACTCTCGGCTTCCTGCGTACGTTCGTCGAGGAGCTCAAGGCCAATGGGTTCATCGTCGAGGCCCTACGTCGCGCCGGCCGGCGCGACGCGACCGTCGCCCCACCCGATCCCCCCATGTCCTCCCCGGATTTCTAGACCCAGCCTGGCCAGCATCGAAGTCGGCTAGAGAAGCCTCCGCGCGAGGAGCGGCTGCTGAGCTAGCATGCGGCGCTGAGCCGAACCAGTCAGCAGCGGCAGGTAATCCTCTCGCGGCATAAGTTCGGCGCCAAGCGACCGCAGGAAAGGACTATCCCACTGCGCGTCGATCAGCGTGCCGCCCGCCTCGGCGAATCGTGCGCCCATATCCGCGACCGCAATTCTCGCCGCGTTCGGATTTCGGTTGAACATCGAATCTCCGCTGAGCACGGCACCCACGCCCACGCCGAGGGCGCCCCCGATCAGATCGCCGTCCTGCCAGACCTCGATGCTGTGCGCCCAGCCTTCCTCGTGCAAATTGACCATGCTTTCCAGCAGCGCGTCGGTGAACCAGCGCGGCTCACGGTCCGCGCGGCATTCCTGCGCCACCCGCAGGAACGAAACGTTCGCCGTCGTTCGTTCACGGCCACGCCGTAGCTGTTTCCTGGTATTGCGGCCAAGGTGAATATTCCCGGCCTTGATCACCGGCCTGGGGTCAGGTGACCACCAGGCCACCCGGTACGGGTCACCACCGGTGCTGCCCACGAGGCCGATCACGCCGTCCGAGACTTGATCCTCATACCGGAACTCGTTGACGTCGCGAGCGTATTCGTCGGCCGCCGGGAACGGGAAAATCCCGGTTTTGTACGCGCCGAGAACGCTGACCGGGCTCAGGTCCGCGCCGAAGGCGACCGGGCAGTCCCGTGCGCTCGGTGCGATCGTGAAGGATTCCCAGTCCGGATAGTGGCTGACCGTCATAACGGGCTCTTCAGGTACCCGGTTGCTATCAGCCGGCCGATGTTAAGATCAAGGAGTTTCTCATCGACCGGCGGGAAAACTACGCCGCTGCCTCTTAGCGCCGCCTCAGCATGCGACCGGGTATAAGCCGGGAAAATGTGCTCAAGGTACATTTCTGCCACCGTGAGCCCGGGTTCTTCACAGCGATCGACGAAAAGCGGGACGAAGGGGGTCATCGGGTGGCCGGGGTCCTGTGCGGCATTTTTCAGCAGCTCATCGACCCATTCGTGGTAAGATATCGTCCTGATCGCGTATCCGTGCTGGCGCAGCCGGTCGACCAGTGATCCGAGGAGCGCGTATTGCGGGCTGGCCAGATGATAGGTGCTCCCGGCCGCTTCGGCATGCGAAGAGATGTATCCTATGGCGGCCGCACATACATCGACAGGCACGAAGTCGAGCGGCAGGTCGATATCCGGTGCGACGCCCTTGTCCGTGATGAACCTTATCAGCGCGCACATTTCGGTAGCGGTGTTCCAGGCGCCGGTGTGCTGATCGCCGACAATGTCCAGGGGACGGTAGATGGCTACCGGCAAGCCCGCGCGGCTGGCGTTCCTGAGAAGTTCTTCGGCGACGAACTTAGTTTCTATGTAGCCCATGCAAAGGTGATCGGCATAAGCAAGGGGCGTGTCCTCGGTTACTTCGCGCACGCCCATGGCGCCGAAACCTGCGAGCACGGTAGTAGTGGAAACGTAGTGAATGGGTATGCCCCGGTACAGTCCGGCCAGGCGGATTAGTTCCCGGGTGCCTGTCACGTTAGCCGCCCGCAGATCCTGGTACGGGTAGACGAAGTTCACCGTCGCGCCGGCATGGTGAATGATGTCGATGGTCCGCGCCAGCTCGCTGAATGTGCTGGGGGCCAGGCCCAGATCCGGTTCGGCGAGATCTCCGGCCACCGGCACGATGCGATCGGTGCTCAGGCCGTCGATCCAGTAGCGTTCGGCGGCCTGCGCGATGCGTCGCCGCGCGTCCGGGGCGCTGTCGGCCCGAACCAGGCAGTGGACCCGCGCGGTGGTGGCGGTCAGCAGCTCGCGCAGCAGGTAAAGCCCGAGGAAGCCGGTCGCTCCGGTGAGGAGTATCTCTCGCGGTCGCCTCCAGTCCGGTGCCGGACCCGCGTCCAGGTGGACAGGATCAGTCAGTCTGGCTTCGGCGGTGAAGTTGACCCGCGGATCCGCGCCGCGGGCGGTGAGCCTTCCCGCGCGGGCGTCCTGCGTGGCCTTCGAGAAACCCCGCAGGGTCGGGTCGCGGAGCAGGCGGCGGGTGAGCGGACGGACATACTTCGGTCCGATTCCGAACATGACGCGCACGTGCGCCAGCATCTCCGCAGCTAGAAGCGAGTTGCCGCCCAGGGCAAAGAAATCGTCGTCGAGGCCCACCTGCCCGCTCGTGAGCATCCTGGACCACAGATGCGACATTCCCGCCTGTATGGGCGTATATCCCCGGTTGAGGCCCCCGCCGGCCACGGTCGCGGGACGCGGGAGCGCCCGCCGGTCGATCTCTCCCTGCGGCGTCAGCGGCAGCTGGTCCAGCGCGATGAACACGGCGGGAACCATGAAGCTTGGCACCCGGGCAGAAAGAAAGCTCCGCAGGCTCGCGACCGACAGCAGGTCCTGCGTCTGGCCGTCTGCCGATTCGTCCTGGTCTCGGGGGTCTCCGCGGCGGCGCCGGGTGTAATACGCCGCGAGCTGCCGGTTACCCGGACCGAACTCGTGGGCGATGACCGCTGCCTCGGCGATGTCGGGGTGGCCGACCAGAGCACTTTCGACCTCGGCCGGCTCGACTCGGAAGCCGCGGATCTTTAGCTGGTGGTCCACTCGCCCGATGACCTCAAGGTTGTGGTCGTGCCAGCGCCCAAGGTCTCCGGTGCGATACATCCTGCTCCCGGGCGAGACGTCGTGCGGGTTCGGCAGGAACAGCTCGGCCGTGAGTTCTGGCCGGCCCAGATACCCTCGGGCGACGCCGCAGCCGCCGATGTAGATCTCGCCCACCGCACCCGCGGGTACCTCGTTCAGGTCCTGGTCGAGAACGTGCACTTGCGCGTGCCGGATCGGCTTGCCCACCGGCACCGAGGTGGAAGCGGTGAGCAGTTCGGCGCCGACCTCGAACAGCGTCGAGGTGATCGTCGTCTCGGTGAGTCCGTAGGCATTGAGCAATCTGGCTCCGCGCGCTGCTCGGATGGCCGCGGCGCAGTCCGCGGGGCGCGCCCTATCCCCGCCGGTGATCATGAGCCGAACGCTTCGCAGCCGCTCGTCTCGCCGTTCGGTGACCGCGAGCAGCTGGTGCCAGTAGGCGGGGGTCAGGTCGATGACGGTGACCTGCGCCGCCACCAGATAGCGGAGCAGATCGGTCGGCGCGACGATCCCCGCGGCCGGAAGCATCAGGGTCGCTCCGCAGGTCAGGGTCACGAAGATCTGCTCTACCGAGGTGTCAAAGCCGAGAGAAGCTAGCTGCAGAACCCGGTCGGATGGGGACATCTGGTATTCGCGCGATAGTTCGGCGCTGACACATGCCAGCGAGCCGTGGCTGACGGCGACGGCTTTGGGCTGGCCGGTGGAGCCTGACGTGTAGATGACGTACGCGGTGTTTTCCGCCTGCAGGCTGACCCCGGGAGCCGTGGCCGGCCGGTCCGCGAGGCCCAGGGCGCGCTCGTCGATCAGGAGCAGCCTCGCCTCAGTTTCCGCGAAAGCTCTCGCGTCCGCGCGGCTCACCAGAATGACCGTGGGGCGGGCTTCCGCGCACATCTGGCGCAGACGTGCGGTCGGAAGCGATGGATCCAACGGCAGGTACGCACCGCCCGCCTTCAAGATCGCCAGCAGGCAGCGAATCGCTTCTATGCCGCGGTCGAGGCAGACTCCGACCAAGGTCTCCGGGCCGACGCCCATGCCTGCCAGATGATGGGCCAGCTGATTGGCTGACTGGTTCAGCTGACGATAGGTCAGCTGGGTTCGGCCGGAGACTACCGCGGCCGAACCAGGGTGTCGCCATGCCTGCTCACCGAATAGTTGGTGCACATATCGCACATTATGTTCGGGCGAAATTGCCTAACCTGCTTCCGCGCCGCGCCTTGATGCGCCGCGCCTTGATGCGTCTCGCCGTACCGGCTTCTTGGCTCCCTGGCGCTGACCGGAGCAATGTCTTAGTGCCCGCTAAGAGCGGGACTGACACGCTTTACGGCCAACGAACGTGGCCGCCAGCGGGTTAAAGACCGCGGTGGCGGTACGGATTATTCTCATAGCTACGATAAAAAAGTCACAACCTTCACTCTGACCCAGCCAGAATCAGGACATCCAGCGGGGAACCAGGAAAACCCGCGGAGAATCAGGAAAGAGTGATGTGATCTTCGTAACAGGCCGGAGCCAGGAACTAACATAAACAACTATTGGGCTTACTAGGCTACTGAGGGACATGCGCTAGGTGCTTGTGGCGATGTTCTGGGGGAAGATGCAGTTAGGGGCAGGGCGTGCACTGCTGAGGACAGCGTGCAGAGGCGGCCCGGTGAGCTTGGGGGATGCGTTGACATCGCGGCGAAATGTGCTGGTGGGCTATTTCATCTGGATGGCGTTGCTCATCGCGGCGTACTACCTGCGGCCCGGCCTGCGCACCGAGGCGTGGGGCCTGATCGGCCTGAGCGGAGTGCTGGCCATCGTGGCCGGCGTGGTCATCAACCGGCCTGCCCGTACGGCGCCCTGGCTGCTGCTGGTCGTCGGGAACCTGAGCTTCGCCATTGGCCAGGGCAGCTTCCTGGTCCTGACCGAGATCATGAAGGTAGCGGTTCCGTTTCCGTCCTTCGCGGACGGTTTCTACCTGGCACAGTATCCGCTGACCGCCGTCGGGTTGCTCATTTTCATCTGGTGGCGCACCCCGGACCGGGACCGGCGCAGCCTGATCGATGCGCTGACCCTGACCGTCGGGATGGCCCTGCTGTCCTGGATCTACCTGATCCTTCCGTATGTGCACAACCCCGCGCTGTCGTGGCTGCAGAAAAGCGTCGCGATCGGCTATCCGCTCGGCGATGTGCTTCTCCTGGCGATGATCGCCCGGCTGATCGTGCCCGGGACCGCGCGGTCCAGGTCCGCCCAGTTTCTTATCCTCGGTATCGTCGGGATGCTGGCCTCCGACGTGTCGTTCGGCCTGATCCAGCTCTACGGGTCGTTTCACAACGGGACGGTTGTCGACCTGGGCTGGGCGGTCTTCTACACCGCGTGGGGGGCGGCGGCCCTGCACCCGAGCATGTCCGAGCTAACCCAGCCGGTGGCCCGGCAGCCGGCCGAAACCTCACCCATCAGGCTGACCGTGCTGATGCTCGCGTCGCTGATAGCCCCGGTTGTCCTGTTCATCCAGTCGGGCAGCGGCCGGCATCAAGACGACGGCGTGATCGCGGTGTTCTCCGCCGTGCTTTACCTGCTCGTGCTCTCGCGCCTGTGGGACGTGGCGGCTTCGCACCGCCGCGCCCTGAGCCGTGAGCGAGCCGTCAGGGTGGCCGGCGCGGCCCTCGCCGCGGCCGTGACCGTGCCGGAGGCCGCCGCCACGGTCGCGGCTGCGGCGGTCGCGCTTATCGACCCGGGCTCGCCGCGCGAGGCCCTGCTCGTGGTGCGCCATGACGGTGTGCTGCGCGCCGTGGCCGGCCGGTCCAGCGATTCACCTCGGCTGAACCGGTTGGCCGGGCTGATCGAGACCTGCCTGCCGCTCCTTTCCGGATCGCAGCCGCTTTTCCTGCCCGCGGCCAGGCTCGGCGAACGTGCGAGCTTTCTGCTCCCCGGCTGTGACGGGATCTTGCTCTGCCCGATCACGCTCACCGACCGGCCGTCCGGCGACCCGCTCATCGCGGTCCTGGCGGTATTCGGCGAGCAGCGAACCCTGGCCGACCTGTCCGCGACCCTGGAAATCCTGGCTCAGCAGGCTGCTCTGGCGGTCGAACGGGTCATGCTCAGCGAGGAGGTCATCCGCCGGGGCAGTGAGGCCTACTTCCGCACCCTGGTTCAGGACACCTCGGACGCCATCTTGATCGTCGGCGACGACGGGATCGTCCGTTATGCGACTCCTTCAGCCGCGAGCATCTTCGGCGACGTCGTCGTGGTGGGCGTCCATCTCTGGGACCTGGTCAAGGACGACGAGCGTGATGACCTCATCCGCGCGCTGACGCGGATGCGCGAGCACGCGAGCCGCAAGTCCTACTACGAGGACATGCGGATCACCCGCCGTGACGACGTGAGCGTTCAAGTCCAGGTCAGGTGCAGCGACCTGCGCGGCGAAAGTACCGTCGGCGGCCTGGTGCTCACGTTGCGGGACGTGACCGAGCAGCACCAGCTTGAGGAGGAGCTGAAGCACCGGGCGTTCCACGACGCATTGACCGGGCTGCCCAACCGCTTGCTGTTCCAGGACCGGGCCGCCCGCGGGCTGGTCCGGACCCGGCACGACGGGACGACGGCGGGCGTGCTCTTCGTGGACCTGGACGACTTCAAGGTCGTGAACGACACGATGGGTCATAGCGTCGGCGACGAACTGCTCGTGGCGGCCGGGACACGGCTTTCCTCGGTCGTGCGGGATTCTGATATGGCCGCACGGCTGGGGGGCGACGAGTTCGCGGTGCTCGTCGAGAACGTCGCGGATTCTGCCGCGGTGGATGCGTTCGCTGAGCGCATCGTCCAGGCGTTCGGCGAGCCCTTCGTTCTCGCCGACGGGTCGGTGCTCTCGACGGCCACCGTCGGCGTCGCTACCACGCAAGACAGTGCTGACGTGGACGAACTGCTTCGCCACGCGGACCTGGCTCTGTACGCGGCGAAGGCGGCCGGCAAGCGGCGGTGGCGTCGCTACCTGCCCATTCTGAGCGCCGGGATGGTCCGGCGACGAGAGGTGCAGGCCGCGCTCGAAGACGCGGTGAAGAACTCCGAGTTCAGCCTGGTCTATCAGCCCATCGTGGACCTCACCAGTGGCGAGGTCGCGGGCTTTGAGTCCCTGGTGCGGTGGCGCCATGCCGAGTGGGGCATGATGCAGCCCGGCCAGTTCATCGAACTGGCCGAAGAGACCGGCCACATCGTCCCGCTCGGCTCCTGGGTGCTCGGGCAGGCGGCCGCGGACGTCGCCCAGTGGGTGCGCCGGATTGCGCGCCAGGCGCCGCTGTACGTCAGCGTGAACGTGTCGGCCCGCCAGTTCCGTGATCCCGGCTTCGTCGACGGTGTGCGGCGGGTCCTCGCGGAGTCGGGCCTGGCGCCCTCGGCGCTGATGCTCGAGCTCACCGAGAGTGCCCTGCTACGCCGGGACGAGCGGATCCATGCCGATCTCGGGGAGCTGAAGGCCATCGGCGTGAAGCTCGCCATCGACGATTTCGGTACCGGCTATTCCTCCCTGAGTTACCTGCGGGAACTGCCGTTCGACGTGCTCAAGATAGACAAGTCCTTCGTCGACGGGATCGGCACCTCGGAGCAGGGGCTGGCCCTCGTGGAGGGCATCAACAGGATCGCCGAGACGCTTCACCTGTCCGTCATCGCCGAAGGAATCGAAGTCGAGCTACAGCGGGATCTTCTGGTCTCGATGGGCTGCCAGTTCGGGCAGGGATACCTGCTGGCGATGCCGGTGGAAGCCAGCCACGCCGAGGCGCTCGTGCGCGTCGGGCACAGCCTGATACCCGAGCTTCCCCGCATCAGCGTCTGACCACGATCCCGGTAAGAAACCCAGTAAAACGACCACGGAACGGCACTGGCTCGAGCATCTCAGCACCGGGGAACCTTCATCACCAGGGCGACCGTGTCATCGCTGCGGCGGCCGTCGCCGAAACTCAACGTGGCCAGCTGGATGGCCTCGGCCATGGCGACCGCGGTCAGGTCATCGAGCCCGGCGACCAGACGGCGGAGCCGCTCATCGCCGTACAGCTCACGGTCAGCACCGCGACGAGCCTCGGTGACACCGTCGGAAAACAGGATCAGGCTGTCGCCGGCCCGCAGCAGCCGCTGCGAATCATGCAGCTCCGGATGGGCCAGCACTCCGAGCAGGCCGCCCGGCCGGCCGGACTGGTGCACCTGGCCGTTCGCGGTGCGCACCAGCGCCAGCAGGTGACCTGCGGAGCTTATCCGTACCATGGTCCCGCCGGGGACAAGCCGCACCGCGGCGTAGATCGCGGTCAGGAACCGCGGGTCATCGGTCGGCCAGTCAAGCAGCACCTGATTCAGATCGGCCAGGAGCAGGCTCGGCCGGGTCTGCCTGCGGGCCACGGCTCGCAGGGCGTAGCGGGCCAGCGCGGTGCGTTTGGCGGCGGCCGGACCCTTGCCGCACACGTCGCCGACCACGATTCCCCATGTTCGGTTCGCCGATGGGAACACGTCGCAGAAATCCCCGAGGACCTCCGCCCCGGTCCCGCCCGCGGCATAACACGCCGCCACCTGCAGGCCGGGGATATACGGCAGCCGTGGCGGCAGCAGGCTCTCTTCGAGAGTCCGCGCCAGGGCGGCTCGTCCGGCGCTGTGCGCCAACGCGGCTCGCAGCGAAACCTCGCTCCGCGCGAGGCGGGCCAGGGTCTCCAGAACCGCGACGTCGCTGACACTCCACTGGCGTGCGACCTGGTCGGCGACCCAGAGCACCCCATGACGTGGTCGTCCTGGTCCTGGACCGGGACCCCGGCCCAGGCCCAGGCCAGCATGCTCGCCGGATCGGGCCGGGTATGGCTGCTCACGCGGCTGTCCGCCCGGACGTCACCGATGATCAGCTTGTCTTGTGACCGAACGACATCCGTGCACAGCCCTCGTTCAAACGAGCTCAGCTGGCCGTCGATACGCGCGACGCTGCTCGTTTCTGGAAGTAAATACGTACCAGCGAACATGACCGACGCACGCGGCGCGCTCAGCGGGGTACCCGCCAGCGTCGCCAGCCGGCCGAGCGACTCCGTCAGCCCGGCCGCCAGCAGGTCCGCCGGTCCGGCCGCGAGCAGGTCCGCTGGTCCGGCCGAGGCCAGCCCGGTCGATCCGTCCGGATCCATCGGCGTGGGGTCTGACAAGATATCGGCACGGTCGGCGACGGAGCCCGATTCGCGCTCGGTAACTGACATTCCACCCTGCTTTCGCCCTCGATAGTGACATTGCGCGCCAATATGGGCGAGGCGGGGTCCCGACCTCAACGGGCCCAAGTCGAACCGTCAAGCGATTGGGAGAGATGCCGTATTGACGAGAATTTTAGGCGGAAATTTGAATTCCGCAACTGCTTGATAAAATAATTGAATAACATGATTGCCAATACTTGTCGCGCTATGGCAATATACAGCGAAATGCACATATTAAAAGACCGGCGGCCCGGGGTATCCATCCAGGAAGCCACCAAACCATCATAAATACCCCCAAAGGCGGCACGACAGGGTGCTGTCGCCGTATGACCGAGCCGTACCGGTGGACCATTGGGCCGGTCCTATGCGGTCCTATGTTCCATAGGTGCGGTGGCGGCGCGGCCCCGGAGTGGCGGTGCGGGTGGGGTGGGGCCTGTTTCGATGCTCCGGCTGGCATATCGGTAACCTTTGTGTTACAGTAGCATGGCTGTTACCAATACCGGGGAGCGTGAGGAAAGCCGGAGCAGATGATCGAGGCACGCGCGTCCGGGGATCCGTTCGAGGCGCTCGGCGATCCGAACCGGCGGGATATCCTGCGCCTGCTCAGCGACGGCGACAAGCCGGTGCGGGAGATCGCCGCGGCGCTGCCGATCAGCCGTCCGGCCGTCTCCAGGCACCTGCGCCTGCTGAAAGAGGCTGGCCTGGTGGCGGAGCAGGCCCAGGGCACCCGCCGGATCTACCACCTGCAAGAACAGGGGATGCACGCGGTCCAGGCTTATCTCGAGCGCGTGTGGGGAGACGCGGCCCGGCGATTCCAGCTGCTGGCCGAGAACACCGAGAACACCGAGAACACCGAGGACACCGGGGACAAGCCGCGGAATGACTGACCCACTGCGGCTGTCCTTTGACGTGGCCTGCTCAGCCGGGCACGCGTTCAGCGTCTGGACCTCGGGAATCGGCACCTGGTGGCCGCCCGATCACACCGTGTCCGGGCAGGCCGGGCTGGTCGTTCTGCAGAGTGGCGTGGGCGGCCGGATCTACGAACGAACCCCTGACGGCACCGAGCATGAATGGGGCGAGGTGACGGTGTGGCAGCCCCCCGCCAGGCTGGCCTACCGGTGGTACCTCGGCACGGATCGCGCCCATGCCACCGATGTGGAGATCCGTTTCCTCCCCCAGGGCGCGGCCGCCACCAGGATAGAGATCGAGCACCAGGGCTGGGAACGGCTGGGAACTTCAGCCGGTCAGTGGCGTGATCGCAATCGCGCGGGCTGGCAGACGCTGCTGCCGCACTTCGCGGCGGCCATCGTGAAAGAGGACACCTGATGGCAGCTGGCACCAAGGACGATCCGTGGGAGCTCAAGACCCCGCCGGGCACCTCCAGTTACACCATGTACAAAGACGAGCACGCTGACCCGCCGACGCTGGTCTGCCAGGTCGGTTCCACCACACTTAAGTACCGCCTCAGCGCCGTGGACGACCTGCACGCCTGGCTGGTAAAGCAGGACGACTGGGTGCCGCTCGGCGCGGCTGACGAGAAGAAGCCCGCCGCCGATGGCACGGTCGAGGCGTGGGGGCGATCAGTCGGCAATCCCGTCGGAGGCTGGTACGGCCTGCGCAGCGGCTACCGCGGCCGGTTCGGGATGTATCTTCCTCCGCTGCTTGAGGCGCTCGGCCTCGCCGAGGTCACCCACGACCCTCGCAACAACCGGATGCGAGCGATCTGAGTCAGGCCAGGAAGCACCTGCTAGGAGGCAGGCCTTCCTCGTGCCGGGTCGTCAGCAGCGAGGTAGGGCAGTTGAACCAGGTCGAGCACGACCTGAGCGGAACTGCCTGGCGCGGTGAGCAGGGTCATGGGCTGCTGATGGACCGTCAGCCGGTCCCTGACCTGGTAGAGCGCGCGCACCCCCGCGCTGGCGAGCCGGGTGACGCCGGTCAGGTCGGCGACCAGGGGGACCGTGCCGCCCCGGCTGGCGGAAAGGAGCCGCCGGGCCATCCGGTCGGCGGTGACGATGTCCACGGCGCCGGTCACCCGCGCCCGGGCCATGCCGGTTTCCTCGATTGAGGCGTCCACGGTGAAGGACGGCTCAGGGGAGTAGGCGGCGGCGCGGGCGCTTTCGTCGCGCCAGGCCAGGAAAGCGGGCCTGCGCAGCCTGAGCCGCAGCGACACAACTGTGCCCCGGGTGCCCGGCGAGCCGTCGGCTGTGCCCTGGGGCCCCGGCGGGTGGCTCACCAGCATGGTGTCGACCACGTGTCCGGCCACCATGAGCCCGTGACCGCGGTCGGCGTCCGAGGCATCGGGCTGCCGCCAGTTTCCGTGGTCCGTGATCCGGCACTCCACGTTCCCGTCTTCGCCGAGCGTCGCGTCCAGCGCCACGATCCCGGGCTCGCCCGGCGGGTAGGCATGCTCGATGGCGTTAGTGACTATCTCCACCATGGCCAGGTGCAGCGCTTCGGTGTCCTCGGCGGTGGCGCCGAGTGAGTTCAGCCAGTCCGTGAACGCATCCCTCGCCACGCTGAGGCTGGCCCTTTCGCTGGGCAATTCCAGCTGCAGGACCGGGACCGGATCGGCCAGCCGCTCGACCGCGAGGGCGGTGACATCATCGGCGTAGCCGGTACGAGTCAGCAGTTCCACCGTGAGCTGGCACACTCGTTCGGCCGCGGTGGGAGCCGCGCCGGCGCTCAGCGTGCGGTTAGCGGCGGCATCAGCGGCGACCTTCGCCAGCTCGGCCAGCCCCTGGTCGATGGTCCGGTTGGGCCGTTCGATGAGGCCGTCGCTGTAGAGCAGCATCAGCTCGCCGGGGGAGAATGCGCCGACCGTCAGGTGCGGCGATGAGCCAGTGCCCAGCGGTCCGGTGCCAGTGCCCGCCAGGAACCTGACCGTCCCATCGGTGCCGACCACCAGGGGCGGAGGATGCCCGCAGGTGGTGTAGCGCAGCGTCCCGTCAGCGGGATCGAAGACCGCCATGGTCAATGTCGTGGCTCGCAGTGCCGGGGTCCGGGCGGCGTAGGCATCAGCCCGCTCAAGGACCCGGGCGAGGTCGGGCTCGGCGGCGAGCAGCTCGGCCAGCACGGCCCGCATTTGCCCCATCGCGGCCGAGGCCTCCAATCCGTGCCCGACCACATCCCCGACGACGAGCGCGACGCTTCCGCCGCCGAGCGGAATCGCGTCGAACCAGTCGCCGCCGGCCGTCTGCTCGTGCCCGGCGACCAGATAGCGCGCCGCGATCCGTACCTGCGGCAGCACCGGCAGCGCGGTCGGCAGCAGCGCCCGCTGCAGTTCGGCTACCACCTCGCGGGCGTCCTCCGCGTCCTGCACCCGCTGCTGTGCCACCCGCCGCTCCGCCACGTGCTCGGTGACGTCAGAAACGATGACAAGAAGGCCGTTTACCTTCCCGTCCGCAGCCCGCCGTGGCGCGACGGTGAAATCGCCGTAAACCTCGGTGATCCCGCCGGGACCGCGGTCGATCTGCGCCCGCCACTCCTTTCCCGTCTCCAGCTCCCCGGTGGCGTATACCCGGTCAAGCAGCTCATAGAGTTGCTGCCCCTCAATCTCGGGGAAGGCTTCCCGATACGACATGCCGATCACATCCGACCTGCCGGTGAACACCCGGTAGGCCGCGTTCGTCGCCACGATGCGATGGTCCGGGCCGGCCAGCGCCAGCAAGACCGCGGGCATCTGCTCAAAGGCATCCAGAACGGTGTCTGCGTCGCCGGCCAGCCGGCCGGTCACGTCCTCGTGAGAAGCACTCGCCAACGCGACCTCCCTCCCTCCTCGCGTTGGATTGCACCTACCCCGGGAGCGGGCGTCAAACGGCACCACTAGCGGCGACATCGCACCTGCTCACAGCCCGGGCTAGCCACGGGCTAGCCAGGGGTCAGGCAAAAACCAGCTGCGGGACGTTATGAACGCCGTCCCGCGGGCAGTGGGGAGCGGACACAACAGGTCATCGATGGAAAGGAACGGCCGTGAGCAGTGCTGACAAGGCAAACAACAAGGCCGAAGAGGTTAAGGGCAAGGTCAAGGAGACGACTGGCCGGGCCGTCGGCAACGAGCGGCTCGAGACCGAAGGCGCCGCCGATCAGACCAAGGGCAACGTCAAGCAGGCCGGCGAGAAGATCAAGGACGCGGGCAAGGCCCTGAAGCCGTAACCGGCGGAAGATTCCCGGCTATCAGCTTATTTCTGTACCGGCTCTGCTGGTGTGGATCGCTGATAGCCGGGTACTCGGTTCCCGTCCTGGGCGGCCATATAGAAAGAAGGAACCCACTCATGGCCCTCATCTTGATCGTTCTTCTGCTCGCTCTCATTCTCGGCGGGCTCGGATTCGCCATCCACATCCTGTGGTGGATCGCCCTGATCGTCCTGGTGATCTGGATACTTGGCTTCCTCGTCCGGATGGGCGAAGGTACGTCACGAGGCCGCTGGTACCGCTGGTTACCGGGCCACCGTCGCTAAACGGGCGGTGGCATCTGGCCCGGCTGACCCGCTGGCGCCGCCCTTCGCGGCGTCGCCCTCGGGGTCGGCCCGGGCGGCGGTAAGGGCCTCGCCGAGGTTGTCGTACATTGGCAACCGATCGGCGAGGCCCGTGATCCACAGGGCCTTGGTGTAGCGATAACGGGCGCCGGCGAGCAGGAACATGCCGTCAGCCTCCACCTGCCGCCGCCAGTGGCCGACGATAACGGCCAGTGCGCTCGTGTCCATGAAGTCCACGCCCGCCAGGTCGAGGATCATCCGGTCGCTGCTGCTGCCGGCTTCGGACAAGCACTCGTCAAACTGCTGGCTGGACGTAACGTCAAGCTCGCCATGAACGGCCACCACCACGCAAGCTCCGTGGGACTCTACCGAAAAGCGGGCCTCTGCCACCCTGCGCTCCAACATGTCGGCCTAGACGGGACGGTCATTGGAAATCGTATGCCCGATCCCGGATCGGATGCCTGTTTCCCGCGGGAGTCCGCACGGCCGGCGCCGGTGGCGCGCGCTTGTTCGTCCCAGGTGGTGAAGCGAGGCGGCATGGCCATCGGCGCACATGTACTGTTGGCCGGTACGGGGGGGGGACCCAGTAATTAGCAACCGATGCATAGGAATGTGTATCCATGGACGTTGACGGTAGCCAGGCGCGGATGGCCGCATTTTTGCGCGACCATCAGGACAAGATCGTCGGGCGCTGGAGTGAGCTGGTCGTGGCGGGCGTTCGCGGCCGGAGCTCGGTCGTCGAAGCGCGACGTGAGCTCGAGGACATCTATTCACTGATCATCGCCGTGATGTCTGGCCCGGGTGAGGCTGGCCCGGGCGAGCAAGCCCGGGTGGAACTGCGGGCCGTCCTGGCCGAGTTCTCCCGGTCGCGGGCCCGGAGCGGATTCGCGCCGGGCGAGACGGCGCTCGGGGTGTTCTCGCTCAAGGAGGCCGTTTACGAGCTGATCGCGGACGCGGCTGACCTCATGCCCGAGTTCCTCGCCTTCTCCCGCCTGATCGACAACCTCGGCCTGTACACCTTCGAGAGCTACGCGGCGGCCCGGGAGCGGATCATCACCGACCAGGCCACGAGCATGCTCGAGCTGTCGACCCCCGTGGTCCGGCTGTGGGACGGCATCATCGCGGTACCCCTGGTCGGCACGCTTGACTCGGCCCGGACGCAGCTGGTCATGGAGAAGCTGCTCGAGACGCTGGTCGCGACCGGGGCGGACCATGCGGTGCTCGACATCACCGGCGTGCCGACGGTGGACACCGAGGTGGCGCAGCACCTGCTCAAGACGGTGAACGCCGCGCGCCTGCTCGGGGCGGAGTGCACCGTCAGCGGCATCAGGCCGCAGGTAGCGCAGACGATCGTGTCGCTCGGCATCGAGTTCGGCGACATTGCGACCAAGGCGACGCTCGCCGACGCGCTGGCGCACGCCCTGTCCCGCGCGGGCCTGAAGGTCGGACCGGCCTGATGGAGCGAGTGCCGATCCTGAAGATCGGGTCGACGCTGTTCGTCTCCATCCAGATCGACCTGCAGGACGAGACCGTCATCCGGCTTCAGGAAGACCTGGCCACCGAACTGGTCGCGACCCGTGCCACCGGCGTGATCATCGATATCACCGCGGTCGAGATCGTCGACTCCTTCATCGGCCGGATGCTGACCATGATCGGGTCCATCTCCCGGTTGTTCGACGCCGAGACCGTCTTGGTCGGCATGCGCCCGGCGGTGGCGATCACCCTGACCGAGCTGGGACTGTCCCTACGTGGCGTGCGTACCGCTCTGAACGCGGAGAAGGGCCTGGAGCTCTTGAGCGGCAGCTCTTGATGGATGAGCTGCCGATTCAGTCGGGAGATGACGTCGTCCGCGTTCGGCAGCACGTCCGGATCCTGGCCGCCAAGAGCGGCCTTTCCCTGGTCGACCAGACCAAGGTCGTCACCGCCGCCAGCGAGCTCGCCCGCAACGCCCTGGTGTACGGCGGCGGCGGGATGGCCCGCGTCGAGGTGGTCACCTCGGCCACCGGCAGGAACGGCGTCCGGGTTGACTTCACCGATGATGGACCGGGCATCGGTGACGTGGACCTGGCCCTGACCGACGGCTGGACCTCGGGTGCAGGACTGGGCCTGGGCTTGTCGGGGGCGCGGCGGCTGGTCGATGAGTTCGAGCTGACGTCCAAGGCCGGCGCGGGCACCAGCGTCGTGATTGTCAAGTGGTCTCGCTGAGCTGGCCGCTGCAGGCCCCGCCCCCCCAGGACATGCGCTGGCTCGCGGTCGAGGACGCCAGCGCGGTCGTGGCCTGCCGCAATGCCGGGCTGGCGATGGCGAGCCGGCTGCACTTCCCGGCCGCCCGCGCCGACTCCCTCGCCCTCGCCGTGACCGAAGCGGCCTCGAACCTGTACAAGCACGCTCGCCAGGGAGCGTTGCTGCTGTCCGTCAACCGGGATGCCGACGCGCCGGGGATCGACCTCGTCACCATCGATTCCGGTCCGGGGCTGCGAGATGTCAGTGCGGCCATGCAAGACGGCCACTCCACCGCGGGCACGCTGGGCATCGGCCTGGGTGCGATCAGGCGGCTAGCTGATTTCTGCGACCTGTACTCCGTGCCGGGCCACGGGACGGCGCTGGTCGCCCGGTTCTGGCCGGTGTCTCGTGAGCCGGTGTCTCGTGAGCCTTCTATCCGCAGCGCTGGCCTGATCAGGCCCATCGCCGGAGAGGTTGAATGCGGCGACGCCTTCGGGGTGCTCCGGACCGATGACGCCGTCACCGCCGTCCTCTGCGACGGCCTGGGTCATGGCCCGCTGGCCGCGGCGGCGGCCGCGGCCGCGCTGGCCGCGGTCCTCGGCGAGCCGGCCAGCGAGCCCGTCACGTTGCTTGAGCGGGCGCACCGGCGGATGAGCGGCACCCGGGGCGGGGCGGTCGCCGTCGTGCAGGTTTCCAGGGAGCGGGCGCGGTTCGCGGGGCTCGGCAACGTGGCGGCGTTCATCTTGTCTGCGGGGAGCCGCAAGAGCATGCTGTCCGTACCGGGAATCGCCGGCTACCAAGCGCGCGCTTTCCGCCAGTTCGAATACGAGGTGCCGCCGGGTGCGGCCGTCATCCTGCACTCCGACGGCATCAGCAGCCGCTGGGAGGCCGCCGCCGTGCCGGGCGTGGAGACCAAGGATCCCCTGCTCATTGCGGCCGTGCTGCTGGCCGAGGCGGGAATTCACCGCGATGACGCCGGCGTTGTGGTACTCGCGTCATGATCAGCGAACTCGCGCGCCTGGACGTCCGGGATCTCGCCAGCGTCTACGCGGCGCGTCAGCTCGGCCGCGCGCTGGCCGCCAGCCTGGCCCTGGAACGCCAGGATCAGGTCCGGGTGGCGACCGCGGTCAGCGAGATCAGCCGCAGTGCGGTGAAAGCTGGCCGGGGTGCCGTGCTCGCGTTCGGGATCGACGACTCTGACCTGCTGCTGACCGCCACGTTCGACGGTAAGCCGCCGGATGAGGGAGTCGCCGCGGCCAGCCGGCTCATGGACAAGGTGGTGACCGACGGGGAGGTCGTCCGGATGACCAAGCGACGCCCGCCGGATGTTCAGCTTGATATGCGCCTGGTCAAGCGACAACTGGCCGAGGTGCTCCCGCAGTCGGCGACGGATGAGCTGAGGCGCCAGAACCAGGATCTGATCTCCGCGCTCGACGATCTCAAGCAGCAACAGGAGCAGCTGCTTGCGCTGAACTCCGAGCTGCAGGAAACCAATCGCGGCGTCATGGCTCTGTACAGCGAGCTGTCCGACGAACTCGAGCAGACCAACCGCGGCGTGGTGGCCCTGTACGCGGAGCTTGACGAGAAGTCCGAGCGACTGCGGGCCGCCTCGGAATCCAAGGACAGGTTCTGGGCTAACGTCAGCCATGAGCTTCGGACACCGCTGAATTCCATCATCGGGCTTACCAAGCTGCTGGCCGAGCCCAGCGCCGAAGGCGGTCTGGATGCCGAGCGGCTCTACCAGGTGGAGCTGATCAAGAATTCAGGCACCGTCCTGCTCGCCTTGGTCAACGACCTCCTGGATGTGGCCAAGGCCGAGTCGGGACAGCTTCATATCGACCCGGCCCGCGTTAACCTGCGCGCGCTGTTCGGCAGGCTCAGCGCGCTGGTGCGCCCGATGGCGGAAGACAAGCCGGTCGCCATCGTCGTCAGCGATGACGGCGCCCCGGACAACGTCCTGACCGACGAGGTCGCCTTGACTAGCATCTTGCGTAACCTGCTGTCCAACGCCATCAAGTACACCGACAGCGGCGAGGTCCGGCTCAGCGCGCGCGTCGCCGGACCGAACCCGGCCAGCCCGGGCGGCGCCGGACCGAGCCTGGTCATCACCGTCTCAGACACCGGCATCGGTATCCCCGCCGGCCTGCACAGCCATGTCTTCGAGGAGTTCTACCAGGTGCCAGGCATCCGCCGGGGCGGCACCGGACTTGGCCTGCCCTACGCCAGCCGGCTCGCCCGGATACTGGGCGGGCACCTGGAATTGACCAGCGAGCCCGGCACCGGAACGAGGGTGGTGCTCGACCTGCCGCACGGGACTCCGGCCGTCGGCACGGTCCTGGTCGCCGACGACGACGCCAGCTTCCGGCGGGTGCTCAAGGGAATGCTCATGCCCATGGCGGACCGCGTGATGGAAGCCGAGGATGGCCGCCAGGCCCTCGCCGTCCTCTCCGGGAACCCGGTCGACCTCGTCCTGACCGACATGCGGATGCCGGGCCTGGACGGCAGCGCCCTGCTGGCCGGGCTGCCCGCATCGGTACCCGCGATCATCATCACCGGTGCCGACGTGCCGGTCCCGCCGCGCGCCGCCGCGTTGCTGCGCAAGGACGAGCTCACACCGGAGCGTCTGGAATTCACCATCCGCGGTGTCCTGCGCGGGGTCTTCGGGTCCAGCCGGGCGGCCCGATGAGCGGCCCGATGAGCGACGCCCCGGCCACGCTGCTCGTCGTGGACGATAACGAGGCCAAGCGCTACATCCTGACCACCTGGCTGCGGCGGGCCGGTCATACCGTGATCGAGGCCGCCACCGGCGGCGAGGCCCTGGAAAAGGTCGGCGCCGCCGAGCTTGTCCTGCTCGACGTCAACATGCCCGACATGAGCGGTTACGAAGTCTGCCGGCGGATCAAGAGCGACCCGCGCACCGCGGCGATTCCGGTGGTCCAGGTCTCGGCCACCGCCGTCACGGTCTCCGATCGCGCCCACGGGCTGACCCAAGGTGCCGATGCCTACCTGACCGAGCCGACCGAACCCGAGGAACTGCTCGCCGTCGTCGTGGCCGCACTGCGGTATTCCCGCGCCAGGCAGCGCGCGGAGCGGACCGCTTCCCTGCTGGCCACGCTGACCTCCTCGACGCTGCGCATCAACGCCGCCGAGACCTTCGACGGGCTGGCGCGGGCCGCGGCCGCCGGAGCCGCGCGGATCTTCGCCGCGCAGGCCGCCGTCATCCTGGAGATGCCCGACGGCCAGGTGCGCCGGATGTCGGCCTCCCCGCAGCGTCCTGAGCCCGCGCAGCGCGGCGGGCCGTTCGGCCTGGCCGACCAGGTGGCCGGGCACGTGCTCAGTGCCGGGGTGGCCAACGCGGCCACGATGGTCTCGCGCGAGGACTGGCTGCGGCTGGTCCCGGACAGCACGCTGCGGTGCGACGTCTGCCTGGCGGCGGCCAGAGTCAAGCCAGACCGGCCGCCCATCGCCATCGCCGTCGAACGCGAGGGCGTACCCGGCGAGGAGGAGCAGCAGATCCTCCGTCAACTCGTGCAGTCGGTGGCGCTCGCGGTCGCGGCCCTGCGCTCCTACGCCGAGGAGCACCTGGTCGCCCTGACGCTGCAGCGAAGCTTCCTGCCCGCGGCGCTGCCCGAGGTACCGGGCCTGGCCATGTCGTACCGCTATATCCCGGCCAGCGATCAAGCCGAGGTCGGCGGGGACTTTTACGAGGCGCTCCGCTGGCGGGACAAGGTGCTCGTCGCGATCGGCGACGTGCAGGGGCACTCGCTGCACGCGGCGATCGTGATGGGCGAGCTCAGGCACGCCCTGCGCGCCTTCGCCATTGAAGGGCACTCGCCGCTGGCCATCACCGGACTGGTCAACGAGGTCCTGATGCGTTATCACCCGGGCATCATCGCGACGCTGTGCCTGGCCCTGCTCGATCCCGCCTCGGGTGAGCTGCAGATCGTGAACTGCGGGCACATGCCCCTGCTTTTGGTCGACGGCACCAGCGCGGTCTACCTTGGGGAAGGGGGTCTCCTACTAGGGGTACCCATGCATGAGCCGCACGTAGAAACGGTGTTCCTCCCGGCGGGAGGAACCGTGCTGCTGATGACCGACGGCCTGGTCGAGGACCGGAACGTCTTCCTCGACGTGAACCTGGAGAAGCTGCGCGTGGCCGCTCAGGAGGTAAGCGGTGCTGACATCGAGGCCTTCAGCAACCATCTGATGTCCATCTTCGGCCCCCGGGAGGACGACGTGGCGATGATCGCGCTGCGCCGGACCCCTTTGCTGAGGTAGGGAAGGACTTCTTGATGGACAGAACGGCACCGGCTGATCGCGCGAACACTCAGCTCGCCGAGCTGGAGGCGCGCTACGCGGCGCTGCGGCAGGCGGCCAGGTCGCCGGGCGCCGAACCCGTCGACGTGCTCGATGCCGCGTTCACCGAGCTTGAAGGCGCCATCGACCTGCTCAGGGCGGACGGGGCGGCACCCGGCGGCCCGGCTGCGGCCTCTGCCGCCGGAGAGCAGCGCCTGGGCAGCGGCGGCAGCGACAGCGCCGAGCGCAGCTTGCTGCGGGCGGCGTTCCAGGACACGCCCGTCCCGCTCTTCCTGCTCACCCGCGACGGCACCGTGCAGCGGGTCAACAAGGCGGCGGGCGACCTGATCGGGGCCAAGCCCGGATACGCCACCGGCCGGCCGTTCACCGCGTTCGTCAGCCTGGCGTCCCGGGCGGCGGTCAACTCCCAGCTCACCGCGGTGGCCAGGACCGGCAAGCAGCGCCGGATTCGGTGCAGCCTGCTGGCGGCGGGCGGCCTGGTACCCAGTGAGCTGATCATCGGCACGGTGGGCGTCCGCGGCGAGGCTGATCCGCTGATGGTCGCGGTCCGGGACGCCGCCGGCCGCCCGGCCAACGCCGATACCGCCGGCCGCCCGGCCAACGCCGCCGCACCCCGAGACGCCGTCCGCCAGGCCAACGCCGCCGCACCCCGAGACGCCGTCCGTGCGCGCCAGGCCGCTGACGTTCCGGCCCATGACGTTCCGGCCCATAACGCGGCGGTCCATGACGCGGCGGTCGGTGGTGACGCGGATGGCCCGGGCGGCGATGGTACCCGGCTGAGCGCCGTTCAGGCCATCACCCGGCGGCTTGACCTGGTCACCGCGGTGGCCAGGCTGCTGCTTGAGAACGAGGGCTTCAGCGAGTCCAGAACCCTGCAGCGATGCGCCCGCCTGATCGCCGCCGAGCTCCGCACCTGGGTAATCGTCGACCTCGAGCGCAGGCACCGGATGCGGCGGCAGTTCGTGCTCGGGCCGGACGACGCCGGGCTGGCCGAGCTGACCAGCGCCATCGCAGCCGTCGACCCGCCGCCCGGATCCGTTCCTTGCACCGTGCATGAATCGGGACGCCCGGCTCTCATCGCCCATGCGGAGGACACCGGCGCCCTGGGTGATGGCCTTGACGGCGAGCCGCTGCTGGTCAAGATGGACGCCACCTCCGTCCTGTCCGTGCCGTTGGCGGACGGCGAGAACTGGTACGGCGTGCTGACCCTGGTCCGCCGGGCCGCGGACGGGCATTTCAGGGTGGCCGACCTAGCGCTGGTGGAAGAGCTCGGCGAGCAGATGGCGCTGGCGATCCGGGTGGACCGGACGTTCCGGCGCCGGTCCGATACCGCCGACGCGCTGCACGCCAGCCTGCTGCCGCGACGAATGCCGGAGATCCCCGGCCTGAAGATCGCGGCGACCTATATCGCCGCGGCCGAGGATCCGGAGGTCGGCGGTGACTTCTACGACGTGTACCAGACCCCCGATGGCTGGGGGCTGGCCGTCGGCGATGTCTGCGGGAAGGGCGAAGAGGCGGCCGCAGTGACGGCCGCGGCCCGGCACGCGATCCGCGTTCTCGCGCGTCGCTGTGCCGACCCCGGTGAGGTGCTGGTCGGCGCCAACGAGATCGTGCTGGCCGAAGAGTTCGCGCTTGACGGCGGCTTCGTTACGGCTAATATCGCGCACCTGAGCTGGCTGGACGGCAAGTTGCGGGTGGTCATCGGCAGTGCCGGCCATCCCGCCGCGATCCTGCTGCGGGCGGACGGCCGGGTCCGGACGATGAACGGCGGCGGCCTTCCGCTCGGGCTCTTCCCGGACGCATCACCGGCCACGCAGGAACTGACCATGGACGCCGCCGACGTCCTGTTCCTCTACACCGACGGGGTGGCCCAGGCTCGCGGCCCGAACAACACCTACTTCCAGGACCGGCTGGCCGATGAGCTCGCCGGACTGGCCGGTTCCACGGCCGCCGACCTGGTCGCGTCGATGCGTCAGGCCATGCTCGACTTCAGCGCGGGCAACCTTATCGACGACGTGACCATGCTGGCGGTACGGGTAGGCCGGGTGGCGAAGGGGAGCGGGTCAGGAGCCGGGACCGGGACCGGGACCGCCAGGAAGACCTCCAGCCCCGTCGCCTAGCCCCGATTTCCACTCAGCGAATTCGGCTCCTCTCGGCGCAGTACGCCGGAACCCGGTGCCGTAGTTACTGCTGGTTCGCGTGAGGTCGGTCGCCGATGAATCGGTACTACCGGAATAGCGGCAGACGGCAGCGGCGACGCGTGATCGCACCCGCACCCGACATGCCCCGGCCGAAATACACCTTTTGCTCGGCTTTAAGCGGACCGAGATGGTTATCGTGTGCAGTTACCCCCCGCCGGGCGGGAGGTAACTGCACACGATAACCAGCTGACCGGCACGCGAAGGCGAAATGCACCTTTTGTCCGCACGGCGGGCCCGGTTGTGGGGTCATCGTGGCCAGCGCGGGCGCGCGAAAGTGGGCGAGGTGCGGGATGGGTGTTAGTTGGGCCGTCGCCTGGCCTCGTCACCGCGGTCCGAGCAGGGTGCCGGGGAAATGGTCGAGCAGCTCCGCGGGACCGTCGTATATCTCGGTCGCGCCCGCGTCGGCGAGCTCATCACGGCTGATGCCACCGGACAGCAAACAGATGCAGCGCACCCCGGCCTTCGCGGCGGCCTGCGCGTCCCAGACCGTGTCGCCGACGAAGACCGCCTCGTCGGCGAGCACGCCGGCCTTGTCCAGGGCGACCTGAACCAGGTCCGGGGCTGGCTTGCTGCGCTCGACCTCACCGGAGAACGTGGCCGCGTCGATTGCGTCCTCGGCGTCCAGGGCGGCGCGCAGCGCTCTGAACTCGGGTTCACCCGCCGAGCTGGCCAGCACCACCTTCAGCCCGCGCTTCTTGCACGCGCGCAGCAGGTCAGGCGCACCGCGCAGCGGCCTCAGCCGGGACCAGTAGGTCGAGTACAGCGCGCTGTGCGCGGTCCGGAGGCTGTCGTCTTGGGTCGTGTCCCTATCGCTAGGAAGCAGCTTGTCCAGCATCTCGTCCGAGCCCATCCCGATGGCCCGGTGAATGTCGGCCATCGCCACGTCGTAACCGGCTTGACTGAAAGCTTCCCACCAGGTCACGGCGTGCACGTAATTGCTGTCCACCAGCGTGCCGTCCACGTCGAACAGCACGGCTGTCACGGTTTCGCTCATCACCCGCCACTACCCTGATGGCCGCGGTCAAGCGCGGGGACAGCCAGGTTTTCCGTGCGCACTCCGCTACCCGGCGCGGTGCGGTCCATGCGCTATTGTCATCTCCCGCGAAGAGCAGGCACGATGTGCGAGTGATCGAAGTATCGGAAGTGGAGCCCGTGGCGAGTGCATGGGTGGACGGCACGGCCGTGACGTTCCGGCTCCCCGATCCCGGGTACCGGCTCGCGGGCGTCCGGCTGAGCCAGGATGTGCGCATTCCCGGCGAGCTGCTCGACTTCCACCGCGCCGACGCGGGCGCCAGTGACGGCTGGGAACTGATCGTCGCGCGGCCGCCGGTGACCCGGATGGAATACCTCTTCGAGCTGCGCTATCCCGATGGTGGCGCCGAGACGGTCACCGATCCAGGTAACCCGCGGCAGGTCCAGGGCGCGTTCGGTCCCAAGAGCGTCCTTGAGTTCCCTTCCTACCGGCAGCCCCGGTGGCTCACGGCCAACGCCGAACCCGGCCTCAGCGCTACCTTCGAGGTTCCCGCCGGATCGCTCGACGGCGTTATCGCGGTGCGCACGTGGGCTCCGGCCGGCGCCCGCGATGAAGACGTACTCCCGCTGCTCGTCGCGCACGACGGGCCGGAGTACGACGCGCTGGCCAGCCTCACCGGCTACCTGGCGGCGGGGGTGGCGGGCGGGTGGCTGCCCCGGCTGCGGGCCGCGCTGCTCAGCCCGGGGCCGCGGGATCGCTGGTATTCGGCGAATCCGCGGTACGCCCGTGCCCTGGCCCGCGCGGTCATCCCGGCCCTCGACCGCCGGCTGGCGACCAGCGTCCGGATCGGGATGGGCACCAGCCTGGGCGGGCTGGCCATGCTGCACGCTCACTGCCGCTACCCGCAGGTAATCGACGGGCTGTTCCTGCAGTCAGGCAGCTTCTTCTGCCCGCGTTTCGACGATCATGAGCGGCAGTTGCCCTATTACCCGCGGGTGGTCAGGTTCGTGGGCAGCGTCCTCGACCACGCCGCTCACCACCGCGCCGCTCAGCATGGGGACCGGCCGGTGCCCATCACCCTGACCTGCGGAGCGATCGAGGAGAACGTCGACAACAACCGGCTGATGGCCCAGGCCCTGCGGGCCGGGGGATACCCGGTGGCGTGGCATGAGGTACCCGACATGCACAACTACACCGCCTGGCGGGATGCGTTCGATCCGCATCTGACCCGGCTGCTCGGGCAGGTGTGCGGATGAACCGTGAGGCGGCCGAGCTGTGGTCCGGGGCCATCGGCTCGGCGGGCACCGTGGTCCGCTACGGCCACTGGGGGCGCCCGGCGCTGGTGTTTCCCGCCGAGGGCGGCCACGCCGTCGATTTCGAGAACAACGGTATGGTCGGCGCGGTGGCCGGCCTGATCGACGCGGGGCGGCTGAAGCTTTACTGCGTCGACAGCTACGACGCGGCTTCCTGGTCCGACCAGGAGATCCCGCTGGAGGAGCGGGCCCGCCGGCACGGCCGGTACGAGTCGTGGATCATCGGCGACGTGCTGCCGTGGATCCACCGGGACTGCGGCGGCCCGGCCGAGGTGATCACCCTCGGGTGCAGCATGGGTGCCTACCACGCGGCCAATTTCGCGCTCAAGCGGGCCGATCTCTTCCCGCTGGCGATGTGCCTTTCCGGCCAGTACGACCCCTCGTCTTGGAACGGCTGGGGTGAACGCGGCCCCGAGACCTATTTCAACAGCCCCCTGGATTACGTCGCCAACCTCGAGGGTGACCACCTGGACTGGCTGCGCGACCACGTCAGCCTGCTGCTGGTCTGCGGCCAGGGCCAGTGGGAGGACACCACCGGCGCGCTGCAGAGCACGAAGCAGTTCGCCGCGCTGCTGGCCGCCAAGGGCATCAAGCACCAAGCCGATCTGTGGGGATACGACGTTCCGCACGACTGGCCGTCCTGGCGGGCCCAGCTGGCCCACCACATGCCGCGATTCTGCTGACGACGGGAGCCCCCATTGACCGCGACCAGGCACATCATCGGGCTGCTGCTCGGTACCGAAGAGGACTGGCCGGCGGCGTTCGAGGAGATCTTGCTCCGGCTGGGCCCGGTTGAGGGCACCGGCGGCAGCCGCCACACCTTTGACTGCGAGCGGATCACCATCGAGCCCTTCTGGCTCCGCGGCCGTCCGCGCTACGACCTGGTCATCGACCGGCTCGCGTACTGGTACTACGTGCCGCGGGAATGGCTGAAGAAGGTCGCCCTGATGGACGGCATGTACCTGCTGAACAGCCCGTTCACCTTCCAGTCGATGGAGAAGCACGCGGCTTACTGCGCGATGATGCGACTCGGCCTGAAGGTACCGGAGACGGTGCTCGTGCCGTTTAAGAATCCGGTCGACAACGCTCGCTACGCTTATACGGCCGCCCGTTACAACCGGCCCTTCGACCTCGAGGCCATCGCGGCGCAGATCGGCTACCCGCTGTACATGAAGCCCTACGACGGCGGCGCCTGGCGCGGCGTCTCCCGCATCGGCAACCCCGCGGAACTGCACGCCGCTTACGACGCCAGCGGCGAGATGCTCATGCACCTGCAGAAGGCCATCGACTACGACGTGTTCGCCCGGTCGCTGTCCATCGGGGCCGAGACCATGGTCATGAGCTTTCAGCCCGACCAGCCCATGCACCAGCGCTACGCGGTGCACCACAGCTTCTTGTCCGCGGAGGTCGGCGCGGAGGTAGTGACGATCGGCCGGCTGGTCAACGCGTTCTTCAAGTGGGAGTTCAACTCGTGCGAGACCCTGGTCGCTGGCGGCGAGGTCTACCCCATCGACTACGCCAACGCCTGCCCGGACGTGGCCCTGACCAGCCTGCACTACTACTTCCCCTGGGCCATGAAGACGCTGGTCAAGTGGTGCGTCTTCGCGCTGGTGACGGGCCGCCGGGCCAAGCCCGACCTGGAGACGGACCGGTATTTCGCCATCGCGGACGAGCCCGGGATGTCCTATGAGGAAAAGCTCAAGGGCTACCGCGAGCTCGCCGACGCCTACTTCGACTCCGAGCGTTACCAGGATTTCTGGGCGGATAAGCAGTCGCGGCTCGACCAGATCGTCCTGGACTGGGTGGCCGGGCCCGACTTCGACCAGCTGCTGATCCGGACCGTCCAGCTGGTGTACCCGGCGGACGAGCACGACAAGTTCATCGCGCACCTGCGCGGGCTGCTCAGCCTGTGGGTCCGGGACGAGACCGCCCGGCTGGCGGTGGCCTGAGGTAAAGCGGAGGCTAGCGCCAGCGACCG